>Ga0187782_10000836_pt1 | contig 21659 bp, 14 predicted proteins | sample 0715_SJ02_MP15_2_FD_132454 | JGI IMG/M metagenome (GOLD analysis project Ga0187782, IMG submission 132454) | Tropical peat soil microbial communities from peatlands in Department of Meta, Colombia - 0715_SJ02_MP15_20_MG | ecosystem: Environmental > Terrestrial > Soil > Wetlands > Peat | place... | reverse complement strand
GCTTGTAATTCCGTTTAACGCGCTGCCGAAAAACACTCCGGTGACGGTTGGGATTCGATCGGATGACATTATTATCTCGCGAGAGCGAATCGGACAGACGAGCGCGCGAAACCTTTTCGAGGGTACGATCAAGCATGCTGTACGGGATGGGCCAGCCGTAGATCTGCAGATGTCCTGCGGTGTGGATCTGAAAGTCCGTGTCACAGCCCAGGCGTTTGAAGCCCTCGACCTCAAGCCAGGCGTCAAAGCCTATGTGCTGATCAAAGCAAGTTCCTGCCACCTGCTACCATGACAAAGCGCCCCCCACGAGTCGCGGGGCCACGGGTCAACCACACGCGGCCCCTCGATGGCCAGGAGGGAAATTATGGCTCGGCAGGAGGGTTCGCATTCGACGTCGGGCAACCGCCATCACCTTCGCGCAACGCCCATGCAAGGCCGGGCCCCAGGACAAGTAATACCACGGCCGCCATCACCAGGATCAGCCGGGAACAGTGCTTGCACCTTTCCGATAAGACCTGATATTCAAGCACCATTTGATTGAAGAAACCTTCGACAAGCCGATTACCCTCAAGCCGCGCACTCCCGGTCCGGTCGGACCGAACGCCTGTGCTGAAACGCCCCCAATACCTCATGACACAGCAACAGCCGTTTGCGATATTCATCCCCCGCTCTGAGGTGAATTCGCTGTCGCTAATGTTACCATTAGCAGTAAACTACGGCTGGTTTCTGGACAGGAGAAACGACGGAGGTACAACGACCATGGCGGAAACTCGGCGAGCGTTTTGTGGTCTCTGCCACCCGCGGTGCGGTGTGCGACTGCGCGTCGAAGACGGTCGCGCTGTCGCGGTGGAAGGCGACCCCGATCATCCTATTTCTCGCGGGCGTCTCTGCGCGCGGGGCAAGCTACTTATCGATCACCTCTATCATCCCGCCCGCCTTAATTTTCCCCTCAAGCGTACGGGTGAACGTGGCGCCAATCAGTGGCAGCGCCTCTCCTGGGATCAGGCGCTCGATGAGGTGGCCGAGCGGCTGGGGTCCCTTCGGGATTGTTATGGCCCGGAAACACTGGCCTTCACCCACGGCACCCACCGCACTTATCACTGGGACGGCAGGCGCTTCTTCAATCTGTTTGGCTCGCCCAACTTGTGCGGGGCGAACAACATCTGCATGTGCCCCAGCCTCGCCGTGGAATACGCCACCTACGGAGGCTTCGCCCGCAGTGACCTTGCGCGGACGAAGTGCTTGGTAGTGTGGGGGAACGCCCCTTCGCAAAGCGACCCCATCCTCGGGTTTCCTGAGATCGTGGCCGCAAAGAAAAATGGCTCGAAGCTCGTTGTGGTGGACCCGCGTCGTACACGCGAGGCGGAACTGGCGGACCTGTGGCTCCCGATTCGGCCCGGTACGGACGTGGCGCTGATGCTAGGATGGCTGCGTCTGATGATCGAGGAGGGCTGGTACGACCGGGACTTTGTGGAGCGTTGGACGGTGGGCTTTGAGGATCTGAAGGCCGCCGCCGCCCCCTATACGGTCAGGAAGGTTGCGGAAATCACTTGGCTTTCGCCGGAACATATCTACGAGTCGGCGCGCTGCTATGCCACCACCAAGCCCGCGGTGATCACGTGGGGCTTTGGCGTGGACAAGCAAGGGGTGAACGCCACTCAGGCGGCGCGGGCGCGCTGCCTGCTTCGAGCCCTCTCTGGCAACATGGACGTGCCCGGAGGAGAACTGCTTGGCTGGGCAGATCCTGTGGGAAAGATCCTTGGCGGCGATGTGATGGAGCTCAACGAAGCCTTGCTCCCCGCGCAGCGCGCCAAGCAGCTCGGAGCGGATGAGTATCCCTTCTTCGGCTTCCCCGGATGGGAACGCAACGTGGCTGCTAATCGTCGCCTGCCCCCTGCCTACATGGCGCAGCCGTTGGCTGACACGACTTGCATGGCCCACAAGCGCGCTGTTTTCGACGCTATCCTCACCGGCCAGCCCTATCCCGTCACAGCGATGATTTCTCTCGCCAGCAATCCGCTGCTGGCTCTTCCCAATGTGCAGCGGACTCACGCGGCATTGAAGGCTCTCGAGCTCTATGTGGTCATGGATTACTACCTCACTCCGTCGGCGGCTTTGGCCGACTACGTTTTCCCCGCTGCCTCAACCGTCGAGCGGACGGAGTTGTGGCTCACTCCAAGTTTCTGCCTGGCTTGCCCCAAAGGGATTGGCCCTCTCGAGGAGCGGCGCGATGATTATCAGTTTTGGCGAGGGTTAGCGGTGCGACTGGGACAGGCTGAACACTGGCCTTGGCAAAATGTCGAAGAGGTTTGGGATTACCGGTTGGCTCCTGTCGGCCTTACCTTCAAGGAACTGCTGGAGCGAAATGGCTTGTTTGGGAAACGCGAGTTTCGACGCTACGAGCAGTTCGGGTTCGGCACGCCGTCCGGCAAGGTGGAGCTGCGCTCGAGTACCTTCGACGCCCTCGGCTGCGCACCCGTTCCCGTCTACCGCGAGCCTGCCCACAGTCCGGCAGGTAACTCGGGCTTGGCGCTCGAGTATCCCTTGGTGCTCATTACGGGCAGCCGATTCATGCCCATGTACCACTCCGAGCAGCGGCACCTGGCAGCGGCGCGGGCTCAAATGCCCGATCCGCGCGTGGCTTTGCATCCGGGCACCGCGGCGGCGCTCGGACTGAGCGAGGACGATTGGGCCTGGGTGATCACTCCGCAGGGACGAATCCGCCTGCGCGCTCACCTGACCCCCGCTCTCCATCCCCGCATGGTCGATGCCCAGCACGGCTGGTGGTTCCCTGAGCGCTCGGCAGCAGAGCCGGAATTGTTCGGCGTCTTTGAATCCAACGCCAATATGCTCTGCCCTGACGAGGCGAAATTCTGTAGTCCGGAAATCGGTGGATGGCCGCACACCGCGCTGCTGTGCCGGGTGGAACGCGAAGCTGCGTGAAAGCAGGAGTCAGGAGCCAGAAAGAAACGAGGTAGCGCAAACCAGGTTTTCTGCGGCTTTTCGTGCCTGTCGGCCAAGAACCGCGGACCTTGGAAAGCAGGTCTGCGCTAGAAGTAGTAGCGATTAACGGTAGGTCTTCTCCGACCGCCGTAGCACCCACGACACATCAACGAGCCGCTGGTCATGCTGGATGAAAAAAATGATCCGGTAATCGCCGGCCCGCTTACGATAATACCCTTTCCATTCCTCGCCTTTCAGGGGCTTCACATCCCCCCGGAATGGGTCTTCCTCAAGCTGGCTGACGCTGCGGGACACTTGGCGGCGTGTCTTGTCAGGTAGGTTCTGGATGAATTGCTGGGCGTCGTCCGCTATCCTAACGACCCAGTTCATGGTTCACGTCCCGCCACAGCTTGAACCGACCCGCTTTGATCTGCTCCATCCCATGGCGGACTTTCTTCGCCTCGGCAGGGGTGAGCACATCATCGGGATCGACCAAACGCTTCGGTTTAACAAGGACGCCGTTGGCCTGCCTGCTAAACGCGACGAAATCACCCTCACGGAGTTTTAGACTCTCCAGGATCTCGCGCGGGATGACCACTTGGCGGCGCTGCCCGACTCGCCCGATCCGTTCTCGAGTTGCGGCTATCTTCGGTGCCATGTGTTCAGACTATCTGATTGTCAGAAAATGTCAAGCATGACCTAGCACGCTGCCTGCGAATCCGTCATTCCCGCGAAAGCCGGAATCCACTTGATCGAGGCGGGGCCCGCGCCCCCGCTGCCGATGTTTGGCCGGTTTAGACGTCGCCTTGACGTGCGCTCATTCCTGATGCATAATTGAGTTGAAAAAGAGGATTTATGAGTAGTTCCAGAATCCAACCCGTTTTAACCCAAGCCGAGTCGGAGCTTGTGGACCAGATGGCGGGACTCACTCACACCAAGCGGACCGAGGTCATTAAGAATGCGCTGGCGGTCTATCACTGGTTCGTGCGCCAGGCGGTAACCGGGGCGCGGATCGTGGCCCGTGAACCCACCGGCGAAGAGACGGAGCTCGAGACGCCTGAGCTGGCCGCGCTCGAATCGAAGGGCCATCGCCTAAGCCCGGAAGAACTCGGCTTGCTGGCCAAGAAGCTGGCTGCCGCCCGTGACCCGAATGAGGCTGCGCGCCTGCATCAGCGCATTACTCGTGGCTTTTACGGGATCTAGGTCTAAGGCGCTGTGCCATGCCGCGTATTCGTCGTCACCATCTACCCCCCGCGCTCTTCCGCCACTTGCTTGACCGCATTCAGCAGCGCGAAATCCCTGCTTCTCAGCTCGAGCTGCTCGCCCGCTGGCTCGATACCGAGCCGGAAGTCCCCGAGGGCGAATGGTTCAAACGCTTTTCAAGCATGACGGTATGCGGCCAAGGCGACCTCATCAAGACCTTCCTCCTGCCCGGCCAGCGCCCAAAAGGCGAGCGGGTCGAGTAGCGGATGGGATGCAATTCTCTTCCGTTCGCGCATACACCGCACTGTGTGTATGCGGTCCCGGTGTCGCCGACGCAAAAGGCTATCCCGGCACCAGCAACGAAGAAAGCTGTGTCGGGGCCACCCGCCGGAGCCCCGTGGGCCGCTCCCTAGCGTCGCACGGCCCTGGGTCAGAAGTAGCCGATATTTCCCCCAAGCATTTCTCCCCGGCCGAGCGCCACGCAAGCGTGGTTGCCGCTCCCAATAAACACCTCGAAGCCGTGCGGGTAAAAGGAAAACCGACGCTCGCGGAAGAGGGGATCCAGTAGATCCCGGTACCTGCCTTCGAGTTCTGCGGGAGCTGGAGACATCTCCTCTTCCGAAGAGGCCTGGGGAGATTTGGGCTTGTCCACGACGAGGAGCTTATACAACCCGTGATTCTGTGACAGTGCAAGCGTCATCAGGTATTTGAAGAACAGGTCACTTTGGGGCATCGAGTAGCCAATTATGCACACCCTGGTGGCTGACCTCAGTTCGGCGACCGCACTCGCCCACACGCGCGTCATGATTCCCTGGTACTCGCTCTTGTCCCATGAGGGCGGGATCAACAATGGCTGAAATCCCTGTTTGCCACACTTGCCGCACCTTTCTGACTGGAACTGCCTGGGTGAGTCGGTGATTTTTCCTTGGAGCACAACAATCTCCCCGAGGCAATTCCCGCACACGCCCCAATTTGATGAGCCATGTAATTTGAGCAGGACGCACTGCGCCCGTGCGTCCGGCAGCTCGAAGGTTCGGGTCAAAGAGGGGTCGAGCCCGTAGTCGGGTTGGAAATTGAGACGCTGCAATGCATGGTCAAGAACCAGATCATAATTGAACGTTATGAATGCGTTCTTCCTTGCCGACTGAAGCTCGGGATTATCAAAGCGCCCAGATGCGAGACACGCGAAGTAGTCATAAATGTCGCCGCTATGCACAGAAGGCCCGTAGCCTGGATTCTGCTGGAGCACGTTGCTCTGGTTCACAGAGGCGAATTTCCCCATGAATTCGGGCTTTACATCGAACCGAACGTGATACCTTCCTTTTCCCGGCGCTCTCGTCGCCAGCTCCAGCGTCTTTGCAATCATGTACACCGTGGAGTTCCGTGTTTCCCGCGTGCGATCCCCGAGCCTTTGCGACATCTCTACAAGCCCGAACAACTCCTCTATGTTGTCCAGGTCAATCATGACCTTCTCGCGAGCCTGCGCCATCTCCCGTCTGAAACGAAATACCTCGCTAAAGTGGGCTCGTTCGAACGGCTCAAGCCCGCTCGATGGGTTGTCCATCAACTCTCTTGACTTGTCAAGGAAGTCCCTGACCAGAGGGGCCCCAGCGTGTGCGGAAAAGCCCGCGCCGAGGACGAATACATTGCGATCAGCGGCATCGACCATAATCAGCGGAGCCACCTCCTGACTGCTACTTAATGTTGAAAACTCGACGGATATCGAAGTGCCTTTCGACTTCGGACCTGGCGTCTTCGAACAGCTTCTGGTCCTCCTTTGCAGCGTGCAATGCCTCGCTCAAGGCTCCGTACCACTTCCGAAGTGAGGGCATGTGATCGCGGTGTTCCTCGGGCAAGGATTTGCCGTAAGCCTCGAGTATCTCGTCGCCCGGTCTCTTATCCACGATACCAGTTTGTCGCCGTGCGAATTGCTCTATGAACATCCGCAGGTAGAACAAAGCTCCGAGGGTCTTCCCTGTGTTAAATGCGATGGTCGCGTCCCGAAAGAATCGTTGTTCGGTCTTTGGGATATAGCCGGGGACCTCAGTGTGTTCTATCGGCGAACGGCCCTCGAGGCTCAGTTGCCACCCCCGACGTCGGACAAGAAAGCCCTGCGGAGCGCCATTGCAGCGCTGGCACTGGTACATTAGCACGAACGCCTGGTCGCCTGCCGGAGGTGGGGTTACCGGACGCTCAAGAAAGCGCAGCTTCATAAGTTCGTTCGCGACATCCACGTACCAAATCGGGTTGGCCACCTCTCGCGAGCCGCACTCCGCGCAGAACACCTTCATGTTGGTCAACAATAAAGTGAGGACCGCCGTCCTAATGCCCGTTCTCTCTTCAATGAACAGAAGTTCCTGTGCTGGAGTGAAGCGCGCCGAGGCGAGGAGGGGCGAAGCCATGGTATCAAAATTGTGTTGAACAGCAGGCAAGACCCGCTGCCTAACTGCGGCAAGGAACTGGTGGGGGTCGATGGTGACCTTCTGGTAAAGGTGCTTTGCTTCCAAGAGGCTCTTAAGTCCCGCTCCAACAGCCCGACTCAGGAGCTGGGTCAATGCGGATATAGCAAAGTCCGGACCGATGTCTGACGGGATTCCGGCCAGCCAGTCAGCGACGGGATCACTCATACCAGCATTGAACTCTACCACCACGGTGGGCGTTGTCAACACGGATTACACCCTCTTCTTCCCCTACCTACGGGGAAGCGGGTCTGCGCTACTGTGGGGTAGTGAGGTGGGGCGAAACAAGAGTGCCGGGGCGCAACTCGTCGGTGCCTCGGAGCGCGAGTAGGTCACCCGCTCGCAGGCCTCCGAAAACCTCGATCAGATTGCCGCTCGATGCACCTGTCTTGACGTCCAACCACTCCGCACGATTATCTCGAACGCGAACCACAAAGGTTCGTTCCAGGTCGCTTCCGACCGCAGTGGCCGGGACGAATAGCGTGGTGTAAGCACGGCGCACCGGCCAGGAGACCTCGCAAAAGATGCCAGGGGTAAGCTCGCCCTGTGGGTCCCTTATATCCAGTTCAACTGGCATAGTGCGGGTTTTGATGTCTACGGAGTGCGAGATTCGAGATATAGGTGCTTTGAAAGTCCTTCCCGGATAGGAAGGGACGCTGAAGCTCACCTCGGTTCCTTCCGGGACTCCGGCCGCGTCGTACTCAGGAACGGGCACTACCAGGCGGTGCCGGGTGAGCGTTTGGATCTGAACGATTGGCGTGGTAGCGCCCGGCCCGCCACCGGGTCCCACCAGCGCTCCTGGGTGTACAAATCGAGTGGTGACTTGGCCGTCAAACGGAGCCGTGATGCGAAGATAAGCTTCAAGCTGTGAAACCGCTCGAAGCGCATCCTGAGCCGCAGTCGCGCCTTTCTGGAGTGCCGCGACATTGGCCTCGTCGGCCTGCGCCGCCTTCTGCGCCACCTCGAGATCGTTGAGAGCGACCACGCCCGGCGTCTTGGCCGCCGCGTTCATGCGTTGGTATGTGGCTTGGTCCGCGGCCAATTTGGCCCGCGCTGCGGTGAGTTGGGACTCGGCGCTCTGGAACATCGCTTGCGCCTGCGCCCGCTGCGCCAGGAGTTCCGGCGCCTCGAGCTGAGCAATCTGCTCTCCGCCTTTTACCCGCGAACCACGGTCCACCTTGATCCACATCACAAACCCCGTAACCTTGGGATAGACATCCACGACTTCGTAGGCCGTGAGCTGTGCCGGGAGATTGGCCGTTGTGTTTAGCCTCTGCGCCACCACACGCGTGACTTCAACCTCGCGTGGGGATGCCATGGCGGTGGCCTGAACGGCCCCCGGAGTTACCCCGCTGCGGTCCTGACTGCAACCGACCAACAGAAGGCATACGCCGACGAGCGCCGGAAGATAAAAGCCCCAGAGTCTGGAAGGTCGAGACTCTGCGCTACCCACTGTTTGTTTGGCTTGCATATGTCTCCTCAGCATGACCCAGAGCTTCGAATCTCGAGTTTCGAATCTGGCACCTGACACCTAACACCTAAGACCTGTTTTGCGGGTCATCCGGGTCGAGCGACGAAGATGCCGTGCGTGCGCGCGCCTGGACCAGAGAAAACACGAAGGGCAACACGGTCAGGTTGGCCAGGGTTGCGGTGGCTAGCCCGCCGATAACGGCTCTACCCAAGGGCGCGGCTGTCTCCGCTCCCGCACCAATCGCCAGCGCCATGGGAATCATGCCGGCAATCATTGCCGCGCTGGTCATCAGGATCGGCCGCATGCGCGCCCGCGCTCCCTCGATGCCTGCGGCGAACGCAGAACTGCCCTCCCGCCGACGCTCGTCCGCAAAGGTGACCAGCAGGATAGCGTTCGCCGTCCCCACACCCACGGCCATAATCGCTCCCATGAACGATTGAATGTTCAGGCTGGTATGGGTCGCGAGCAGCATCAGGACAACCCCACAGATAGCCGCCGGCGTGGTGGTAAAGATGACGAAGGCCAAGCGCCACGACTCGAAATTCGCGGCCAGCAGCAGGAAGATGACCGCAATGGCCAGCAGGAGGCCGATCCCCAGGTTGGCGAGCGTCTCCCGCATGGGCGCGACCTGGCCTCGAACCCGCACCGTCACGCCACGGGGCGGCGCCCCGGCCTGGCGGATAGCCGCATCAATGCTATTCGCCACACGGCCCAGGTCTTCGCCGGCTACATTAGCCGAAAGAGACAGCAGCCAAAGGCCATTGATGCGGTCGTACTCGCCGACCATGGTTCCCTCCGTGACCCTGGCAAGATCTCCGACCAGCGGGTGCTGGGCATCGCCGGGCATCACGGGGGTGTTCTGAACGTCCTCGACGGAAGTCATTCTCGGTTGCGGGTACTGGACTTGAACTTGATAAGCAACGCCCGTCTTTGGGTCGGCCCAATAGTTCGGCGTGGTGAAGCGGCTGGAGGCCGTGGCTTCCGAAAGTGAGCGGGCAACTAGTTCCGCCGTGACGCCCAATTGGCCGGCCAATTCACGGTCCACGCGCACATCCACGCTGGGATAGTTGAGCGGCTGCTCGATGCGGAGATCGCGCAGGGTGGATACCTTGCTCATTTCATCGCGCAGTTTCTCCGTGTAGGCGCGGACGCCGGCAAAGTCCGGGCCTGTGACCGCTAATTCAACCGGCGTGGGGGCGCCGAAATTCATGATCTGGCTGACGATGTCCCCCGGCTCGAAGGAGAACGAGCAATCCGGAAAATGCGTGGGCAGAATTCGACGCAGTTTCTCTTCGAGTGTCGCCACGGAAATGCCGGCGTGGGGCCTCAGCGCCACGTTCATCACGGCCTCGTGGGGGCCGCCGGTCCAAAGGAAAACCGTGTTGATGGGGTAGCTGGCGCCTTGCGTACCGACGTAGCCCAAACTGATATCAACGCCGCCCGGCGCGGCGGCGGTTTGAATCTCGTCCAAAACGTTCCCTACGAGACGCGCGGTTTCCTCCGCGCGCGTTCCGGTGGGCGCGTCAAAGCGCAGCCGGAATTGATTGCCCGTGACGGTGGGAAAAAGCTCCTTGCTCAGGCTCGGCCCCAGGAGCCCCAGGATCGCCGACACAACCAGGATGTAAATTCCCAGCACCGCCCAGCGCAGCGCAGCCAGACGCTCGAGGCTGGTTGCCCAGAAATTACGCAACCTGTCAAAACTCCACGCGCCGGGGCGTGGCGTCCTGGACGCGACCGCGTTTGTAGGGAAACGCCCCGCGGCGTCCGTGCCGCCCTTGCGGTGTGTCCAGAGAAACAAAACAGGCAGTAAGGTGCTGGAAAGCAGGAACGACGCCACCATGGCGAATGCCACCGCGAGGGAGAGTGGCACGAACAGGCTCTTGGTTACGCCAGTCATGAACAACGACGGCACGAAGACTGCCAGCATAGAAAGCATCGACAGGAAGCGGGGCACCACGGTTCTTTGCGTGGCTTGGAGGACGCCGCGCGCCGGGTCAAGACCCGGCTCGGCGAAAAGCGTGCTGTCAATGTTTTCTAGTTCGACCACGCCCTCGTCCACCAGGACGCCCACGGCCAGCGCGAGCCCGCCCAGGGTCATGATATTGATGGTCTGGCCGGTCAACCAGAGGGCGACCACCGAGGTCAAGAGGGCAAAGGGAATCGTGGTGAGCACGATCAGCGAGCTGCGCCAGTCCCCCAGGAAGAGCAGGACCACCAAGCCCGTAAGCAGCGCACCCAGCAATCCCTCTCGTACCACGGAGAGCAGGGCGCTTTTGACGTAACCGGATTGGTCGAATTGATAGGTGATCGCGATGTCGGAGGGAACCAGGGCGCGGAATCGCGCCAGATTCTGTTTGACCTCATTCACCACCGTCAGCGTGGAAGCGTCGGGGCGCTTGGTCACCGGGATATACACGGCGCGATGGCCGTTCACCAGCGCGTACCCCGTGGGAATGTCCGTGCTATCCGCGACTGTTCCCACGTCGCGCAAGTAGACTGCTGGGCCAGCGCCGGCGCGCACGGGCATATCCAGAAGGTCTTTGACGTTGGGCGCAACGGAATCGCTGCCCACGATGCGCAGCAGGCTGCCTGTCCGCACGTTGCCGGCGGGCATGAGCACATTGCCCGAGCTGATTGCCTGAACCACTGCGTCGGGGGACAAATTGTAGGAGCGGAGCCGGTCGGGATTGACGGTAATGACGATGGTGCGCTGGTTGCCACCAAACGGCGGGGGCGCCGACACGCCCGGAAGCGTGGCGAACAGCGGGCGGATGCGATTGAGCGCCAAATCCTGGATTTCCCCAATGGTGCGGTTCTCACTGGAGAACACCAAATAGCCCACCGGTACTGTCCCCGCGTCAAAACGGATGACGAAGGGGTTTACAGTTCCATAGGGCATGAAGGCGTGGGCCCTGTTGACGTAGGAGATGGTTTGGGCGAGGGCTTGGCTCATATCGGTGCCAGGATGGAACGTCAGTTTCAGCAGGCCGTTGCCCTGGATCGACTTGTCCTCGACGCTCTCGATCCCATTGATGTAGAGGAAGTGGTATTCATAGTAGAAGACCAGATAGCCTTCCATCTGTGCCGGGCTCATTCCGCCGTAGGGTTGGGCCACGTAAATAACGGGAAGATTCAATTCCGGAAAGATGTCCGCGCGCATGCGCAGGGTGGCCAGGATTGCGCCCAGCGCCACGCCGAATGCCAGCACCAGCACGGAAATGGGCCGCCGCAAAGCGGCGCGGATTAACCACATATTTCAGCCTTCAGCTATCAGCAATCAGCTAACGCGTTCGCTGATGGCTGACGGCTGGCAGCTTCCCCCTTCTAGGGTTTCCTCCCGACATTGGAATGGAGGATTCCAAGGAAAGGTTTCAGGTCACCCTGCGCATACGCAACCCTAAAGAGCGCACGCCATATATTCAACCGGGCAATTGCGTCTTCCATTTCCGCCTGCGCCAAGAGACTTTCAGCGTCTGCCACCTCGACCAGGGTTGCCAAGCCGGCGTCGTAACGCGCGCGCGATTGGATTTCCGTTTGACGGGCCGCTCTCAATTCCGTGGGCGTCTCGAGGGCCACGCGTTGTGCAGTCTGGAGTTGATCGCGGGCGGCATGAAGCTGGCCTGTCAAGTCCTGCAGGACCTGCTGATAATGGGCGCGCTCGGAGCGTTCGTTGGTTTGCGCAATTTGCTTCTTGGCGCTCAGCGCTTTGAAATCAAACACGTCCGGGAAGAGGATCGTCACTCCTGCCACCCAGTTTCCGCGCGCCGGCGCCAGCCCATTCCAATTCCCGATAATAGTTCCATTATTAGGAACCTCGCTGCCCCGCCCGAAACCTTCTGCTTGCAGGAAGAACCGAGGATAATCGGTCCGCTTCAAGACGTTTTCCTGGGCTTGAACTTCCTGGACGGTAGCCATCTGGTCACGGGCCAGAGGGTGGCCGGAGGGCGAGGCCTCCGGCAACGAAGCGGCGGGTGGTGGACCGAGGAGCGGACCGGTGTCAACTCCGATTTCATCTCCTGCCGCTCCCATCAGTGCGGCGAGGGTGTCCAGAGCCACTCGCTCCGCCTGTTGAGCCTGGTAGAGTTGTGTTTTGGCCCGAGACAATTCCGCGTCGGCCCGCGAACCATCTGCCCCCGGACGCAGTTGGTTATCCACCAGGACGCGGACCGAGTTGTCGAACACCTGCCACCGCTCCATGTTGGCCTGCGCAGCTAGCACCGCTTGCTGGTTGGCCAGTGCCATCAAGAAGTAATCTCCCACGGCGGTCGCGACCTGGAGCTGCGTCAAAACCAAGTCAGCCCTCGCCTTATCTTCCGCAGTCCGTGCCTGACCAAGCATGGCTGGGCGCCGGCCAAAGTCGATAGGTTCCCACGAAAACAGAGCACCTGCCTGAGTGCCCCAAAAACTCTGTCCGCTGGCGGGCCCCACTGGGCCTTCGATTGCGGGGGTAATGGCCGTGGGCAACCAGATCCCTGGCACTTGGTTTTGAGTGGCACGACTGGCTTGATAGATTGAATTCAGTTGAGGCAAGTAATTGGTGCACGCCAGGGATACACCTGTTCGAGCGGCTGCTATTTCTTCCATCGAGGCGCGGACGGAGGGGTAGTTAGCCAGCGCGTAGTCGATCGCTTCCTCCAGAGTGAAGCTTTTCACCGCGGGGGCCGAGCCCTGCGGAGGGATGATCTGGCCCATGAGTTGCCCCGCACTGAGAAAGCAAATGGAAAATAAAGAAACCAGTCGTTTTTTTGCTCCCACAGCTCGCTTCCCTCCTGTGTCGTCCTCCAAAACCCGCCGTAGCGCTGACCTTTAGGTCAGCAGACGCGGCAAATGCTGACCTAAAGGTCAGCGCTACAAAGCTCCCGCGCCGGGCTACAATTCAGAGTCGTCCTCCAGAAGCTCGCCCACTAGCTCCTTCACCTTTTCTCTCGCTAGGGCCAGCGCTTTGCGACCCGTCGCAGTGGCTCTGTACACACGGCGAATCGACCTGCCTGACCTAACTTCTCGCGAACGAAGATAGCCTTTCATCTCGAGACCGTGGAGCAACGGGTAGAGGGTCCCGGCGCTCAGCCTATATCCGTGCCTGCTTAGCTCCTCAATCATGCCCAGTCCGAAGATAGGTCCCTGGCAGGCGTGATAAAGGATGTGAATACGAATTAAACCGGAATAGATCTCCTGACAGTTCACCGCGTTGACTTCAGCAGGTTTCATTCGCGACATTATCCGGTTTGGATATCGAAGCCCGAGTATATAGAATGCCTCAGTTCTCTTGCGGTGTCAAGGGCATTGGTGCCGAAATTGGATCGACAGCCCCCTCACTTCGGGCTAAGCTCGTCCCACATCTGTGGGTAGACACCAAGGGCTCCCACGTCCGAAAGGCTGCCCTCTCCCTTGGGGAGAGGGCCACACCCTCGATTCGCACACTCCCCAAGGTAGCGGGCTGTGGATTCCCTTCGGCTGCCTGGCGTATACCAAAAGAGGTGGGACATGCACAGTCCCCAATGGAGGGAGGGTACGTCTCCACACAGACGCTCCTGTCGCTTCGCGACACCCGCGAAGGACGAAAATAGGCCAAGAAGTCGCTTGGAGCTGAGCGGCTGCCGAAATATCGGCCTATTTTCGAAGCAGACTCCAAGGGAAAAGGCGGTTGGTTCAGTCCTTCCCCTGGCGGGGTCGGAAAGAAGTGGAGTATCCAAGCTCAGATAGGCTCAAGGCTGGCAAGGTTGTAAATACACGACGCGTTACTTAGTCCGAAAAGTGAATTGTGGGACAGCGCATCGGGGCTTTTACAGAAATGTAACATTATTGTAACGCCCAAGGAACGCATCCCGCCCAAGATATACACGGTTCAGGTAATCGAACCGACAATCCCAATGAAACAACTCCACTCGAATCGGAGGGGTGAAGAATGCAGATTAAGATAATTATCAGCAGGTTTATCGCGGGCGCAGTTATCCTCATTGTGCTGGCACAACCTGCCTTTTCGCAGGCAGCCGCAGAAACCGCCTCGAAAGATCCCACCAAGCGTGACGACATTTCGCTGCTGAAGCAGCAGATTGCAGAACAACAGAAGCAAATAGAGCAGTTGCGTAACATTGTGGACCAGATGAAGCAGAAGCTGGACCAGACTTCTAAACCGGCGCCGACGACCGCAACGACACCAGCGCCGGATGTGGCGACGACCACGCCAAATCTCGGGCAGGTGGCATCGACCAGCCCAATAATTCCTAAGGCGACTGAGAAATCCTCAGCGGGAAGCGACAGGAGCCTGGTGGCTTCCACTTTGATCCCGTCCGCAGCGGTGCATTCTGCAACACAGGAGGCGCCGCCGAAGGGAGAGGAGCAAGTCTCACCTCTTCAATTCCATATCGGAAGCGCCACCCTTACCCCCGTGGGATTTATGGATTTCACGGGCGTATTTCACAACCATGTCGCAGGCGGTAACATCGGCACTAGCTTCGGGAGCATTCCCTACGCCACGAGTACAAGCGGCATACTCCCGTACCAGACGAATCTGTCCGAGTTCCGCCTCAGCATACAGAACTCCCGAATCGGCTTCCGGACCGATGCGGACGTGAGGGGCGCTCACGTCATCGGATATATGGAAGCTGACTTTCTGGGGACGCCGGCCAGCACCAACGTGGCGGTGACGAGCAACAGCCAGCTTCTGCGCGCGCGGCTGTACTGGGTCGACCTTGCGAGAGGAAGCTGGGAAGTCCTGGGTGGTCAGACCTGGAGCTTGCTGACCCCCGGCCGCGTGGGCATTTCCCCTCTCCCCGCCGACGTCTTCTACACGCAGGATATGGACGTAAACTACCAAGCGGGCTTGTTTTGGGGACGCATTCCAGAGCTGCGATTTGTTTACCACCTGCCCAGTGAGAAAGCCGCCTTTGCCGTAGCGATTGACAGTCCTGATCAGTATGCTGGAGGCTCGTCGGGAGGCTCCTCCATCGTCCTTCCCACGGGTCTCGCCACGCCCTATGCGGGCGAGCTAGACTTTGGCGCAAGCTCCGGTGGCATAGCCACTCCCAACCTCGCGCCCGACGTGATTGCGAAACTGGCGGTGGATCCCATCAAACGGGTCCACTTCGAAATCGGGGGAGTGGAGCGGAGCTTCAAAGTCTATTATCCCGGCGTCGCTGCTACCAAAACCACCGCTGCCATTCCTGCTGCCACTTTCTCGAAAGAGGGCGGGGGCGGTTTCCTGAATCTGCACCTGGAAATATTCAAGGGATTCCGCTTGATGACCAACAACTTCTGGAGCGACGGTGGCGGCCGGTACATCTTCGGTCAAGCCCCGGATTTGGTGGCCAACGCCGACGGAAGCATTACCCCCCTCCACAGCAGCTCCACGGTTTCAGGTTTCGAATATACCAGTAAGAATACGTTGGTCTTTGCCTATTACGGTGGCATTCTGATCGGCCGCGATCCCGTGATCGATACCACGGGCAAGTATGTTGGGTACGGATATAGCGGCTCGTCGTCTAGTCAGAATCGCACCATCCAGGAGGCCACTTTTGGCTTCAACCAGGCCATCTGGAAGCATCCAAAGTATGGCGCCCTCAACCTCATAGGCCAGTACTCGTACCTCACGCGCGATCCCTGGTATGTTGCCACCGGCCAGCCCGCAAATGCATCTCTGAACGAGCTGTTCATCAACCTGCGCTACACGCTGCCGGGCTCGGCCCCAACCTTAGGGCGGCCCGCGCGATGATTGGCGAGTGACGATTGTCGATTGGTTCATGATGGACAACCGACGATGGGAAAGTTGGTGTGACAATCCGCAATCTTCGATCAAAAATCGGCAATTGGACAAGCCGCCGCAATTTGAACTCCGGCTAAACCGAGGGGTCGCGCCAGCGGATGAATGGGGCCTCCAGTGGCACGGAGGCCCCTGCTTTATAAGGCACCAAGCGTGGAGTGTAGTCGCTCGCCGGCCGGGTGGCCGGGACGCTGGCGACGTAAAGGAAAGCGTTGGCCGAGACCACCAGTGGCTCGCTCCTCTGCATGGACTGTCGAACCGGCTCACCACTGTTCTGTGCCTCCGCATAGAGTTCTACTTTCACCGCTTCAGGGTCGAGATCCGCAAGATACACCTGTACCTGGAAGGCATAATGATCGCCCTGCAGCTCGCTGGCTAGAGAACCAAATCGCACGCTTGGCCACTGCTTTGCCAGTTCTCTCTCCCACTGGAGCAGCTCGGCTCCCAATTGACCTCCGTTCGCGGCGCGCCGGGCGTAAGCTGCCGATGCCGGCAAGTAATGCTTCTCCGTATACTCGCGCACCACGCGGTTGGCCGAAAAAAGCGGCGTCAGGTGGGCCATACTTTTCCGCATCCGAGCCACCCAGCCGGGAGGGATTCCCTTTTCATCGCGTGTGTAGAAAGCCGGGATAACCTCTCGTTCGAGCAAATCATAGAGGCTTTCAGCCTCGGCGGCATCCCAGGCCGCATCGTCGCCATGTTCCTTGCCATCGCCCAAGGCCCAACCTACGTCCGGTGAGTATGCTTCCGCCCACCAGCCATCGAGCTCGGAGAGATTCAGCCCGCCATTGACAAGCACTTTCATGCCGCTGGTGCCGCAAGCCTCCCAAGGGCGCCGAGGCGTATTGATCCAAACGTCCATCCCCTGGACCAGCCGCTCAGCCATCAGCATATCGTAGTCGCTCAGAAAGACCGCGTGCGGGCGCACCTCGGGGCGGCGCACAAAGCTTACCCATTCCCGAATCATATCTTGTCCTGCGAGGTCCTGCGGGTGTGCCTTGCCGGCAAGAATCAGTTGGACCGGCTGTTGTGAATTGGTCAGGATGCGAACCAGCCGCTCGGGATCGTGCAGGAGCAGGTTGGGGCGTTTGTAGGTGGCGAAACGGCGAGCGAAACCGATCGTCAGGGTGTTCGGATCCAGGATTTGCTCGGCGTGTGCGACCTGGTCGGGAGATACGCCTTGGCTGATCAATTGCCGGTGCAACCATTTTCTGACGTACGCAATAAGGGACCCCCGCGCCTCGGCGCGCAACTGCCAAAGGTCGGAATCGCTTACCTGATCCATATCTCTTTCGACGTCCGTCATGGTGCCGAGCCAGCGTTCTTTCCCACAGGCGGTGTGCCAGAGGCGGTCCGCCTCAGCGGAGTCCCAGGTAGGCGCGTGGACGCCGTTGGTGACGTGGCTTATCGGCACTTCGCTTTCCGGCCAACGCGCGAACAGTCCCTGAAAAATCCGCCGGCTTACCTCGCCGTGCAGCCGACTCACGCCATTCACCGCCCCGCTGCCTCGCATGGCCAGATAGGCCATGTTCAAAGGCTCGCCGGCGTCATTTCCATCCCGCCGGCCTAAAGCGAGCAGGTCTCGAAAGGGAATCGAAAGCTGCTCTTCCGCGTACTTCTTCAAATATTTCTCGACCAATTCGGGAGCAAAACGATCGAAGCCGGCATCCACCGGCGTATGAGTAGTGAACAAGTTTCCCGCGCGGGTAACCGTCAGGGCAACGTCGAAGGGCTGTTGGTTCGCATTCATGTAGCACCTTGCCCGCTCGAGCACGGCGAAAGCAGCGTGGCCTTCATTCAAATGACAAACTTCAGGCTCGAGGCCCACGAGGTGGAGCAGCCGCCAGCCTCCGATCCCAAGCACTAGTTCCTGCTTCAGGCGCAGTTCCTGGCCGCCTCCGTAAAGCTCGCTGGCAATACCGCGGTGCGAGGGAATATTGGCCGGGTCATTGGTGTCCAATAAGTACAGCTTGACACGTCCAACCTTCACCTCCCAGGCGCGGAGCCAGAGCTGGAAGCCCGGGAAGGCCAGTGGGAAGCGTACCCACTCGCCATTAGCCCCTCGCACGGGCGCGATGGGCAATTGCCCGGGATCGTTGAAGGGGTAGAGCGCTTCCTGGTTTCCTTGCGCATCAATCTCTTGCCGGAAATAGCCCTGCTGGTAGAGCAAACCAACTCCGATCACCGGGACACCCAAGTTACTTGCTGTCTTAAGTTGGTCGCCTGCCACATTGCCGAGGCCGCCCGAATAAATCGGCAATGCTTCACTCAACATAAACTCCATGCTGAAGTAGGCAATTCTCTTGAGAGTAGTGTTCGGATGTGCCGTTTGGAACCACTCGGCCGCCTCCAACGCCGTGAGGTTCTTTTGGAAGACCTCCTGCGCCAGCCTTTGAAAACCAGGGTCACTGGTCACACTCCGTAGTTTTTCGCGGGAGACGGTCTGCAAGACAAACCAGGGGTTATGCGTCAGGTCCCACAATTCAGGATCGAGCCGCTCCCAGAGCTGGTCGGCGGAATGATTCCAGGACCAGCGCAGGTTCAAACCTACCTCAGTAAGTATGTCGGAAGTTTGGCTTGCCGAAGGCAGGCCCGTATCGGCAGTGTTTTCCATGCTTCGCTCCTAGACCATGCTGAAAGACGCTCGTGAACTTTGTTACTCCGCCCTTTCAGGGGCGGAAGACTTTGGCCCAGAGTGTGAAGAAATCACGCTTTGGCGAAATGTTGTAGGGGTCCCGCAGGCGCGGGATGGTTGCCTGCCGGGCAGCCATCTGTCGGCTGACGGGGCCCCCTACGTCGTGGTTCTTTCACACCTTCAGGCGTGTGGCCGACATTCCTTAGGATAAGCCAAACAGGTTTGATGAAGATAGCTCAAGGTTGGTTCCCCTCTAGCTGGCCGCAAATGCTTCGCTTCCGCCGCGCAGCTCACGACCGGGGTCAGGTAGTCGGGTAGCGCAGACCTCGTGCTTTCCGAGGTCTGCGGCTTTTCTGGTGGGAACATGGGAAGAGCCGCAGACCTGCAGAAGATGCAGGTCTGCGCTACGCACTCTATAGCTTGGAGAGGCATCGCAAACCAGTACCAAATGAGAACCCCCACCTTCGTCGCCCCCGCCAAAAGCCTGCCCGGAGCTTGTCGAACGGCGGGAGCCCACTTCGATAGATTCACTTCCACGGCAATGACAGCCGTAGGGGCGAGGCGTCGCCTCGCCCCTACATTGGGTGCAGGCTTCTCGTGGGAATGACACCCATGAGGTCGTTCTCAGGAGAGCGCCGCAGGTGCTCTGGAGTGCCGCAGCTTGCTGCCGCTTTCCTCCTGGCCAGCTCGCTGGCCGTGCACCCGTCGCCTCGGCTGAGGGAGGCCCGCAGGCGGGTGAGGGGTCGGTTGACGCGCCGGACGGGTTTCTCAGCATCCTACCAAGCGGCGGCAGAAAACGACCCGACCAATTGGCGGTTCCCTGTTCCCTATTCCCTGTTCCCTGTTCTATCCCCCGCCCCCTCGAACAACGCCCGCCAACGAGATCCACGCTTTGCCGACATTACCGTCAAAGTGAACTGTGAAAGGTAAATACTAGGCCGTCGATCGTGGGTAATTGTGCGCCAGTCCCCTCGGCGCACGTTCCGCAATGGGCGTTCCCTACGCCACATCAAAGTTCTTGGGGGAGGCATGTCTTTTCCGGGCGAGGGGGCCAATCGATTTCCCCAATCGGGAAGCACAGGGGGGCTCCCGAAGTAGCAAGTTAGGTGAGAAACAACGGCGAAGCCAGTTGGCTCACCAAACCACTCATGGCGGGAGATTCAAGCGGCGCGGGCGTCCTGTAAGCGGGCGGCGGGAACGCATTGTGGCGAAGTTGCTCAGGGTGGGGCTGTCGCTCGGCCCGACGCCCGCAGGGCCTCGTGCCCGAAGGGGGTATGGAACCCGTAGGGGGCTCTGGGCTGTAGTTCGTCACTCCTCACCCTTCTCAAACTAAAAAGCCCACGGTCAGGACAGCACTGACCGCGGCTACCGCGCTTTAGCCGTGCCGGTGGATACTGAGCAACGCGTGCTCAGTTCACTCTGAGCTGCCAGGCTAGCAAAGTAAGCTCGTCGGTTGAATCCTCCAGCATCTTCGTGAACGGCTCCCCTCCTGCGTGTCCGCCCTTCGCATCGTACAGAAGCAAGATCGGCAGGCCCGATGTTGTTGCAGCCTGGAGGCGCGCGGTCATCTTTCGCGCTTGTTCGGGTGGAACGCGTGTGTCGGCGTCGCCGCTTTCCAGTAATACGGCCGGATACTTCGTGCCCGGGCGCACTTGCTCGTAAGGTGAGTAGGCGTAGAGGTAGTTGAATTGATCGGGATCGGCGGCATTCCCATACTCCAGCAGGGCTGGTGGATTGTTGTTCTTGGTGTATTTGTAATAGCGGACCATGTCCAGGTCGGGGTGCCAGCAAATCACAGCCCGATAGAGATCAGGCCGTTGGGTTAAAGCCGCGGCTACGAGCAACCCACCGTTACTACCACCCCAGATGGCCAGCTTTTCCGGGCTGGTATATTTCTGGGCAATCAGCCATTCCGCCCCCGCAATAAAGTCATCGAACACATTTTGTTTCTTATCCAGCATGCCGGCGCGGTGCCATTCTTCTCCGAACTCGCCGCCGCCGCGAAGATTCGCCACGGCATACAAACCTCCGTGCTCCATCCACCACGCTGCGCTTGGATTGAAAAACGGCGTCAGGCTTACGTTGAAGCCCCCGTAGCCGTAGAGAATCGTGGGGGTGCTTGGGTCCGGCTTGAAGCCCTTGCGGTGAGTAAGAAACATGGGAATTTTAGTGCCGTCTTTGGAGGAGTACCACGCTTGTTCTGTTTCAAAGCGATCCGACTCGAACGGAACGGCGTCGCGATACCAGAGGGTTTTCTCACCGCTGGCCGTATCATAGCGATAGATGGAATAAGGGGTGGTGTAAGAGGCGAAATAAAGGCCGCCCTCCTTCTGATCGGCGCGGCCCCAGATGCCGGCCGACCCGAGACTCGGCAGTTCCACGTCGCCAAGGGGGTTGCCCTCAAGGGAGAAGATGCGGATGTGAGAGACAACATTGTGCAGGTAGGTTACGAAAAGCTTGCCGCCAATCACGGCCGACCCCTCGATCGAATCCTGGCCCTCCGGCACAACCTCACGCCACTTGTCCTGCGCAGGATCGCGCAGGTCAATCCTCAGAATGCGACGTTTCGGCGCTTTCCAGTCGGTTTGGAGAAACAGGAAATCCCCCCCAAACGCGGCTTCGAATTTCGCATCCAGTCCCGTAACCAGAGGGCGAATCGCACTGCCGGTCTCAATATTTTGAATGTAGATTTCGCCTTTGGCCCAGCCGCGTTGCACATTAATCAACAGATAGTGCCCGTCCTCCGATACAGCCGGTGAGATCCAGGTGTCGGCTCCATAACCCTTTCCGAACAACTCGACATCCTTGGCAATATCCGAGCCGAGCGCATGATAATAGATACGTTGGCCGGCGTCGCGCCTCTGGAGCGTGTAGTAGAAGCCGCTCGCGTCCTTCTTGAAAGCAAAGCCGCTGTAAAGGTTCGGCGGCAGGTGGTCGGCCAGGTCGCGATGGGTCGCTACTTCCAGGATGCGCAGATCGGTTTCATCCTGGCCTCCCTGGCGCACGCCGTAGGCGACCAGAGCGCCATCGTCAGAAACATCAAATTCCGAGATGCTCGTGGTGTGGTCACGACTCAACGGATGAGCATCGAGCAGCAACTCGTCGGGACCACCGGCCATTTTGCGACGGTAGAACGACCACAAGTCTTGCTCTGCTCCCCGCTTGCTAAAGTAGTAGTAACCGTTTCGC
>Ga0187782_10000835_pt1 | contig 21660 bp, 19 predicted proteins | sample 0715_SJ02_MP15_2_FD_132454 | JGI IMG/M metagenome (GOLD analysis project Ga0187782, IMG submission 132454) | Tropical peat soil microbial communities from peatlands in Department of Meta, Colombia - 0715_SJ02_MP15_20_MG | ecosystem: Environmental > Terrestrial > Soil > Wetlands > Peat | place... | reverse complement strand
GGTCGACAATCGCGCGGCCAGCAAAATCACCCAGGGCGTTACCACGGAAATAACCGGGGAAGGCACTTCCATCGCGCCGCTCAACGACCGCATGCGCCAGGACCTGGAAGATCAAGCGAAGAAGTATGGCGTCCAGCTGGATTGGCGCACGCTGTCGGAATATTTCCGGCATTTCGAACGCGCCAAATCCGCGATTAACCTTGGCACTTTCGTTGGCGCTGGGGGTGTGCGCAATTATGTCATCGGTTCAGAAAATCGCGCCGCCACGCCTGAGGAACTGCAGCAGATGCGCCAACTGGTGATTCAGGCGATGCGACAGGGTGCGTTTGGACTGAGCTCGGCGTTGCAGTACGTTCCCGACACCTTCGCGTCTACGGCCGAGATTTTGGAACTCGCCAAGGCAGCTCGCCAATTTGGCGGTGTGTATTTCACGCACCAGCGTTCGGAAAGTGACCAGATCTTCCCTTCCCTGGACGAAGTGTTCTCGATTGGCCAGAGAGGAGCGATCTCCTCGACGATCTGGCACCTGAAGGCCGCTTACAGCGAAAACTTCGGCAAAATGCCCGAGGTGCTGCGGCGCATCGAAGCGGCTCGCTCGCAAGGAATCGATGTCGCCGCCACCGTGTATCCGTACAGCCGCGCGTCCAATGGCCTTACCGCCTGCTTTCCGCCATGGGTCAATGAGGGTGGCACCGACAAAATGATCGCTCGCCTGAAGGACGCGGCCTTGCGCCAGCGCGCAAAAAAAGAAATGGACGAATCAAGCACCACGTGGGAGAACCAATGGCGCGGTTCAGGTGGCGCGGCCGGCATTCTGCTGATCCAAGTGGTGAATCCGGAACTGGCCAAGTACGAAGGCATGACTTTAGAGCAAATCGGGCAACAGGTGAATGAGGACCCGAAAGACGCGGCTATGGACCTGGCGATTGCAGATCGTGGGAACAGCGGCGTGGTCATTTCCATTATGAATCCGGAGGACGTGCGCGCGGCAGTGGTCAATCCCATAGTTTCGTACGGCTCCGACTCCGCCGCTCAGGCGCAAGATGGCCCGCTCAGCAAGACCAAAGCTCACCCGCGAGCCTTCGGCACATTTCCCCGGATTTTGGCCCAGTATGTCCGCGAGGAACACGCGATGCGACTCGAGGAAGCCGTGCGGAAGATGACTTCTTTGGCCGCCAGCCGCGTCGGCCTTATGGATCGTGGCATTCTTCGCCCCGGGATGTTCGCCGACATCGTGGTCTTTGACGCCCGGACGATTCAGGATGAGGCTACGTACAACGATCCGCTGCGCTACTCGGTCGGCGTGAAATACGTGTTCGTGAATGGGCGTCCGGTGATTTGGGAAGGGGAGATTACCCAAGAGCGCCCCGGACGAGCGCTACATGGTCCGGGTTACGCGGGCGCAAACTAGCTTTATATAGCGCTGAAAGGGGTGGTGATGAGATGTGTTATTTTTTTGCAGCTTCTTCCAGCCATCGATTCAAGACGTAGTCGTGTTTTGGCTCAATTTCCAGAAAGGCAACACCGGCGCCGACGTTTGGCGTCGAATAAATGATTTTTGCCTTGGCCTGGAAGGTTAGATCACCCGCAAAGATTTTCAGGAGCACCAGGGTGCCGGTGGGAAACGGATTCATCATGTCTAAGTAGCACCCGTGCCGGCTCAACTCGCTTACACGTGTGGCGACGCGGACATCGGACTGCTGCTCATACAGTTCCGCGCTCGCTATGAAGATGTACCTCGGCGTGCGGCGCCGTTCGCGTTCCATACTTCCTCCGTACAGCAGGCGGGCCTGTTTCCATATGGTAGCCCTGTGCTTTGGAACGCAGCATGATTTACAGGGTCACGCGTCCGCCGATTGCTATTAACTCGTATATTACTAAAGGGCCAACTGTTTGCCGGCGGTCGCTGAATCCACCGCTAGCGAACGTCACAGACGCCCGAAACAACTTCTTATAGATTAAACGGAGACTTCTGGAGGGTACCTGCCATGAAATGCGGCGGACGATTCTTTTTGGGACTTCTGCTGACGACGATTTGTTTTTTGTCCACCTCGGAGGCGCAGACTCTCAAGCCTGTCAAACTCCCAGCGCCGCAGACTGAGGGTGGTCGTCCCCTCATGCAAGCCCTTAAGGAACGGAAGTCGACCCGCGATTTCGGTCCCGGCACGCTCTCGGCGCAAACGCTTTCCAATCTTCTGTGGGCTGCTTTCGGGATCAACCGACCGGATGGACGTCGAACCGCGCCCTCTGCGATGAACTGGCAGGAAGTCGACATCTACGTGGCTGCCCCTGACGGTGTGTACATTTATGACGCGAAGGGGAACGCCTTGACTCCGGTGCTTGCTGGCGACTTTCGGTCGAACACTGGCACGCAGTCGTTTGTGAAGGAGGCAGCCGTGAATTTGGTGTACGTCTCAGACCTTTCCAAGACCGGAGGCGCTTCGTCCACCGAGGCCGAAATGTATACTGCCGCCGACGTGGGATTCATCGCGCAAAACGTCTATCTGTATTGCGCCTCCGAGGGGCTTGCCACGGTGGTTCGGGCAAGCATCGACAAGACTGCACTGGCAAAGACTCTGAATTTACGAGCGAATCAGAAAATTGTCCTGGCGCAGTCGGTGGGTTATCCGAAAAATTAGAATTATCTCGAACGTGGGAGCTACGGCCATTGCAGGCATTTCACTTGCCAGGACGTGAGTTGCTGGCGGGGCTTGATTGGCTTGCGCTACAATGCGGGCTTTGCTCCTCGGGTCGGAGGAGCCGAGGTGCAACGATGAGTGGTCGCGAGTGTGGGATGGAGCTGCGCGTGAAGGGAACAATCCGCGCGTCAGCAATCTACGTTTTGACGGCACTCGTGATCCTGGCCTGTATCTGCGTTCCCCGCACCCAAGCCCAGCAGCGCCGCGAGCGCGAACCCAATTCCGTCTATGCCGCGCGGCGCGCCAAGCTGGCGCTGAACATCGATGGACCCATTATCCTGCTTGGCTATTCGGGCAAAGAAGAAGAAGCGGAGACCTACGTTTTTGCGCAAGAAGAGAATTTCTATTATTTGACCGGGCATAACGAAGAACAGGCGGGCCTGGTGATTCTTCCGCCCGAAGCGCACAAGTCCAAAAGCGACGATTTCGCCGAGCGGGAGATTTTCTTCCTTCCTCCGAAGGACGCGCGCAAGGAGAGATGGAATGGCCTGCGAATGTCTCCGAGCGATCCCGGAATTGAAATGCGCGCGGGTTTCTCGGTGGTCAAACCCATGCCCGAACTGCGCGCGACCGTCGAGAGGCTCGCTCGCATGTACTCGACGTTCTACACCATACTTCCGTATCAAAAAGAATTGGGCGGCTATCCGCATGAAAAGGAGACCGTCGATTGGCTGAAGCAAGTGGCGCCGGAAGCGAACATCAAGGACATTCGCTCCGGCATTGAAGAGTTGCGCTTGATCAAGTCGCCCACCGAATTGGCGCTGCTCCGCCAGGCCATCGACCTTTCCTTGGACGCGCAGTTCGCAGCCATGAAGATGATGCGCGCAGGCCTATGGGAATATCAGATCGCCGCGAAAATGGTGGAGATTCACGCGATGGGCGGATCTGAAGCGGAAGCCTACGCGCCCATCGTAGGCGCCGGCCCGAACTCCACGGTGCTGCATTACGACAAGTTGGGCCGCAAGATCGAAGATGGAGACATCGTGGTGATGGACGTAGGCGCGCAGTATTCCGGCTACGCCGCGGATATTACGCGCACCGTGCCGGCCAACGGCAAGTTCACACCGCGCCAGCGAGAGATCTACAGCATCGTGCTGGGAGCGCAGAATGCCGCGATTGACGCGTCAAAACCGGGAATGGACATGTGCCGCAAAGGCGACAAGAGCGTCTACAAGCTCGCCTATGACTACATCAATTCTCACGGCAAGGATTTACACGGCAAGCCGTTAGGGCAGTATTTCATCCATGGTTTGGGCCACAGCATCGGGCTGAACGTTCACGATCCCGGCGACCTGTGCAAGCCCTTCGTTCCCGGCATGGTGATCACCATCGAACCCGGGATTTATATTCCGGAAGAGAGCATTGGCGTGCGCATTGAAGACGATCTGCTGGTCACGGATAGCGGTCACGAACTGCTGAGCCAACGGCTGCCCCGTGATCCCGATGAAATCGAAAAAATAATGGCAGCGGCCGCGAAGGACCGCGCCGCCGAAGGCAAGTAACGCCCTTCCAGAACGGCTTCACTGCTCAACCGGCAACTCCGCCTCGACACTGGTGGCCATCCCGTCGCCGGTGCGCCGAACATGCACGGCCGAGCTGACCAGCCGATAATGCTGGTCCGTTTGAACCACTTCAATCTCAACAGTGTGGCTGGTGCCGGGGCACAATGAAGTCTTCCCGGAGCCCTGCTCGTTCACGGTCACATCATCGTTTGGCGCGCCGGGAATACAAGTATCGACGTGCACCACGCGAGGACAATGCTGCGGAATGTGGACGATCAAGTGGTCAGAGTGCGAACTGGAAGCACAGGAAAGCATCAGTAAAGCAGACATCAACAGAGTCGCTGACACACACACAAGATTCGAGCGCATGGACAGCACTGGTTCTCCGGTGGGGTCTGAGGGCTTTCCTTGTATAACATCCCCGAATCGAGAAAGCTACATCCAAGTTACTGGCAATAAACCAATTACGGAATGCGCTGGGTCAATTTCTTCGGACGCAGGGGATCAGTTAAGATAATGTCTCGTTTTCAACGGCTGATGGCATTTCCCCGGAGTTGCCTTGATGGCGCGCCTGAAACATCGTTTCATCTTTGCGTCGGCTATTTTCCTGCTACTGGTTTGTGGCTGCGCCTTGGCCTGGGTGCTCGATCGAATGTATTCCAGTGAAAAATGGGTGCGCCACACCTATAAGGTCGAACTGCTGGTCGCCGACATTGGGGCAGAACTGAACAAGACCGGGCGGGTTCGGCAAACCTACCTAGATACTGGAGGAAAAGAGTATCTGCAGGACATCGAGCAGACTCGCGCGCAACTGTTCGCGAACCTTTCACAACTGAAATCGATGGTTCGTGATAATGCCGACGAGGTAAAGGGCAGCGAGGACTTGGAACGCACGATCAGCAACCGCTTCATCACCTTCGACCGGTCGCTGCAGTTGTTTCAGTCCGGCGCTTCCACGATGCAAGCTCAGGAGGCGTACACCCAGGAGCTGGTGAGGTTATCCCAGGGAATCACGGCAATTCTCAGAAATATGCAAGAAGGGGAAGCGAACCTTCTGGATCGCCGGCTGTCGTTGACCAGGTCGCTGTTCCGCTGGATTATCGCCATCTTAGCGGCGACGTACCTGTTAGCGGTTTATATGCTATGGGAGCACTACCGCGTGTTAAGCAAGGAGTTAGCACAGAGAATCCGCGCGGAACAAAACGCGCTGAACCTGAGCGCACAACTTTTAAACGCGCAGGATCAGGAACGCCGCCGAATCGCCCGCGAGTTGCACGATGGACTGGGGCAAAACCTTGCCGCCGCCAAAATGATTGCGGATTCCTTGCTAGCCCGCTCGAACGATAAGCAAAAACTTCAGGACCTAAGCGTCATCTTGCACGATGCGGTCGCTTCAACGCGGTCCATTTCGCACCTGCTACATCCGCCGCTCGTGGACGAACTCGGATTCGTTTCCGCCGCCAGGTCCTATCTGGAAGGCTTTTCAAACAGGACCGGGGTGCAGGTCCAGGCTGATCTGCCCGACAGCAACGATCGTCTACCGCGCGACCTGGAGCTCACTTTATTTCGCGTACTCCAGGAGGCGCTTACCAACATTCAGCGCCATTCCAAATCCCCCACTGCGGAGGTGCAATTTCGAGCCGATGGCAGAACCGCAACGCTACAGGTTCGCGACCATGGAGTGGGTCTGCCCGCCGCCACGATAAAGAATTTCAATGAAAATGGCAGCAGTGTCGGCGTCGGCCTGGCTGGAATGAAAGAGCGAGTCCGCGAGCACCATGGCCAGTTCGAAATTCGCTCCAATTCCGCCGGAACATTTATCTCAGCGACATTCCCGATCCGCCTCGACGGTTCCCCGGCGCCGAACCAGCCTGACAACGGGCAATAAACACACAACCGCTGATCTTTGATTAGGAATTGAGGTTATGTGCAAAGAACGGCCACCCTGCCGGCGGTCTGCGCCGGTCTCCTGGCCGCTTTGAGAAAGTTTATGCCCGAGTTCTGTGGCCGGAGTAGAATACGACTCAATAGTGGCTACTAGCGCAAGGCCGCGTGACCCGAAGTGAACATGAAAAAAGTGAAACAAGTTAAACCGAAAGAACCGAGCAAACCCTTTGCGCGAAAGGACCTGCACCAAAACAGCTCCGACGACCTCTCGGTAGTGGCCATTGGCGCTTCCGCCGGCGGGATCGAAGCATTCAAGGATTTTGTGCGCAACCTCCCAACCGACACGGGATTTGCGTTTGTTTTCATCCAGCACCTTGATCCCACTCACCAGAGCATCCTTTCAGAGTTGGTGGCCAAAGAAACCAAGATGCCGGTGAGCGAGGTGCGCAATGGTCTGCAGGTCGCACCCAATCACATCTTCATCATTCCTCCCAATTCGAATATGACCATCGCGGGCAATACCCTGGAGCTTACCCCACGCGAAGATGGTCATCATGGCGCGCACATGTCGGTGGACCATTTCATGCGCTCACTGGCGGAAGCCAAAGGCAATCGGGCCATCGGGGTGATCCTGTCGGGTTCCGGCTCGGATGGCACGTTAGGAATGGCGGAAATCCAGGCGCAAGGGGGGGTCACTTTTGCGCAGGACGAAGCCACCGCACGCTATGACGGCATGCCTCATAGCGCCGTCGCTGCAGGGTGTGCCGATTACATCCTGCCGCCAAAAGGGATTGCGCGAGAGCTGTCGCGAATTGCCAAACATCCTTTTGTGGCCCGGCCGGATGCTCAGAGCGTTACGCAACTGACCACCGCGGGCGAAGGCGGTCTGGAAACCATTTTCCAGTTGCTGCGCCGCCACACCGGCGTGGATTTTACGCATTACCGGCAAACGACAATTCTCCGGCGTATCCAGCGGCGCATGTTGGTTCACAAGATTGACAAACTAAACGACTACGTAAGGTTGCTGCAGACCAGCAGTGCAGAAATCAAGGCGTTGTATCAGGACATGCTGATCAACGTTACCAGTTTCTTCCGGAATCCCAAGGCTTTCGAGGAACTAAAAACCGAAGTATTTCCGGAAATCTTCAAGCAGCACTCAGCGGAACAGAGCGTTCGTGTTTGGACTCCCGGCTGTGCTTCCGGCGAGGAGGCCTATTCTCTAGCCATTGTCCTGCTCGAATACCTGGGCGAGAAGGCCGGCCAGGTTCCCATCCAAATTTTTGGAACTGACGTAAGCGAAACCAGCATTGCCCGGGCGCGCACCGGCATTTATCCCGAAAACATTCAGGGGGACGTCTCTCCCGAACGGCTGCGGCGTTTTTTCACCAAAGTTGAGGGTGGCTATCGCATCAGCAAGTCTATTCGCGACGTTTGTATCTTCGCGCAACACAATCTGCTGAGTGATCCCCCGTTTTCTCAAATGGATTTGATCTCTTGCCGCAACCTGCTCATCTATCTGGAACCGGTGCTGCAGAACAAGGTGATTTCGTTGTTCCATTATGCTGCCCGTCCGGAAGGCTATCTGCTGCTGGGCACCTCGGAGGGTGTTGGTTCGGTGACCAACCTTTTTTCGCTGGAGAGCCGGGCGTTCAAGATTTTCCGAAAAAAGGCGGGTGCCAGCCGCCAGGTGGTCACCTTTTCGTTGAACCGGCATTCGGAACGAGCTGGCTCTGGTACCGCGCACCTGCCGGTCCGGCAGACCGATCCCAATTGGAATTATTTGGAAGCACAAAAAGAGTTCGACCGGCGCGTGCTGACCCAGTTTTCCCCTGCGACCGCTTTCATCAATGAAGATATGGAGATCATTCACACCCGGGGCAACGTGAGCCGGTATTTGAAGTTGGCGTCTGGGCGGGCCAGTTTAAATATCTTGAAAATGGCTCGCGAAGGAATCTTGCTGGATCTGCGAAATGCGCTGGGCAAAGCGAAAAAAGAGAATACTCCGGTGCAACGCCAGCACGTCCAATTCAAACAAGAAAATGGCGAAGCAGGACGCAATTCGGAAATGCGCCAGGTCGATTTCGAAGTCGTTCCCGTGAGCATCGGCAATCTGAAAGAAAAGTATTTTATGGTGGTTTTTCGAGACTCACTGCAACCCGCACCTGCGCGGCGCGGGCCTGGCGCTGTGGTTTCGAAGCGAGAGTCGGAAGCGCACTCCAGCCGGATTGCCAAACTGGAACAAGAACTTACAGCTACCAAAGAGTACCTTCAGGCGGTGGTTGAGACCCAGGAAGCCACCAACGAAGAACTGCAGTCGGCCAACGAGGAAATCCTGTCTTCCAACGAAGAGCTGCAAAGCACCAATGAAGAACTCGAAACCGCCAAAGAGGAATTGCAATCCGCCAACGAAGAATTAAGCACGGTGAACGACGAACTGCGCAGCCGCAACCTGGAAGTCAGCCAAGTCAACACCGATCTCACCAACCTCCTGGACAGCATCGAGGTCGCTGTGGTGATGATTGGAAGCGACTTGACCATTCGCCGGTTCACCCCGCGGGCCCAGAAATTCCTGGGACTGATTGCCACGGATGTTGGCCGGCCGCTGCTGAATATCAATCCGGTTATCGAGATTCCGGACTTTCAGTCTCTGGTGCTGCAAGTGATGGCCAATTTCCGCCCGGTGGAAAAAACGCTGACCGACCCGCGGGGCGGGCAATTCCAGCTTCGGATCCTGCCTTACCGTACCTTGGAGAATAAAATCGACGGGGCAGTGATTACGATTGTCGAGCTTTCCAACCCCACCAACTGAAGTGTCAAACTCCAGGTTTTTCCCAATAACGCCAATCAGCGGAACAGCCGTAGTCTGTGGCGATGCAGCCAGAAAACGGTCCCATCGTTTACCGACAGTCCGGGAAGACGGCTTTCGCTCAATGAGGAGCGTAGGCAGGAAACAGCGCTCCCAGAGTTTCTCCTAGAGAATGCTACGGCCATTACACTGTTCCTTTGATTCGATCGAGACTCAATGAACCTCGCTCACGCTCCGGCGGTTCTAATCTGGATTATTTCCCTGGCGAGCATCCTATGCATGCTGTTCCGGCCACGCAAAATTCCGGAAGTCTATTGGGTTTGTGCGGGCGCTATTCTCCTGGTGCTGCTTCGGTTGATTCCCGTTCGCCAGGCCCTTCATGCGGTAAACGAAGGAGTGGACGTTTACCTTTTTCTGGCGGGCATGATGATCCTGGCGGAACTGGCACGCGAAGAGCGGGTCTTCGATTGGGTGGCCGATGTAGCGGCGCGACACGCGAAGCGCTCACCAGTGCGCCTGTTCCTGCTGGTGTATCTGGTGGGCACAATTGTGACCGCGCTGCTATCCAACGACGCAACCGCGGTGGTGCTGACACCCGCGGTGCTTGCGGTAGTGCGTCGAGCCAAGGCAGAACCTAAACCGTATCTATTGGCGTGCGCCCTGATTGCCAACGCCGCCAGTTTTGTGTTCCCTATTTCCAATCCGGCGAATTTAGTGGTGTTCGACCAGCGCATGCCCCATCTGGCGGCTTGGCTGCGTATTTTCCTGCTTCCTTCGACCGCTTCCGTGGTTCTGACATTGCTTTGCCTGTGGTGGATCTCGCGCAAGGAACTGCAAGGCGAAATCCGCAAAGTATTGGAGCCTGAGGCGCTGTCGTTTGAAGGGAAGCTCGCGTTGGCCGGGTTGTTGTTGGCGGCTGCAGCGTTGATCACGTCGTCCGCGCTCGGTCTGTCCCTTGGCGGTCCGACCTGTGCTGCGGCGGTGATCGCGGTCGTAGTGGTGGCGTGGCACGATCCGAAGGTTCCCTTGCGAATTGTGAAAGGGGTTGCGTGGTCGATTGTGCCGCTGGTGGCGGGCTTATTCGTCATCGTGGAGGCATTGCAGCGCACGGGTTTACTCCGTTTAGGACTTGAGGGCCTTCAGGCGCTGGCAAAGAATTCGGTGTGGATGGCCAAGTTCACGGCGGCGTTGGTGGTCGCGCTGCTGTCCAACGGCATGAACAACTTGCCGGTGGGCCTGATGAGCGGCACCGCCATTCGCTATGCGCAGGAGACCAATGCGGTGGCACACGCCATTCTGATTGGTGTGGACCTGGGGCCGAATCTGTCGGTGACCGGATCGCTGGCCACAATTCTGTGGTTGATGGCGCTGCGGCGGGAAAATGTCGAGATCAGCGCGCGGGATTTTCTGAAAGTTGGAATGATTGCCATGCCGGTGGCGCTGGTTGGAAGCATCCTGATGCTGTGGATGTAAACAAGTATCAGGCGCCTGACGTTGGCCCGCGGACCAGACCCCGCTACTAGTACTCGTTTTCTGTTGCCTGGTCACCTTTGCGCCTCGGTGGCGGGGGTTGAGAAATTGCGTAGGGCCGGCCGGGCGGGCTCCCGTTTTTTGCTTATTGATTTGCAACGCCCGTGGACGTAAATTCTGCGCTTACCTTAGTACTTCGCCGTATCCCAGCCCCGAAACAAAACGTCAAATAGGGAAGCAGCCGTCAGGAGGCAACCGCATGTCTATCAGGGTGCTCCTCGCCGACGATAGCGAGGTGGTGCGCCGGGCGATTTCGCGCCTGCTGGAGCAAGACCCCGAGATCGAACTGGTCGGGGAGGCGGCGGATTTCGCGCAGACCATCCAGATGGCCGACGAGCTGAGGCCGGAAGTGGTGGTGCTGGATCTGCACATGAAAGACGAAGGCCAAATCAGCCCGGTGGACGTGAAGTCGCGACTGGACCGCAGTACGCCGCGGATTCTGGCAATCTCGATCTGGAATGACGCGGAATCGCGTGCGCTGGCGAAGAGTGTTGGCGCAGTCACTTTGTTGGACAAGATGGATCTGTCAAATGACCTGATTCCGACGATCAAACAGTTCACCGCCGCACCCTGAGCAGCGAATCCGATTAGCTCGGGCGAGGTAGTCATCGGAGCGAACGGGCTTCTGAGTGCGATGTTCGTAAGTTGGCTGCTCCCCCTCCTTTCTCCTTTTTCCTAAGAAGTGGCCCTTCGAGTAGGCCTCAGCACACAAGCACGCACGCCTCGAGGAAAGTGCCCGGAGAGCGCATTGAGGCGCGTGACAGCCGTCACAATAGGGGTCTCCCCCACCCCCTATTTTTGTATGAAGCGGAAACAAAGGAGTTAGCAGGACGCGCCTTTGTGACGATTGCACACGGCCCTGTGACAAGTGGACATGGATCAAGGGTAACCCCTGTTTTTTGCAGATTTATCAAAACAAAGGGGATGTACGCGCCGCGATTTGTAGATATATCAAAACAAAGGCGATAAATTGCGCTGAAGGGAGCGGGAGTGGCGCTGAGACAGCCGTGTGGGCATCGGCCAGAATGGTTGTGAACCGGCATGGGCATAGCGTATTTCCTCAAAGCACAGCGATATGATAACTGAGTGGGAAGTATAGCTAAACAGTACCTAGGGACAGTTGTGGGGCAGGAGAGGCAAAGCCGACCTTAGCGCGACGTTTCTCCCCCGGTGAACCGAAGACCGATCCTCACGAATCGGCGCACTCCGCGGAGGCGAGGAAGAATGCTGGCATGAATGCCAGCGCTACAAGGAGCCAGCGCTACAAGCGACAGAACCTTTAGAGGGCGGTGCGTCCGTATGCGTGGAAAATGTTGGATGCCGGCGCTAGGAAGCGCCGGTGGCCAATCTAAAGTTCGGCCACTACACAAGCGAAGAAAAAAGCGGGGCCGGTCATCGGTAAAACCAAGACCCACTCTCATCTCGATTGTTTATCTAGCAGTATCAACTGTCATTTCTACCAGTTGCGACCTTTCTCTCGGTGCTTCCAGAATTGGAAAACCGCCCGTACGCGCTCGCTCCGGCGCGTAAGAACCATAACTCGCATTGACAAAACAGGTAGGCTAATGCCTGAAAAGATGACGGAGCAGTGCAGCTGGGCAGGGTGTAGCCGACGTTCCGAGGCGGATTTAATTCAACGAGCTTTGTGCATCAATCATTTCTTGCAATTTTCGCACACTCGCTTGAAGTCCATACAGCAGGAAGTCGCCCACAATTCCGGGCCACGAAATCTTGCGCCCTCGGAAGTGCAAAGCTTCCTTTCCCAGGTGATTTCGCAAACGGCCTTGCTGGCCACGGGCATAAGACTGTTGTCACCCGCTGTCCGTGCCGAACTGATTGAACTGTCGAGTGCAGCGGCGGAGATATCCCGGCAACTGCATCGGGAACCGCGATTGCCCCGCCGGATTCGGTGTCTGTTGCGGACGGGCATTGTCTCATCGGAGATCTCCGAGCCGTGCGTTACCGTGAACATCAGCGTTCATGGAGCCTGCCTGGAGATTCGGCGACCCTTGAGGGTCCGTCAGGAAATCACCTTGGAGAGAATGGAAACGCACGACTGTACGAGGGCGCGTGTGGCTTGGATTAAACGGACAGCACCAGAAAAATTTGTGGTTGGCATGGAACTGCTCGAGAACGAGGACTTTTGGGGTCTCAAACGAGATGAACAAAGTAACTCGTCAAATCGGAGGAAGTCGTGAATCGCCCAGCTGACCGATGCAACGAGAGTCGTGGACATCCACGGCTTGGGGTCCGCCGCACAGTCTTAGTTGTGGAGAAAGAGCCTGCGATCCGAGAGTTGATTTCCGAGATGTTAGAGGGAGAAGAATTCGAGGTTGTGACTTCGGCCAGCGCTGTGGAAGCGTTGGGATTCAAGGGCCCCCGCGGCAACAGCCTCGACCTTTTGTTGACGGAAGCATATCCCAATGGACTTTCCGTTCAAGAACTCTCGCGGCTGTTACACAAGCAGTACCCTGGCCTAAAAATACTGATTATGTCGGGAAAGTTTGATGAAGGATTTGCGGCCATGTTAGGCGATCACGTAAACCGCCTGTTCCTGTTAAAGCCATTCACGCGGCGAAACTTGTTGAAGAAGATCGACGATATCCTGGGTTGAGACACCGATCAGAATTGTTGCGACCGTAAGGCCAGCCGCGGCGAGGGTGCGGTGAGCAACAATGCTCTTGGCACAACGGGCGGGGGTCAGAGCGCAAGGCGATTTCTTTACACCAGCACAGGCTCTTTGGCCCTTCTGACGTTACCGTTGTTGTAGTTTTTCCCGCACGAATCGCAGAACAGCGCCCGGTAGCTGGTGCCATCTTTTGCACAGGCGTTCTCGAACGGGTTCCAACCGTTTGTCTTTGTGAGCTTGCCAGTCTGCGTGAACGCCTGAAACAGGTGCTGGCAAATGTAGTCCATTCCATCGGCCTCTGCTTTTTTCGAGTCGGCGAGCTTGTGAATCCAGATCGTTTGCGCCATGTGATTCCTCCGGCTTCAGGTTCCACTGTGGCACGCGCGGGGACCGGCAAACACCTGCCCGGAAGGCCAGATGTGCTCGGCTGGCACACACGGCTCGATTTGGTCCATCTATTAATGTCCGGTTACCCAGCTTCCCGGGACGTAGATCCGTCGAGTGGCAGCTTCCGCATCGGGACAGGGGATCTATGCCCGTATGCCGAGTTCCTGTAATGCCTCAAGCGTCCTGCTACGCAATATCGCAGGGAGCGCCCGAAACGCGCGTTTTGAAACGTGGCCAGCCGCACGGACGGTATAGTATGTAAGGGCGCGGAGCTCACGCTATGACATTCGGGGGGATCACCTCGGCCACACGGTCGTGGTTGTTTTCTCGGCCTGCCTCACACCTGCCCGCGTTCATCGCAGTTTTCTTCACGGTGGCGTTCTGTGCTGGTGCGCAACAAAATGGAGTGCCACCCCTTCTGTTTCCCAGCGAATCAAGCAAAACTCCGCAAGAGTATTACGCGAATGCCCATCCTTATCTCAACGAGCCCCTCGAGCAAGTGGTCAAGCGCATTCCGGAATTGGATGGTCTGAAACCGGCGACGGATCAGCAACCGCTCGCCAAGATATTGCAGCGTACAGCCGAGCAAGTGGATGAATCGTTACAGACGATCACGGATGTGACCGCGGAAGAAAGCATCACCGAAGAAAAACTGGATGGCCAGGGTAAGGTTGTGTCGCGGCAAGAGGTTCAGGCGAGATATGTGATCCTGCAGCGAGGCGCGGCGACAGTGGCACGATTGGAAGAATACCGCACCGACGGGAACGGCCAGCGTATTTTCGAACCTGCGTTGAACCAGGGCCACTTTGTCACCTCGAACTTCGCGTTGATGCGCGCATACTTCAGCACGTCTCTGCAACCGAAGACGCAGTTTCGTTATCTTGGGGAGCAAAGTATCGGCGCGCGCCAGACGCACGTAGTGGCTTTTGCGCAGAAAGCGGAAGAAGCCCACATGCCGGTCACGTTGGAAGGCGATAGTGGTCCGCGTGGACATTTTCGCGTAGCGATGCTGGTACAAGGAGTTGCGTGGATCGACGAGGAAAATGCTCAAATCCTGCGCATGAGGACCGACCTGCTGGCGGCCCGCCCCGAGATCGGACTGGACTGGCTGACGACTACAGTGAACTCCAGGGAGTTTCACCTTCCCGGCGTGGCGACTCCTTTATGGTTGCCCTGCGACGTCAACGTGTCCGCGCAATTCAGCTACAGGGACGCGCAAACGGGCGAGTCTCGCGTGGAGACGTTTCGCAATGAACACCGCTATTCGAACTACCGGCCCTCTACAAGCTCCGCGCCAATGGCTCCGGAAGCGGCACCGCTGACGCTCGATCGCATGCGACCTGACAATGATCTGGTGATCACGGCGGAAAAAGCCGACCAGAGCTACTATGCGCACGCTCAGCCTTACCTCGAAGACCCCCTGAATCAACTGGTGGAGCAGATTCCGGAGCTAAAGAAAATGAAGCCGGCCACCAACGAAGCAGCGCTGCAGGGGATCCTGCAAAGAGCCGGTGCCAACGTCGACAGCTTTTTCGCCAACGTTGTGGACGTGATTGCCCACGAAAAAATCATCATGCGACGCTCGGCTGAAAGGGTTTTTTCCGCGCCGCTGCAGGCGGAAGACAGTTATTTAATTCTGAGAAAACCGCTCGGGAATCACCACGAAGTGCTGGAAAATATCGCATGGACGCGGCAGGCCGGCGGCTGGATAACCTGGGCTTGGCCCAGGGATTTCTTAGCACCAGCGGGTTCGCTTTGGTCTCCAATTATTTGGCCAGCGGCTGGCAACACGAATCCACTTTCCGCTATTTGGGTGATGAAAAGATCGCAGCGCGGGATACCTACGTGGTGGGTTTTGCGCAAAAGCCCGGGTCGGCGACCCTGCAGGTGCATATGCGGGTCCCGAAAGGTGGGCAATATCCGGTGCTGATTCAGGGCATCGCCTGGATCGATAAGCAAAACTTTCAAATTGTTCGGATGCGAACGGATCTTCTGGCGCCGCATCCGGAACTGGGCCTCGGCCGGCAAACCACCGAAGTGACGTTCAGCGCAGTGCGGCTAGTGGACGTAGCCACACCGTTATGGTTGCCGAAGGACGTGGAGGTCTACATGACCTTCACGGAACACGACCAGGACACCGGTGGGATATTTGAGATTCGTTTTCGCAACGAGCATCACTATTCTGACTATCGCCACTATGGCGTGTCCGTGAAAATGGTCTCGCCGCCACCGGGTCCCGATTAATACGGCGGGTGGCGAACGAGTGGACGCTGATGGTGACAACAGAGATGTGGTCTTGCTGCGCCCTGGAAACGGGTTGGCAGGTGCGAATCTCGGTGAGTGTACTCGCTCAGTCGAACTGCGATTCAGACTGCGTAAGTTACTATAACAAGACGTGTGATGCGCACAATCCAGATTGCCCCGGATCGTTTGTCTGTTGCTACGATGAACACAACGAAGACCAAGGATGCATGGGGATTCTGAACTATTGCACCAACGGCGGATCGAAGTGCGGGCAGTCCGAATGTGACAATTGAGGAGACTAACATGAAGAATCTAATTGTCCTTGCAGCGCTCTTCGGTTTTTCGTGTGTCACTTTTTGTTCGGCTCAGGAGGGAAAGCTTCAGACGGCTGAAGAATTATCGGCGCCAACTCAGGTGATTTCGTACGCAAGCGCATTTGTGATAGGCGAATTGGTACCTATATGGAGCCGGGGATACGTGATTGCCTATCGTGAGCGGACCTATGCCGGGCAAACGGGGCCAAATTTGCGAGTTTTTGATCGACAGGGAAAGCTTGTCAGCGAGATGCGGCTGTGGATTGATGGAGCGAGTCTAATCCACATTTATAACATCGCGGCATCCTCCGATGGACGGCTAGGTGTCGTAGGCAGCGTCGTTGATGTTGCCGGATCAGATGCTTGGATTTTCGCGGACATTTCGCTTAGCAACCAGCGTCCGGTCAAAATTGTTCACGTCTCACCGTTCCAAGCGAGAGCCTTGGATTTCGCCCATGACGGAAGCGTTTGGATACTTGGAGCGAAGCCCGCTCCCGGCGAACTAAGTTTGCGAAATGCGCCAGACCATTTCATCGTGGAACACTTCAGTCGAGATGGAGTTTTCGAAGGTGAATATATAAAGCGCTCTACGATCCCCTGTAAGGCACTTCCCGGAGCGGGAGGTCTGGCGAGAGTTGTGGCGTCCGATGACCGCATAGGCCTTTTCCTCCAAGGTTGCGACTACTGGGTCGAGCTTAAGCCGAATGGCGACCTGATCGGTACATGGCATTGGAGCGGGAAACTCGCCAACGGCACCGAGCAGCGTGTAACATACGTCGCCCTGACAAGCGATGACCAACTCTACGCGTATGTTGTGCAGGCAAGAAACGGAACCCAGGCCACCCGAGGACTGTTTCGACTGGATCGTTCGAACAGCGACTGGATTCCCGTGAATATCGGGGCAGTCGAGCAGGCTGGGGCACCATTTGGTCCTGTTAAGGGCGTTGAGGGCGACAACCTCGTGTATTACACCACAAACGAACGTGTGGTTTGGGCCAAGGTGGAGAAGTCTGCCAGCGAAACGAACCGCTAGTTCCTGCTTCATTGACGCCACCCGCCCACCACTAACTCCCAAATCGACCGCGCACTATGATGGTGACAACAGTAGTGAGGTCTGCGATGGTCATCAGGCAGAGGCGGACGAGATGGCACAACTGCCGCGCATGAATTTCAAGGCTAAAAGAAGGTTGGCCTGGGTCCACAACAGCGGCACATTGTCGTTGGGAACGTAACGGCCAGCTTCCAGGTAATAGAGTTCCGGGCAGCGGAATGCCGGAAGGCCGGTGTGGTCGGGGCCCGTGATCTGGCTCAAAGAGCGGTTCAGATACCGGGTCTGTTGCGCCAGATGTTCCGGGGAACGTGTGGATTGGAATTTCAAGCCGAAGATGCAGGAGACGATCGGATCGAAGAGACACCACTGCGCCTCCTGTCCGATGGCAGGCAGGAGCCGATTGCGGGCGGACAGGTCGTCACTCAAATCGATGGTGCGCTCGGCAGGTTGAAGCTTTTCCTTGTAATCGGGAGCCCAATACGAATCGCCTAGGTAACGGCGAATGCCGGCCTCCCCTTGGAGATGGGTGACAACATCGGTAACGATCTGGTCAGCCATCTCGCCTTCAACAACTTGAAGAGGGTAAACGAGAAACAGCAATGCGGCGTCATAGCGGCGCTGCTTGATCGGGTCGGGCTGAGAACATTCCCACGGCAGGATCGATGCCAGAGCAGTCCGGCCGCGTTGGATAAGCGATTCGACGGTGTCGCCGGTAACGCCAGTGCCGCCGGCGTCTCCAAGAGAGCCGGACTGCGACAAGACTTTCCTGCACTCCGTGAGGCCAGCCAGGACCACCCCGATGCTGGAGGCCGAAATTTTTCGGGTCTCCTCCCAGTGCCCGCTATCTTCATCCTGCCAGTAGCGAATGGCTGCAAAGTAACGCAGAAACAGGGGCAACAGTTCTAGCTCGCCGGCGGTCGGGGTCAGCGCACCTTCGTGAATGAGCTTGCAGAACAGCCACAGAAAGTATCCAAGGGCGTCATTCTGGGCGTGAGCCCACTTTTCCTTCACCTCATCCAAAGAGCCGCCATCGAACCGGATGTGGGGGCGGTTCATGGGGATTGCTGCGTCGGCGGTGCCAGTGATGATGTCGAGAAAGCGTTTCCTGTGCCTGATGAAGTAAGCGGCCAAAGTGCGGAGAGTACGCACCGCCACATCGGTATGCCCGGTGAGGTAGTGACAGTGGGCGAGGTGGATATTGTCGCGCACCCATACATACGAGTAGCCGGTGTAGCTCCTGTCTTGGTCTAGCGCAGCGGCGGGGAACAAGCCGTTAGCTAATGGGGAAAAAGAAAGAGTCCCGGTTCGTTCGAGCAAAGCGGAGATGGCCTGGATTTCCGCAATAGCGTATCGCGGCTTTACGAGACTGCGGACTTCCGGGTTGTTGAAGAACGACAAGATCACTTCCTCGCAGAGGCGGTATGGAAACACTGATAACTTATCTTATCCATTCCACTGCAGTGTATCGCGGAGAGTTTCTTGAATCGGTGGCTATCCATGCCGCTAGACGACTATCCAATTCGATAGGCGACGATTTTCGCACGCAAGGGGGCCTCAAAATTCTTTAGCTGCCTGAACATCCGCTATTCGCGCCGGACCCTCATAACGATGGCCATTATCCAATCAGATAGAGGATGGGCTTGACGCCGGCGAAATCGCACCCAGCCCGACGCTTCATCTCCATGGCAGAAAATCCCGCCGCTCAATCACTTTGGGTGATTCACACGCATGCATCGGACCTCCTTTCGGAAGCGGCCAGAAAAATGCTCAGTACTTAGCGAGACTCGGAAGCACACAAGGAGGCATTCATCATGGACAGCAAGAAGTCTGAACCTATCGAAAAGAAGTCTGAACTTAGCAATAGCGAACTCGAAGGCGTGCAGGGCGGAAGGATGATCCCACCAGGAACGCAGTTACAAAACAGCCTGCAACCAAAGATCGCACCGACCCTAACTAAGACCGCCGAGGCCGCTGACCAAAACTCTGATCAAAGCCCCCTGTTTTAGACCGGCGATCCACCGCCCGGTTCTCGCCGACGCAGGGACTGGGCGCGGGAGCTCTTGCTCCCCATGCTTCCATCCGTCTGTTTCGAGACCGGCCGGTTTACCCTAACTCAATCTTCGAGGACGGCGCGGCAAAGCTGTTCCCGCAAATGGATGTCTGGCCCAGCTGGCGCTTGGGCCCACGCAAGAGATCAATGGCTACTCTCTCAATTGTTTCATCCACCGCTTCGGGCGTTCCCTAGCGCAGGGGAATCTCCGTTTCCCCTTGACTTGTACTTATCATGGATGTCCCTGGTTTTCGAAGAGAGTTCGGCTGAAAAAACTTGTTGCAAAGTGTCGAAATAAATTGTCGCGGAGGGCAATCATTGATCTCAGAGCGGGGCGTAGCCGACCGCATCGCAAAACCAGAGAGCTACTTGTGAACGTCCTCACTAATCTCGGCGTATATTCAGACTACCGAGGAGCTTAGGTCCCGGGTTTCCATTTTCCCGCGAGAGCAACGCCAGTCAGGAAGTTTTCTTGGTTTCTTGATCGATCCAGTCTCTCTCCCATTGCGGCAAGGTTGCACGAATGAAGATCAGGCGTTCCATCTCCACGCCGGTATCCTCTGGGCCGACACTCATCGTACTGGTAAAGTCAATGTTAAGTTTCATTTGATGTAGTTTATGATCTGGATATCTCACCCAATGCATTTTCGGACGCAAATAGGGCGCGCCCCACTCTGACCAGGAATCTACGACCCAACCAGCGACTTTTCCTGTACGTCGGCTCACATGCAGCGAGCCCCACATGTTAAGGTTGTCCACTCGCGTGGTTCGAGAATAGACCTTTTCGAGTGAGTCTTCTTGCTCTGCTGTCACGGTGTCGGGCGGGTGACTACTACTCTCCTGAATGGTTTCATTCTTTAGTAGAGCGAGCACCTCGATCCGCTTATGCGGGAAAGTCTCATCCCCAATTCTCCAGAACACAATGTAGCCAGGGCTAAATTCATAAGCTAAACGCCCGGTCCGGTCTCTTTCAGCATTGGCCAGGATTCCGGAATTGTTCGGGTCTCTCTGCAACTTCAACAAAAAGCTGGCAAGCGCGTCCTGAGCGTCTGTTGGGAGAGCGCGCCAGTCGTGTTCCGCGAACTGAGCATAAAATCTGATTGGGATTAAGCCGCTATCCGTCATTGCTCTCAGCGGTCCTCCTTTCCCTCGATTTGCGCCTTTAACCGCGAATGCGCCGTGATTTGCGCTTTCAATTCACTCACGTCCGCTACTTCATCGAATAAACCCTCTTTTATCTGCTTCTCGCGTCGCTGAATGAACTCCGCCATTTGTCGACTCTGAATAAGCTCACTCATTTTGTAATCGTGCGATTCCGAGCGGAGCAAGTGTGGCTTTGTGAGCAGTAGATAGAAAAACGCACCAATAAAAGCCGCAAAATCTACTCCAAGCAATACAGCGAAGTAAATGAGAAGCCAACTCGGCGGATGGCCAAACACGGACACAACCATTGCTGCGATGAGGATTGGAATTGCCCATTGGAGCGGATTCACAATGGAAGAGCGGGACCGTCCGATGTCCGCCGGGTGCACAAAATTCCTGACGAGCGAACCCAGATCAGATGCAGATGTCTTCATTACCTCTGAGTATATCCAAGTAGATATCTGTCCGCTGTTTGTTTTGCTTTCTTTACAAAGACGGAATTTGTGCGGCGAGAGACCTACAGCGAGGCAAACAGGGCAGTTTCTGTACCTCCTATCCCCCATCCCGGGGCGGAATTGATTCTTGGCGGGGCGGCCTTTATACTGATTTTCCGTGTTGGGAGAGTTTTTTCTCCCTGCATACCTCACGCCTGCCTCCGGTAGGCGGGCTTGGCTGCGCGTGCCTGAGTTAGGAAGCGCAGGCAAACCCTGCCTTCGGCAAACAGGTGGATCATTCCACTCGTCGCTCCGTCGGGCTGTCGTCTGGAATTAGCGAACCGTACTGAAATCTTGAGGAGAGTGACGGCCGATGTCGGGCCTTGCGAAATATGAGCAGCGTGAAAGCAACATTATTGCGTCCCGGGATGGTGATTCAGCACGAAGGCGATCTGTTTGCGGTGCACAGCACCGAGCATCGCACCCCTGGAAATAAGCGCGGTTCGATGCAGACGCGCATGAAGAATCTGCGGACTGGAGCCATTATCGATTACCGGTTCCGCGCGGAAGAGTTTGTGGAACGGGCCATCCTGGATGAAGTGGAATTCGAATACTTGTACCGGGAAGGCGAGTCCTTCTATTTCATGAACACGGAAAGCTATGAGCAGATGCAGATGAGCGCCGAGGAACTGGGCGAAACGGTGTACTACCTGATTCCCAATACGATCGTGAAGATTGAATTTCACAATGACCGGGCCATCGGCGTGAGCCTTCCGGACACTATGGATTTGAAGGTGGTGCAAACCGAGCCGACGCTGCAAAAAGCCACCGCCAGCTCGGTGATGAAGCCGGCGACGCTGGAAACCGGCTTGGTGGTGAACGTTCCGCCGTTTGTGAATGAAGGGGACAAGATCCGCGTGGACACTTCGGAAGCGCGGTATGTGCAAAGGGTGGAATAGTTTTAAGTTTTAAGTTTTAAGTTTT
>Ga0187782_10000833_pt1 | contig 21669 bp, 23 predicted proteins | sample 0715_SJ02_MP15_2_FD_132454 | JGI IMG/M metagenome (GOLD analysis project Ga0187782, IMG submission 132454) | Tropical peat soil microbial communities from peatlands in Department of Meta, Colombia - 0715_SJ02_MP15_20_MG | ecosystem: Environmental > Terrestrial > Soil > Wetlands > Peat | place... | reverse complement strand
ATCGAACATGTCGCCTTCGGCCTCGCCGCTTGGTAGAATAGGAGAATTCGTACGCCGCAGACCGACGTGAAGCAAGGAGGCGAAGAAGCCATGAAGAGACCGCTTGATGGGGCAAGTCAGGGCGGACACGGGACTTCGGAACGCGAGTCTCGGCTCATCAGGCGCGACGAATTCGGTCCTTGTCCAGCACCGAAAGGATATCGCTCAAGCCAGAAGGATCGCGGCAAGGTTGCGGAACGGATTCGCGACTTGCGCAAGGGAGCGCGGTTGGAAGGCGTTACCATCCGTCAGCTCATCGAAGAAGGGCGCCGCTATTGAGCGGCGCCTGTGATGCCTCTGCGGCCTCGCAACCGCAACCCTACCTCAACCTCGAGAAGTCCTCTAGCGAGATCCCCAATTGTCGGATGATCTTAAAGAAAAGCGGCGGGCCAATTTCACGCCCAGCGTGAATTGGTATGGTCACCGCGCGGCCATCGGGATGGTTCCAGCGTTCGTGACTTCCTGTTTGTCTTGTTTTGTTGAAACCTAAGGCGCGCGCCACTTTTTGGAAGTCTCGCGCTGTGGCGCTAGGCATGGACGATCTCGGTAGTATCGGCGGGCAGAGGAATCCGTTTGTCACGGTATTCCTCCGCAATCATTTCAAAGACGTTGTTGAGCTCAGCAAGTGCTTCCTGCCGACTGGACATGAGGGCATAGCAACCTGGGATCGCCGGAATCTCGGCAACCCAGGAGCCATCCTCCTGCCGGTAAAGAATCGTCTTGTAATCCTCAACACCCATAGTCCTCTGATGCCAACCATCGATAGTATACCATGCTGGACGCCGGCGTCGTTAGCGATGCGTCCTGGACATGCGACTCATTCCAGGTAATGCTCGACGACATCATCCCACGTACCTTGCGCGGTGAGAATTAGCTCGATGGTCTCGCGCACGGCGCCGAAGCCTCCGCGCTGTTTGGTCACGTAGTGGACGTAGCGGCGGAGCAGCTTGTGGCCGTCGGCGACGCTCACTGCCAAACCGACTCGGGTCAACAGCGGCAAGTCCACGATGTCGTCGCCGACGTAGCAGACTTCCTGATCTTTGAGGCGCGCCTCGCGAAGGATCTCACGGTAAGGCTCGAGTTTTTCGCGGGCATCTTCTTTGAGAAAGTGAACGCCCAGTTCCTTAGCGCGGTACTCGACGGCGAATGAGCGGCGGCCGGTGATGAAACCTGTTTTGAGCCCGGCCTGGTGAGCGATTCGAAAGCCCAGGCCGTCGCGTGAATGGAAAGCTTTGGTCTCGAAAACGCCACCCCTCGGGCGTGGCACGTACCAGTAGCGCCCATCCGTCAGGACACCGTCCACATCCAGCAGCAGAAGCTTGATTTTGCGAGCGCGGGCCAGGAGTTGCTTGGACTTCAACGTCATCTCGTCCTCGGCGGTGCAGGGCGGCCCTCGTGCCCGTCCATCGGGTTTCTACATTTCAGATCGCGTATTGCTCAACTTCCGGCGATTTGCGGCTCTGCCGCACGTGCAATCGAACAAAATGCAGAAACTCCAGGGGCGGGCACAAGGGTCGCCCCAAGTTAGAACATCTGGGTCGTCCAGAGGTCGTGGATATGAACGACGCCCTCGAGCTTGCCCTCCGGATCCACGACCAGGAGGGAGGTGATCTTGCGAGCCTCCATGAGATTCAAGGCTTTGGTGGCCAACTCCTGCCGGCCGATGGTCACCGGGTTTCGGGTCATGGCGTCGGCGGCTTTCAACTCGAGGGCCCGATTTCCTTCGCGTTGGAAGAACCGGCGCAGGTCGCCATCGGAGATGATTCCGAGCAGGCGGTCCGACTCGCCGGTCACCGCCGTAAGCCCCAGGCCCTTCTTGCTCATCTCGTAGATTACGTCCGGCATTGGGGTCAGCAGGCCCACACGGGGAAGCTGCTCACCCGAGTGCATAACGCTTTCGACGCGGCGCAGCTTGAATCCGAGTTCCCCGCCAGGATGGAGCGCGGCGTAGTCCGCTTCATCGAAGCCGCGTTTCTCGAGCAGCGACATCGCCAACGCATCGCCTATGGCCAACATGGCGGTAGTCGAAGCGGTCGGCGCCAGGCCCAGCGGGCAGGCTTCCTGCCGAATGCCCACGTCCAGCACCGCGTCGCTGGCTTGCGCCAGGGCGGAATTGAGATTCCCCGTGAGGGAGATGAGTGGAATCGCCAGACGTTTCACGGTGTCCAGCAACTGCAGCAGTTCGACGGTCTCACCGCTGTAGGAGAGCGCCAGCAGCACGTCGTGGCGGACCAAGCGGCCCAGATCGCCGTGCAAGGCCTCGGATGGATGCAGGAAGAACGACGGCGTTCCTGTGCTCGAAAGGGTGGCGGAGATTTTTTGGCCGATCAGCCCGGATTTGCCCATGCCGGCTACGACTACCCTGCCGCGACAGGCGTAAAGGATTTCCACCGCCCGTACGAAGCTCTGATCGAGGCGGAGAACCAGTTCGCTCAAGGTCCGCGCCTCGATTTCCAGGACCCTGCGCGCCGTATCCAGACTCATCGCCGCTTCACCGGGAGCCACGACCGGGACACAAAGGCGCCGAGGAAAGCCAAAGGCGAAAACAAGATCGGCAGCTCGTGGTGCCGTGGTGTCTGGGTGGTGACCAACTCACAATCGGGCTTCGATACTATTCACGACGGTTTTCAGCGCTTTGATTCGCGCCCACCACTTCCAATTGCCTTCGACGATCGTCCAGGGAGCGTACTCCGTATCCGTTTTGGCGAACATGTCCTCGAGCGCTTGAATGTACTGGTCCCACTTCTTGCGGTTGCGCCAGTCGTCTTCCGTCAATTTCCATCTCTTCCAGGGATCTTTTTCGCGCTTCTGGAAGCGGTCGAGCTGTTCCTTCTTGGAAATGTGGATCCAGAACTTAACCAGCACCATGCCGTCGTCCACGAGAGTGCGTTCGAATTCATTGATCTCCCGGAAAGCGCGCTGCCATTCGTCTTTGGTGGCAAATTTCTCCACGCGCTCGACCAGCACTCGCCCATACCAGGTGCGGTCGAAAATGGCGATGCGACCGCGCGGCGGAAGGTGCAACCAGAATCGGCGCAGCCAATGGCAGCTCAATTCCTCGGCCGTGGGGGGGCCGGTGGGGTGAACTTCGAAGCCGCGAGGATCCAGGGCTTCTGTCACGCGTTTGATGTTGCCTCCTTTACCCGACGCATCTTCGCCTTCATATCCCACGCAGACCGCAATCTTCTCGGCAATGATCTTGCGTTGCAGTTTCAACAACCGGAGTTGGTACTCTCCCAACAGCTCTTCGTACTCCTGCTTGGACTCGAGTTTCTTATCGAGATCGAGCTTGTCGAGATAGCCCATGATTCACCTGTCAAAAGGCGGGGTTCCGGAGTCAGGAATTGAGAGTCCGGACCCCCTCTCGCGGCCCGCCCCGCCTGATGAAAACGGCGGCTGCGGGCCACCCTCTCCCCCAAGGGGGAGAGGGCCAGTGCTACCCTGAGGAGAAGGGCAGTTCTAGTCTGGCTGACAACAGAAAAAACTGACTACGGACAACTGATGACCGACAACTGCGTTTAATGGTGCTCGTGGTGCGCATGCTGTTCATGCTTGGCACCCGACTTGGCTTTCTGATCTCGCAGAACCGCCTTGCGGCTCAGCCGAATCTTATTACCCTCGATGGCGATCACTTTGACCAACAGTTGGTCCCCTTCTTTAAGCTCATCACGAATATCCCGAATACGGTGCTCAGCCACTTCGCTGATGTGCAGCAAACCGTCCGTGCCGGGGAATATCTCCACGAAGGCGCCAAAGTCGGCAAGCCGCACCACCTTACCCAGGTAGGTCTTACCCAACTCAGCCTCGGCCACAAGGTCCTTGATCATCTTGAGAGCCTTCCGCGCCGCATCTTCGTCAGTGGCGGCGACGTTGACCTTGCCGTCGTCTTCCACATCGATCTTCACTCCGGTTTCTTCGATGATGCCGCGAATCACCTTGCCGCCCGGCCCGATCAGTTCTCCGATCTTCTGCTTGTTGATTTGCAGGCTGTAGATGCGGGGAGCGTATTCGGAGATCTCCTTGCGTGACTCGGACAACGTCTCGAGCATTTTCCCCAACACATGCAGGCGCGCCACCTTGGCCTGCGCCAAGGCTTCCGACATGATGGAAGTCGTGATGCCCGAAATTTTGATGTCCATCTGCAGGGCGGTAATACCCTCTTTGCTGCCGGCCACCTTGAAGTCCATGTCGCCGTAATGGTCCTCGCTCCCGGCGATGTCCGTCAGGACGGCGTACTTCTCGCCTTCCTTGACCAGGCCCATGGCAATGCCCGCCACGGGCGCCTTGATGGGCACGCCCGCATCCATCAGCGCCAGCGTGCCCCCGCAAACCGTCGCCATCGAGGACGAGCCGTTGGATTCGAGGATGTCCGAAACCACCCGAATGGTGTAAGGGAATTCCGCTTCTTCCGGGACGACGCCCCCCAAGGCACGCTCCGCCAGCGCGCCGTGGCCGATTTCGCGCCTGCCCGGACCGCGCAAGAAAGCTACCTCGCCCACGCTGAAAGGCGGGAAATTGTAATGCAGCATGAAGCGCTTGAAAGCTTCGCCCTCCAGCACGTCGAGCCGCTGCACATCCTCGGCCGTCCCCAGCGTTGCGGTCACCAGCGCCTGCGTCTCGCCTCGCGTAAACAAGGCGGAGCCATGCGTGCGCGGCAGGATGCTCACTTCACTGCTAATCTCGCGCACCTGGTCGAAAGCGCGGTGGTCAGGCCGCTGGCGCTTCTCCACCACGTCGTCGCGAAAGAGGCGTTCTTCCAAGCGGCTGAAATAATGGCCGGCCAGGCGGCGCTTCGCTTCGTCCTCTTTCGGGTAGCTTTCCAGCAACTGGGTGCGGATTTCGACGATTTTGCGCTGGCTCTCCAGCTTGGCGTATTTGGATGTGTCCATGGCTTCGTGGAGTTCGGCTTCGACCTTGCTCCGCACTTCCTGGTAGAAAGCCTCATCGAGGGCAGGGGCAACAAATTCGCGCTTCTTGATGCCGAGATTTTCAAACAGGTCCTTCTGCATCGCCACGATCTTGCGGATCTCGGCGTGGCCGTACTCGAGCGCTTGCAGGATCGTCTCTTCCGAGACTTCCTTGGCGCCCGCCTCCACCATCACAATGGCGTCGTCGGTGCCCGCCACGACCAGATTCAGCGAGCTGGCCTTGGTTTCCGCGTAGGTGGGATTCGTTATCAGCCGGCTATCCACCATGCCCACCCGTACGGCTCCGACGGGCGTGTAAAAGGGAATGTCCGAAAGGTAAAGCGCCGCCACTCCGGCAACCATTCCAATCACGTCCGGGTTATTATCCGAATCCGCCGACAAGACCATGGCAATCACCTGAGTCTCGTCGTTGAAGCCCTCGGGGAAGAGAGGCCGAACCGGGCGGTCAATCAGCCGGCTGGTAAGAATCTCCTTTTCCGTAGGTCTTCCTTCGCGCTTGAAGAAGCCGCCGGGAATCTTCCCCGCGGCATAGTTGTATTCACGATAGTCAACGGTAAGAGGGAAAAAGTCGACTCCCTCGCGCGGCTCCGTGGAACATGCGGTGGCTAACACCACCGTGTCGCCAAAGCGAACGACGGCCGACCCGTTTGCCTGCTTGGCCACTTTGCCGGATTCAATGCTCAGGGTGTGTGATCCCAGAGCAACTTCTACTTTCTGCATCTTCATATCCTCCAATAAAACGAAAAAGCGACCTGCACCCGCTGGGCGGGGGGTCGCTTGTCACTGATAGATTTGTCCCCTAGGGAATTCCTGAAGTGTCTGCTCAAAACCAGCTACTTGCGAATGCCTAACCTTTCGATGACCCGTTTATAACGCTCGGTATCCCGGCGTTTGAGGTACTCCAAGAGGCGCCTTCGTTTGCCCACCATCATGAGCAAGCCACGGCGGGAGGCGTGGTCCTTGCGATGAACGCCAAAGTGCTCATTCAAATAGTTGATACGCTCGCTCAACAGGGCTACTTGGACTTCCGGCGAACCCGTGTCTTTCCCGTGGATACGGTAACGCTCAATCAAGTTGCCTTTGGATTCGCTGGTCAACGGCATCCGCTATCTCCTCGCTTTTCATCTCCACTTTTCGACTTTTAAATTATAACACGAAGGTGAAGAATTTGACAAAAGGAAATCGAACGAAAGCACAGACGATGGCCGAATGACGATTTTCGATTGAAATCGCGTTCCGGAGACGGTGGCCATCGTCAATCGGCAACCTTCAATCGACAATCGTCGATCACTCGGCCTCCCCGACAGCGCCTTGCGACGGCATCAGGAGGATTTCTTCCAGGGTGGTTCGCGGCGGCTGCGTGACCGCGCAAAGAACAGCCTCTGCGACATCCGCAGGTTGGATGAGATCGATGCGACAGACCGGGAAGCCGAATTCGTTGGTGAGGCGCGTATTGGTGGAGCCGGGCAGGATACCTGTCACGCGAATCTTCCAGGGCCTCAGCTCCTCCCGCAACACCCGCGTCAGGCCCAGCGCCCCGAACTTGGACGCGGTGTAGGCCGAGCAATTCGCGAAGGCATGTACGCTCGATACCGAAAGGATATTCACCAGATGCGCCGAGCGGCTGCGGCGCAGCAAGGGCAAGGCGGCCTGCGTGCACAAAAAGAGAGCAGTCATGTTCGTGTCGACGTTGTTACGCCACTCACGCAGCGAGGTCGACACAAAGGGCTTATAGATGAAAACCCCGGCATTGTTAACCAGAATATCAAGCCGGCCCATCTGGCGCTCCACCACCTTGAACAGGTGCTGGACCTGCCGGGCCTGCGTCACGTCAGCCTTGACCACCAGCGCGCCGCCGGGAACCTCGTCGGCAGCCTTGCACAACGCGGCCTCCCTCCTGGCCACCAACACCAGCTTGGCTCCCTCTTTTCCCAAACGCCGCGCAATGGCCAGACCGATTCCCCGGCTTCCGCCGGTGACTAGGACTATTTTCCCTTCGAGTTTAGTCATAGAGAGAAGTGACGAGTGACAAGTGACGAGCCGGGACTTGCCTGAATGCTCGCTTGTCACTCGTCGCTCGTCACTTGTCACCGCCGTCGTCACTGCCTTTCCCGCACCAGCCGTAAGAACTCCGCGCGCGTCAATTCACTTTTGCGAAAGGCTCCCATCATGTGCGAGGTGACGGCAACGGAGTTTTGCTTTTCAACCCCGCGCATAATCATGCAGAGATGCCTCGCCTCGATGATCACGCCCACGCCCTGAGGTTTAATCCTCTCCATCAGCGCTTCGGCAATTTGCTTGGTGAGGCGCTCCTGGATTTGAAAGCGCTTGGCAAAGACGTCCACGACGCGCGGAATTTTGCTCAGACCAATGACCTTTTGGTTGGGAATGTATGCCACATGGCACTTGCCAAAAAACGGCAACAGGTGATGCTCGCAAAGGCTGAACACCTCGATGTCCTTTACAATCACCATCTCATCGTAGGCGACGGGAAAAAGTGCGCCATTGAAAATCCTGTCGAGATCTTGATGATAGCCGCTGGTGAGGAAACGCAACGACCGGGCCACGCGCTCGGGTGTACGAATCAAGCCGTCGCGCTCAGGATCTTCCCCAAGTTCGCGAAGCAACGTGTGAACCGCCCCTTGCAGCGGATCGGTTTCGCTAGCTTTCCCCAGCTCCTTGAATAAAACCCTCGGGTCTTCGCTCATTCCTTTCCTCTCAGCTCACGGCTTGCACGGGCGACGCCGGTGGCTGCCCTACTGCAGCGACCGGCGATGTCCCTACGCCGTGGGACGTGAATCGCCCTCATATTCAAAAAAGTTCCAGTTCGTCTCCTCCAGCCGCACGCGCGCCAGGCGGGCGGCGTTCCGAGGTCCGCCGCGCTCGAGTTTGTCCTCGAGCAGATGGAATATTTCCGTGCAAACATTTTCGGTGGTAGGCACTCGGGCGCGAAAGTCCTCGACGTCCAAATTGAGGTTGGTATGGTCAAAGCGCTCCAGCACCTCTTTTTCGACGATGCCGTCGAGCGCCACGAGGTCAAAGACCATGCCTGTTGCCTCGTCGATGGGCCCCGCGACTGTCACCTCCAACGCATAGTTGTGACCGTGGCCAAAGGGACTGTCGCATTTGCCATAAATGCGCAGATTCGCGTCATCGGATAAGGCCTCATTATGCAGCCGATGGGAGGCACAAAAACGGTAGCGCCGGGTGAGGTAGACCATTAATCTCCGTAATAATCCACAAACAGATCAGGGGTTTCATACAATCTTATACGATGCAGCTTGCCGAAGCTAAGTTTCGGCGCCAGCATGCTCCAGATTTCCACCGCAATATTCTCGGTGGTGGGAATCTTGGTGGCGAACGCCGCCACTTCCTGGTTGAGGAATTTGTGGTCCAGCAAGTTCAATACTTCTCGCTCCAGAAGCGTCTTCAGTTCCTTCAAATCCACCACCATGCCGGTGGTGGGATTGATCGAACCCGCCACCGTAACCTCCAAGGTGTAGTTGTGTCCGTGGCCATGGGGATTGTTGCACTTGCCAAAAAGGCGCCGGTTCTCTTCCGCCGAGAGCTTGGGATTGTGATAGACATGCGAAGCGGAAAACTCCGCTCGGCGTGTGACGTAAATCATCCTCTACCCCCCTGAGGAAATGCGTGCGTCTCGCCCGCGCTACAAGGTTGAATAACGCCGTCCCTTCCAGTCCACCCGGCGCGAAACGCGATGAGCTATGACCGAGTTGATTAATAGCGCGCTCAGAATCGCGGCGCCCTCCAGTCGCCACGATGCGACGCGCGAGTCAAAACCCAAACGCGTGACCGCCCGCAGATAGCGGACATGCTGCGCCATGACAACGACCAGACAGCCCAAGGTTGCCGCCAAAAGAATGCCGCTTGTCCGCCCGGATAATACCCAGATTAAGAGTATGATGAAAAAAACCTGGGGGAGCAAATCGGCCGCGCAAATTCCAGCTACCGCCCTGAGAAGCCTTGCCGTGTTTCGCCCATAGAGGAGAAACAGATTCTTGCTCCAACCGCGCCACATTTCAGAAAACGTGTGGTACATGCGCGTTCGGACCCAGGCTGCGCCCGGCAAGAAAACCAGTTTGCCGCCCGCCGCCTTCACTCGTTTCGCGAGGGCCACGTCTTCGAGAATCTCGTTGCGAATCGCCTCGTGGCCGCCCACGCGCTCGTACACCTCGCGCCGGATCAACAGATACTGGCCATTCGCCGCGGCGGCTGGGGATCGAGGGTCGGACACCTCTTCAAAACTATAAAGGCGCGCCAGATTCGCATAAACCAGCGGTATGACAGCCTTCTCCCACCACGTCGGGGTTAACTGGCCGGGCGAGAGCGAAAGCAAATCCGCCCCGTTCCGCTCTGCCAACTCGAGCGTGGACGCGAGGCTGCCGGGAAGATGCTCGGTGTCGGCGTCGGTGAAGAGCAGCCATTCACCTGCCGACTCGCGAGCTGCCATGTAAACAGCGTAGGTCTTGCCCAGCCAACCTTCCGGCAGCGCGTCGATGGTCAAGACGCGGAGAAGCGGCGTTTCCGCCTCCAGGCCTTCGAGAATCTCCCGGGTTCGGTCGTTCGACTGGTCGTCCACGACCAGAATTTCCCGGACGCTCGGCTGGCCTGCCAGTGAGCGAAGCACGCGCTCAATGTTGGCTTCCTCGTTACGAGCCGGCACGATGATGGAGTCTAAACCGGGACGGGTCTGAGTCATCAAGCCTGCGTACTGCTGCACCATAGGGCCCACAAAGGGAAGTACCGCTGACCTCCTCTGTGAACCCTGTGGCCTCTGTGGTGAAGGTTCTGGTCGGGGCCAAGAGCCCGTTCTGCGCCTTACTCCAGTTTTCTATTATAATAAACGCTGCGGCGATGAGCAAAAAGAACGCAGTAAAGCTCCTTATACTTTTGGTGATCGTGAGCGCTGCAATCTTCGTGGCGTGGCGCCTGCGGCAGCCTCACCCCGTGGACATCGGAGAAACCGCGCCTGACTTCACCCTTCCCGCTCTCACCCAGGGTTCCGTTTCACTTCACGATTTCAGCCGGCAAGTAGTGGTGCTGAACTTTTGGGCCACCTGGTGTCCGCCTTGCGTCGAGGAAACTCCGAGTCTCGAGAAGTTTGCTGAACAATTGCGTCAGCAGGGCATTAGCGTGGTGAGCGTTAGTGTGGATGAGGATGGAACCGCTCTCCAAGCCTTTGCCGCCCAGCAACACCTCTCGTTTCCTATCCTCCGGGATCCTGATCGCTCCATCGCCCACCATTATGGGACATTCCAATTCCCGGAAACTTACATTATCGATCTGGATGGCAGGGTGGCGGAAAAACTGATCGGGCCAGTGGATTGGCAAGATCCCCGCATCGCAACATTCGTTCGGGAACTCGCACATAGGACGGGGTAGGTGGAAGGCCGAAGGCAGTAAGTAGTCGGCAACGGATAGAGAGTGGTGGGCGGTACGGGTCAAATGGAATTGACTGCCCTCTCCCTGGGGAGAGGGTGTCCCGCCGCCGGCGTTTTCACCAGCCGGAGCGGGACGGGTGAGGGGTCTTTTCCGCTATTCGGACGGCGACTCAGGTTTCGTCACCGGCTCTAGCTCCTTCACCGTGTAATCTGGCGGCACCTGGAAGAGTTCTGCGGGGGGCTCCTCGAGCACGAGATTCGTGAGATGCATCACCGTCTCACCCCGCTGCGGGTCCTTTGTCGTCGTCATCAGCACAATCGGTGGGGTTGCTACCGAGCGCCAGAATTCGTTAATGAGATGCATGGGCCGATCATTGCCCTGCTCCCCCTCCGGGATCGTCCTGGTGATCCGTTCACCCTTCGCTTCGAGCCCCTCGATCACTTGCGTGCCCAGATCCTCGCGCGAAATCTGCGGTTGGGGTGTTTGGGTGGGCTTCGCCGGTTCGCCAGCGGGATTTGAGCGGGGTGCGACCGTTCGCCTGAACATTTCCGTCCTCTGTGCGGTGAGATCACGCGGGTTGAGGTGATAATGGACGCCGGCTACAGGGTCGATGATTTGTATAAACTCGGGCGAGACACCCTCCCCTACAGTCTCTACCCCAGACTTATAAGTCTCACGGCGCATGCGCCCCTGACTGTCACGATATGCCCTGGTCAGAGACCTGTGGGTGAGCGTGGTCCCGTCAGCGAGGGTTTGGGTTGTGACTCTGACCTCGTCGGCTGAGTAGGCAAGCCCAACCGCACCCGGACTTGTCTGGCCGCTGGTGGAAACAACCCAAGTGCTCGGTGATCCGAACTGCGCTGATTGCGACGCTTGCCGTGCGACCAAAGGACTGCGGGTGGCACCAAGCGCCACGAGAGACATCACAACTAGGAAGCGGGGCAGATGGTTGTTCACGATGTCACCTCCGGGTTTTGCGGCGTTGGATGCTCGCGCCCCGCCGCCGGTTGTCCAACGGCAGATGGGTAGGGGGACGGCTTGCCGTCCCCTGTTGGCAGGCGCGGTGGGGCAAGCCCGGCACGGCGTTGAATTACGAAGGGACTTTCATAAGACTCCCAGGATTGTCCTTCAGCACTACGCCCTCTCCGTGGCCGCCCTGATCTACGATAAGTTCTCGCAGGGCCGCCTCATCCATTACATTATAGGCGATGACGCAATTCTGAAGGCTCTTGCAGACGATGCCATAGGCGGGGCTCCAGACACCCGTGCCGCCGTCGTCGCGCCCGGCCTGGAGATTATTGCCCACGCAAGTGACGCCTCTCGAACCCTCGATCAGGATATGGCAAGAATCGTGGCTGGCGGCGTCCGCCAACTTGCCGCTACGCTTGAAGAAATTGCCGGTGATACTGATCTGGAAGCAGCTTCGGCGGCCGTGGCGCAGGGTCAGTGCGCAGGTTCCCGCGCGATCGAAGAAATTCCCGGTAATCTGATAACCGTCACTCCCAGTGATCAGCATATTCTCCTGCCCGTTCCATTCCACACGATTGCAGGTGAAGGTCACGGAGGCGTTCTCTTCCCGCGCTCCGAAGCCCGCGCCCCGATTGCCGGAAAACCAATTGTCGCTCAAGAACCCGTCCCACCCGCGCAAACGCAAACCATAGCCGTGGTTATAGGCGAGCATAGAGTGCCGGACGGAGAAACACCAGGCGTGATTGAGATTCACGCCATCGCCGGTGAAGCGCGCCACCTGGCAGCGCTCAATGCGGAAAGCATCCTCATGCTTTCCGTAGTCCGGCTTGTCGAGAAATATCCCGTGCACGCCCTGGCCCAGGCCGGCGCCATCGAGCCCGAGGCCGTCAATCGTGGCGCCCGGCGCTTCCCCGATATTGAGCAGGCACTTGGCATCACCCCTCGCAAGCCGCAGGGCCGTTCCCCCGGGCACGTGGTAGTCCCAAGTAGGGACGCCAAGCAAGGCGGTATTCGGGCGCATCTTAAGGTCCGCGCAGAGGTAAAGTCCGGAAGGGACGAATGCCGCTCCCTTCACCTCCCCGGCGGCATCCAAGGCGCGTTGAATCGCCTTGGTGTCGTCGGTCTTGCCGTCGCCAGTGGCGCCGAAATCGCGCACGCTGAGGCGTTCCCGGGCCGGCGATCCTTACCCGCCCGCGGCGCCCGGCGGGCCCAAAAGCAGTGCCGCACCACCAAGCAAAGCACTCTTGGCCATCTCACGACGGCCGAGGAAGCCTGATTCGTTTTCAGTCATCCGCAACCTCCTGCGAACTAGGATTCGCGCCACCAGCGGGCTTGCGATTTGACGCGCAGCGTCATCCATTAAAGCTTTCGTCGCCGTCCTCAACGCCACCACCCTTGCCAAAACGGCATCAGACCGCGCTGCCAGTATACCTGACCTTCGGATTCACGTGCTATGCTATGCAGATGCCGAGCGCGATTCAAATTCGGAATGTGCCTGAAGGACTGCATCGCAAGCTGAAAGCGCGTGCTGCCCAGGAAGGCAAGTCGCTCTCCAACGATCTGCTGCGCGAACTCCAACGCCTCGCCGAGCGGCCCAGCATGGCGGATATACTGGAGCGCTTGGCCAGCCTTCCGGCGGTCAACCTTCGGGTGCGTCCTGCCCAAATGATTCGCGCCGAGAGGGACACCAGGTGACAAGCCGCATCCATTGTTCATTTATCCGCGCTAGAGCAACGCGATGAGAGAATCGGCCAAGGACCAGGAGCGCCCTCCCGAGGGCGGCGCTTCGCAGCCAAGCGCGACCGTGCACGATCCCGTTTGCGGTATGGACGTTAGGCGCGAGGAGGCGGTGGGCAGTTACGTGCACGAAGGACGAGAGTACTTCTTCTGCAATGCTTCTTGCCTGGAAAACTTCCGCGCCAATCCAAGCCAATACCTCGGCCCCAGCGGTCCTCAGGCAACTTCCTTAGGAATCCCCCAAGGGGGCGGACACCGCGAACCACCGAGATCGTTCCTCGTCCCCAAAATCGGGACTCCTCAGGATGACAAGCTCAAAGGTGAGGGAGATAGCCGTCTCTACACATGCGCGATGGACCCGGAAGTTCGAGAGCAAGTCGGCGGCGCATGTCCTAAATGCGGAATGGCGCTCGAGCCGCTGAAGGCCGCAATCCCATCCAGCCGCACCGAGTATGTGTGTCCCATGCACCGCGAGGTGGTGCGCGACGCGCCTGGCACCTGCCCGATTTGCGGCATGGCCTTGGAGCCGCGAACCGTGACGGTGACAGAGGAGGCGATTCCTGAGTTAGTGTTGATGAGCCGCCGATTCTGGGTTTGCGTCGCGTTGACGCTCCCCGTCTTTTTGCTGGCGATGTCCGAGATGATTCCCGGGCAGCCACTCCAGCACGCATTCCCATTGCGCGCGCTCGGTCTCGTGCAGTTTGCTCTCGCCTCGCCTGTGGTGCTTTGGGGCGGCTGGCCGTTTTTTGAGCGCGGCTGGGCCTCCGTGGTTAATCGCCACCTCAACATGTTTACCCTGATCGCGGTGGGCACCGGGACGGCTTATGTTTACAGCGTCGCAGCAATTCTCGCCCCCGGCATCTTTCCGGCTTCTTTTCGCGGGCCGGGCGGCGAAGTTCCGGTCTACTTCGAGGCGTCGGCAGTCATCACCACCCTGGTTTTGTTGGGACAAGTGCTGGAGTTGCGCGCGCGGGCCGAAACTGGCGGCGCGCTCAGAAGGCTATTGGGCCTGGCCCCAAGGACGGCGCGAGTGGTGCGGGCTGACGGACGCGAGGAAGACGTGCCGCTCGACCGCCTCGCGCAGGGCGACTTACTGCGGGTGCGCCCCGGCGAAAAGGTGCCGACGGACGGCGTCCTCCTCGAAGGTTCCAGCTCCCTGGATGAATCCATGATAACGGGCGAGGCGATCCCGGTCGAGAAACAGGCTGGCGGCCGAGTGACGGGCGGGACGGTAAACGGCTTGGGTAGCTTTCTGATGCGCGCCGAGCGTGTGGGCAAGGATACATTGTTGGCGCGCATTGTGCAGCTCGTCTCGGAGGCGCAACGCAGCCGCGCGCCCATTCAACATCTGGCGGATCGGGTTTCGTCCTATTTTGTGCCGGCCGTGATTATTGTCTCAGCCCTGACCTTTGTGGTGTGGGCGATTGTGGGCCCTCAGCCGCGGCTGGCTTATGCGTTGGTAAATGCCGTGTCAGTGCTGATCATTGCCTGCCCTTGCGCGCTGGGACTGGCCACCCCGATGTCCATTATGGTGGGCACCGGACGTGGCGCTTTGGCGGGCGTACTGATCAAGAATGCCGAAGCGCTCGAGGTTCTCGAGAAAGTCGACACTCTGGTGGTGGACAAGACCGGTACGTTGACGGAGGGTAAGCCACGACTTGTTTCGGTTCGTCCTCTGCCAGGATGGGACGCGGCGGAGGTTGTGCGACTGGCCGCGACTCTGGAGCGTGGGAGCGAGCACCCCTTGGCCGCGGCCATCTTGAATGAGGCACTGAAAAGAAACCTCAAACTCGGCGAAGCTCGAGAATTCCGTTCTTTCAGCGGCGAGGGCGTGCTGGGGGAGGTCGAGGGCCAAGCCGTGGCCCTTGGAAACCTTCGGCTTTTCGTGCGGCTAAAGATCGACCTGGCGGGGCTCGAGACCAAAGCCGACGAAATTCGAGGCGAGGGCCAAACCGTGGTCTTCATGGCTGTCAACGGGCGCGCTTGTGGCTTTCTGGCGGTGGCCGATCCGATCAAATCGTCTGCTCCGGAAACATTGAGACTGCTGCAGAAGGATGGGATTCGCATTGTCATGCTCACTGGTGATACGCTCAGGACCGCAAAAGCCGTGGCGCGCGACCTGGGCATCGAGGAAGTGGAGGGGCAGATTCTGCCGGAAGAGAAGGGCAAGGTCGTCAAGCGACTTCAGGGGCAAGGCCGCACGGTGGCTATGGCTGGGGACGGCATCAACGATGCTCCGGCGCTTGCTCAGGCCCAGGTGGGAATCGCCATGGGGACCGGAACCGATGTGGCCATCGAGAGCGCCGCGATCACTTTGGTGAAGGGGGATTTGCGGGGCATTGTGCGAGCCCGCCGGCTGAGCAAGGGCATCATGCGCAATATCCGCGAGAACCTTTTCTTCGCGCTGATTTACAATGCTCTTGGGGTTCCCCTGGCAGCGGGCGTTCTTTACCCGGTGTGGGGGTTGCTACTCAACCCGATGCTGGCGGCGGCGGCTATGACTTTCAGTTCGGTCTCCGTGATCAGCAACGCTCTGCGGTTGCGCAGGCTTGAACTTTGAAGGACCGTCAGTTGTCCGTGGTCCGTTGTCCGCGCTTAGTTCTAAGGTAGGGCACGACAGCCTGCCCCAAAACCTCGAGATCACGTGTTTGCAACGGACAACCGACAACGGACGACTGACAGGCATTTCGGCTATCGAGGTTCATCCTATGACGTTTCTAACCACACGCTTTCGGCTCCAACAGAACTTGGCGGCGAAGGATTTTGAACGATTGCATCGGCTCTCGACAGTTTATGGCGTCCGCGGCATATCGATTGAAGGCCCGGTCCTGGTGGTCGAATACGACGCCTCGCGCTTTCACGAAGCAGAGGTGCTGGCCGAAGTCCGCCGGGCGGGAATTGCCGTCGAACCGGACGCGCCGATTGCGCCCGGCAGCTTCGATCAAACGGGCGAGTTTAAAGATTTCGCTTGGCCGACAGAAGGGCTAAGCCCCGCAAATCGAAAGGGGTAGTTGATCTACGAACATGAACACCAATGGACACATCTCGGTCGCGAGTTTCCGCATACTCGAGCGGACGAGACCGGGCCTCGCGAGGTTAGAAGATTTGAGGGGCTCGATCCAGGATGCTCTAAATGGACTGGCACTCGTCCCCGAAAAACTGCGCGGGAAGCGCATTGCGGTGGCTGCGGGCAGCCGCGGCATCGCCAGCTTGCACGAAATCGTGGGCGCGGTCTGCGGGTGGCTGAGGGCGCAAGGGGCGTTGCCTTTTGTCTTTCCTGCGATGGGCAGCCACGGCGGAGGAACCGCTGAGGGGCAGCGCAAGATCCTGGAAGGGTACGGAGTTACAGAAGCGGCTATGGGGGTTGAGATCCGATCCTCCATGGAGGCCGTGCTTCTGGGAACAACCGGGGAAGGGTTCCGTGTTTACATGGACCGGAACGCTTGGGAATCCGACGGTGTGGTGGTCGTGAACCGCATTAAGCCGCACACTGACTTTTCCGGGAAGATTGAAAGCGGCTTGTTAAAGATGATGACCATCGGCATGGGCAAGCTGAACGGCGCCAGCGAGGGTCATAAGAATAGTTGGAAGTACGGGTTTGAGACCACCATTCGCAGCGTTGCGGCCAAGGTGCTCGCCAGCGGCAAGATACTCTGCGGCGTGGGAGTGGTGGAGAACGAACTGCACCAGATCGCGGCAGTGCGCGCCGGCCTGCCAGAGAGCCTGATCGCACTGGAGGAAGCGACGCTCCAGTTGGCTCGCACTCTGGTGCCGCGCATTCCATTCTCTGCCTTTCAGATGCTGGTGGTGGACGAGATGGGCAAGAACGTTAGCGGAACAGGAATGGATACGAAAGTGATCGGGCGGGGGGTGGAACTTCCGCCCGGAGAAGCGCCCGACATCTCCATGATCTATGTTCGTGACCTGACTCCCGAAAGCGGCGGCAACGCGGTGGGTATGGGCTCTGCGGACGTCATCCACGAACGGCTTTACCGCAAGATCGACTTCCAGAAAACCTACCTGAACGCGCGCACAGCTTTGAATCCCAAGGGTGGCTGCCTGCCGATCTATATGCCTTCGGACCGCGAAGCCTTGGACCTTACCCTTGGCCACCTGGGAAGTCCGGAGCCTGCGGCACAGCGCATCGTTTGGATTCGTAACACCCTGAGCCTCGACCGGATTGCCATCTCAACCGCCCTGGCGCGCGAGGCCGCGGGACTCGAGCGCTGGGCATTGCTCGAAGGTACTCACTCCGCTGAGTTCGATTCTGCCGGGGATCTCAAGCTGCTTTGGTAGTGCCAGCCTGCCTCTGATTCTGAGTGGACGTGCGCGGAGGGAATGGTCCATGCACAGAACGCCGATGTCGGTACTGTTTGCGTTGCTTGTCTTGCCAATCATCTGTATTGGCGCGCCCGGCGCGGCGGTCCAAGCCGCAGGCGCCGGCCAGATTCGCGAGGCCGCGCAGACTCCTCCGCCCGATGCGCGCTTCAAAGCCGACATCCTGGTGATCGTGGCGCACCCGGACGATGAAACGATGGTTACCGGCTATCTGGCGCGCGCCATTTTCGACGAGCAGAAGCGGGTGGCCGCAATCTTCGGGACGCCGGGCAACGGCGGCGGCGACGCGGTCAGCAACGCCCAGGCGGATGCTCTCGGCGAGGTGCGCATCACCGAAGCGCGCGAGGCGCTGGCGTCGTTCGGTGTGCTGCACGTCTGGTGCTTGGGCGGTCCCGACACTCCGGGGCAGAACGTGCTGCGTTCTCTCGAGACCTGGAATCATGGCAACGCGCTGTGGCAGACGGTGCGCCTGGTGCGTCTGACGCGCCCGGAAGTGATTCTGACTTGGCTTCCTGACTTTGTGGTGGGCGAGAATCATGACGATCACCAAGCCGCGGCGGTCATCGCCACAGAGGCTTTCGACATGGCGGGCGACCCGACAGTCTTCCCGGAGCAAGTGGCGGCGCCGGAGAACCGCCTTGGCATTTCGAACCTCACGGAAGGGCTCGAGCCATGGCAGCCCAAGAAGATCTACTATTTCAGCGACGCCGACAGCACCGACTTCCTCATCGGCAAAGGGCCTGAGTACAACACCACGGACATTTCACGCAGCAAGAACGTTCCCTATTACAAGCTGGCGGCCCAGGAAATGGCTTATCACCTCACCCAGGACGATTCGGGCCAACTGGCGACGCAGGCGCTCGCAACGGGCGATTTTACTTATTTCAAACAGCCCGTTCGCCTGGCTCTCGGTAAATCGCTGGTGGGCGGCAGCGCCACAGGAGATATCTTCGAAGGAATCACCCCGGGCGCCATCGCCTACGCTCCCGTGCGCGGCTATCATCCGGCGATTCAAAAGGGAATCTCAGTTAGGCTGGGAGGGCCTTGGGCCTTTTATCAGGAGTTCTGGCGCGCCCATAATCTCGACCAGTTGCCTGAGCTGATTAAAACCCCGGAAATGTCGGCGGGAAACGGCGAGCAGATTCGCGTTCCCATCCTGATCTGTAACCACACCGATGAGGCAGCGGAAGTGACCCTGACCTCCACGCTGCCCGCCGGCTGGAAGGAACTCCGCGGTACGGCGCGTTACCCGGTGCGTCCCCACGAAGTCTATCCGGTGCAAGCCGCGTACGAAGCTGCGTCCACCGCGAAGCCGGAATGGCAGACACTCCACTGGAATGCGGAGTCGCAGGGCGAAGCGGTGGGCGAGGTCACGTTGCGCGTGCGAACTGCCAGCTCAGGTCTGCCACAGTAGGGTTGCAAGTGAAAACGTGTAGGGGTAGTGATTCCCTACCCGGTTCGATATGGGACGGCAAGCCGTCCTCCTACAAGCATGTAAATGCGCGAAGCGCCTTGGAGTGCGGCGGCTTGACGCCGCCTTGGGATCCACGCGGCCCGCTGAGTACGTACACCTAGCGGAAAGGCGGCGTCAAGCCGCCGCACTCCAAGGCGCCTTCGGCGCAATCATTTTCAAGAGCAGGGAGGAGGAATTCAATCATGCGTTTTCGTGCAATCCCCGTGCTACTTTTTTCGGGAATGTTGCTGGGATGGGCGCTCGTCGCATTCGCCCTGCCCACCGGTGAGGAAGATCGCTACCTGGGCAGATGGGATATCACCGCCACAGGCTCGCCCTCGGGGCTACCCAGGAACTGCTGGCTCGAACTGAGGCGGGAAGACGGGGTGCTGAAAGGGCGCTTCAATCAGGGCGGCGGCGCGGTGTTCGATCTGCCGCAGGTTGCGATCGAGCACGGCGAGCTCAGGTTTCAATACCCACGATGGAGGTCGGGGACTCCGCAAGTGTGGCAAGGCGTCCTGAAGGGCGAAAGCTTATCAGGATCGGCACAGGTCGATGGAGTGACACTTTCCTGGCGCGGAGAGCGCGGGCCCGTATGGCCAACCACGCCGCCCGCGAGGAAACCCGGGAAGCCGATTGATCTGTTCAACGGCCAGGATGTATCGAACTGGCTTTGCCAAGATCCTCGGCGACCGATGGGGTGGTTCGTCAAGGACGGCATCTTGATGAACGAGGGCAAAGAGGCCAACAATATCTACACGCAGCAAAAGTTCAACGACTTCCAACTGGAAGTCGAGTTCAACGTCGATCCCGAGAGCAATAGCGGCGTCTACCTGCGCGGCCGATATGAAATCCAAATCCTGGACGGCTACCACCGCCCCCTCGATGTGCACAGCCAAGGCGCGCTTTACGGGTTCATTGTTCCGGCCGTCAAGGCGGACAAGCCGGCGGGCGAGTGGCAGCGCTTTGATATCACCCTGATTGCCAACCGCGTGACCGTCCTCATGAATGGCACTAAAGTAATCGACAACGGGGAAGTGCCGGGGATCACCGGCGGCGCCCTCGACGCCGATGAAAAAGCGCCGGGCCCTATTCTGCTCCAGGGCGACCACGGCAGGGTGCAGTTTCGCAAGGTGCGCATCACGCCCTTGATGTAGCTGAGCAACCCGTGCCGGTGCTGCTTCGCGCTGGGCCCTATGCTTCAGAAAAGCCGAGAGCGCCTGCGCACGAGCTTGATCACATTCTCTGAGGCCGCGAATGAACACTCTCCAATTCCTTTGGAAGAATCAAGCTCAGGTGTACACGCTGACCGTCGAACACCTATGGCTGGTAGGGATTTCAATGCTGCTGGCGGTCCTGATAGGCCTGCCATTGGGCATCCTGGTAACGCGCCGCCCCGCTTTCGGGAGGGTCGTTCTAGGCGCCTCGACCATCGTGCAGACGATTCCGTCGCTCGCCTTGTTCGGTTTTCTGCTGTCGTCGGCGTGGCTTGGGGAGCGCGCGGATCGGCTGGCCATCACTGCCCTGACTCTCTATGCATTGCTCCCCATCATCCAAAACACCTACGCGGGAATTTCGGGCGTGAACCCAAGCGTGCGCGAAGCCGCGCTAGGCATGGGCATGACCGACTTGCAGATTCTCGTGCGAGTTGAGCTGCCCTTGGCCACGGGGGTGATTCTGGCGGGCGTCCGCGTTGCCACAGTGATTACCATCGGCGTGGCTACGATAGCCGCGGCGATCGGTGCGGGGGGCCTGGGCGAATTCATCTTCCGCGGCTTGGCGATGGTTGACAATCGAGTCATCCTCGCCGGCGCCGTCCCGGCGGCGCTCATGGCGCTCCTCGCCGATCTCTTACTCGGTCGCCTCGCGCGCCGTTTTCAGTATGCGTGAGATGTGCGGGCGGCCCTAGTTGCCGCGGCTTCCCCAAACGTTGCCCCGATATCGTACTCGGGCGAGGCGTGGGCGCTCCATGATTAGAATCCTCTGCATTTTGGTGAGCTGTGTGGTTCTGATCGGCTGCGGCAGCGACCATAAGGATCGAATTGTGGTCGGGTCGAAGAACTTCACCGAACAGGCGATCTTAGGCGAACTACTCGCGCAGCGCCTCGAATCCCAAACGCATTTGCCGGTGGACCGGCGTTTCTATCTGGCGGGGACCTATATCTGCCATCAAGCCATCCTTGCCGGCCGCATTGACGTCTACGTTGAATACACGGGGACGGCGCTCGGTGCGATTCTCAAAAAGCCGCCATCGAGCGATCCTCGCCAAGTCTACGACCGTGTCAAGCAGGAATACGCGCGACGTTTCGAGCTGACCGTTGCGCACCCGCTTGGCTTCAACAATACCTTTGCTTTAGTGGTGCGTGGTGCGGACGCGCGGCGGCTTCACATCCGGACGGTCTCCGAGGCGGCCCCTTTTGCGCCCCAGTGGCGGGCCGGATTCGGATACGAGTTCATGGAACGGCAGGACGGGTATCAGGGCTTGGTCCGCACATATGGGTTAAGGTTCGCAGCTCCGCCTCGGGTCATGGACTTAGGTCTGTTGTACAGGTCACTCCTCGACCATCAGGTTGACCTGGTGGCAGGCAATTCAACGGATGGGTTGATTGCAGCGCGTGACTTGGCAGTACTGGAAGATGATCGACACTACTTTCCCCCGTATCAAGCCGTGCCGATTGCACGCACGGCGACCCTCCTTCTTCATCCCGAAGTTGGGAAAGCGCTGGAACAGCTCACTGGCCGGATCTCCGACCAAGACATGCGCCGGATGAATTACTGCGTGGACGGAGAGCATCGAGACGT
>Ga0187782_10000832_pt1 | contig 21680 bp, 18 predicted proteins | sample 0715_SJ02_MP15_2_FD_132454 | JGI IMG/M metagenome (GOLD analysis project Ga0187782, IMG submission 132454) | Tropical peat soil microbial communities from peatlands in Department of Meta, Colombia - 0715_SJ02_MP15_20_MG | ecosystem: Environmental > Terrestrial > Soil > Wetlands > Peat | place... | reverse complement strand
GATAGCCCCCGAACAGCAGAATGTACTGGTCGGCGGAATCATAGGCAAAATCGACGCCGACCAAACCAAACGGGTGCTTGGGGGGACTCAGCTCCGTCCAAACGCCCCCCAGATAGGTCCACGAGTCGTTGAACGTCGTCGTGTTGTCGGCGCCCCCGAACAAGAACACGTACCCATCGGCGGCATCGTACGCCATCCCCATTCCCCCGCGCGGGGACGGATGATCCGCTGACGTCACGTTGGTCCAGGCCCCCGCGGAGAACGTCCAGGTGTCGGACGTCGGGCCCTGACAGAAGCCCACGGGGCCTGTGCAACCCCCGAAGAGAACCAGATAGCCGTCTTTCGGATCAAAGGTCATCCCGGCGCCGACCCTCGGTGAGGGGTGGTCCACGGGGTGGAGCTCGGTCCACTCGCCGGCCGTATAGGACCAGGTATCGGAGTAGATCTTCGAGGCCGACAGGTTCTGCACGCCGTCGAGCCCTCCGAACAGCAGCGTGTAGTTCGCGGCCGGGTCAAACGAGACGGAAGCTCCGAATCTCACCGACGGAGCCGACTTTGGGTGGAGTTGGGTCCACTGCCCCGCAGAGAACTCCCAGGTGTCGTTGAGGTCGCCCGACGGACCGTACCCCCCGAAGAGCAGCACGTAGCCGTCCGCGGCATCGTACGTCATCGCCGGAAAACCGCGCACGGAAGGATGGGTCTTCGGGGAAAGTTTTGTCCAGACTCCCCCAGAGTACTTCCAGGTGTCATCGAAGAATGTAGTGAGATTCTTGCCGCCGAACATCACGACGTACCCATCCTTGGCGTCGTAGGCCGTCCCCGATGCATAGCGGGAAGAGGGATGTGTCGAAGAAGAGGAGCCGACGGGAATCCTAAGCTCGGATGCCGCGAGACTCGTGGTCGGCGCGCTCGATCGAGCGAGAAACGAGGCCGACGGTGCACTCCCGACTGAGAGTACAATGAGCATCGCAGCCAGCAATGTCACTCCAATGAGGGTGTGCCACTTCCACGGGCAACTCGGCGTCATTCGGATCGGCACCTCCTACGGTCGGGAGCCGCTTGAATCGATCTTTGTTCCCGCGGCCTGACCCGTGAGGGGGTTCGCCTAAGTAACCACTTCGGAAGACCCCGGTGCCTGGCCGATTCTGGGTCACGGGTGCAAGGGTAGTCGCACTTCAGCTTGAATGGAAGGCGGGAATGCTGCTGGCAGCGACCACCGACAAGAAGGCGTTACCGAGGTCCTCACACCTCGGGCGGCGGGAGGGCGGAGGTCGCGTCGCGCGTCTTCCCCCTTCGCCGAATGATCCAGGCCGCGGCGATGAACGTCGCGACGAGCGCCACAATCAGTGTCAGAAATCCCCACTCGACCCCAGTCAAGCCAGCCGGCTCGTGCGAGGATGCGGGCTCGGTCGATGCGTTGACGTATACGACATTCGACAGCGTGGTCGAGCTCGCACCCGAGATCACGTCCGTGGTAGCCACCTGGAACGCGTAGCTGTACGTGGGAGACAATCCGGAGACGTTGAACGCGGTCGCGGTCGGACTGGTCAGGTTTCCGAGGGCGGTCCAAGGCGCACCGTTGACGGACTGTTCGACGTAGTACGAACCGAAGTGAATCTGACCTCCATAGACGGCCAGGTTGTCCCAGTCCAGGAAAACGGCCCCCGGGGAGATTCTGACCGAACTGAGAGTGGCGACCGCCGGCTGGAAGATCTCAAGTGTCGGAGATATCGCCGTACCGGTACACTCGTTGGAGTCTGCCGCATACCACCAGCCCGGCGCTCCTGGGGTGAGGTTCGAAAACGTCGCACTGTCGAGATATGCGGCGTTCGGGAGCGAGCTGACGAGGGTCCAGGGTCCTGCGGAACTCACGTCCGACCAGTAGAAGTCCCAGCTATTGGCCGCGCACGGACCACTTGTGACATTGGCAACGAGACTGACTCCGGTCGGCGTGACACCGTCCGCCGCCAAGTAGATCGCCGATTCGATCGGTGTTCCCCCCGAGGCGAGTTTGGCGGATGCGGGCGTAGTGCCCGAGGCGGCTACGCCGACGATGAACAGCAAGGGAATCAACAATGCCAGGACCGCGCCTGACCCGTAGGCCATCCCGGCCCACCCCTCAAGGCCTAGACGTAAGCTCGTACATATAGCTCGAAGCGGATCTGATTTGACGTCGAATTCTAGCGCGTCGGAAAGTCGGTATCGCGAGGTGACTCGCCTCAGGTGCTACGGTGAATGCACCTACAAGCGCCCGGAGCGGGGCAAGTCGGCGTGGTTATCCGACCGGAGCACTTTGCTCTCATGGCGATGGCGGCTGGACCGTCTCATCTCGTGGTTCGAACGTCCTGCCGTTTCCGCTCGCCCCCGGCGACCGTCTGGCCGCTCCTCTACTCTTCGAAGATGGATCGCTCGAGCTCTCTCCTCTTCAAGTTGGGAGTCCCACAGCCGCTCGAGTGTCGGCTCACGGACGGAGTCGGTGGGGTCGGCGGCGAGCGGGAATGCGTTTCGGACCAAGGAGTGGTGCACCAACGGATCACTGCGTGGACGCCCGAGAAGGAACTCTCCTTCCGCATGGAGCGGACCGACGTCGTCTCCGCTCGGCTGGTGCGAGAAGTCGAGGAGACTTTCGACCTGACTTCCACACGCCGAGGGCTCTTGGTGACAAGGACCACGCGGGTCGTTCTGAACGGACCGTGCCCGCTGGTGACGAAGATCCAACTGTTTGTTGGTCTGAAGCAGGTCCACCGGTACGTCTTTCGCAATTGGCAAAGACTGGCGAAGGAGCACGATCGGGCGCGCGATGCGGGCGTGCCGGGCGACCAATCTCGTTCACCGTCCGCCCGGAGTTAGGCAAAGACTGGCCGATGATCCAGCCATATGCCCGACGTTATCAGTCGACAGTGGTTCGGCCGGTGAGTTACGAGTCGACGAAGTTCCGAATCGCATCAGTAAATTCGTCGGGCCTTTCTTCCGCCAGCCAATGCCCTACGCCGGGATAGCAGACGACAGATGCCTGGGGAAACAGTCGAGTCCAGCGCTGAAGCACGCTCTTGCCAAAACCGACATCCTTCATACCCCAGCTCAACAGGACCCGTTTTTGGACAATTCGATCCCTCTGGCCCCACAGGCTCGAGAGCCACTTCGAGGAGTGGATTATCTCGCGAGGGAACACCCAGCACCCCTTACGGTCCTCCGGAGTGGGTAGCGCGTTCAGGTATTGCGCGTGGATAGCCGGCGTAAGCTTACTCCGATCACCGTATGCGCCGGGCATCGCACTCCGGACGAAGTAGTTCGAAGTACGAATGCGGTAGCGGCCAATTGGGCCGCCCATCACGGCACTGAACAAACGGAACAAGAGATTGCGACTTACTGACCACATCCAGGTGTTCGAGATAGCTAGATTGCGAACAAGGTCTGGATGGTTCAACGCATAGGACAGCCCGATAGGTCCACCCCAGTCCTGGACCACGAGAGTCACGTCGCTCAAGTCCAGCGACTTGAGAAGAAGTTCCAAGTTGGCCGCATGTTCCGCCGGCAGATAGCTGAACCCAAACGGTTTGTCCGATAGGCCAAAGCCGAGATGATCCGCAGCTATGCACCGATGGCCGGAGGAAAGTGAACGAATCTGATGCCGAAACTCGAACGACCACGCAGGGTTTCCATGAACGAAGACGATGGGAGCGCCGGTGCCTTCGTCGATGTAATGCATGCGGCCCGCGGGGACATCGAAGTATCGGGGAGCGAAGGGGTACTCCCGGGTGTCGACCCACGAAGGAGTTCCACGCCCCATCGTCAGACCGGTGCGCGTACAATGTCATAAGCTGAGAGAGTCGCACTGCTTCGACCCTGAACCTCGACGAAACGGTTCCGGGCAGGATTCCGAGGTCAAGTCCGTCCGACGGCGGAGGGGATATACCCGGGGGCGAAGTACATCAGCGTGGCCGAGAGCAATGGCCGTACTGCACCGGACTCGAGCACCCCTCTGAGCGGGGTCGAACGGGGAGTATCGAGCGCTCGGACTTCGTCCGGTGGAGGCGAACCGCCGGAGGAACCAGTGGGAAATGCCGACTGGAAGCTGCGGTATAGGGAAAAAGTTCGCACGGCGGATTCCGCCGTCTCAGTCATCGAGAGCGGGAGCCACATCTTCATTGGCTCGGGGGCCGCCGAGCCCCAGGAGTTGGTCGAGGCACTCATCCGGCACGCGAACACGGTCTTCGGGACCGAGATCGTCCACATCATGACGCTCGGGCTCGCGCCGTATGTCGAACCCAAGTGGGGCGAGAATTTCCGCCACAATGCGCTGTTCATCGGCCCGAATGTTCGAGAGGCCGTGGCCCAAGGTCGTGCGGACTACACGCCGATCTTCCTGGGAGAGATCCCGCATCTCTTCGAGACCGGACGAATTCCCATCGACGTGGCGCTCATCCAGGTCAGCCCGCCCGACCGCCACGGGTTCTGCTCCTTCGGGGTGAGCGTCGACGTCGTGAAGCCTGGGACCGAGGCGGCCCGCCTTGTCATCGCCGAGGTCAATCCGCAGATGCCGAGGACCTTGGGAGACTCCTTCCTGCACGTGGACGACATCGACTATCTCGTGCCGGTGGACTATCCCATCCTCGAAGCGCCCGTGGGCCAACCGGACGAGATCGCCCGGGCGATCGGTCAGCACATCGCGACGCTCGTCGTCGACGGCTCCACGCTGCAGATGGGCATCGGAACGATCCCGGATTCGGTGCTCTACAGCCTGCGGGGCAAGAAGGACCTCGGCGTTCACACCGAGATGTTCTCCGACGAGATGATGCACCTCGTCCAGGCCGGCGTGATCACGAACATGAAGAAGACGCTGCACAAGGGGAAGGTCATCGCAGCGTTCTGCATGGGTTCGCGGAAGTTGTACGAATTCGTCGACAACAATCCGCTGATCGAGTTTCACCCCACGTCGCACACCAACGACCCGTTCGTGATCGCCCAGAATGACAAGATGGTCTCGATCAACAGCGCCCTCGAGGTGGATCTGACGGGACAGGTCTGCGCCGATAGCCTCGGGGAGTACTTCTACTCCGGAATTGGAGGGCAAGTCGACTTCGTGCGCGGGTCGGCCCGATCGAAGGGGGGCAAGCCGATCATCGCCCTCCCGTCCACCGCTGAGGACGGCGCCGTCTCCCGCATCACGGCCCAGCTCAAGCCGGGAGCCGGGGTCGTCACCAGTCGAGGGGACGTCCATTACGTGGTCACCGAGTGGGGCATCGCCTACCTCCACGGACTGACGATCCAGCAGCGGGCGTTGGCCCTCATCTCCATCGCTCACCCCCGGTTTCGTCCGGGATTGATCCGCGAGGCGAAGCGCCTCAAGTTCATTCCGGAAGACGTTCCCGAGGTCTCGGAGCTCGGGATGATCTACCCAGAGCAATGGGAGACGTCCCACACCTTCGTCGGCGACGCCCGGATCTTCTTCCGGCCCGTAAAGTTGACGGACGAGGAGATGATGAAGGATCTCTTTTACCGTCTCTCCGACCAGGCGATCTACCAACGGTTCTTCCGATCGCTGAAGTCGATGCCGCACCGGGACCTGATGCGGTTCGTCCACGTCGACTATTCGAACGAGATGGCGATCGTGGGCCTCGTGGAGAACCCGGAGAAGCCGGGGCGCGAGGAGATCGTCTGCGTGGGTCGCTACTACCTCGACCGTTCGAGCAACATCGCGGAAGTCTCCTATCTCGTCCGCGACGACTACCAGCGCCGGGGGATCGGCACCTACCTCGTGAGGCACATCGCCCGCATCGCTCGGGAAAGCGGGATCGAGGGTTTCGTGGCCGAGATCCTCCCGGACAACACGCCGGCCATGAAGGTGTTGCACAAGCTTGGTTTCCCCGTGGAGACGGTGATGCAGGCGGGGAACTATCAGCTCAAGGTTTCCTTCCGCCGACCCAAGCCCCAAGCGGGCCGCGCGTGAGTCCCCGATGTCCGCATCCGAGGCCGTCGAAGATCCGGCGGAATCGAAGGTACCGGTCGGCCGCGTTGCGGTGATCTGGGACGGACGATTCCGTGCCTACGACATGGGATCGGCCCATCCGTTCAATGAAGCCGGGCGGGACCACGCGGTGCGACTCTTCGAGAGTTCGCTCTCTTCCGAACAGCACCAGGCCATTCACTGGGAAAGGAAGATCGAGCCGGCGGACGAAGACGTGCTCCGCACGTTCCACGACGAAAGCTACCTCGAGTTCGTCCGGAACGCGAGTCGCGACCCCGAGAGGATCCTGCTGGACGCCCGAGAAACGCCCTCGTTTCCGGGGTGCTTCGAGGCCTCCGCCCGAATCGCCGCCGGCACCGAGTGGGGGGCTCGATGGGCGATGGGAGAGGGCCGGGTGGCCCTCGCTTCGGCCGGAGGACTCCACCATGCCTGGCCGAAGTATGCGGCGGGATTCTGCATCTTCAATGATGTGGCGATCGCGATTGCCGTCGCTCGGAAGGCGAAGAAGCGCGTCGCCTACGTCGACCTCGACGCCCACCACGGCGACGGCGTCATGTACGGCTTCTATCGCGATGGCGGGGTACTCGACATCGACTTCCATCAGGACGGTCGGACCCTCTTTCCCGGAACGGGATTCCCTTCCGAGACAGGGGAAGGAGACGGGGCGGGACTGAAGGTCAACATCCCTCTGCCCCCGGGCGCAGGGGACGAGGCGCTCGTGCCGCTCGCCCAGCGAATCCTCCCACGCATGTTCCATGACTTTCGACCGGACCTTCTGGTCCTTCAGCACGGGATCGACGGGCACTGGGGAGACCCTCTCGCGAAACTGCAGTTCACCCCGAGCGGCTACGCCGAGGTCGATCGCCTCCTGATCCGCCTCGCTTCGAAGTTCGATGGTCGGATCCTGATCACGGGAGGTGGGGGCTACCGAGCGGGCACCGTCGCACGAATGCTCGCCCGTACCGGTCGCCTCTTCGGAGGCCTGGAGGTTCCCGCCGACGATGCTCCCCTCCCCGCTCGGTGGAGGGCAGAGTTCACCGAGGAGTTCGGGTCGGCGGCCCCGCAGCGTTGGGCGGACCGCCCGAATCCCGCCCCGACTCCATGGAGCTCGGACGCTGAGGCCGCCCTGGTGGACGATCTGGAATCCGCGCTCGGACGACGCTTTCCCGTGTCCGCCGAAGCTTTGTAACTCGATCTCGCCATCCGGGCTCGGGTTGCAAAGGTCATTGCACCCACGGCTTGGCCTGTCCACGCCCCCGGGCGGGGAACCGACGCATGCGGACCGAATCGCCGATCGTCCGGATCCAGCGTGTCATCGCCGCGGTGCCCAGAGGTAGAGTGATCACCTACGGCCGAGCAGCCGCTGCGGCCGGATACCCCGGGGCGGCCCGCCTGGCGGTGCGAGCGCTGCGACGAGGCGAGGGTCTCCCCTGGCACCGCGTGGTGGCCGCCGGCGGAAGGATCGCCCTTCGCGGCGTTGACGGCCAGGAACAACGCTTACGGTTGGAGATGGAAGGAGTGTCGTTTCGCGGCGGAAGGGTCGTGATGGAGACCCATGCCTGGTCTCCCGATGGTCGGCGGCGGAGGTCGAAGACCTCGAGCGGACCTGGGCGAGGTAGGTCGGCGGGGGACCCCGGTGCATTCTTCCCGGCGTTCCGTCGTCGACGCGACTAAGCGTAGTTCATCAGTTTCGAGGTAAGTTCCCCGCGGAGCGCGTGCCGCCTCGAATCCGCGATGACCTGTTGCTCGAACGGTGTCAACCTTCCGAGGAACGCAAACCGCTGGGCCGCCTCTCGGCAGAGCTGGTTCCAGTTCTTCCAGCGGGTTCGTCCGATCAACCGCTCGAGATCGGGCCACTCCTTGCGACCGGTGGTCAGCGCGGTCAGGATCCGGTCCGGGTCGAACGGTTCCCGATCGTTCCAGAGCTTTCCGACCGCCAGAAGTCGCACGAGCCCCTCATCGAACCCCTTCTGGCCGTACCGGATGGCGTCGTACAGATCGCGCTCGGTGGCGCGCTGCTGAATGGCGCGAAGCTTCTCGGCGATCGCCTCCTCGCGCCGAAGCGAGGGGATCTCGGGGGGCGTGAAGGGCAGCGCCGAGAAGTACGATTGCTCGATCGGGCGCCACCGCGCGGCCGGGAGGAAGGTGCGTTCCCGGTAACTGATCTCGAGGCGAAACCGGCCCTCGTCCCACTCGTGGCGGTACGCCACCTGGCAGGCCCAGTTCCGCGCGGCGGTCCGATAGGGGTCGATGATCGAAAGGCGAAGCCCGTGAAACTCGTCCGCGAACGCGGACTTCAGGGTCGGCTCAGGGTCCTCGGGGAGCCCTGCGTTCGTGAAATCGAGATCCTCGCTGAGTCGCCCCGTGTCCCCCGTGACCATCATCCGGACGTAGGTCCCGCCCTTGAACACCAGCCGGTCCGCCACGCCGTTCTCGGCGAGGGAGGAAAGCGCGTAGAGGAGCACGACCTCCTGCTGGGCGATGTGCAGGTCAACGCCCATTACGTTGGCAAAGCGATTCGCCGTGGCCCGCGGAATCATGGGATCCGCCCCTCCGCGAAGAGCTCGGCATCGGCGACGTTGGCGATGATGCGCCACCGCTCATCGTGAGGGCCGCGACGGCCGTACCGGGACGGCGGGCCCAGGGGAACGAAGGGCTCCGTCGGCGACGCGCGCGTCGCTCGTGCCCAGGATCCGGGGGGCCGTAGGGAAGGCCGCACACGATCCGCGAGATACCCCAGTCGGCGCGTGAGACTTCGATTCCCGTACCTTTCCAGATACTCGGCGAGGCGACTCCAGTCGATCCGAGGCTTCGATAGGGACAGGATTTGGCCGACCCCGCTCATGCCCCCCGCCAGGCTCGGGCGATTCACGACGTCGAGAATCGTACGCTCGAGATCACTGACGACGATCGTACGTCCGCGTCGCTCCCGAGTTTCCGTGCCGAAGAACCGGGCGCGCGGGAGGAGCACGCCGCGGAACCGGGAGGTCCCGAAACGACGCGTCCCGATCCGGACCGGGGATACGATGTAGTAGACACGTCCCGCCTGGGGAAAGACCCCGTGCACCTCCGCCGCCGTGGCGAACCCAAAATAGTAGGGATCGGCCAGTAGGCTTCCGACCCGGAAGGGATCCGTGTCAGGGATCGCGTCCGGGCCGTGGCGGCTGGGATTGAGCAGGTACACGCCACGGCGGGTCCGTTCGAGCCATCCCTTGCGGACCAACCCGAAGGCGAGCTTTCGTCCGTAGCCTCGGGAAGCTCCGGCGGCCCCGGTGATCTCGTCGAGCGTGATCAGCTCTCGACCCTGGGCCTCCAGGGAGAGAATGATCTTTGCCTCGGCCCGCGAGAGGGAACGCGCCTCCACGGAAGGGCATGTGTTATTGAAGCAATAAAGTTACCGAATTAGTAACTTTACTAAAATTTCACATTCCGGACCAAAAGAGGCTGGTCGCGCGGTCCGATGGATCGGGCCGTGGTCCCCCGATGACGGGCTCCTCAGGTTGCGACCGGTCCGAGCCCGCCTCCGACCGGCCCATCCCGCGAGGGCCGAACTGGGTGGGGAGGGATCGGACGCGGCGATCCGGTCCGATGCTCTCTAGATGGTCGCAGACTTCTGGACCCCCGAGTGGCCGTCGGTATCGGACGGCGCCTGGGTCAGCCACAGCGCCACGACCCCCGACACGATCGCCCCGAGGTAAACACCGAGAAGAATGTCGTAGAGGTAACGAATGTCCCCGCCGTAGTACGTCACGCCGAAGAGATACTGGGCGAACTGGGAGGCGGAGGCAAATCCAACCCCCGAGTACGTAGCGATCACGCCGAGGTAGGCTGCCGTGAGCAGCGACGCGCCGACCGCTCCGAGCTTCACCGTCGTCCGAGAGCGCCAGAGCACGAGGAGAACCGCGGCGGCCAGATCGACGATCGCCATCGCGAGGACCCCGTACCATTGTAGGTAGTAGCCGCTCGTGACCGTGCCGAAGTTGGTCTGCAGATTCTTGTCCGTGATCAACATCACCACCGACAACGCGAACGCCAGGAAGAATGCCAGGCTGTAGACGGCGGGGACCAGTTCGTTCCGACTCGGACGCTCCATCGTGTCTCGCACCTGAGCGACCGAGGGGGGTGATGCCTCACCCCCTTTTTGGTCCAAGGGCGAAATCGATTGGTTCAATCGCGGGAAGGATCGACTCGCTCGGGGGCCCACGACGCCGCTCAGCCACCCGCGACGAGGGCGTCCAGGAAGCCGATCGGCGGGTTGCCGAAGGAGAGCAAGGTGTCGTGGAACGACTTCATCGAGGAGTGGAATCGGGAGACGAGATGTTTCGACCGAGCATCGAGGATCGCGAGCTTGCCCAACGTGTAGCAAAAGTACTCGGGATTGTAGGTACCCCGGATCGCTTCGCGTTGTGCGTGGATCTCCTCGAGGTGCGCCTCTCTCTGGAGGAGGCGGGCCGCGTCGGCGACGGACATGCCCTGGGTGTGCATGCCGATCGACGCGATCAACCGGCAGTCGCGCAGCAGCGCGTCGTGGAGCGCGGTGACCTCCGCGTTCGTGGAGCGACGATCGTACCCGGCCTCGACCGCGGCCTGCTCGCAATAATGCGCCCAGCCCTCCACGAACGAATACGAGAACCAGACCTTCCGTGCGAGGCTCTGCTCGGTCCGACGGAAGTGAAGGGACTGGAGGTAGTGGCCGGGCCAGACCTCGTGGACGGTCGTGTTCTTCAGCATCGCGTGGTTGAGCGTCCGCATCCACCCCTCCTTCTGTTCGGCCGTCCAGGACGGGTCGGCTGTCGTGACCCAGTAGATCCCGTCCACGGGCTTCTCGAACGGACCGGGGGGGCTCAGCGCCGCGGTCCATAGGCCCCGACCCCATTCGGGGGTTTCGCGTACGTGGCAGACCTCGGGTTCGGGGATCGTCACCAATCCCGAGGTCCGGACGAACTCGCGTGCCTCATCGGTCAGTCGGCGCGCGAGGGAGATCAGGTCCGCCTCGCCCGGGTGCTGGTCATAGAGCCGCGCCACGAGCCGTTCGATGGGAACACCCTCCCGGCGCGCGATTTCCGCAAGGCGCTCCTGGTTGCGCTGGAGGTCCGCCTTCCCGCGCGCGAGCACATCATCCACGGACCATCGAAGTCCTTCCCGAACCCACAGGAGGCGCTGGAAACCGTCCCGCCCCAGCGCGAAGTCATCGTTGGCGTTGGGGAGCCGTTCGGACTTGAGCCACTCGACGAACGACAGGACGGCGGACTCGGCCGTGCTCTTCGCCTGCCGGACCGCCGATCGGAGCGTCTCCGATTCGCCGGCGGCGAACGCTTCGGCCTCGGCGAAGTGCGCCGGCAGGCCGGAGCCGATCTGGATGGAGAGCGAGACGAAGGGTCGCGGAAGGACGGCGTCGAGCCGCGAGCGGGCGACATCGAGCAACGCCGGGACGCCCGTCAGGATACGATTCATCGCGGCGACACGCTGGGAGACCGGCGCGTAGTCGCGCGCGATGTAGTTCGTGAGATCCGGCTGGAAGAGATAACTCATGGGATTGCGGTCGAGCTCGCGGGATTCTTCGAGCTCGAACAGCGATCCTTCCAGCAGGAGCTGAAGGAGGCTCCGATCAAAACGGCGGGCGGGGGAGAGGTCCGGCTCGGGGATCGACCCGAGCTTTCGGAGCAGTTCGCGCGAGGTGCCCGACCACCGCGTCGTCCACTCTCGGGCCAGGTCGGGAAGTATGCCGTCGTACTCGTGCAGGCCGAGACCCGAGGCGACCGTCGGTCGAGCGGCAAAGTAGTGGCTCACGACATCGCTCTCGAGCTGGGACAGCGGATCCGAGGAGGTATCGGTCATGACCGCCTTCGGGTCAATCGGTCGGTCAGATATGCGTTGCGGATTCGGTGGTACAGTACCCCCTCAACGGTGACCCCGATGCGCCCGGCGGTCGAGCAGTGCCTAGGACGCCGATCCGCGACGGAGAAGAGGTCCCATCGATCGGGCGAGGGAGTCGAGGCCCGCCCGCATCTGGTCTTCGTCGAGGCCGATGTAGTGGACGGTCTGGTCGAGGGATGCGTGGCCGTAGAGATTCTTCAGCTGGATGAGGTCCATGCCCGCCTGGTGGGATACCCGACCGAACGTGCGTCGGAGATCGTGGTGGGAGACGCCAACGCCGCGTAGAAACAGACCCGCCCGTTCGGCCGCCCGACGCAGCAACTGATCGGCAGCGGATCGCGACAGTGGAACCAATCGCAGATCCGGGTTCCCCCGTGTCGGCTGTTGGGCGAGGACCCTTTCAGTTTCGGAGAACAGCGGAATGGTCCTCCACTTACCCCCATTCTTGCCCTTGCCCAGGACGCGAAGGCGGTGCGCCCCCAGATCGACGTCGCAACCCCTCAGCCTCAGCACCTCGACGCGGCGCAAGCCGTTCAGTCCTTCCAGGGACACGAGGACCCGCTCGAGCCCCACGGATGCCCGGTACAGCTGCGCGAGTTCCCGACGAGAGAGCCAGCGTCGGTGACTCGGAGTGCCGCTCGGCAGCGACCAAGCGCCCGAATCCCCGGCGAGAGGGTTGTGGGCCCATCGGGCAAATCGGCGGAGCGCCGCAAAATGGAGGGCCAGCGTGCTCGGCGCCCAGTGGAGCGAATCCCTGAGCGAGGCGAGGTGCGCGCTCGTCAGATCGCGCGGGGTTCGGGGAACTTCGGGGACGCCCGCCCGCCGGATCAGCTCAGGGGTTCGGGAAATCTCGTAGACGATCCGGCGTCGCCAGCCGTCGCCCATGTGGGCCGAGCGGAGCGCGCGGCTCGAGAACCTCTCGACGTCCCGCGCCCAGCCGGAGGTCCTCGGCCGGGCGACCCGCGGGTCCGAGTGCCGCGGTTGAGCCCGCCCCGCCACAATTTCGTGTGTGCCCCACGGCAGTTACCGCGTTCGTCCCCGCCGGAAGATGAACTGAGGCCGTGGTCGCGCTCGTGAAGCCAAGGCCAAGTTCCGGATCGGGGAGTCTCGGCCGGCCCGTCGTGGGCGCGGCAGCGGAGAGCAAGGGCGTGAAGTCCGTCCGTCCGTTCGGCGACCGCGGTCGATCCACGGTCGGACCGGCGCCGACACCAAGGTTTATTGTGCGAAACCCCAACTCCATCTCAGTTCCGGCTCGAAGTCTGGCTCGTGCAAACGGGCGAGGCTTCGTGGAGAATGACCCATGCGTACAACGCGGAGTCCTACGTGGAAGGTCGTGGGCGCGCTTTCGATCTTGGCGATCGTCGTCCTCGGGTCGATGGGGCTGGTTCCCGGGGCTTCAGCGCACGCTACGGGGCGGACCCCGTCGGCAACGGCGTTCGTTCGGGAGGGGACATTCCCCGATGGCGCCGGTCGAAGCCAGCTCGTCATGCCGTCCTACAAGACCCTCAACGAATCGACCCTGGTCCTGTTCAACGACTCGGTCGTTCCGGGCAACTTTTACTCGACCTCGTCGGACCTCCCGTCGCTGGAGGTCTACGATCCTGTCAACAACGAGGTCTTCGTCGAGAGCTTCTACGGGGGCGTGATCGACGCGCTCGGGGGGCCCCAGCACCAGGTCGTCGGCACGATCACGACCGGAGAGTACCCCAACACCCTCGCGTATGATCCCACCGAGAACAACCTCTTCTTCGGCCTCCAGACCGACGACGAGGTCAGTGTCGCGAATGCCTCGACCGGTCTCGTCACCCGAACGGTCGGAATCGGTTTTGAGCCGCTGTCCATGGCCGCGGACCCGGCCAACGGCAATCTCTTCGTCACCGGTTGGAACTCCACGGGAACGGCCTTCGTGGCGGTCCTCAACGGCTCCTCCGGTGTCGTGATGACCACCTTCTCCTTCGGCGCGGATCGGTTTCCGGTGGCGGGTCCGAACGGGATCGCGTACGACCCCAAGAACGGCGACCTCTACATTCCGTCGATCGTGAGCGGAAGTCCGGGGGGAAGCCGCGGTAACCTCACGGTGGTCAGCGGCTCCAAGGAGAAGGTCACCGACACGATCGCCCTGACGTTCGATCCCACGTCGATCCTTTTTTCGACGTCGAATCATGACTTCTATCTCGGGAACGAGAGCGGAAGCGACCTGAGCGTGTTCGACCCCACCTCGCACAAGACGGTCGGGACGGTCGCCCTGCCGGACCTTCCGTCGATGCTCGCGTACGACACCGCGGACCACGACCTCTTCGTCGGGATCGAAGGAAACGTCTCGGTCGTCAGCACGCGGACGAACTCGGTGGTGCGGACCTTCCCGGTCACCCGCAACCCGGATGGACTCGCCTACAGCTCGCGGAGCAACGACCTCTACATCTCCGACTACGTCTGGAACAATGTGAGCGTCGTGAACGCCAGCACCTACCAGGTGGTGGGCTCGGCCTTGCTCGGCGCCGCACCGTACAACATGGCGTTCGACACTTCGAACGGCGACCTCTACGTCGGGGACCTCCTCACTTCGCAGTTGATCGTCGTGGACGGTGCGACCGACCGCGTCGTTGGCTTCGTTCCGCTGGGCGCGACCCCGTACGGCGTGACCTACGATCCTCAGACGAACGATCTCTACGTCGACGACTACTATTCGTCCAACGTCTCGATCGTCAACGGCTCCACGGACCGCGTGGTGGGTTACCTTCCCGCGGGGACGAACCCCTGGGGGATCGCGTACGACGGAGCGAACCACGATCTGTACGTGACGAACCCCGGATCGAACAACATCACGGTGCTCGACCCCGTCACCCGATCGGTCGTGACGTCCCTGAATTTCACGACGCCTCCCGGGGCGATCGCCTACGACCCCGTCAGCTCCACGTTGTTCGTGGGCGAGTACAATCTCGGGAACGTGACGGTGCTGAACGCGGTCACGAACGCGTGGATCCGGAATTCGACCACGGGGAGCGAGCCGTACACCATCACGGTGGATCCCCACAGCGGTCGGGTGTTCGTCGGCAACTTCGCGTCCGACAACGTGACCGCCCTGAGCTCGCGGGGCAAGGAGCTCGGGATCAGCGCGGCCGCCGGGGTCGGGGTCTTCGGGTCAGCGTGGGACCCGGCCGACGGAGATGTCTACGTCGCGAGCTTCTACAGTGATCTCGTCACCGTGATCAATGGAACCTCGGGCCTGGGCGTCGGGGGTTACACCGTGGGTTCGGGACCGGCCGCAGTCGCCGTCGATTCCTCGACCGCTACGGTGTTCGTCGCGAACTATGACTCCGGCTCGTTGACGCTGCTCACACCCGAGGACCCGTAGCCTTCGCCGGACCCCGTTCCGACCTGTTCCCTAAAATCACCGGGGGACCTGCCCCGACAGCGTTCGGGAGAATCGGTAGATGCAGCCCACCGCGGTCCCTCGGATCTTCCGGTTCCTGGTCGGAGCCCGAGATCTCGTGACTTCCCAGAGATTCTACGAACGACTCCTCGGGGTGGCCGGAAAGGAGGTCGCCGAAGGACGGGTCTATTTTGACTGCGGCTCGGCGATCCTCGGCGTCCTCGACGTTTCGAAGCGTCCCCCCACCGAGTGGCAAGGCACGACGGAGGCGATCTATTTCGCGACGGCCGACCTCGAGGACGTGTTCCGCCGGGCCCGGGAGCTCGACTGTCTCGCTCCGGGGCTGCTCCACGAGGATCCCGCGAGCCCTCTCGGCCAGATCGTCGTCCGTCCGTGGGGCGAGCGCTCGTTCTACGCGGAGGATCCTTCGGGGAACTCCCTGTGCTTCGTGGACGAAACGACGCTCTTTACCGGAACGCGCGCCCAGATCGCTGCCCTGTCCCGGCGATCGAAATCCCCGTCGACCTGAGCGTCCCGGACCTCCCGGGCACCCATCGCGGAGTCCCATCGACGATCGATCCGCGTGAGATCGCGGCTCGGGGAATCACGCGGTGGTCCCCGATCCCTCTGGGGAGGAGAGCCAGCGGCGAGCGAACTTCAAGTTCTCGTCGAGGCTGAGCGTCCCCTCCCATCGGGCGATCGAGCTGGGGAGCGGTCGTCCCTCGGGGGCCTCGGCCGCCTCCAACACCCCGGTGAGGTACGCGCGGGTCTCGGAGATCCCCTTCGCATCGGTGACGGGTCCATGGCCGGGGACGATACGCTCCGGTCCGAGCCGCTCGATCTCGTCGAGGACGGTCAGCCAGTGGCGAGGATCTCCCGATCCCATGCTCGGCTGCATCCCGACCAGCACCAGATCCCCGGCGAACACCAGCTTCTCCTCGGGGAGTACCAGGAGCGCGTCCGCCTCGGTGTGGCCGGCGCCGAAGGAGCGGAGGACCGCCTTCCGAGCCCCCGGCAGCGCGAGATGGGTATCGAAGGTGTGGGTCGGGGGCGTCAGGCGCAGCTCGTCGACCGCGGAGAGCACCGCGCGTTGGATCTGGATCCAGAACTCGAGGTCCCGTTGGACCCCGGAGGAGACGGCCGACGCCCGCCGTCGTTCGAGGTCGTGAAGGTCGGCCTCCAGCTTTTCCTTGGTCAGCTCGACCGACAGCTCTTCGCGCCTCTCGAGCAGGATCTCCCGGGTCCGGCGGGTCCCCCAGATCGGTAGCTTCCCGAACGTCTGGTTTCCCAGGACATGATCCATGTGCCAGTGACTGTTCGCCGCCAGCGTGGGCGGTGCCCCACAGACCCGCACGGCCAGCGTTTCGAGGTCGAGGGCGGACCCGGGGGTCATCCCGGTATCGAAGACGAGGGCGCCCTCCCCCAGGTCGACGACCCCCGAGTTGCAGATGCTCCGCCCCCCGAACCGAGCGATCGCGGCGATCGCGCGCTCGCCCACCGGAACGAACGAGTAGTGGGGAGTCGCTTCCAGCTCCTCGGGCGTCACGGAGTTCAACGCGCGGGACGAGGTCCCAGATGCCCTTAACCTTCGGCCGGGCGTCACCGCCGATCGGCCCGGGACGGGCCGGGCGGAGGAGATGCGCGTCTTGGTCTTCGGGGCCTCGGGGATGGTCGGCGGCGGCGTCCTGAGGGAGTGCTTGCTCGATCCCGGCGTCGAGGCGGTCCTCTCGATCGGCCGCCGGCCGCTGGGACGGTCCGATCCGAAGCTTTCCGAGGCGATCCTCCCGGATCTCGCCGACCTATCGAAGGTCGAGGATCGATTGGCGGGGTACGACGCGTGCTTCTTCTGTCTCGGGATTTCTTCGGCGGGAAAGAGCGAAGCCGAGTATCGTCGCGTGACGCATGACCTGACGCTCGCGGTGGCCCGGACCCTGGTGCGACTCAACCCCCGGATGACGTTCGTCTACGTGTCGGGCGCCGGTACGGATACTACCGAGAAGGGCCGGAGCATGTGGGCGCGCGTCAAAGGGCAGACCGAGAACGATCTCCTCAAGCTCGGGTTCGCGGCGGCCTACATGTTCCGCCCCGGGATCATCCAGCCCCGCCACGGAATCCGGTCTCGGACCACCGGATACCGGGTCGCGTACATTCTCCTCTCTCCGATCCTCCTTCTCGTGAAGCTCCTGGCACCCGATTCGGTGACATCGACCGATCGCGTCGGGCAGGCGATGATTCACGTGGTCGAGCGGGGCGCTCCGAGCCCCTGGATCTCGACGAAGGAGATCAACCGCCTCGCGAAGTGAAGCGTTCGAGCTCGGGCAGCGCCCGGCGCGGGCGCCTCGATGGCCTGCGTACGCTACGGTAAGCCACCGAAGAAGAGGACGTAGATCCCGACGGCGATCAGGACGACTCCCACGATGATCAGCAACCAGTGCAGAAGCCATGCGGCGATCAGGACGATGATCCCGACCACGACGAGGATGACCCAGAGGGGGATGCCCGCCACGTCGGCCATCGAGGCCCCCCAGCGGCGCGCGGGAAATAAGCCTGAGGGCACCCGCGGGGACCGCCCCGCTCCGGGGCCCCATTATACGGGGCGGGTCCTCCGGGGACGATGCCCGTCCGGCCACGTCGAGAACTGGGGAAGTCGGGTCTGAAGGTCGCCCCCTTCGCGCTCGGCGGAAACGTCTTCGGTTGGACCGTCGACGAGCCGACGGGGTTCCGCATCCTCGACGCCTTCGTGGACGCCGGGTTCAACCTCATCGATACCGCCGACGTCTATTCGATCTGGATCGACGGCCACCACGGCGGTGAGTCCGAGACGATCCTGGGGAATTGGCTGCGGAAAAGTGGCCGGCGCGAGGAGGTCCTGCTCGCCACCAAGGTCGGCATGGACATGGGTCCCGGCGGGCAGGGCCTCTCCCCCGAGCACATCGCCCGCTCGGTGACCGGGTCGTTGCGGCGGCTTCGGACCGATCGCATCGATCTCTACCAGGCGCACGAGGACGACCCGACGACGTCGTTGGAGGACACCCTCCGGGCCTTCGGCCAGCTCGTCGAGCAGGGCACGGTGCGCGCGATCGGCGCTTCGAACTACGGGGCCGAACGTCTCGAGGAGGCGCTCTGGGCGAGCGAGCGGAGCGGCCTCGCGCGGTACGAAAGTTTGCAACCCCGGTACAATCTGATCGATCGGCAGGATTTCGAGGGTCCGCTGGAAGAGGTGTGCCGGAAACACGGCCTCGGCGTCATTACCTACTCCTCCCTCGCCTCAGGGTTCCTCACGGGAAAATACCGGTCGAAGGACGACCTGACCAAGAGCCCTCGAGGAGCCCGGGCAGGACGACACCTGACCGACCGCGGCCATCGCATACTGGCCGCCGTGGATGCGACCGCCGTCCGCCTGGATGCCTCCGCGGGCGCCGTGGCCCTCGCCTGGCTGATGGATCGACCCGGGATCACCGCCCCGATCGCGAGCGTATCTTCGACCGGGCAGCTCCGAGAGCTCCTGAGGGCATCGGAGCTCACGCTGGACGCCGCGGCGCGGAGCACCCTCGACGGGGCCAGCGCCTAGTCCCGCGCGTCGACCGGGACCTACTTTCCCCCTCCGGCCCATTCCTGGCAGTAGCCTCGTTCCGCCACTCACGACCCCCTCTCTCGGACCCCGACCGGTCCGATCGACTAGCCGGCGATCGAGTCGTACCGGGAACGAAGGTCGTTGCCGTGCTCGAGCACGGACTTGAGATTGGCCAGATAGTAGGCCCATCCGGAGTTGATCGCCCCGTAGAGAGCGATCCATTTCCTGCCCGATTTGAACCCTCGATGGGTCATCGTGACCAAAGTACCCCGACCCTTCCTGCGGAGAACGAAGCGGACCGACGTTTGGAACTTCTTCCCCCCTTCGAAGACATCGATCCAGTCCAGCTCGAGGCGCCGGCGGGGCACGGCATCCCGGACCCGTCCCTTCATCGTGTAGCCGCCCTGCCAGGTGAACTCGAAGGCGGAGTCGACTCGTGGGGCGATCGTGGCCTTCTCGAGAAACCACTTGGTGAGCTGCCGGGGCGAAGTGAGCGCCGAGTAGACGCGAGCCGGGGGGGACGCGATGTAGAACGTCTGAGTGATCGACGGGACCTTCGCCATCCCCGGGCCCATCATGGTACGGCAGATAAGCGAGCGGTTTTGCGAGCTCCCGGACGCGCCCGGGCGATGACTTAACGTGGGCCCTTCCCGTTCGTTCGACGTGCCGTCCCGAACCCGTCGCCTCGCCGCGATCATGTTCACGGACATGGTCGGCTATTCCGCGCTCGCCCAGGCGGACGAGGCGGCGGCGCTGAAGCTGCTCGAACGCCACAACCGGCTCCTGCGGCCGGTCTTCAAGAGGTTCGGAGGACGGGAGGTCAAGACCGTCGGCGACGCCTTCCTGGTCGAGTTCGGAAGCGCCCTCGCGGCGACCCAGTGCGCGGTAGAGATCCAGCGGTTGCTCCGGGAGTACAACGCGTCGTCCACCGAGAGCTGGAGGATCCGCATTCGGATCGGCATTCACGTCGGGGATGTGGTCGAGACGAAGGGCGACGTGCTCGGGGACGCGGTGAACATCGCCTCGCGCATCGAGCCTCTCGCGGAACCGGACGGGATCTGTGTGAGCCAGCAGGTGCTCGATCAGGTCCAGAACAAGGTCGCGGTCCGATTCCTGCCGATGCCGCCCCGCGAGTTGAAGAACATCCGGAACCCGGTGACCGTCTACCGGCTCGGTCCTTCGGAAACGGGGTCGCCCGGCCCGGTGGGGGCCGCCCCGCGGTCGGCCGAACGGCGATTGGCGGTCCTGCCCCTGTCGAACATCAGCCCCGATGCGAGCGACGAGTACTTCGCGGACGGGCTCACGGAGGAGCTGATCTCGGTGCTTTCGCACATTCCGGGCCTCAGTGTCATCGCTCGGACGTCCGTCATCCCCTACAAGACCGCACCGAAATCGATCGCGCAGGTCGGCGCGGAGCTCGGGATCGATACGGCGCTCGAGGGGAGCGTGCGAAAGTCGGGTCCCCGCCTGCGCATCAGCCTGCAGCTCGTCGACGTGGCGAGCCAGCGCCACCTCTGGGCCGAGACCTACAATCGGGAGATCGACGATGTGTTCGCGGTCCAGGCGGACGTCGCGGCGCGCACGGCGGAGGCACTGCGTCTCGAGTTGGCCCCCTCGTCCTCTACCGGACGACGCGACCGACCCACCCACAACACGGAAGCGTACGACCTCTACCTGCGGGCGCTCGTGGACGAAACGGAGCCGTTCGGCCGCGGGTTCGAGCCGGCGTTCCGGAAGTATGAGCAAGCGACGCAGCTGGACCCGGAGTTTGCCGAGGCGTACGCCTCCTGGGCGAACTCGTACGTCCGGGCCGCGGGCGATTACCTTCCGCTGCGAACGGTGATGCCGCGGGCGCGGGAGCTCGTGGGCAAGGCGCTGGCCCTCGACCCCGATTCCTCGAGCGCCCACGCCACCCTCGGAAACATCGCCCTGCAATTCGATGGCGACTGGGAGCGGGCGGAGGCCGAGTTCCAGCGGGCGATCGCCCTCAACCCGAGCAACCTTCGGGCCCACCGCTACTACGGGCTGCTGCTGATGTCGCAGCAACGGTTCGACGAGGCCAAGGAGGTCCTGCGGGAGGCGATGCGGCTCGATCCCTCGGGCGACGTTCGCTATTCCCTGGCGTGGGCCGATGCCTCGTCGGGCGACTACGACGGGGCGATCCGACTCGCGGACGAGGCGCTGACCGTCCAATCCGACTCGGTGACCGTCCGCGTGTTCCGGGGGGGGACGTACCTGCGAGCGGGCCAGCGCGAGATGGCGCTCAAGGAGGCCTCGATCCCGTTGCCCGCCGACCCGAGCGATGACGAGCGATTCGACCACGCGCTCCTCAACGCGGTTCTCGACCGTCCCGCCGAAGCCCGAAAGATCGTGAAGGCGGTGGAGCGGGGCCAGTGGAAGTCCTACCTCTCGCCGGCGTACCTTGCGATGTTGTACGCCACCCTCGGCGAAGGGTCCCGCGCGCTCGACCTCCTCGAAAAGGACTACCGCGAAGGCGATCGGGTGCTCTGGCTCTGGTACCGGGAGATCTACTTCGACTCGATCCGCAACGACCCGCGCTTCGTGGCGCTCCTGCGAGCGTACCGTGTCCCGACCTACGTACCTATCCGGAAATCCGGGCGAGTCACCTGACGAACCTCCACGAGCATCCCGGATCGACTGCGTTCATCCGGAAGCCCGCTGCCGGGACCGGCCGCCCCGCGACCGATCGCCCTCATCGTCGCAAGGTCCGGCAAGCCTCTGGCCTCCGCCGTTGCGAACCGATTGCCGGACTACGACCGCTTCGGGCTCGGACGTCGGGGTGCGTCGAGGTGATAGACGAACATGCGGTCGGCGGGCGTCTCCGGCCTCCCGCCGGTGGACTGGTAGAGCGAGACCGCGGCGGAATT
>Ga0187782_10000830_pt1 | contig 21686 bp, 18 predicted proteins | sample 0715_SJ02_MP15_2_FD_132454 | JGI IMG/M metagenome (GOLD analysis project Ga0187782, IMG submission 132454) | Tropical peat soil microbial communities from peatlands in Department of Meta, Colombia - 0715_SJ02_MP15_20_MG | ecosystem: Environmental > Terrestrial > Soil > Wetlands > Peat | place... | reverse complement strand
CGAGTCGCTGGCGGGCGAGCGCCTGAAAATCGGCAATACCAACAGCCGACTGCGCTTTGCGCTCGAACCCGCGCCCTTCATTAACGCCTGGTGCAGCGAGGGCCCCACGCACCACTGCGCCCTCGGCATCGGCCACATCCTCGGAAAAATCCAAAAGGTGGCCTGGCTTACCGGGCTTGAACTAAAAGTGATGAGCGCGTAGAATTCCCCTCCCTAGATAAGGAGTTATAACCACATGAATTCCCCGCAATCGTTTAGCGCCAACTCTTGGCGAAGTCTGCTCTCAGCAATTCTGCTGCTGGCTGCTACGGCAGCCAACGCAGCGGCCCAGGCCGCGGCGCCGGCGAAGCCGCCGGTGATCGTGATCAATCGGGGCTACCGGCTGGTGATCGATTCGCAACAGGGAAGCCTCGCATCCTTCCGCGCGACGTTCGGCGTGGATCGCGACCTGCTCCTCCCCGGCCACTCTGCCCTGCCGCTCTTTAAGATCGAGTTCGTGGGCGACCATGCTGACTTCAAGACAGTCACCTCCTCGGAAGCAAAGGAGGTGAGCGTGGAGAAGAGCGACTATACGGACGGGCAGATCATCTCGATCCACTACAAGCAAATTGGCGGATTGCCCGTCGATGCAAGCGTGATGATTCGCTGCCCCAGCGGTGAAACACTGACTTATTGGAGCCTGGAAGTCGATAACCGCACCAACTTCTGGTTCGGGCACGTCCAGTTCCCGGTTCTCGAAGTGCCGTTTGACAACCCTACGGACAGGCACTATAGCCACATCCTCTGGTCGTTCGCCGATGGCGCCCTGGCCGGCCCGGTTCAACCCTCGATGAGGCTGGGCGGCTGGGGAGGAACCGAATCCGACACACCGGAAGTCTGGCGCTTCAACAATTATCCCGGCCAATGGACTTCAACTCAGCTCATGGCTTACTACAACGATGCCGGCGGGCTCTACGTGGCTTGCGACGATGCCAAGGGTCTGCCCAAGTTCATTGACCCGGTGATGGAAAATGACGGGGTTACGATGGGGCTCGGACATTATCCGGGCACCCGTGGTTCCGGTGTTTGGCGGTTGCCATATAACGTGGTGGTGGGCGCGTTTCATGGCGATTGGTACGCGGCGGCGGAAATCTATCGCGGCTGGGCTTCGAAGCAACCGTTCTGCTCGACCAAGCTGGCGCAACGAAGCGACGTGCCCAAGTGGATCACCGACTCGCCCTTGGCGATTTCCTTCCCCATGCGCGGCCAGGGAGACTGGGATCCGCCGGCAGCGGTCAACCAGGAATATACGCCGCTGACGAATGCGCTGCCCTATCTCGAGAGGCTTGCTGATGCGCTGGATAGCCCTTTACTACCCATTATTTTCAACTGGGAACATGCCGGCCCCTGGGTTCAGCCCGACGCCTACCCGCCGCTGGGCGGAGAGGATTCCGTGAAGGAATTCATGACCAAGGCAAAAGCCAAGAAGTGGCACCCGATGATCTATGGAGACGGAATCTTGTGGGTGACCTGGCAGAGAAACACCAACTATGACGGACTGCCTTATTTTCATGCCCACGGCGGCGACGACGCCGTGGCGCGCAGATGGGACGGAACTTTTCTGGAAGATGTGTGGCCCTGGCGTAAGAATTATGTGGCGTGCGTGGGGACAGAGAAAGGGCGCCAAATGGTGCTGGATATGACCCGCGGCATGGCGCAGTTGGGGCCTGATGTTGTCCAGCAGTTCGATCAAGGGCCCGGTCCACGGGCGTGTTACGCCTCGAACCACGGCCATCCGCCCGTGCCGGGGCCCTGGATGGCGGACGCGTTTAATAGCTTAGTCTCATCTGATGGCAACATAGCCAGATCCGTTAATCCTACGGTCGCCATGTCCTGCGAGGGGGCGCCGCCCGAGACCCACCTTCAGGATTTCCAAACCTGGGACGCCCGCGTGAGCACCTGCCCCCTCTACTCGTTCCTCTATCATGAATACGGCAACGGGTTCGAGGGCTTCTACACCAATCGAGTCAACGACGAAGCGCTTCGCCTTTCCGCCGCGAGGGCTTTGGTGAACGGCTACATGGTCGAGTTCACGCTCCGCGACAAGGGCCGCATCGAGTATGATTGGGACCAGACTTGGACCCGCGCCGTGCCGGACCAGGGCGCGTTCCTCGATTGGTCCAGAAGGATCAATCATTTCAGGGCAGGCGTCGCTCACGATTATCTGGTCTTCGGGCGGATGCTCAGGCCTTGGACGGTCAGCGGCGTGACGCTGCGCGATTTCGGCTGGGGCAAGGAGCCCCTGGTGCAGTCTGCCACCTGGCAGGCGCCGAGCGGCAGAATCGCCGTGGTGCTGGCCAACTATGCGGACCTGCCGGAAACGCCCCGCGTGGAACTCGAAGGGCAAGGGAACAGAAAGCTGCTGGTGAATCTCGACGACCGGAAAGAAGTGCGCGATGTGCAACTCCCGGGCGTGGTCGACATCCCGATGCAGCCGCGTTCGCTGTGCCTGCTCGAAGTGCAATGATCCGCTGATGACGCAGATTTCACAGACGCGCTGTCGCGGCGGCCCTCGTGGCCGCCCGCCCTTCCGTCATTCCGAGCAAGGCAGGCTGGGAACGGCGCTGTCCGCTGGTGTTTGCCCCGATTCTTATTCTGTGTAATCTGTGAAATCTGCGGACGACTAGAAGTTCTCGAGGAGTTCGGTAACCAGGGTGCGAGCGACGTCTCGGGAAAGGCGATCAAGCGCGGCTTGGTCTTCTTCGAAGAGTTGGGAGGTGACCTGGTTTACCTGGTACTCTTCCCGGAAGACGAAGTTAGGATTGGCATAGACGACCTTCTTGCTGTGCAAGTCCTCGAGCTGGACATCCGCCATGACTTGGATTTGGAGCGAGGAGGCGCGTCCGGTGGTCAAGTCGTAAGTGACGACGCCCCTCCTCACGTCTTTGACGGTCCCCTTTAAGACCGCATCGGCCGCCGTGGGGTTCGTCGTAATTTGGAATTTCGTGCGCTCCAGAAATTCGTGACTGATCGCCGCCGCGAGCTTTTGTTCGATACGAAACGTCTGAGACTGGTTAACGAAGATCGGCACGACGATCGTCTGGATGTCAGGGGGCAAGCGCTCCCCGCGCCCGGCTACTTGATACCCGCAGGCAAAGCAGAAGGCAGAAAGTAGAAAGCAGAAGGCAGAAAACGGAAAGCAGAAAGCAGACGGCAGAAGGCGGAAGGCAGAAACGCCGCGGCCTTTTGCGTTCTCCCCTCCAGTCGAATACACAGCCCTCTCCCTTGGGGAGAGGGTGTCACGCGACGGCGCTTTCATCAGCCGTCGCGGGACGGGTGAGGGGTCTTTTGACTTGATCACGCAGCACTCCTGATCGTAGGGGCGACCCTGGTGGTCGCCCGCTCAATAATCCGACGCCCCGGCGACCACCAGGGTCGCCCCTACGGCCTAAGGCTCTCCGCAATCTCCACGGCATTCACGGCCGCAAGGCGCAGGTTATCCGCCACGGCCCAGATCCACAGGCCGGTGGGATGCTGCGGGTCAGCCGTCACACTATCCACCAGGATGCCATCCGAACCCGCCACTTCGACCGGCGTCGGCGAGTCCTGGGAACGGCGCCGCAGTTCGATTCGCTCTCCTTGCAGAGCCTCGCCCGCCTTTTCCGGCGCCACCGGCTCGCGCGTCTCGACGAAAAGCGAGACCGCGATCGAATGGAACACCGGAGCCTGAAGCAGCCGCACCGCCGGCACAGGGACCCTCCCTCGCAGGTACTGCTGGAGTTGGGTTCGCAAAACGTTTTCGTGTGCCAGCAGCTCGCCTCCACTCGTTCCGGACGGGCGCGACAACAGATTGAAAGCCAACTGAGCGCCAAAGATCTTACGGGGAATTTTCTGGAAACTAAGCAGGTTCACGGTTTGCTTCTGGAGCTCCTCAATAGCGTGCGACCCGATTTCCGAGACCGAGGCGAAAGCGTGGGCCACCGCGCTCTTCAACGGGAAACGCGCCCCCAACCGCAGCAGAAGGCTGCTGAGGATGATCGTGGCGGGGCGCGCCGAAACGTAAACCGGCGCGCCGCCGCCCGTCTCTGCTGGAGGCGGAAAGGCGCGATCGAGAAAAGGTGCGCTCACCACTCGTCGTGGGAGGGCGACCCCCGGCGCGGCACGCTCTTCGGCCAGCGCGCCGGTGGCGAGGTCGATCACGATGCAGCCCGACTCTGCCTGGTAGGCGGCCTGGCTGGGATCGAGGAAATCGGGCATCCGGCGCGACCGGGCGGCAACAAAGGCATAATCCAGTTCGGAGGCCGGAACATTCTCGTCCACAGCCGAAGTGGGTGGTCCTTCGCTCAAATCCAGGATGGGCAGTTCAGGTTCATCTTCCTCGTCCGAGAAAGTGACCAGCCGGGAAAAGGGAAAGTGGCGCTCTCCCAGCACGTTCACAAGCTCTTTGCCCAGCAGCGACGAGGCGCCCACCACCGCCACCCGATATCCCTGCGCAGGGGTTTTCATGCTGCATGGACCTCTTCGGGTGACGGAGGGTGAGGGCGGGATCTCAACGAAACGATGCGAAGGATAATGCCCGAAAGCGCGTACGTGACGGCGATGGCCAGCAGGACGGGTTCGGAATAGAGCCAGATGGCCCAAATCACCAACCCCAGGAAAATGATGAGGACGTAAGATCGACGCCGGTGCAGATCCAACGTCTTGAAACTGTAATAGCGCATCCTGCTCACCATTAAGAACGCCAGAAGCGCTACCACGAACAGCCAGCCCAGGCTGTAGCCCCATTGCACCAGTGCGGTTTTCTCCCAGTGCACGATGGCGGCGATGGTTCCCGCTGCGGCCGGGATGGGCATGCCCACAAAATACCGGCGATCGGTGTTGGGTTTGACGGCGTCGATGTTGAATCGCCCCAGGCGCGCCGCCCCGCAGATCACATAAGCGAAAGTCACCACCCAACCGATCTGCCGGAGGTGCTCCAATAACGGCGGCCCGAGCATTTCACTGACGGCACGGATGCCCCACGCATAGGCCAAGATAGCCGGAGCAACCCCGAAAGTCACCACATCGGCCAGGGAATCGAACTCCCGGCCAAACGCCGAGGTGGAATTGGTAAGGCGGGCGATTCGGCCGTCGAGCCCGTCGAAGAGGATCGCCCATCCGATGGCTCTGGCGGCGTTGTCGAACGCCGCGGCGCTCATGCCCTCGACGCCGCCCGCCGCCAGCGCCAGTGAGCCTCGCAGCGCGGCGATGATGGCGTAATAGCCGCACACCAGAGTACCCACCGTAAACAGGCTGGGCAGAATATAAACGCCCCGCCTCATGGCGCCGCTACTGTTGAATCTCAGGCTTGAGGTGGCTGGTTCCAATGATGCTGCTCCCCGCCCGGACGCGATCCCCTACCTTGACGCTCAATGTCACCTCCGGGTCCATGAGAACATCCACGCGCGATCCGAACTTGATGAGCCCCACGCGCTCCCCGCGCGCCAGAAAGTCGCCGAGGCGCTTCCAGAATACTATTCGCCGCGCCAGGACGCCAGCGATTTGCTTCACCACCACGCGGCCTTGTTCGCCCTCCAGGGTGAAAACGTTTTGCTCGTTTTCCACCGAGGCCGCATCTTCCATGGCTGCCCGAAACGTCCCCTTGCGGTAGCTGACCTCCTTCACCACGCCCGCAATGGGCGCTCGATTGACGTGCACGTCGAGAGGCGACATGAAAATGCTGACGCGGCACATCGGGCAGCCTTGGAAGTCTTCCTGAATGACCTGCACCACACGGCCGTCAGCGGGCGATAAGATGGCTCGAGCTTGGGTGGGAATGGGGCGCTCGGGGTCGCGGAAGAAGTTCAGTACCAGGAAGGCCAGGACCAAAAAGCAGAAGCCGCCTATCAAAAGGAAAGGGCTTCGCTCCCAAAACCAGAAGCCCAGGAGCCCGCCGGAGATCAGCACCAGCGGAAGTCCGTACCAGTATCCCTCCTCGAGCATATATCTTTGCCTGGCAGCCCGCGAGTTCCTGGCTACTCCGCCGAGCCGCCTCCTCATACACTTCAAGAGGCGTTGGCTTCGTCGGCCCGGTGCGGAGTCCGCGTTTGCCTCTCCGCAGGCCGGCCGGGGAAGGCTAGTGCACTGTCTGGGCTTGCTTGACCAGCAATTCCATCTGGTCTTTCGCCTTCAGTTTCAGCTTCTTCAGCCGCACTTCTTCCAGTTTTTCGTCATCCGTCAGGAAGTTCTTGGATGCAAGTTGGTTGAGCTGGGAAGCGTACTGGGTGTGCTGTTCACGCAGGCGACGATATTCTTGGTTTTTGGCCATCAGTTCCTCCCGGATGGCCTCGGTAGGAGTGCTCACAGGTGCGCCACCTCCCCTATATAATTTCGTACCTTCTGTCAGGCTAGCACACCTCCAGGGCTCATTCAAGCCGAAATTGGGCAGTTGTGTCCCTCGGCATTAGGCTCCGCCGCGGCCTAAGGAACCCTGGTTTCAGGGGACGTTGGCTAGCGTGGAAGAGGGTTGAGCGTCTGAGATACTTCGCCGAGGCAAACGACAGCAGCGCTTTGGCAAAGCGGGCAACGGGTCGGAGGGGTCGCCACCGCCCACTTGTGCTTGCACAGCCCGCAGGACCACTGACCGATGGGACGTGTGGACGGCGCGCCCGACGCAGACGCGGATGGCGCGGGGCGTCCCGCCTCTCGAACCGGCCCTGATTTAACGACCTCTTCGACGACCCTTAACACCGCCGGCAGCTCCGCTTCAAAGTACTCCATCCCTTGAATAACCCTTGCGGCGAGCAGTCTGTGGATTTCCGCCGTATGCAGATCGGGTGAGGAGCTTTCCACCGATGCTTCGATCACGAAATGCTCCGGCAGCCCCGACACCCGGTTTAGTTCTTCGACCGCCTGCGCGACAGGTCGCGAGGTGTGGCCGACTTTAATCAGGCCCGGCATTTGGGGATGCGAAAGCACGTAAACATAGCCCTTGATGGCCCTCGCCTCCAGGAGCGTCTGCCCGCACGCACTGCACCGGAACCTTGCAGACTTCGTAGCGTCGGAGATGGTGGCACGGCAATCTTTCCCGCAGTTTTGGCATTGGAGCCGCAATTCGAAGACGGCCATGGAAATTGCTCCTGCCTCAATGATGTTCGAATTGTTTGTAGTCAAACCATTATATCACAAGAAGTCGAATGCGGCGCGCCTTCACAGTCCGCCGGCAAAATTCCCCTGCCTCTCCCGCCAGCAAGCTGCCGCGCTCCCCAACCGGGCTTCGGCCCGGCAGCAGAGCATCCTCGAGGTGACAGCACACGAACGGGCTGGAATCGCCCCTACAGCGCACTCCTCGGCTTATCGGCCGGACCGTCGCGCCAGGGCGCGCTCGGCCTGCTGGTGAAGAGGTATCCAGATATCCGCCTTGGGGTTCGCGGTTTCAGCGAGCACCTTCCGGTAGAGGGCTTCGCCTTCCTTATCTTGCCCCAAGCGCAGCTCGACGCTTCCCACCAGCAAGTCCCAAAGCGGGTTATGAGGGTATTGCCGCTGCAACTGGCGGAATAATTCGAGCGACCGCGCATACTGCCGGTCGAAAGGGCGCGAGTAGTTCTTGCCGAGGTGGAATCTCGCCTCGGCCGCCACGAGTTGCCCCTTGTTCATGGCCTGCTCCATTTGGCGGAGGCCCTCGACCCGGTCGCCTCCCGGAAGCATGATCAAGAAACGGAGCATCTTCACGTAGGTCGGCAGAGTATCAACGAAGTAGTTGTAAAGGCCGACTCCGAACCAGGCGTCGTTGAGATTGGGATCCAGCTTCAGTGCCTCGAGCGAAAGATTGCGCAGCTTCTTGCCCGCGCGCGCCGTAGCTAGGGCATGATCGCGCAGAGCCTCGAGCTGGGATCGCAGTCCGTAGGCCAGACCCTCGGAGAAGTAATTGCCCGCTTCGTCCTGATGCGCGTGCAGGTGAATCTCGGCCTTACGGATCGCCAGCTCATCCGAGCGTTTGAAATCCTCATCATAAGGCGTCGTGGCTTCGGAGCGCGCCTCGAATACATCCGGGTCAACAAGATCGCCCTCGGTCAGGTAAATCTTCCACCAGCTCGCGTCCGCTTCGAGCAGGTAGCCGAGTGGCGATTCAGGATCGGATTGCTCGATTCGGCGAAACCCGGCGGTGGCGCCATCCAAGTCGCCGTCCATGAGCTTGTCCATAGCGCGGAGGGCAGTTTGCCGGCTCTCCGTCTTTTCAGCCTGGATCTGAGGAGAGGTCCCCGAGCCGCTCGCAGGATCGGCGCGGCAAGGCCCGAAGATGGAACAGATGACGGCGGCCGCCGAGAGGATTGCGCCGAGCGTCTTAGTACCTTTGCCTGGCATCGTGGAGGTTGCCCTGCGGTCTGCGCAGAAGCTTGCACCGCATCTAGCATTCTACCTTGACACGGCGTTTCCTCCCTAATAGTCTGTACTCGCGGTGGCAAGTCAGTCTGAAGTCGTAGCGGCGAGTTGACCTCGCCAACTGGCGGCGCAAAGCCGTAGCTACTTCGAAGGCGGTTGAGTAGAAGGGCACCGAGGGGACGGCAAGCCGTCCCCATACAAGGGCAGTGGGAAAACAACATGATGTCAAAGCGCTTTGCATTTTCGGCCGTCGCGTTCGCCTCGGCCGTCTGCTTTGTGGCCACGGCGCGTCCCTGCGATACCTGGGTGGCGATGCGCGACGCCACGGCGGATCACTCCGTGATTCTGGCCAAGAACAGCGACCGTCCGCCGATGGAGGCCCAGCCGCTGGTCCAGGTTCCCCACCAGAAGCACCAAGCCGGCGAGAAGGTGAGGTGCACCTACATCGAAATTCCGCAAGTTGCGGAGACCTACGAACACATTGGATCGAAGATCTGGTGGGCGTTTGGCTACGAGCACGGAATGAACGAGCATGGCGTCGCGATCGGAAACGAAGCCGTGTTCTCGAAAGAGCCGGTGCAGTGGGGCGACGGACTGTTGGGCATGGACCTGGTCCGGCTGGGCCTGGAGCGCGGCAAGACCGCCTACGAAGCCATGCACGTGATGATTGAGTTGCTCGAAAAGTACGGCCAGAGCGGCGACTGCGAACATCCGGGCGAGTGGGGCAAGGCCAACTATCACAACAGTTTCATAATTGCCGACCCGCAGGAAGCCTGGGTGCTCGAGACGGCGGGCAAATACTGGGCGGCCAAGTCAATCAAGAACGGGGTCTATTCGATTTCCAACATCTATTCCATCGAGAGGGACTGGGACGAGGCGCACCCGAAACTGGTCGAGCACGCGGTCGAGATGGGTTGGACCAAGTCCGCGAAGGACTTCAACTTCGCGCGCGACTACGGCGACTACTGGGGCAAGGATTCGAAGAATCCCGGCGCCATGCAGATCCGGCGCAGCATGACTCTGACTTGCCTGCGCAAGGACTTTGCGCAGGTCACCCCGGCCAGCATGATCGAGATCAGCCGCAACCACCTGGAGGGGACCTTCGTCGCGCCACGCTGGAGCGCGGCGGAGACGTTCTGGCCCACGCCCTGCATGCACGACAACCCGCACTCGCCCTACCACACGGCGGCGTCGGTGGTGGCGCACCTCCGGGCTGAGATGCCTCCGCTTCTGCACGCGGTCTATTGGGCGAGTTTCTCGAATCCTTGCTGCAATGTATTCAAGCCATTTTATCTGCACGGTCCGACGCTTCCATCCACGTACGCGTTGGGCAGCAGCACCTACGCCGGCGATTCGCCCTGGTGGTGGGCCAACCGCGTCAAGCTGCTCTGCGACCTGAACTACAGCGCCTTGGCGCCCGCCGTCCGAGGCACGTTTGACCGCACCGAGCATTGGGAGATGGACCGGCAGGCGGCCGTGGAGGCCGAGGCCCTGAGACAGATCAAGGCGGGCAATGAAGCCGACGCCGTGCGACTGCTTCAGCAGTTCACCAGCGACAACTGCGCGCGGATCGAGAAAGAGTATCGCATGTTGAATGATGTCCTGCCCTCGACGCTCAAGACCGTCGGCATCGAGTTTGTGTTTGAGGATTACCTGAAAGCGTGGACTTTAACCAAAGGCGTGCCGCTGCCTGTCTCTTCCATGGGCGACTGACCATTTGCGATTTGTGATTTCCGATTTGTGATTGGCGGGCAACTGACGACCAGCCAGGAATCTGCAGAACCAGCCCTCGCCCCCTTGGGGGAGAGGGTGGCTCGCGACGGCGCTTTCACCAGCCGGCGCGGGCCGGGTGAGGGGGTTCGTTGTTGCGAATGCTGGCCGCAGCCCCACGGCAGAGGTAGCGCAGACCTGCTCTTCAAGGTCTGCGGCTCTTCGCTCCGACCTGGGGACGAACCGCGGACCTGAAACACAGGTCCGCGCTACTCTCGTTCAATCGTCGATCGACCATCGTCAATCGTCCATCAGCGCGGCCGGGTGATCGCTCCTTCCGATGCCGATGAGACCAGCGCGGCGTACTTCGCAAACACGCCGGTCTTGTAGCGCGGCTCCGGCTCTCGCCAGTTGGCCAACCGTTTCTCGATCTCCCCATCACTGAGCTCAACATCCAGGCGGCGCTTTTCGATATCGAAGACCACTGTATCGCCGTTAGCGAGCGCGGCGATGGGGCCGCCGCGCGCGGCTTCCGGCGCCACGTGGCCCACCATCAATCCGTGAGTGGCGCCGCTGAATCGGCCGTCGGTGAGCAATCCCACGGCCTCGCCCAGACCCTCTCCGACCAATGCCCCCGTCACACCCAACATCTCGCGCATGCCCGGACCGCCCCGCGGGCCTTCGTAGCGGATCACCACCACGTCGCCTGCATGGATGGATTTGCTGACGACGGCGCGCATGGCTTCCTCCTCGCAGTCGAACACGCGGGCGGGTCCGCGATGGTAGGTCTTCTCCATCCCGGCCACCTTGAGGACACAACCTTCCGGCGCGAGATTCCCTTTCAGAATCACCAGTCCGCCAGTCTTGCGGATGGGATTCGAGGCCGGCCTGATCACATCCTGGCCCGGCGTCTCAATGGCGGACTGCGCCTCCTCAGCGATGGTTCGTCCGCTGGTCGTTTGTTGCGATCCATCGATGAACCCCGCCTCGAGGAGGTGCCTGGCAATTACCGGGATTCCGCCCGCGCGATGCACATCCACAGCCAGATACTTTCCCGCCGGTTTCAGATCGGCGATGATGGGCGTGCGCGAACTGATGGCGTCGAAGTCGTCGATCGAGAGCGGCACTCCGGCCTCGCGAGCCATGGCGAGCAAGTGGAGGACAGAATTCGTTGATCCGCCCGTCGCCACCGCGCTCGCGATGGCGTTCTCAAACGCCTGGCGCGTCAGAATCTCGAGCGGGCGCACGCCGCGGCGCAGCAAGTCCATCACTTGCTGACCGGCGCGGTAGGCCACCTCGCCCTTACGCGGATCCAGCGCGGGCACGCTGTTCGCGCCCAGGGGCGAGAGCCCGATGAACTCCATCGCCGTGGACATGGTATTGGCCGTATATTGGCCGCCGCAGGCGCCCGCCCCGGGACAGGCATGGTCCTCGAGGTCCTTCAGTTCCGCGTCCGTCATCTTGCCAGCCACGTGCGCGCCCACGGCTTCGTAAACGTCCCCTATCGCCACGTCCCGGCCCTGAAACCGTCCGGGGGCAATTGTTCCACCGTAGAGGAGAATGCTCGGAACGTTGAGCCGGATCAGCGCCATGGCGCCGCCCGGGATGGTCTTGTCGCAACCCACCAGCGCCACCATAGCGTCGAACATGTGCCCGCGACCGAGCAGCTCGATCGAATCCGCAATCACTTCCCGGCTTACCAACGAAGCCTTCATGCCTTCCGTCCCCATGGTCACGCCGTCGGAAATGGCGATGGTGTTGAACTCCATGGGCGTTCCGCCCGCCGCGCGCACGCCCTCCTTCGCCTTGGCGGCCAGTTCGCGCAGATGGTAATTGCAGGGCATCGTCTCGATCCAGGTGTTCGCAATGCCCACGATCGGCTTGGCCAGGTCGGCGTCGGTGAAACCGATGGCCTTGAGCATGGCCCGCGCGCCGGCGCGGTCCCGGCCCTCGGTGATGGTACGACTGCAATGCTTCGGATCAAGTGGCATTCTCGCCTCCAGGGGTATCAATCTATCGCGCGTCGCAGCGCTGACACCGCAGGGCGAGGTCAGCACCGTCCATTTGCGCGGAACTGGAAATGTTCGCAAATTCCGCGTGCCGGAGCAAGCCCCTTTTCGGTAACCGAGATCCGTCCCTCGCTGCGGGTTCTGAGCTGTTTCTGCCGTCCTGTGGATGTGGTAAACTCTGATTGTATCGGATTCTACGTATTCGGGTGTCGCATGAAGACCATAACTTCAACCGAGTTGGGGCGCAATCTGCGGCGTGTGCTCGATAGGCTGACGATCGAGGGCGAGGAAATTGTCATTGAGCGGAACCGCCAGCCGATCGCTCGTCTGGTTCCCGGGCCGGCGCGGCAGAATGCGCTCGAGGCCATGGCCGACGTCTATCGGACTCTCCCCGACGAGGCCGCGGCCAGATGGGAAGCGGACAGCCGCCGAGGACGCTGGAAAGGCTCTCGAGTGGATAAAGGCATTCGTGACCCATGGCATTCTTAGTGGATACTTGTGCATGGATTGACGTGGAGCGCGGCGCTCTGGCTCCTGCGGATGTGGCGCAACTCACCGCGAGCGAGCCGGTCTTTATCTCTCCCGTGACCCTCGCGGAGCTGCGCTTTGGGGCTGAGATTGCTTCTGACCCGGGGACCCGCCAGAAGCGGCTCGCGGCTCTCCGCCGCCTGGCGCGCAAACCGCTGCTTCCGATTGACGGCGCGACCGGAGAAATATTCGGCGGACTGGCCGCTCAAATCAGAGCCGCTGGCCGACAGCATCGCTATCGCGTGCAGGACCTCTGGCTCGCCAGCCAAGCACTGCAAAATGGTTGCCGGCTGCTGACAAGAAACGGGCACGACTTCGAAGATATTCCGGGGCTAGACCTCGTTCTCTACCGCCTGAGGTCTCAATGATTTCGCGCCGCCTCGAGTGCGTCGATTAACGCGGCGATATCGCAGGCTTCGGTCCGATAGTTGGTGATGCAGGCGCGAAGCACTGGAATCGAGCCGGCGAGGCGGGTGGTTGAAATCCAGGCTTTCCCCGAGCCGACCACGTGCATGGCGATCTTGTGCAGGTACGGTTCGGAGCGTCCCTCGGGATGCCGCGCGTCGACGAAGCAACACAAGGGGAGCGGGGTTTTGTTGACCACCTGCCAGCCCGAGGCTTCGAGCTGCTCCCGGAGCAGCGCGCCCATGGCCACCATTTGGCGAATGGCCGCGGCGTAGCCTTCCCAACCCGCCACGGCGAGGGAGAGAAATACCTTCAGGCCGATGGCGCGGCGGGACCACTGCATCGAGTGCAGGAAGGGGTCGACCACCTCGAGCGCCGCCGCCTCGCGGGGCATATAAGTCTGGGCAATACTGAATGTAGAATTAAGTATATCAGTATGACGCGTGATATAAATTCCCGCACCCATGGGCGTGGAGAGCCACTTGTGCGCGTCGAAGGTGATCGAATCGGCGCGCTCGATGCCCGCGAGCAGCGGACTCAGCTCCGGCAGCAGCGCCGCCGCCCCGCCCCAGGCGGCGTCCACGTGCAGCCACAGCTTTTCACGGGCGGCGGCGTCGGCGATGGCCGGCAAGGGGTCGAGGGCGCCCGCGCCGGTGGTTCCCGCCGTCGCCGCGATCATGAAGGGCGCGAAGTCCCGGCCGCGGTCCTGGGCAATGCACGAGGCGAGGACTTCCGGATCCATGCGCAGATCCCCATCCAGCGCAATCTGGTGCACGGCGTCGGTCCCCAATCCGCACAGGCGGGCCGCCTTCAGCAGGGAATGGTGCGCTTCCGTGGAAGCATAAAGAACAGGCTGGGCGGCCAGCGCCCGCAGGCCGCGCTGCGCGAATTCCGGAAAAGCCCGGACCAGCGCGGTAAGCACCGCGGTGTGGTTCGCCTCCATGCCGCCGGAAGCAAATGTGCCATCGGTGTGGGCCGGATCGTAGCCGAATCGAGCGCCGAAAGCGCGCACCAGGTGCTGCTCGATCTCGATGGCCAGGGGGCTGTGGCTCCAGGCGGCAAGCTGCGGATTGAAGGCGGCCACGAGCGCGTCCGCGGCGATGCCCATGGTGGTGGGCGCGGGGTTGAAGAGACCGTAATAGCGCGGGTGGGGCGTGTGAGTTTGGAACTTCCAGAGGCCCTGGACGAGAAAATCGAGAGCTTCGAAAGGATCCGCTGGAGAGGCGAAATCGAAGCGCGAGAGCGACTCGCGAAGTTGCAGGGGATCAAGCGGCGGCGTCACCCGGCTGCTCTCCAGTTTCGTGGCATAAGCCTCAATCGCTTCCACCAGCTTGCGCCAAAGTTCGGCGCGCGTCCGGGCATCAAGCATCAAGCGTGAGTCAGACATGCGTTAATCCGATTTGCTGCGACTGCTTTCACGAGCGGCTTCCCAGGCCAGGATGGCCTTCTTACGCGCCGCTCCCCAATGATAATCGCCGGTAATCCCCATCTTGCGAATAGCCCGGTGGCAAGGGATCAGGAAAGAGATCGGGTTGCGGCCCACGGCGCTCCCCACCGCCCGCGCGGCTGAGGGCTTGCCGATTCGCCGCGCCAGATCTTCGTAGCTCACGACCGAGCCGGGCGGGATTCTGAGCAGCGCTTCCCACACTTTGATCTGGAAATTTGTGCCCATCATCAGCAGTTTCAGTGCGCCGTTCCTCTTCTGGGGATTGAAAATCGCGTCGATGTAGCCCTTGGTTCTCTCGTGATTCTCCTGAAACTTGGCCTCCGGCCATCTCCCTTTGAAATCCTCGACCGTCTCGCGGCGATCGCGTTCTCCCACAAAACCCAACCCGCAGATGCCGCGTTCGGTGACGGCGAGAAAACATTCGCCGAAGGGGCTGGGGTGAAATCCGTAACCGATCTCGAGGCCAGCCCCCTTGGCCTTGAATTCACCGGGGGTCATGGCCTCGGCGGTTACAAACAGGTCGTGCAAGCGGCTCGAGCCGGACAACCCGGCGTCGTAGGCGGCGTCCAGCACGCTACGCGAGTCTTCCAGCGCCTGCTTGGCATGCTCGAGCGTCAGAAACTGCACAAAGCGCTTGGGGCTGATGCCGGCCCAGCGGCGAAACAGCCGCTGGAAGTGAAACTCGCTGAGGCTGGCGCTCCGCGCTACCTCATTTAAACTCGGCTGGCTTTGATAGTTCGCCGCCAGAAACTCGATGGCCTTCTCGATGCGTCGGTAATCTTCCGCGTTAGTTTGCATTTTTCCTCCCTGCTGTCATCATCGGTCAGCCGCGAAAGCCAGGCAACCCGATTCTTGCTGCGGGGGGTCGAGAGTCAAGAGTCGAGAGTTGAGAATTCAGAGTCGAGGAGTCGAAAACCTATACTCGACATTTTGACCTTGTGCTTTGTTTTCATAGACATTCCCGGTTCGTTCGTCGGAATTTCGAAGATCAAACCGCTTTATTCTCGCAGCCACTTCTCGCGGCATGCTCAAAGACCCGTCGCTGCTTTTCTCTGCGCTCTCTGTGGTGAGATGTTCCGCAGGCTTCACCACGGAGGACACAGAGACCACGGAGGAGAGAAGGAGTTGGGGAACGGACAGGAAGGCTCGGCGGACTTCGAGCGGCGTGCGGCGCAAAACCCTTGGACCGTTCTTGCACCGTTCCATCTCGATCTGTACTCCCCAAGCAGCTCCCCATCGCGTGACCGCCGGCTAAGGACCGCGTCCGAGCAGTATACGCTAGCAGTATAGCTTATGCTACTGCGATTGTCAAGTACTATTTTGGGGTGGCCGGGCGGGTGGGGTGGAGGATGATGAGGGCAACACCGGCGATGATGGTGGCGCTGGCGAGCAATTCGCGGCCGGTCAAGGGCTCGCTGCCGAGGGCCCAGCCGAGGAAGACGGCTACGGCGGGGTTCACAAAGGCGTAAGTGGAAACGCGCGCCGTGGGCACGTTGCGCAATAACCAGAGGTAGGCGGTAAAGCCGAGAAACGAGCCCGCCGAAATCAGATAGATCAGCCCGAGCAAAGAGCGAAGGGCGACGCGATCGAAATGGAGTTGGCGGCTCTCCCCGCCGAGGACGCCCATGACCAAGAGCAAGGAGCCGCCGGCCAACATCTCCATCGCGGCCGCTAGGAATGCCGAACGGGGCAGGCTCACCTTGTGTGAAAGCACTGAGCCGAGCGCCCAGGAAAAACCCGCAATCATCAACACGCCCGCGCCGGCAAGATTCACGCGGGAACTGCCCCAAAGGTGGGCGGGGCCCACCAGCAAAACGAGCCCGGCCACTCCCATGGCCATTCCGCCGATGACTCGCGCCCCCAGCTTCGTGCCGCCTTGCCTGAGGCTATCAAGAAGGACCATCCAGATAGGGATGGTGGCCAGCAGCAAAGCCGCGAGACCTGAGGGCACGCGTTGCTCGGACCAGCACAATCCTCCATTTCCAGTCCCCAAGAGCAAGGCCCCGACGAGGGCTGTGCCGGCCCAATCGGCCCGCGCCGGCGGCGGCGTCCCGCGCGCCCGCGTCCAGAGATACAACGTCGCGCCCGCAACCAGGAAGCGGCAACTGGCCATGAAAAACGGCGGAATAGTCTCGACGGCGTAGCGTATGGCGAGGTACGTCGACCCCCAGATGATGTAAACGGCGGCGAAGGCGAGCACGAGGGAGATTCGTGAAGGATGCGCGGTGGGCGCGGCCTCAGGCAATGAGCCTCCAAAGATTTGACAGTCGACAGTTGACAGTCGATAGTTAGCGGATGCCCATCATAGCAAAGAACACGGCGCGGAAAGAGCGAATTCAAAGGGCAAAATTCAAATGGTTTGCAATTTTGGATTTGTTAAGCCCTAAAACTCTTGCCATTCGAACTTGGCGATTTGCCATTTGAGTTGTTCTTGGTTTTCGCTTTTAGGCACTCGGGTTGTTCTGCGATTCGCGGAAGAGACCCCTCACCCGTCCCGCCCCGGCTGATGAAAACGCCGGCTGCGGGACACCCGATGTGGAGGGAAGGGATTGCAGCGGTCGGTAATACTCAGTCCCTAGCCCCTAATCCCTAGTCCCTAGTCCCTGGTCCCTAGCCCCTGCTTCTGGAGCGACTTGAGCGTCTCAGGGTCGAACTCGACGATACGCGTCGGGAAAGGCACCGTAATGCCCTCTTTGGCAAAACGCGCCAGGATGCGCTTGCGCAACTCGCTCTGAACCGGAACCTGGTCGCCGAAGCTTCGCACATTGACAGCGAGCGAAAAGTCCAGGGAAGACTCCCCAAACCCGGGGCTCAAGGACACGCTGGGGGCCGGGTCCAGGAGCAGCGCGGCAAGGCCGTCCTGAACGGCTTCACGCGTGATGTCGAGTAGGGCCTTTTCTACCCGGCTTGGGTCGGAGCCATAGGACACGCGTACAGGAATGCCGACCGACACGCGCAGTTCGGGCAGGGAGTAGTTGGTGATTACCGCCTTGGCCAAGGTGGAGTTCGGCACAAAGACGGCATTATTGGATTGTGTGCGTAATCTGGTGGAGCGCCAGCCAGTGTGGACGACGTATCCTTCCTGGCCGGAATCGAGCTTGATGTAATCCCCCGGCGAAACGGGCCGATCCGCCAGCAGATAGAGGCCGGCAAAGAGGTTGCTCAGAGTATCCTGCAGGGCCAGGGCAACGGCCACGCTGCCGACGCCCAGGGTGGTCCAAATAGCCGTGAGAGAAACATGGTTGTGCTCGAGAATGATGGTGACAGCCAGGATGGCGAACAACCCTCGCACGACGTGGATGGCCGGATTAGTTACGCGCTCCATGCCGATGTTGCGTTGGCCAACGCGTCTCAAGAAGATCACCAGGACCTTGGCCGGGAAGTAAAAGACGACGATGACCGTCAGGGCGAAGATTATCTTCGACCCCGCCCTCTCGACCTGCCGCGGAAGCGCCAGAAGTTCCAGGCCGCCGTACATGGAGCCCAACAACAAAAGAGGTAGAGGGAGCGACTGCAACAAGACGAAGACCAGCTCTCCCCAAGTGTTCGCCAACTTCTTGGTCCAGTGATGGATGATCCGGTTCAAAACGAATCCCAACGCCAATGACGCCATCACTAGCGTGGCAAAAAAGAAGGTGTAGAAGATGGTGGGGCTGAGGTGCAGGGTCCGGACAAGTTGGTGAAGCATCGAGGTGATCTCCTATGGGGAAAATAACCTCCAAGATAGCTTGCGACAGAGGCTTTCTGCAAACCGGTGGAGGGCGGGGAAGCCGTCAAGCGAGAATTGAGCATCTAATGAAGTGCTAAGAGATTGGGCATTGACAATTAGCGAAGGAGTTGTATCTTGCAATGCGAACTCGGAACCGCGAACGTGGTAGAATGTCACCCGCTCAAGGCGCGAGGTTCCGAAGTGCAAGTTCGAAATGAAGGTGAGGTTGAGTAGAATGCCCCCTAAACACAAGACGAATATAGACTTTGATAATCTTCCCATTCTTCCCGTGCGCGATACGGTGCTTTTTCCGAACGCCATTCTGCCCCTGACTATCGGGCGCGATAGCTCTCTGAAATTGGTAGGCGATCTGAAGGAGGAGGAGAAGTTCATCGGGGTGATTACGCAGCGCGACCCGCGCGTCGACAATCCCCAGCCGGTGGACCTCTTCCAAATCGGGACCGTCGCTTTCGTTCATAAAATCATCAAGCTGCCCAGTCAAAGCCTCTTTATCTTTGTGGAGGGCTTGCAGCGGATTGCCGTGGAGGAGGTGGCGCAGGTCGAGCCCTACATGATCGGGCGGGCCAAGCCCCTCCAGGATATCGTCCCGAAAGAGAAGGAAGCTGATTTTGACGCCCTGGTGCGCAGCGTTACGACCCTTTTCCAGCAGGTGGTGCAGCTCTCGCCGACTCTCTCGGACGACCTTCAGACGGTGGTCATGAACATTGACGATCCCGGGCGACTCACCGATTTTATCGCCGCCAACCTCCCCTCGCTCTCCAGCACCGAGAAGCAGGAGTTGCTGGAAAGTCTGGATCTGAAGATGCGACTGGAGCGGCTGAACCGGCAATTAATGCGGGAAGTTGAAGTCCTGCAACTGCGCTCCAAAATTCAGTCCGATGTTCAAGACCAGGTTACGCAGAGCCAGCGCGAGTATTACCTGCGCGAGCAGATGAAAGCCATCCAGAAGGAGTTGGGAGAAGCGGACGAGCAGCAGGAAATTGAGGAATTGCGCAAGAAGATCGAAGCGGCCGGCATGACGGAGGAGGCGAAGAAAGAGGGATTGAGGGAGCTAGGCCGCCTGGCGAAGATGTCCCCCGCCGCTGCCGACTATCACGTCACGCGCACCTATCTCGAGTGGCTGGTGGCCTTGCCTTGGACAAAGGTCAGCGAGATTAAGGTCGACATCCAGAAGGCCAAGCAAGTGCTCGACGAAGACCACTGGGACCTTGAAAAAGTGAAGGAGCGCATTCTGGATTACTTGGCGGTGCTGCAGCTCAAACCCCAGCTCAAGGGTCCGATCCTCTGTTTTGTGGGCCCTCCGGGCGTCGGCAAAACCTCGCTGGGCAAATCCATCGCGCGCGCTCTGGATCGCAAGTTCTTCCGCATGTCGTTGGGCGGTATCCACGACGAGGCGGAGATCCGCGGCCACCGGCGGACTTACATCGGGGCGCTGCCGGGCCAGATCATGCAGGGCATTCGGCGGGCCGAAACGCGCGACCCGGTCTTCATGCTCGACGAGGTGGATAAGATTGGCCGCGACTTCCGGGGCGATCCCTCTTCCGCCTTGCTCGAAGTCCTGGACCCAGAGCAGAACGCGCACTTCCGGGACAATTACCTGGACGTGCAGTTCGACCTCTCCAAGGTGTTGTTCATTTGCACCGCCAACGTGCTGGACACCGTTCCTCCGCCGCTCCTCGACCGCATGGAAGTGCTGGAACTGCAAGGCTACAGCGAAGAGGAGAAAATTCAAATCGCGGTTCGCCATCTGATTACGAAACAGACTGAAGAACACGGCATCAAGGCGCCGGAACAGATTGAATTCACGCGGCCCGCCCTGGCTTCCATCATCCGGCATTACACGCGGGAGGCTGGGGTGCGTAATTTGGAACGCGAAATTGCCACGATTTGCCGCAAGCAGGCGCGCAAGATTGCGGAGGGCCACCCGGAGAAACTACTGGTTATTCCCGATAATCTCCGCGATTTCCTCGGCATACCGCGCTTCCGTCTGGAGACGGAGATCGTGGAGCGCACGCGCCAACCGGGGGTGGTGGTGGGGCTGGCCTGGACTCCCACGGGAGGCGATGTGCTGTTTGTGGAAGCCAACGCTATGAAAGGCGGAAAGGGCTTCACCATGACCGGGCACGTGGGCCAGGTGATGCAGGAATCGATGCAGGCCGCACTGGCTTGGGTGCGCGCGCACGCCGTCGAGTACGACATCGACCCGGATTTCTTCCAATCGAAGGACATCCACTTCCACGTTCCTTCCGGAGCCATCCCCAAGGACGGCCCTTCGGCCGGCATCACCATGGTGACCGCGCTGGTCTCAGCTCTAACGAGCCGGCCGACCAAGCCGCGCCTGGCAATGACCGGTGAGATCACCTTGAGCGGACAGGTCCTGCCGGTGGGCGGCATCAAGGAAAAAGTCCTGGCGGCCAGGCGCGCCGGGGTGATCGACATCATCCTGCCCGCGGACAACGAACCCAACGTGCACGAAGACCTTAACGAAGAACTGCTGGAAAGCGTGGTGCTTCACTACGTCAAGTCCATTCGCGAGGCGGTGGATTTGGCGCTGGAGAGAGAACCCGTGCACGTCGAGGTCGGCAAGCCGACTCGCGATGTCGCTTTGACCCCGGTGGCGGCCGGCACGCCTAACTAGGAAGGAACAAAAGCTGGAAAATGGAAACTGGAACTGGCGAGGCTTGGGTGCTGGTTTGCCTGCTTCAGATCTTCCAGTTTCCTTTTCCGCTTTTCCACAGGCGTTTCGCGCCGAGGTCGAACAACGCCACAAAAAAAGCGTCCGCATTGTCTGATTTCTATTTTCCACTTGTTTTCCGGTTTCCATTTTCCAATTTCTGTTTTCCATTTTCCAATTTCCAGCTATAATCGGCGCGCTTGTAAAGGTCGTACCCCTTCGTGTGAGGCCCTCTTATGTATTGCCGGAATTGCGCAAAGCAGTTGGCGGATAACGCGGAGTTTTGCATCAACTGCGGCCAGCGGCCGCTCCAGGGAAACCGCTACTGCCAGTCCTGCGGACAAGAGACCGTGCCCGGCGCGGAGATTTGCGTGAAATGCGGCGTGCGGCTGGGAAGCGGGGGAGGAAAGGACTGGACGGTGGCGATCATTCTCTCCGCCCTGCTCGGCACCTTCGGTGTGGACCGCTTCTATCTTGGCTACGTCGGGCTAGGTATTCTCAAACTCTTAACCCTGGGTGGCTGCGGTATTTGGTGGATTGTCGATATCGTCCTGCTCGCCATGAATAAGCTCCCGGATGCGCAAGGCAATCCGTTGCGGCAGAGGTAAGGAATGGCGCTGTTTTGCCGCGGAGCGCCACGCCGGCTCGTCATCGCTGTTGGAGTGGCAGGATTTTGTACACAGCTATCAGCTATCAGGGAGCCCTTTCTGGTAGCCAATTCCTGCTGGATGATAGCTCACGGCTGACCGCTGGCATGACGAGACTACGTGGCGTTATCGAACTCTGGTGGAGCGAACTTCCTCAGGCTCCAGCCGTGCGCTGGGCGTCGTTGTTCTTCAGTTT
>Ga0187782_10000828_pt1 | contig 21703 bp, 20 predicted proteins | sample 0715_SJ02_MP15_2_FD_132454 | JGI IMG/M metagenome (GOLD analysis project Ga0187782, IMG submission 132454) | Tropical peat soil microbial communities from peatlands in Department of Meta, Colombia - 0715_SJ02_MP15_20_MG | ecosystem: Environmental > Terrestrial > Soil > Wetlands > Peat | place... | reverse complement strand
CGTGCAGATCGCCGCCGAGCAGCTTCACAGCGATTGCGCGTACGAGGTCGGAAGCTTCTGGGACCTGGCCGAGTTCGATGCAGCGTCGGGCAAGTCGAAGGTCGAGCCACACGCGCTGGAGATTGTCTGCCGCGGCGAGGACTACGATGATGGCGAGTGGCGCGAGCGCGGCCATTTCGAAGTCGAGCTCGGCTTCGAGCACCTTTTCACAGGGCATGCTGGATTGCTTGGAGGACGCGGAGCGAGGTCGCTAGCGCAGAGTCCCGAGGAGGCGCGCTTTCTGGAGGCTATGGCCTGGCCGGAAAACCTCGACAAGTATCAGGAAAAGACGCGCGAGAACATTCGGAAGCTGCTGGATTGGGTCCGCAGAATCGAAAAGGCGGTGCCGGTCGAGCGGGCGTGGCTGTGGTCGGAGGGCGAAGAGAATTTCGAAGCGCGCCTTGAAGAGATCGTCGCCACACGCTGAGCCGCAACTCCCCTTTCGCAGACGAACGCGACGCGATAAAATCGACATCAACTAAATCGCTATGGGTGGGTCCGAGGGTGCGACGCGGGATGCAACCTGTCTGTAAACGCTCAAAGAATCCGGTAGCTGGAACAAGGCCCTTCGCGTCTAATACTCGCCGATGAGCGCCATCGCCCAGCCTGCTGCCACTGCGTCCGTACGACCTCAACGCAAACCTTCCGGCTGGCAGCATCTGAAGCCGCTACTTCCCTACGTCGCGCGGTACAAAGCGATGGTCGCGCTGGGCTTGTTGACCCTCGCGTGCATGGGGGCCGTCGGCGCTCTGCCGCAGTTGATTCAGGGAATCATCGTTGATTGCCTCAACGGACTGCCCCGCCCGCTTACCACGCTGAGCGGAACGTCTCGCGCCGTCCTGCGGCCACTCTTGCACTTCTACTCGCCGCAGAGCCGCCACGCGCTGGCACTGTACTGCCTCACGATCGTGTGCGTGCTGATCGCGAAGGGATTTTTCTCTTTCTGGTCGCGCTGGATTCTGATCGGAGTATCGCGCGAGATCGAATACGACCTTCGCAACGACATTCTAGCCAGGCTACTGAGACTCGAACCCGAGTTCTATGTGCGCAACAGGACGGGCGACCTGATGTCCCGCGCGACGAACGACCTGAACGCGGTCCGCATGGTGCTCGGGCCGGGAATCATGTACACGGCGAACACGATCGCGACAAGCGTGATGGCGCTGTACTTCATGATCCGGCTTTCGGCGGGGCTGACATTGTGGGTTCTGGTTCCCGTTCCTGTCATCGTCGTCGCGGTCTACTACTTCGGCAAAATCATTCACCGCCTATCCGAGCGGATTCAGGCGGCGCTCGGTGCACTCTCAACGCGTGCTCAGGAAAATCTGACGGGAGTCCGCGTGGTGCGCGCCTACGCACAGGAAGATCAGGAAATCGATGCGTTCGAGCGCGCGAATCGCGACTATGTTGATCGCAACATACAACTGATTGGTTCATGGAGCCTCTTTTTTCCGGGGCTGACGGCGATGATCGGCTTGACGGCCGTCATTCTGCTCGGCAAGGGCGGAATCCAAGTGATCGACCAGCGCGTGTCGGTTGGTACGCTCTTGGCATTCTACGCGTTTCTGACTCAGTTGACTTTTCCGATCATCGCGCTGGGCTGGGTCACGAACATTTTTCAGCGCGGCGCCGCGTCGATGGGGCGGCTGCTCTACATCCTGCACGCCCAGCCTAAAATCTGCGATACGCCGGCCACCGCAACAGCGGTGGCAGGCGGCAATGGCTACGCCCGAGAGAGGGTGGCCGTCGCCGCAGTCGAAAGGGGTGACCGGCAGATTAAGGGCGAGATCGAGTTCCGGCATCTGACATTCGCGTATCCGACCGCGCCGGATGACCCGGTTCTCCGGGACATCAACCTTCACATCCCGGCTGGATCGACGCTCGCGATCGTCGGCCCGACGGGCAGCGGCAAGTCGACGCTCGCGGCCCTGATCGCCCGCCTTTGGGAAGCGCCCGAGGGCACAGTGCTGATCGACGGCCGCTCGATTCGCGACTGGCCGCTCGCAACCCTGCGACGGTCGATCGGCTACGTGCCGCAGGACACGTTCCTGTTCAGCGAAAAACTGCGCGAAAACATCGCCTTCGGCGTCGCGGATGCGAGCGAAGCAGACATTCGCAATGCAGCGGACATCGCCTGCATCGGGGGCGATATCGAGGGGTTCGCGCAAGGATACGAAACGATGGTCGGCGAGCGCGGCATCACGCTCTCCGGCGGCCAAAAGCAGCGCACGGCGCTGGCGCGGGCGATCGTGCGCAAACCGAAAATACTCGTGCTGGATGACTCGCTTTCAAGCGTCGATACGGACACGGAAGAGCGGATCCTGCGCGCGCTGCGTGGGGTGATGCGCGAACGCACGACGATTCTGGTATCGCACCGCATTTCGACCGTGAAGGGCGCCGACCAAATCATCGTCCTGCGCGCGGGGAAAATCATCGAACGCGGAACGCACGGAGAACTGCTCGCGCTTGGCGGCGAGTACGCTGACCTGCACCAGAAGCAGTTGCTGGAAGAAGAGTTGGAACGCGAATGAGCGATTTTCGCGAAGAAGAGAAGCTCGGCAAGGTCTACGACACGCGCCTGACGCAGCGGCTGATGAAGTATCTTCGGCCGTACCGCTGGTACGTCGTCATCGCGGTATCGATGAGCCTCGCATACATCGCGATGGAGCTCGCCGGGCCGTTCCTCTTCCACGTAGCCATCGACTGGTACATCGTTCCGGGCCTGGCTCACTCGATCACTACACGAGCCGCGATGCGCGGGCTGTTTTGGGCCGTGTTCGCGTTCGCGTTTTCGCTATTCGCGAGTTTCGGCGTGCAGTACGTCCAGACCAGAATCATGCTGTGGGTCGGACAGGAAACGATGTATGACCTACGCAAAGAGATCTTCGCGCATCTCCAACGCCTGCCGATGAGCTTTTTCGACCGCAGCCCAGTTGGGCGGCTCGTGACGCGCTGTACAACAGATGTCGACGCGCTGAACGATCTGTTCGCCACCGGCGTTGTAGCAATGCTCAACGACTTCGTGCTGCTGTTCGGCCTAGCGATCTATCTTCTTAGCTGGCATTTCTACCTCGGACTCGCGACTCTTTCGCCGCTCCCGCTGATGGTTCTGCTCACTTATTTCTTTCGCAATCACGTCCGCGACGCGAACCGCCGCATCCGCACTGCCATCGCGCGGATCAACGGCTTCTTGCAGGAGCACATCAGCGGGATGTCGGTGGTGCAGTTGTTCAATCGCGAGGAGAAATCCAGCGAGCAGTTTGCGGAATTCAACCGCATCCACATGGAAGCGTACAAGGACGCGATCGACGCATTCTCATACTTCTATCCCGGCGTCGAGTTGCTGAGCATGAGTGGCATCGCACTCGTCTATTGGATTGGCGGGGCGCGTGTGATCGGCGGCACGCTGGCGATCGGCGTACTCATCTCCTTCGTGCTATACGCGCAGCGCTTCTTTCGTCCCATTCAGGATCTGAGCGACAAATTCAACATCCTGCAATCGGCAATGGCTGCATCCGAGCGCATCTTCCAGCTTCTCGACGAGCCGGTGGCGATCCCCGAGACTCCAACCAGACCCGCGTTGCCGGCCCCGAAGGGGGCGATAGAATTCCACAACGTGTGGTTCGCCTATCGCGGAGGCGCGACGCCCAAGGAAGAAGACTGGGTCCTGCGGGACGTTTCTTTCCGCGCCGAGCCCGGGCAGACAATTGCGATCGTGGGGCATACCGGCGCAGGCAAGACCACTATTATTCAGCTCTTGCTGCGCTTCTATGACATCCAGCGCGGCCAGATTCTGATCGACGGGGTCGATATTCGCGAAATGGATCTGCAGGATCTGCGCCGGATGTTCGGCATCGTTTTGCAGGACCCGTTCCTTTTCACTGGCACACTGGAATCGAATGTGAAACTGGGCACGGAATGGATCGACCGCGCCACTTCGGAGCGCGCTCTGAAAGAGGTCGGGCTCGGTCCTTTCATCGAATCGCTGGCGAAGGGCATCGATACGCCGGTGACCGAGCGCGGCGGAACGCTTTCGGTTGGCCAGCGGCAGCTCGTAAGCTTCGCCCGTGCGCTGGCGCACAATCCGCAATTCCTGATTCTCGATGAAGCAACCTCCAGCGTGGATACGAAAACGGAGCTGATGATTCGCGAGGCGCTCGACCGGCTGCTGACGGGACGCACGGCGGTCGTGATCGCGCACCGGCTGAGCACGATCCAGCATGCGAACTGCATCCTTGTGTTCCACAAGGGGCGGTTGCGGGAACAAGGCTCGCACCAGGAACTGCTGGCGCTGCGCGGCATCTACTACCGGCTCTACCAGCTGCAGTACAAGGAGCAGGAGCTGGAGATGCCCGTTCCCGGCACGGCAGCCGGATTCTCACAACCATTGCCTGCCGATGACTGAGCGGGCGTTTTCCGCATACGCCCGAAAATCTCGCTGCCACCTATCCACGAGCGCGTAGCATGGCACACCCCGAAATACTGATCTCGGCCGGCGAAGCGTCGAGCGACATGTACGCCGCGCGCCTGGCAACCGCACTCCGCGAGCGGACCGGGGCGAAATTTTTCGGCATGGGTGGCCCGCGCATGGCTGAGACGGGCGTCGAACTGATCGCAGACTATCACGAAGTCGCGGTCGTGGGGATCGCCGAAGTACTGCACAAGATTCCGACGGTTTTCGGCGCGCAGAATCGGCTTGCACGCGAAGCCGTTCGCCGCCGCGCCTCGCTCGCCATTCTCATCGATTCACCCGGCACGCATCTCGGCGTGGCGCGCCGCTTGAAGAAACACGGCATTCCAGTTGGATATTTCATCGGGCCTCAGGTGTGGGCGTGGCGCAAGGGGCGGGTGCGCGTGGTCAAGCGGAGCGTCGATCGCATGGTCGTGATCTTTCCATTCGAGGAGAAGATTTACCGGGACGCAGGAGTGCCGTGCGATTTCGTGGGGCATCCTCTTGTGGACGCCGTTCGTCCAACGATGACCCGCGAGGAATTCGCTCAGCGACACGGGCTGAATTCCGAGGGGCTGATCGTGGCTCTCCTGCCCGGTAGCCGGCGCAACGAAATTGCGCAGCATTATTCGCGCGTTTTGGACGCGTGCGCGCTGCTGGTGCAGGACGTGAAGCCCTCGGGCGGACTGCAGTTCGTCCACGTCGCTGCACCGGGTTTGGGAGCAGAGCTTTTCGCCGCCTATGGCGAGCGGCCGGGCGTCCGTATCAAGCGAATTGAAGGAGGCGCGTACGACGCGCTCGCAGCGGCCGATTGCGCGATCGTCGCGAGCGGAACGGCAACGATCGAAGCGGCACTGCTTGGAACTCCGATGGTCGTGGTCTACCGCATGGCACCGCTGACCGCCGCGATCTTGAGGCACATGGTGCACACGCCTTTTTTCAGCATGGCGAATCTGGTGGCCGGGCGGCGCGTTGTGCCGGAGCTCATGCAGGACGATTTCACGCCGGCGGCAGTGGCGGCGCAAGTGCGATTTCTGCTGGAATCATCTGAGGGCCGCAATGAGATGAAAGCGGGTCTCGCGGAAGTTCGCTCCAAGCTCGGCGCGGGCGGAGCGATTGAGCGCGCAGCCGACATTTTCGCCCGGATGCTGTGAAGGGACACGCTCGGGCAACTGCGGGTACTTATCTGGTATCTTACATAAGCGCAAGGTAACGGCCTTTTCGAGAGGATACTTCTTGCTTAAGCTCTATCGACTCCCCGTGATCCTGGGGATTTCGCTGGCTGCCGCTGCGTCAGTTGCCGCACAGGCACCCCGCGCATTTCCATTCCGAGCGACGAATTACGATGTGGAAGTGATCGTGCGCCCCGACGATCAGACCATTCAGGCGCAGGCGAAAGTGGATTTCGTCGCCGAGCAGGTCGCCAGGACCGTACTTGTGGAGCTCCATCCAGACTTGCGCGTGACCTCTGTGAAATCGTCCGACGGGCACGACCTTACGTTCGCCCGCGATACCAACTCTCCCCTTCTCTTGACGGTGGGGCTGCCGGGCACGATGACTCCGGGAAGAACGGTCACGGTCACGTTTGACTACAGCGGCCCGGTTTCGAGCGAGGACGACAGCCCGACGAAGGGTCTGCGCTTCGCGTCCATCGACAAGACTTCCGCGTATCTCTTGCTGCCCGGACGGTGGTTTCCGCTGACGGACTATCCGTCGAATCGCTACACGGGGACTTTTAACGTGATCGTTCCGGACACGTTTGCGGTCGCCGGCACCGGGAAGGCCGATCCGCCGACGACGCGGCCCGGCATCGGCACGACGGGCGCGGAGACTTCGTACGTGTTACGCTGTGCCCAGCCCGCGCCAGTCGGATCGTTCGTGGCGGGCAACCTCCAGCTCACGAACGCGCCGACAGAGGGCTATCAGTTCTCGTTCTTTACGCCGCCTACGCAGGTTTCGACGGTCAGCGCGTACGCCACTTCGCTTGGGCAGATCATGAACTATCTCACAGATACGTTCGGCCCGCTGGGCGCGAGCCAGCCCGCGCTTACGATCGCGCAAATGCCCGATGGCACGCTAGCGGGCTATTCGGCGCCGGGACTGCTGCTGATCAGCTCGCGCGAATGGACTGTTCAAGCGAACGACCGCATGCTCACCCAACTCGCGGCGGGGCAATGGTGGGGCAGCCAGGTCCTGCCCGCGACGGCCGCGGACGTCTGGGTCACGGACGGGCTTTCACGCTATGCCGAGGCGATGTACGCGGAGCAGTCGGGCGGGGTCGGAAACCTGAATCGCGCGCTCGAGGACTTTGCCGTCGGCGCGCTGATGTTCGAGCAGACCGCGCCGATCGGTCAGGCCGATCGAGTCGACGCGTACTCCGACCGCTACCGCTCGATTGTGGACGACAAGGGCGCGATGGTGTTTCACATGCTTCGCGCCGAACTGGGCGACGACGCGTTCGGCTCGATGCTACGCGACTTCTACAAGCAGCGCGCGGGAAGAACCGCTTCGATCGACGATCTGGAGAAGCTTGCGGCCGCTAAGCTGCCGCCTCCGAAGAAAGGCGAGCCACCGGTCAATTTGCTCTCCTTCTTCTCCCAGTGGCTCAATTCCACGGGCGTTCCGGAATTTTCGATGGACTACATCACCTACCGCACGCCCAAGGGCTTCCAAGTGATTGGCAAGATTCGTCAGGAACTCGATACGTTCCGCATGCCCGTCGAGGTGAAGGTCGATACGGAAGGCAATCCGGAATTGAAGAAGATCATGGTGACGGGAACGACGACGGAATTCCAGATCGACACGTTCGGACGGCCGAAGCCGAACGGCATCACGATCGATCCGAACAACCAGTTGCTCAAGTCGAGCCCGAAGCTGCGGATTCGTGCCACGATCGCGCGAGGCGAAGCGCTCGCCACGCTGGGGAGGTATTACGAGGCGATTCAGGAATACCAGCGCGCGCTCGACATACAGCCCACGAATTCGCTGGCGCACTTTCGCACGGGCGAAGCGATGTTCTACCAGAAGAACTACAACTCGGCAGCCAACGCGTTTCGCGCGGCGTTGGGCGGCGATCTCGATCCAAAGTGGGTTGAGGTCTGGAGCCACATCTACATGGGCAAGATCTACGATCTGCTGGGCCAGCGCGAACGCGCCGTGAACGAGTACAGCCTGGCGCAGAAAACGAAGGATGACACTGCGGGCGCTCAAGCCGAGGCCGCGCGTTACTACCAGAAGGCCTATGGCGCGGACACCTCAGCGCCAGCCGCCACTGCCACGGCCAGCGGCAATCCGGCGCAGGCGACAGCTCCCGCTGCCGACGCTGCGGCGAACAAGGAACCCACGCTCAAGAGACGCACGGACAACAATTAACCGCGGGGCCAAACCGAGTCAGGTCAATTTGCCGGAAAGAAGGTCCGCGAACACTTCCTCGAAAACGCGGAGAGCCTCCACATCAAACAGCACAAAATGGACTTTTTCGAGCGACGTGGGGCGCTCGAAGTGCCTTGCGGTTTCGCGGAGCATGATTTCCGCGCAATCGCGAAGAGGAAAGCCCGCGATGCCCGTGCCGACGGCAGGAAAAGCGATCGATTTCAGCCCGTTTTGCGACGCGATGCGAAGAGAGTGCGCGGTCGAATTGCGAAGCGACTGCGCCGACGTTCGCCCGCCTAGCTGCATACTCGCCGCGTGGATCACGTGGCGAGCTTTCAGATTCCCGCCGGATGTAATCGCGGCGCCACCGACCGGGATTGTGCCGATTTCGTTGCATTCGGCTTGGATTTTCGGGCCGCCCTTGCGCCGAATCGCTCCGGCCACCCCCCCGCCGAGTCGAAGGTCGTTGTTCGCGGCGTTGACGATGGCGTCAACATCCATTTCGGTGAGGTCGCCCTGGCGAATTTCGATTCGGTCGCGGAGATTCATGCAGGAAGTTGTTGCGCGGGCGGTGCAACGCCACGGCGCTCGAATTCAGCGCCTATAGCCGCGCCATGCCGTTCTCGTCGAATCCGACGACGACGCGCCCCCCGGCGACAACCACGGGCCGGCGGATCAGATTCGGCTCTTTGGCCATCAAGCGAATGGCCTCTTTCTTCGAGGGTGGATTGTCTGCCATCTTCTTCTTGCGGAACGTTTCGTTCCGGGTGTTGAGAAAATCGGTGTAGTCGCGCTTGCCGATTAGCTTCTCCAGTTCGGCGGCGCTCAATCTCTGCTTCGTCAAATCGCGAAAATAAAGCTGGAATCCGCGCCTCTCGAGATACTTGCGCGCCTTTCGGCAAGTCGTGCACGTCGGCTTTTGCATGAAGAGAACTTTTCTATCGGCGGTGGCCTGGCTCACCCTCTTCGACACTGACTTCGACTTCCTTGTCGGCATGTTTCTTTCTCTCCCCTCAGTAATACTGGGCTCGTGGCTGCCGAGCTCAAATTACATGATGTTTCTACGTCGTGACAGCGCTACGCGGCGGAGGTCTTACCCCACAACCTCGCAGTGGCAATCCTCGCACCTTCCGCCTGCGCCCGCAACTTCGCCCATTGGATGCTCGGATGCACGCGGCGGACAAAAGCACCCTGCGCAAAACCGCAATCGGTCCCGGCCATCACATTCTCCCGGCCGACGATATTGGCGAAGCAGACGAGGCGGTCCGCAACCAGCTCGGGATGCTCAACGACATTCGTGGCGTGGCTGATCACGCCCGGGATCAGGACACGCCCTTCCGGCACTTTCACGCTTTGCCAGACCTTCCATTCGTGCTCGTGGCGAACATTCGCAGCTTCGAACTGATAGCCACCGACACGCAGCTTGAGTAGCAGATCGACGATGTCCTTCAGGGGCACGTCGTGAGTGTGTGGAGCGTTCCAACTTCCCCAGCAAATGTGGTAGCGGATTCGTTCCTGCGGAAGGCCTTCGAGGGCGTGATTTAGCGCATCGATGCGCAGCCCTGCCCATTTCCGGTATTGCGCCAGCGTGAAAGGCGGGACGATGCGCTCATACGTGTAGGGAAGGAACGCGTCATCGATCTGAATGCGAAGCCCCGCATCGAGAACGGCCTTGTATTCCTCACGGAGAGCCTCGGCCAACGCGAATAGAAGGGCTTCGTCATCCTTGTAGTACTCGTTCTTGAAGAACGGGAACGCGCTCGCAGGCGCAACCAGAGGAAGGAATCCGTCCACGACTTTGACCTTGGCAAGCGCGGCCTTAAGATTCTCGATGTCACGTTGGATGTGCGCCTGGCCGACGTAACGAATCGGGCCGGTGCAGACGGTCGTGGTATTCGTCCCACGGATCTTGAGGTTCTGAGTGGGAAAGTATTCGGCGTAGAATTCCGGAAAATCCTTGAAGTCCTGCCCCATGCTTCTGGTTACAAAGGGGTCCTTCATTTCATCGTCGGTGGAAGGCCGCTCGATGAAACCCGAAATTCGCTGGTGGACATACCAGGCCCAATGCTCGGTCTTGCCGAATTCGCCGTCGCTGACGATGTCCACGCCAGCTTCCGCCTGTTGGCGGACGACTTCGGCGACGGACTCGCGCAAGCAGGCGGCATGCGCGTCGTGGTCGTAGGGCTGTCCGGAGTCGATCTTCTCTAGAAAGGCGATCAGTTCGGGCGGCCGCACGAGGCTTCCGACGTGCGTTGTCAGAATTCGGTTCTGTGCGCCTGCCATGTGGTCCTCCTGGGAGGAAACGAACCGCGAGAGAAGATACACCCTCTCCAAATCAGGCGCCAGCTAGTGGCCTCGAAATTTCGGTGCGCGCTTTTCGAGAAACGCATTCAGCCCTTCGGCGCAGTCTTCCGAGAGGAAACAGTGCGCCTGGAGGCGATTTTCCTCGTTGATCGTTTCTTCGAGAGCGCGATGCGATTCGCTGATCATTGTCCGTTTCACGTCGCGGTAGGCCAGCGGCGGCGCCTCCGCAATTTGCGCGGCGAATCTTTGAACTTCGGCTTCAAACTGCGCATGCGGAAAGACGCTGTACACGATGCCAATGCGACGCGCCTCCTCCGCCGATAGCCGCTCGGATGTGTAGAACATCTCGGACGCGCGGGAGAGACCCACGATGCGCGACAGAAAGAACGTCGCGCCTAGATCGGGGTACAGCCCGAGCTGCGCGAAAGCCTGCTTGAACATCGCCTGATCGGAAGCGATCCGCAGATCGCACGCGAGCGCCAGGCTCATTCCGCCGCCGGCAGCGGGACCGTTCACAGCCGCGATCACCAGCTTGGGCATCGTCGCGATGGCGAGGACGGCCTCTTTGCCGGGTTCGAGCAGCGCCTGAAAGTCGTGGACAGACCGGCGCATGCGCGCATCGTGGATGTAGTTGATGTCGCCGCCTGCACAAAAACCGCGTCCAGCGCCTGTGAGAACCACGGTCCGCACGGTTCGATCGTCGGCGGCGCGCAGGAGCGCCTGGACGAGCTCGCGGCAGATCTCCGGATTCAGCGCGTTCAATTTCTCCGGGCGGTTGAGGCGCAGAGTGACCACCGCGCCCGCCCGCTCCTCGAGCACGAGCGGACCTGTCGCCGTTTGCGTCGCTTCCATGCAGGGTATTGTCTACGCGAAAGCCAACCGGAGCCAGCTAATCTTTGAGGTTCTTCAAGAGCACGGCGAGTTGCTTGAAGTATCGCTTCTTGACACTGAGGCTGGTGCCGGCATTCTGGGCGCTGGTGGAGGGGAGAACGAAGACATGCGCTCCGTACAGCCGGTCTTTCTGCAGGCCGAGCTTGCATGGGCGGCCGGTGAACTTCTCGTAGACCATCTTCCCGTTGAAGGCGATTACTTTCGGGCGCAAATCTTCCAGCTTCTGAGCCAAGAGCACGCGGCCCTCGGCGAATTCCTGCCGCTCGATTTCTTCGATACCGCGCGTGGGGCGCTTCACGAGATCGGTCATGCCGATGCCGAATTCGACCATCCGCCGGTCGTCCTCGTATCCAATCGGCTCGGGGATGACGCCCGACTCGTAGAGAATCGGCCAAAAATGGTTGTTCCTACCGGCGTAGTAATGCCCAACCCGCGCCGAGCGGTCGCCCGGATTCGCCCCAACCAACACCATTTTCATACCCTTGCGGAGATAATCAGGCAGCGTTTTCATAGACCTCAGCTAGGGTCCCGCAGGATGGCCTCGACTCACGTCAATTCAGTCACCCACAAGGCCGAGGAATGCGCAACACCCCGAACGCGGAACGTTCAGGCCGCACCTCTGCGCCGCGTCCGGCGGCTATCATAATACATTCGCATCCGCGAGGCCGCGAAAGCTGTGCTACCCTTTTCCATGTAAGAATCACCCATGAGTTCGCCCAAATTGGACCCGATTCAGCAACACACGCTGCCATCGCAAGTCGTCAAGGCAGATGAGCCCATTCTCGTCGCCGCGGCGAAGGCCGGCAATATTTCCGCGTTTGACACTCTCGTAGGCCGCTACGAGCGCAAGATTTTCCGGCTCACCCAGAACATCACGCAGAACCGCGAAGACGCCGAGGACGCCATGCAGGAGGCTTTCCTAAAGGCGTTCGAGCATCTGGGCGACTTTGAGGGCAATTCTCGGTTCTATACGTGGCTGGTGCGCATCGCGGTGAACCAGGCGCTCATGAAGCTGCGCCGGCGCCGGTCGAACATCGTCTCACTCGACGAGGAAATCGACACGGGCGAGGACATGATGCCGCGCGACGTCGAGGACTGGGGCCCCTCCCCGATGGAGCGCTACGAGCAGACCGAACTCGGAGAGATCCTTTCCAAGGTGATCGGAGACCTCGATCCGCCATTCCGAATCGTATTCCAATTGCGCGACATCGAACAATTATCGACGGAAGAGACGGCGGAAGCTCTCGGGCTTTCCGTTCCCGCGGTGAAGTCGCGGCTTCTGCGGGCGCGGCTGAAGTTGCGCCAGAAATTGAACCAATACTTTCGGCGAGGGGCAAACTCGTGAAGTGCAAAGATATCGTAAAGGAGTTGGCAGACTATTTGGATGAGGCGCTCGACCCGCTTCTTCGCGCGTCAATAGAAGAGCACCTCTGCAAGTGCAAGGATTGCCGTATCGTCGTGGACACCACGAAGCAGACGATCGATATCTTCTGCAACTCCGAGCCAGCCCCTCTGCCCCAGACGACGCGCCAGCGGCTGCACGAAGCCCTCGCCAAGCGCCTGCGCCGCGCTCGCACCGGAGCCAGCCCTCAGGCCTGAGCCGAAAACGCATCCTGCCACATCGGAACGTCGCGCCCCATTCCCCGTTCACGAGCGATTTCGTAGAGCCGCCCTCCAAGAACGATATCTTCGATCGCAATTCCACTCGATTTGAAAAGAGTGATCTGATCCTGATTGGTGCGGCCCGGCGCTTTGCCAGAGACGATATCCGCCAAGTCGCGGACGCCTGTCCAACGAGATGTATCCTTGCCGAAGGCCTGAATTAGGTCGCCAGCCTCGATCTTCGCCTGCTCGACCGAATCGGCGGCGATCACGTCGCATCGCCCGACGGCTTCGGCATCAAGCTCCTGTTTTTCCGCGAAATTCGAGCCGATCGCGTTGATATGCATTCCGGGATGCAGCCAGCGGCCTTCCAGCACGGGCCTGCTTGCGGTCGTCGAGGTGATGACGATGTCGGCGCCACGCACAGCCTCTTCCGCTGATGAAGCTGGCGTAACCGCCACGCCCAGACGACCCGTCATTTCTCTGGCAAATCTCTCTCGCCGCGCTGCATCGCGTCCAAAGGCGCGAATGATCTCAAGCTTTCGCGCGTGCGCGACGGCTTCGAGCTGCGTGCGCGCCTGCAGTCCCGTACCAATGATGCCGACGCTTCGCGCATCGGGCCGAGCCAGCACCCGCGTGGCAAAGCCGCTGGCGGCGCCCGTGCGCATCTGCCCAAGATAGTCCGCTTCAATCAACGCGCACAACTCGCCCGAGCGCGCGCTGAAAAGCGGCACCAGAAAGCGGACGCCGCCCGGAGAGACCGTGTAGATCTTCAGGCCCATGTAGCCGCCGACCGAATCCGCCGCGGCCATATAGTTCATCAGGCCTTTTTCGATCATGCGAAGTCTGCGGCGTGGATGGCAGACCGCCGAGCCATCCGCCAAACGGCGGAAAGATGTTTCGACGGCTTCAAGCGCCAGTGGCATCGTCAAGACCGCTCTTACGTCAGCTTCTGTCAGCAGGAGGGGCATTGGAATGGACTCCTTCTCACCTGAGAGTCAGCGGAGACGAAAATATCAAAAGTCGAGGCGATAGCGAAGCACTCGCGCGCCAGGGGCGTCGAGGACGAGGAGTTCCTTGCGCGGGCTGACCGCTAAGGCGGGCGCCGATCGCTTCGCCTGGCCGAGATCAGGAGCAAGATCGTTGTCCAACACGGGCCGACCTTCGGTCGTGAAAACGTGCAGCATTCGGCCGTCTGCGTCCATAGCGAAGATGTAGCCGTGATTGACAGCGATCCGATCGCTGAGTCGTCGGTCTGTGCCATCCGGGCTGGCATTCAGCGCAGCGAAGAAATGTCCGTCGCCCGAGTAGCGCAAGATGCGGTTGGACGCGGGATCGGCGACGTACAGGAAGCCATCAGATCCGTTGGCCACCGCCTTCGGGCGCACTTTGGGATTCGGTTGATCGGCGATCGGAGACCAGGACCGGAGCAGCCGGAGGCGCGAGCTGAACGTGAATATCTTGCCGCCTCCGGTGTCCAGGATGTGGACCGTGCCGTCATCCTCGACGGCGACATCGATCATGTTCTCCAAGTTCGATTTGGTCCTAAGACGCAACTCGCGGTAGCGGTCGCCGCTTGGCAGAAAGATCGTGGCGCTGTCGCGCCCCGAATCCGTGACGTAGATCGCGCCGCCGCTATCGACGGTGATCGCCTGCGGATGCTTCAGCCAGTCCTCTTCAAACGCGAGCAGTGGCGTGCCACGAGGATCGAATTTTTCAACGAAGTGGCTCGTGGAATCGGCAATGTAGGCGTCGCCCACTGAATCGGTTGCAATGCAGGCCGGCTGGCTCAATTGGCCGGGGCCGTTGCCCCTCGTGCCCCACGACGCGATGTAGGTGACCGATGGAGGCGGGGCCGCCTGTGATTGCGCCTCGGTCTGCGTGCGTGAGCATCCGGCAAACCACAGAGCAAGCGCCGCGATACCCAGCTCCGTGAACAGCGCGGCGCGGCAGCGCGCGAGATTCACGTCGATTGGGACGCTCCTACCCATGCGCGTGTTTCCGTTTGGCCGGCACGGAGCCACCTTCCTTGACGCGCCGCACGATCGTCTGGTGCATGCGGTAAGTCCGCGTCTCGCTTTCATCGTCACTCGAATCCGAAAAAGAAAACGTCACATCGCCGCCCGTTGATGTCGGAGGCGTCAGATTCACCGGCAGCTTGCCGCACAAGTCGCTTTCGACATACGCGGTTTCGTATCGTTGCCGCTGTGTGCTCCAAGTGAAGGCGCGCATTAGAGTGAAATCGCACGGCTGCCCTTCGGGTCCGCGGCTGCCGACGAGGAGATACTGAGGCTTTGGCCCTGCCGGGTCGGCCACGTGATTCAGCTCGAACCATGCCACGATGTGCACCCCTGCGGAGCTCGCGTAGTCCGGAAGCGGCGCGGGAACATCGAGATCGACAAAGCGACCGAGAATCCAGCCGGAAACGGTCGATTGGTCCGGCAGATGAGCGCGAACGAGCCACCAATCTTCCTTCTTCGCGGGAGGCGTTTCTGCGTCGGAAGAGGCACTGGAGGCGTCCTGGCCGGCTGCGGGCGTCGTGGGGGCGTCCACAACTTTGCGCTCGAACAGGTCCACGGAGATTGTCTTCGCGAGTTGCCGGATGCGCGGGGAATCGCGACCGGCATCGACGTGGAGGTTGCTGATCGCGTGCGTGTGGCCTCGCGCTTCGATTGGCGAACTGGCGGCCTTCGCCTCCAGTTCCTTTGCGCGCTGCCAGACGTCGGCGGAGAGCAGATCGGTCACGTCGATCCAGCCGACCACCCCGGTGGTGGTCCGGACCTGCGCGTGATCCTGCAAGCGCCGCAGCACGTCGAGCCGATCACCGTAGTTGACCGTGGTGACGGGTTCGCGGACCGCGGCCGTCGTGTCGTAAAGCATCACATCGCGGTTGCTGGCATAAGCGACTTCGATTCGCCCTGCTGGACGCCGAAACCGAAAATAAACTGCGGCGGCGATCACGAGCAAGACCATGAAGCCGATGACCAGCTTTCGCATTAGGCTGCGTCTCCGAAGCAGATTCCCATGGCACGCGCGGCACGCAGTGTTTCGTTCTGCGGATCAACGAGCCGGATGGGATCGATCGCATCGGCGACGGGCACGGAAGCTATCTTCGCCCCATGCAATGCAACCATCCGCCCGTACGCCTGCTGAGCGACAAGTTCCACAGCTCCTACGCCGAAGCGGGCAGCGAGAATGCGGTCGAAAGGGCTCGGCGTTCCGCCGCGCTGCATGTGCCCAAGAACCGTCAAGCGCACCTCTTTATCCACGCGTTCTCGAATCGCCTGCATCAGAGAACTACCCGCCTGCCCGGGCTGCGTCTTGGGCAGGGCTCTGCCCGCTGCATCTCGTTCCGGCAGCTTCGCGCCTTCGGCGATGGCAACTACCGCGAAGGTGCGGCCCAGCGACTCGCGGTGATGGATTGCCCCGCAGACACTCTCGATGTTGAACGGAATTTCGGGGAAAAGGACCACGTCCGCGCCGCCAGCGAGCCCGGCGTAGAGCGCGATCCAGCCGGCATCGCGGCCCATCATCTCGACGATCATCACACGGTGATGGCTCTCGGCGGTACTGTGCAAACGGTCAACGGCTTCGGTGGCGATGTGGAGCGCGCTATCGAAGCCCAGCGTCACGTCGGTGCGCTGGAGGTCGTTGTCGATCGTCTTTGGGATTGCGACGATGTCCACTCCGAGCCGAGCGAACTTGTCCGCGATGGATAGAGTGCCGTTGCCTCCGATGACGATCAGCGCGTCGATCCCGAGCGTTTGCATTCCCTGGAGGCAACGGTCCGAACAGTCGCGCGGGGTCTTTTGCCCGTCTTGCGAAACCGGGACTGCGAAGGGATCTTTCGAGTTGGTCGTTCCGAGGATTGTCCCGCCGAGCGGCAGGATTCCTCGCGTCGATTCAAACGTGAGCTCGCGGCAGCTCTCCGGCTCCATCAGTCCGCCGAACGAGTCGGGAACGCCGATGACCTTCCAACCGTGCTGGCGCTTCGCCGTGTGAACGATCGCGCGAATGGCAGCGTTCAGGCCGGGGCAGTCGCCGCCTCCTGTGACCACACCAATCGAGCGCTGGCTGGGCGTCATGCTGAATGTTTCCGGGGCAAGCACAGATTTTACACCAACGCACGAAGGCGCCCGCCGGGTCCCGTCACGAAAGAATTACTCGTGTGTCCGAAAAGGTGCGGGCTTGCATCGTTCTGCTACAATCCGGCACGGTCGTCCAGCGCAGCGGTTTCACTGACAAGGAGAATGGAATGCAAAGCCTCGAAAAGCTGAAGCCGCTCACGCTACTGCTACTGCGTCTGGCGCTTGGTGCAATTTTCATCTACCACGGCTATCCCAAGCTGTTCGGGCACACCCGCGAGGCCATGCACAACTTTACTCAGATGGGTTTTCCGGGCTACTTCGCCTACATCTCGGGACTGATTGAGTTTTTCGGCGGGTGCATGCTGGTGGCGGGACTCTTCACGCGCGTCGCAGGAGTGCTCCTGACGATCGAAATGGCGGTTGGAATCTGGAGGGCCGGTCACTTGGCAGCGGACCCGATGATGGTCCGCAACTACGAGACCCCGCTCGCGCTTGCGGTCAGCGCCTTGGCGCTGGCGACGTTTGGGGCGGGAGTGGTCTCGCTCGACGAAGCGATCTTTCGAGAAGGCCGCTCGGCACCTCGCAAAGCAAAGACCAAGGATTGATCTGCGGACTCTCTGCGCCGCACGTCAGGGTACTGTCGTCGAATGCGAAGCCGCCGGCGGCGCCATCTGCGGCACTGGGTACGGAGCTTGGGGCATTACGAGCCAAGCGACAAAATACCCCACAAACGCGGGAACGAGGGGCACGGGCATCAAGACCAGCAGCACCCAAATGAGCCGAACGAGCGTGGAGTCGATTTCGAGATACTCGGCAATGCCGCCGCAGACACCAGCGATCTTGCAATCCACGACCGAGCGCATCAACCGCCTCGCGGCGCGAGGCGGGCTCGCGGGCGACGCATGCTGCTGCGCACCGCAGAAGTAACAGAAATTCGAATAGTCGGCGATGTCGCGCTGACAATTCGCGCAAATCATGGGCTGGACCTCCGGGCCGTGCGACCGCTCATTCGGGCCTCACCTGAAGATACGATGCGGAAGCAGAGAAAGTTTCGTCTCGCAGCTCAATAGGCTGTGAGTTCGCGGACCGCACCAACCATATCCTCCGATTGCGGCAGGATGGCGTGTTCGAGCTTAGGGTGGTAGGCGCAGAACGTGTCCGCGGCCGCCACGCGCCGCACCGGGGCATCAAGCTGGTCGAACAATTCGTCGGCAATGCGCGCGGCGATCTCGGCTCCGTAGCCCCACGACTGCGCGTCTTCATAAGCCACGATCACGCGGTTCGTCTTGCACACGCTGGCGGCGATTGCGTTCCAGTCATAGGGGCTGAGCGAACGCAGATCGATGATTTCGACCGACACTCCATCGCGCGCCAGTTCCGCCGCTGCGACCTCGGCGCGGTGGACCACGGCGCCGTAGGTGATGATGCTCACGTCAGTTCCCTCGCGCGCCACACGCGCCTTTCCAAACGGTACCGTGAAATCCGGCCCCGGATAAGGCGACCGGCTGTAGGGCTGCCGGTACAGGTGCTTATGCTCGAGCACCATTACGGGATCGTCCGAACGAAGAGCCGTGCGCAGCAGGCCGCAGAGGTCGGCCGCGGTTGATGGCATCACCACGCGGAGGCCCGGAATATGAGCGAAGATGACTTCGCCGCACTGGCTGTGATAAATGCCCCCGCCTGTCAGATAGCCGCCAATCGCAACGCGCAGCACCACCGGCGCCTTGAAATGACCCGCCGAGCGCCAGCGGATATTGGAAAGCTCGTTGCGCAGTTGCATCATCGCCGGCCAGACGTAATCGAAGAATTGAATCTCCGGCACTGGCTTCAACCCGCGCACCGCCATGCCGAAAGCGCGCCCGACGATGGCCGCCTCCGCGATCGGCGTATTGAAGACGCGCGCCGAACCGAACCGCCGCTGCAATCCGGCCGTCGCTTTGAAGACGCCACCCTTCCCTTTCAGATGCGAGAGATTCTGTTCGCGCGTGCAATCCGCGACGTCTTCGCCGAAAACCACGATGCGTTCGTCGCGCGCCATCTCGTCGGCAAGCGTGGCCGAAATGGTTTCGACCATCGTCTTCGACTTGCCCGGCCCGTTGTGAGCGGCGTGGCTCGGCTGCGACGGTGCGGCCTCGAATTGCGGCCCGGTGGGATCGATATCCGGTGAATAGACGGACGCATAAATCGAATCAACGGAGTCCGCCTCCGCTGCAAGTGCCCTGTCCGTGGCTTCCAGGATCTCGCGCTCGACTTCCGCTTCGAGCTCCTCCATCTCGCGCCCCTCGAGAATTCCCTCGCGCACCAAAAAGAGGCCGAAGTTGGTGACAGGATCGCGATGCGCTTCCGATTCACGATCTTCCGGTGTCTTGTAGAGGTTTTCGTCGTCGGAAAGCGAGTGCGAATAGGGCCGCGTCACATGCGCATGAACCAGCGCAGGATGCCGCTGCGCGCGGCAATAAGCGGCCGCGCGGCTCACCACCGCGTAGCTTTCGAGCACGTCTGTGCCGTCGCACTCCTCAACCATGAGTCCCGGATAGTTCGCGACCAGCTTCGAGATGCTGCCTCCGGCCGTCTGCGCTTCGATGGGCACGGAGATCGCATAGCCGTTGTCTTCAATGAGAAACAGGACCGGTACTCTTCGCAGGCAGGCTGCGTTCAGGGCCTCGTAGAACTCGCCCTCGCTGGTCGAGCCGTCCCAGCCCGAGACATACGCTATTTCATCCGAGTGGTGCGTCAACGAATCGCCGAGAGGGGCCTTGCGCGCCTGCTCCAACGCCTTCGGAAACTGGTCGTAGTAGAGGCCGGCTTCGGCGGCGCCGACGGCGTGAAGCCACTGCATGCCCGTCGAGGAGGCTCCCGGGACGACGTTCAGCCGCCTACTACCCCAATGAGACGGCATCTGGCGTCCGCCAGAGGATGGGTCGTCTTTTGCTCCTACCGACTGGAGGAGCATTTCGTAGGGCGTCACGCCCAGCATCAGGGCCAGCGCGCGGTCCCGATAGTAGGCGAAGAACCAATCGTAGCCGGGCCGAAGAGCCAGCCCAGCGGCGGCCAGCACCCCTTCGTGTCCGGCGCCGCTGATTTGAAAGAAGATTTTGTTCTGGCGCTTGAGCTGGATTTCGCGATCGTCGAGCCGGCGGGAGAGAAACATCGTGCGATAGAGGCGCACGAGCGCGTCTCTTTCGAGACCATGATACTTCGAGGAATCAAATAAGGCCGTCTTGACCTTCGACTGCGAGGCCATCCGGACCGCCTCCGCTGGAGGGTTTCGCCGTTACCGCCGGTCTAGCTGTCTGCCCATTATAGCCACATCGGCCTGCCGCTAGGCAAACGATGCGGCCCCGGAATCACCCAGAACAAGCAGGCGCGAAGCGGCCTGCTCGACGCATTCAACCCATGCTGGCGAATTGGCTACTTGAATTCCACCTTAACCAGTGGGACCATCGCGCTAATCGCTAGCGGGCTTGGCGGGTGGGTGCCGCATGCCTTTTAGCTTCGATTTCGATTGGAAGAATCGCATCCTTCGCGGCCGTCTCTTCGGACAGATTGGCGACGATCATTTGAAGGATTACTACCGGACCGCTTTCCAAATAGTTTCGCGCACGCAGCCATTGGCTGCGATCATAGACGGATCGGCGATTACTGAGTTCAGCGTCGCCGCGAATACGATCCTCGAACTTGCAAAATCCCCACCAGCCCTGCCCAACCCGAATCTGCCCCGAGTCATCATTGCACCTTCTCCGGTCTTCTACGGAATGGCGCGCATGTTCGAGGCCCAAGGGGAGCCGACGCGCCCGAATCTTCACGTGGTCCGCACCGAAAACGAAGCGTGGGCGATTCTCGCCGTCCAAGACCCGCAATTCGAACCGCTTTCTTTCGAATGATCCCCATCCGCCCGCGGTGGTGTAGCCGCTAGTCAAGAGAGTCGAAAAGCTCAGCCACGTTTGGAAACTCGGGGTCACCTGCGCGGATCGTTGTTATCTTCGCCGACTTGAACGGCTCTTCAGCCGGAATCCGGTCGAGCCACCGCTGGTGAGAGAGTTTTTCGTGATCGGAGAAATCGAGGCGGACGAGCAAGCGGACGCTGCTGGAAGCCTTCTCGTTCTCTGCCTTTTCTGACTTTGGAGCTGATTTCCTTCCGGCAGCCTTTCCGCGAGGCGCTTCCTTAGCAGATACGTCACCCTCGTTCGGGCTATCTCCCGAGGCTTCTGCACGCTCGAACTTCAGCACCATCTTGTTGCCGAGACGGAAGCCCTGCTTCCAGCCGTCCACCTTGTGCCGCGCCTGCTGGGCCGCTTCCTCGTTTGCGCCGAAATCAAGAATGAAAATGGATTGTGGCATGCACCCTCTATAGCGGCCCCACTGCTACGCTGTCAAGCTGCGCTTCCGGGGTGAAGAGCGATCCAGCATCTCCGTTACTTTTCCTGATGTGCTGGGCTGAATGTTCAGCGCGGTTGAAGAGGATTGGGATTCGCCCTCGAAGGAAAAGTTGAGACCAGCCGAAATATTCCTTCCGCGCTTTGGGAGACGCCACGCAACCACGCGAGCCGCAAGCTCTTGGCGGGAGTCGAGGAGAAAGCTGGAGCAGGCACGAGGTCGCTTTGATTCATGGCCATGGCGTGCAAGTCGGCGTAGAGGTTAAGAAAAGAGGCAGCCACATTGTCCCATCGATATTGCGCTGAGGTTTGCAAGGCGTTCTTTACGCGACGCGACCGCTCGAACTCGTTCGCCAGCATCTCCTCGAGCGCTGAAGCGAACCCCTCCACATGAGCGGGCGCGATCCAAGCGTTTTCCGGGCTCGCGTAAGACGCGACCCCTCCCTCATTCGGCGCGACAAGAGGCAAACCTGAAGCCATCGCCTCGAGCGGTGCAATTCCAAAGGGCTCCCGCGGATTAGGATGAATGAACCCATCCGCATTCGCCAACAGATCAGCAAGTTCGCTGGGGTCGGCAAGAT
>Ga0187782_10000826_pt1 | contig 21708 bp, 15 predicted proteins | sample 0715_SJ02_MP15_2_FD_132454 | JGI IMG/M metagenome (GOLD analysis project Ga0187782, IMG submission 132454) | Tropical peat soil microbial communities from peatlands in Department of Meta, Colombia - 0715_SJ02_MP15_20_MG | ecosystem: Environmental > Terrestrial > Soil > Wetlands > Peat | place... | reverse complement strand
GCGGAACGCGGACCATCGGCCACGTCGGGGGTAATTTCGATGCCGCGATTGATGGGCCCGGGATGAAGGATGAGGGCATCGGGTTTGGCGAGCTTCATGCGTTCGGCATTGAGCTGATAGAGAAGGATGTAATCGTTTTGCGAGAGCGAAGGCTCGTAGAGGCGTTCGGTCTGCACGCGCAGAACGATGATGACGTCGGCATCTTCGAGGGCTTCCTCGACCCGATAAACGCAGTGAATCGGAGTGCCCGGGGGACCGATGTGCTCGAGTTCGCGAGGTACCCACATGGCGGGCCCGCAGAGAGTGAAGCGGCAACCGAATTTACCGAGAAGATGGATGTTCGAGCGAGCCACGCGGGAATGGGAGATATCGCCCAGGATCGTGACATTCAGATTGTTGAGTGTGCCTTTGCGATCGCGAATGGTGAGGGCATCGAGAAGACCTTGGGAAGGATGCTCGTGAGTGCCGTCGCCGGCATTCACCACCGGAATTTCCAGATGGCGAGCGACGAAATCGGCGGCCCCGGATGAGGAGTGGCGCATCACGAAGCAGTCGGGCTTCATGGCGTTGAGATTGTTGGCGGTGTCCAGCAGGGTTTCGCCCTTTTTCAGGCTGGAAGCTTCCGCCTGGAGATTCATGGTGTCGGCCCCGAGACGAGAGGCGGCCGTGCCGAAGCTAAGACGAGTGCGGGTGGAATTTTCGAAGAAGGCCAGCACTACCGATTTTCCGCGCAGGGTGGCGAGCTTCTTGAGGGGGTTGCGCTGAATTTCCTGGAACGGTTTGGACTGCTCGAGAATAAAAGTGATTTCGTCTGCACTGAGGGGTTCAATAGCGAGCAAATCACGAAAGCGGTAATTCACGTGGTTCTCGGTAAGGAGCTGGGCAGTCACGCCCTGGACCGAGCTACATTTTACGCGGAGAAGCGATAAGACGCAAAAACTTAGATAAGTTAAGAGTCCACGCGGTCGACCAGGACCACGCGCTCTTCGTTGTCGATTTCCTGCAGGCGTACCTCGATGATTTCCGTGTTGCTGGTCTGGACGGTGCGTCCGACATATTGGGCTTCGATAGGCATTTCGCGATGACCGCGATCGATAAGGACACACAAAGAAACGCGCTGCGGGCGCCCCAAATCGAACAGACCATTCATGGCGGCACGGACGGTGCGGCCGGTGTAAAGGACGTCGTCGACGAGAACCAAGTCCATGGCATCGACACCGAAATCGATGTGGGAAGACTGTAGAACAGCTTGAGGCGCGACTTTGGAAAGATCGTCGCGGTAAAGGGTGATGTCGAGAATGCCGACGGGTACTTCCACGCCATCGATGCCGCGCATGGCCCGCGCGATGCGTTGCGCTAAAGGAACGCCGCGGCGGCGAACCCCGATGAGCGCAAGGTTCCGCGTACCACCGCTTTTTTCAACGATTTCGTGAGCAAGGCGCTGGAGGGTGCGGTCGATCTCCGCTGCGGACATCAACTGGGACTTTTCAACAATTCGCATATGGGCGTAATGCTAGCACAACTCAGCAGCAGGAAAGGTGACCGGGCAGGGATTCACGGGGCGGAAATATGGGCGTGCTAGACTGCGCAAGGACAGGAGAGGGTTCGATGGTTGGCAGAAAAAGGTTGAGAGCTGGGTTGTGCATGTTCAGCGTGAGCTTAGCGATCATGATCTGGATCACGTATGGGGCGTGGGGGCAAACGCCCGCTACCAAACCCGCAGCGCCGAATCACGTTCATGGGATGCGGCCGAAGTTGGTGGTGATGCTGGTTGTGGATCAGATGCGGGCGGACTACGTAGACAAGTTTCGCGGCGAGTGGAGCGGTGGGTTGAAACGGCTGGTGGAGGAAGGGGCATGGTTCCGTTCGGCGGCGTATCCGTATGCCACGACGGAAACCTGCGTGGGGCACGCGACCATCTCGACCGGAGCCTTCCCGATGAATCATGGGATGGTGGCGAACACGTGGTGGGATCGCGATCAAGGGAAAATGGTCACGTGTACAAGCGACCCGAATGTGAAGAATGTTGCCTACGCGGGAGGCACAACGAAGGGCGGAGACTCGGCGTGGCGCATGCTGTTGCCGTCGTATGCCGAGGAACTGAAATTCCAAGGCCCAGGTGGAACGCGAGTGGTGACCTTTTCGGTGAAGGCTCGGAGCGCGCTTACCATGGCCGGTCATAAGGCCGATGCGGCGACCTGGTTCGATACCGAGACGGGGGTATGGGTGACATCCGGGGCGTACGAACCGCAGCCGTTTATCGAGGAATACGTCAAGAAACATCCGGTGGCGGAGGATTACGGAAAAACATGGGCGCTATCTTTGCCGCGTGACCGCTATTGGTATGAAGAGAAAGCAACAGGAGCGGCTAGCGTGAAGGGTTGGGGAGATACATTTCCTTTTTCGTTGCACGGGGAGGACGGAGCCAGCGCGGCGGATGAAACTTATTACCGGCAGTGGGCCACCAGCCCGTTTGCGGATACCTACCTGACAAAGTTGGCGGAAACGGCGGTCGATTCGCTGGGATTGGGCCAGGGCGTGGGTGCGGATTATTTAGGGGTCGGCTATTCCTCGACCGACTACGTAGGGCACACTTTCGGACCGCGCAGCTGGGAGATTCAAGACATACTGGCGCGGTTGGACCAGGATTTGGGGGAGTTGTTCGCGCATCTGGATGAAAAAGTGGGCCGAGGAAATTATGTTGTCGCGCTAACGTCGGACCATGGCGTGGCACCGACCCCGGCCGATATGCAAAGGACCGGATTTGATGCCGGTGTGCTGAGCTTGGCGGAATTGCGGAACCGGATGGAACAGGTGCTGGATCCGTTTAAGGCGGGGAAAACGGCGATCGCCAAGATTGCCGGCAATGAGGTGTATTTTACGCCGAATCTGTATGGGCAATTGCAGAGGGATCCGGCGGCCATGAAGGCGCTGCTGGATGCCATGCTGTCGATGCCGGGAGTGGCCGAGGTTTATCGAGCCGAAGAGCTGGGCAATCGACGAGAAAGCGTTTCGCGGATCAGAGTGGCTGCGGAACTGAGCTATTTCGCGGGGCGAAGCGGAGACATGTATATACTGCAGCAACCATATTGGCTACTGGACGGGTCGGCAGACGGCACCAGGCACCACACCGGTGCGGGTCATGGCTCGCCGTATTACTACGATCAGCGGGTGCCCATTCTCTTGATGGGCTATGGGATCCAGCCGGGCGAATACCTGGAACCGGCGACACCGGCGGATATCGCACCGACACTGGGCGTGCTGACTGGGGTCACATTAGCAGCGCACGACGGCCGGGAGCTACGAGAAGCGCTGCGGAAACCGATTGCTAAATAGCAGGGCCTACGATTGTCCGCCCCTAGACACTATATTCATGGGTCGGGCTTAAACTCGCGCAGGGTAGTCACATAGGTGTAGATAAGGCTTTTGCCAAAGGAAAATACAGCACAGGCAAACGGGCATCCACTTGACCACCAAACTGACTCAAATTAATGTACAGGATATAGGAGTATCTGAGTGCCCAGCAGCCCGAAACGGGGACGCCGATGGACTTACTGGGATTGCTGTGTGGCGATCCTGCTGGTCGGTCTGCTCCTGTATAACCCTTTCCAAGCTGCCCCAAAACATGCGGACGGGCTGGCCTACCAGACATTAGCCCGCCACCGCGCAACTGTGGGCGCATCGGAACTGCAGCATCTTGGATCTACGCAAGGAGACAAGCCCCAACCCGAAGTAGTGGTGCAAAGAGTGTTCGCCGAACTGCTGGTGGAACACAACGCGTCCCCTTGGGACGTGATCCAAGAAGAAACATTGCCGCAACGGCCTGACCTGATTCTCGGTGTGTGGTTTCGGCCTCCTCCCGCGGCGTAAGTAAGCGACCCCCAAAAAAACCAACTTTCCCCGTGAATTCCGGAACGCACCTTCGGTATAGGTCTCCGCTTTGGGGAAATGAGAACGGACGCTATTACCTATGCTGTATGGCAGTAAGGGAAACGTATGACATCGAAGACGAAGCTGGTGATCGGAAGCATCGCGGTGTTGGCGGCGCTGCTGGCTTGGGTGGGAATTCACCATTCCAAGACCGAGGCGGATGACGAGAATCAAGCTCTAGGAAACGCGCCGGTGGCCGCGGTCGTGAAAGTGGAACGGCAAGACATCTCGAGCAGTCTGAATATTGCGTCGGAGTTTCTGCCGTACCAGGAAATCGACGTTTACGCGAAGGAATCGGGATACATCAAGAAGCTGTACATCGACTGGGGCACGCACGTGAAACAGGGCCAGTTGATGGCGGAACTGGAGATCCCGGAGCTGCAAGAGCAGTTGCAGGGAGACCAGGCGGCGGTGACCCGTAGCCAACAGGACCTGCAGCGGGCGCACGAAGAGTTGTCCCGAGCGCAATCGGCGTACCAGGTAGCCCACGTGACTTATACGCGCGAAGCGGAAGTGCAGAAGACACGGCCGGAGTTGATTTCGCAAGAGGAGATCGACGTCGCACAGGGAAAAGACCTGGAGACCAGCGCGGGCGTTTCCGCAGCGAAGGACAGCGTAGCGGGGGCCGAGGCGGCGCTGGCCAACGCCAAATCCAGCCTGGCGAGAGATAACGCCCTGTACGGTTATGCGCGAATGACCGCCCCTTTTAACGGGGTGGTGACAAAGATGTGCGCGTACACGGGCGCGCTGTTGCCGGCGGGAACTTCGTCGAACGTCGGCGAATCGGCGTTGTGCCGATTGTCGCAAAACGATCTTTTGCGGTTGGTGATCCCGGTTCCAGAGCATTACGCGGGCGATATCAGGATGGGAATGCCCATCCAAGTGAAAGTGTCGGCGTTGAACAGGACCTTTACGGGCCAGGTGATCCGGTATTCGGGGCAAATCGACATGAGCACCCGGACGATGCACACAGAGGTGCAGGTGCCCAATGCGAAGTATGAATTGATTCCGGGAATGTATGCGGACGTGCAGCTGCCGGTGCACACGGACAAGAGCGTTTTGACGCTTCCGATCCAGGCGGTGCAGGCAAAAGGGAGCGATGCCGGGACGGTGTTGATTGTGGACAGCGCGAACCATATCGAAAAACGCGATGTCATCCTGGGAATCCAGACGGCAAATCGAATGGAGATTCTGTCGGGGGTGAAGGACAACGAACTGGCCATTTACGGCGAACAGGACCAATACCAGCCCGGAATGCTGGTGAAACCGCAGCTGACGAAGCCAGCAGAGATGAAGGAGTAGGCGAGCGATGCCGACGTTTGCGATCAAAAATCCGTATTTCATCATCGTGGTGTGCCTGTTTGTGTGCGTATTGGGATTGACCAGCGTGTTGCAAATGCCGGTGGATATGTTTCCGCCGATTGAGTTGCCGGAAGTGCTGGTGGCGACGTTCTACAACGGCATGCCACCGCAGCAGATTGAAGCGGACATTACCGATACCTTTGAACGGTTTTTCACACTGGCCAGCGGAGTAGATCACCAGCAGTCGCGCTCGATGGCGGGAGTCAGTCTGGTTTCGATTTTCTTCCAGCCGGGAACGAGCGCGGACGCCGACGTGACACAAATGTCCAACCTGGCGATGGCCGATTTGCGGCGGCTTCCCGAGGGAACGTTGCCGCCGGTGGTGATCAGCACGGGCGCATCGAGCTTGCCGGTGTGCCTGTTGACCGTGCAGGGCCAGGGGATGACGGAAACGCAGTTACACGATTACCTGCAATATCAGATTCGCAACCAGATCGCCGGCATTCCTGGAGCCACGGTGCCGCCGCCGTACGGAGGGAAATACCGGCAGGTGATGGTGTACGTGGATCCGCTGAAACTGCAGGCGCACGAATTGAGCCCCATGGACGTGGTACGGGCGGTGAACGCGCAGAACCTGATTCTGCCGGCAGGCGACGTGCGGATTGGACCGCTGGATTACAACATCTATACGAACGCGCAAGTGGCGCGACCGAAGGACATCAACCAAGTTCCCTTGAAGACCGAAGGAGAGAGGTCGGTCTTCGTGTCGGACGTCGGAAAAGCGGAGGATGGGTCGTACCTGCAATACAACATCGTGAGGGTGGATGGGCAACCGTCGGTGTACGTGCCGGTCCAGAAGCAAGGCGGGAACAGCAACACCATCGCGGTAGTCGACGGAATCAAGAAGGCGGTCAAGCGCCTGCGAGACATTCCTTCCGAATTGAAAGCGCGGGTGGTGTTCGACCAGTCGGTGTTCGTGAAGCAGGCGATTTCCACGGTGCTGAAGGAAGGGAGCATCGGCGTGGTACTGACGGCGATCATGATCCTGATGTTTCTGGGCAGCGGGCGGGCGACGGTGGCGATCTTCTTGTCGATACCGCTGTCGGTGATGATCACGTTTTTCGTGCTGCACACCATGGGGAAAACAATCAACGCGATGGTGCTCAGCGGATTGGCGCTAGCGTTTTCGCGGTTGATCGACGACTCCGTGGTGGTGATTGAAAACATATTCCGCCACATGGAAATGGGCGAGGACCCGAAAACGGCGGCGCTGAAAGGGGCCAACGAAGTATCGCTGGCGGTGCTGGCCATCATGCTGGTGGCGGTGGTGGTGTTCTTCCCGGTGACATTCCTGTTTGGAGTGAGCAAATACCTGTTCCAGGCGTTGGCCCTGGGCGTGGTGCTCGCATTGTTTGCGTCGTACTTCGACGCGATGACGGTGGTGCCGCTGTTCTGTGCGCATTACCTGCAGCCCCTTCATCACACCGTGGGAGAAGGTGACGTGCCCGACGAGCAGTCGCGCAAGAAATCCTGGGGAGCGCGATTCAACGCGAAGTTCAATCAACAGTTCGAGAAACTGCTGAACTTCTACCAGAAATGGGTCGAGAAATCGCTGGATTTTCCACGGGCGACGATCCTGGGAATCGTGGGACTGTTCGTAGTGAGCCTGCTGCTGTACCCGTTCATCGGGGTGTCGTTCTTCCCAAGAACGGACGCGGGGCAATTCATCATCAACGTGAAGGCGCCAACGGGAACGCGATTGGAACTAACCAATGAATATATCGAGAAGGTCGAGAACATCGTACGGGAGGAGGTGCCGAAGAGCGACCTGAGCACGATTGTTTCGAACATTGGCGTGTTCCCGGATTTGTCGGCATTGTTCACGCCAAACGCGGCGATGCATACGGCCTTTGTGGAAGTGGGGCTGATTGAAGACCACAAGGGCAGCAGCTTCGATTACATGGACAAAGTCCGTGCGCGAATCCAAAAAGAGCTGCCGCAGCTGCGGACGTACTTCCAATCGGGCGGCTTGGTGGATTCCGTGTTGAACCAGGGCATGCCGGCGCCGATTGACGTACAGGTGAGCGGAATGGACCTGCACAGGGTGAACGATATCACGCTGGACCTGGCGCAAAAGTTCAAGGGAGTGAAAGGAGTCTCGGACATCTACGTGCCGCAGGACATGGATTATCCCGGGCTGCAAATGAACATCGACCGGGCGCGCGCGGCGGAACTGGGGCTCAGCCCAAAGGAAGTGGTGGACAACGTGATCACGGCGCTGACATCGGACGTGATGATTGCGCCCAGCTACTGGATCGATCCGAGAACAGGCAACAATTACTTCGTCACCGTGCAGTACCCGGATAACACGGTGAAGACCATTCAGAATTTGCAGTCGATGCCCTTGCGCGCAGAAAACAAATTGCCAACGTATTTGAACCAGGTGGCCACGATCGAGCCAATCCCAACGCCGACGGAGATCGATCACTATCAACTGGAGCGCGAGATGGACATTTACCTGGCGCCATCGGGAGAAGACTTGGGGAAGCCGCGTAGCGCCGTAGAAAAAATCGTGGCGGGATTGCATCTGTCGCGGAACTTCCGGGTGGACGTGCGGGGGCTGGTGGTGACCATGGACGAGTCGTTCAAGAGCTTCGGACTGGGTTTGCTGCTGGCAATTTTGCTGGTGTACCTGATCCTGGTGGCGCAGTTCAGTTCGTTCGTGGACCCGTTCCTGATCGTGCTGGCGGTGCCGACGGGATTGACCGGAGTGTTGATCACGCTGGCGATAACCGGAACAACCCTGAACATTCAATCGCTGATGGGCGTGGTGATGCTGCAGGGCATGGTGGTCTCGAACAGCATCCTGATCGTCGACTTCTCGAACGTGCTGCGCAGCGAGGGCCACGGGCTTCGCGAAGCGGTGGTGAAGGCGTGCCGCATTCGCCTCCGCCCGATTTTGATGACCTCGCTGGCGACGGTGGTAGGACTGATCCCCATGGCCTTCAAACTTGAAATTGGCAGCGAAGCTTACGCCCCGCTGGCTCGCGCGATCATCGGCGGGCTGCTCAGTTCCATCGTCCTCACGTTGTTTATCGTGCCGGCCGCGTATCTGTTGATCTATCGCCGACGCGAGCAACGGGCAGCCCTCCACGGAGCGGAGGCGCACTGATGCGGACAAAATGTGAGCGGAGCGCGAAGCTGATGAGGAGAAGCGAAGCGGGAGGTGGATGGGTGAAGCGAGCGCTGGTAGTAGCGTTGCTGCTGACGGCATGCGGGTTGCGGACGGCGGCAAGGCAACTGCCGGACAGTCCGGCCCCGGCGCAAAACGCGGGAGGAAATGGGAGCGCAAGCCCCACAGAATACGATGCGCGGTTGCAGGTAGCACCGCGAGCGCAAAGTCAGCCGACCCCACAAACGCCCGCAAATTCGCAACAGAACGGGCCAAGCCAAGCGAATCGGGCGCAAGCACCTGCTGCCCCAGCAGCGCTCCCGCCGGGGCATAAGTTGACGATCGAAGAAGCAGAAGCGCTTGGGTTAAAGAACAACCCGCAGATCACCGTGGGCCACTTACTGGCATTACAGGCACAACAGTACGTGGTGGAAACGCGGTCGGCGGAAATGCCCCAGGTGGGCGTGAACCTGACAGGCGTGGGGGCAGATCCCGCGGGACGGCTTTCAGCGGGCTATCTGACGAACGGGCGATTGTTTTCGCGGCTGGCGGGCGGCGTAACGTTCGCCCAGTTGATTACAGATTTTGGGCGCACGCCCAACCTGGTGGCGAATTCCAAGTTTCAGGCCAAAGCGCAAGACGAGAACGCGGTGGCCACGAAACAGGACGTGATCCTGGCGGTGGACCAGTCGTTCTACAACACGCTGGAAAATAAGGCGCTGCTGCGGGTTGCCGAAGAAACGGTGAAGGCGCGGCAGTTGTTTGAGGATCAGATTCAGGCGCTGACCACCGCCAAACTGAAATCGGAAGTGGACCTGGCGTTTGCGAAAGTGGAGTTGGCCAGATCGCAGCTGCTGTTGCTGGATGCGCAAGATAATTACCAGGCGTCCCTTTCGACGCTATCAGCGATATTGGGTTATCCCGACCGCCAGGATTTTGAACCGCAGGAACCGGCGGTGCCGGTGACACCACCAGCGCAAGATGCGGGTCCGCTGATCCAGCAGGCGTTGGATTTGCGGCCAGAAGTCCGGTCGTTGCGGGATTCCGTGTTGGCCGCAGAGAAATTCGGGCGCGCGGAACATGATTTGTTCTTTCCGACGGTGAACGCGCTGGGAGTGGTGGGAGGCGCGCCGGTACGCGACCCGAACGTCAGCAGCTGGTATGGCGCGGCGGGCGTGAACATCAATATTCCCGTGTTCAACGGCTTCCTGTTCACCGCGCGAGCCAAGAACGCGGACCTGGCCACCGAGGCGGAAAAGAAAAAGCTGCAGGACCTGCAAGACAACGTTGCGCGGGACGTACGAAACAGCTGGCTGCAGACCCAGGATGCGTATAAAAGACTGTCGGTGACCGAGCAACTGCGAGAGCAAGCCGAGTTGGCGTTGGAACTTGCGCAGGCTCGATATAAGTTGGGCTTGGGGTCGATCGTGGAAGCTACCCAGGCGGAACTGCAGAAGACCGATGCGGACATCCAAGACACCGACGCGCACTACCGATACGTGGTGAGCCAAATCGTGCTGGCCTACCAAATGGGCCTGACCCGATAAATCAACAACCAACCGGCTGCGATCAAACGGACGGGAAGATCTGTTCCCACGGAAACACAGGTGTCTCTACAGGTCAGAAGGTGCGGCAGAATCAAACCGGAAGAATCCCCAGTGACACGGCGCGCGGAAGTGTTCGCGTGCGTCCCCAAAATGTGTGACGTTGGTCACAAATTGATTTGTTTCACAATTCCCCGCCACTGCTTTAATCCGTAATGCTGCGGAAACAATAGACATAACAAATGTCTGAAATAATTGTTACAGAGTATTAACACATAATTGACGCGCGCGTAAGAGAGCCTCTCTACCTTCGGGTCCGGGTGTTCGCTTTCCCGAAGTTACTATCTGAAATTTTGTTCAAAAGAAGAGAGAGGCAATGAAAAAACTTGCAGCCCTAACACTGTCGCTGTTCTTATGCATGGGAACAGCGCTTGCTGACTCACCAAAGGACTCACCGAAAGACCCACCAAAGGAAGCCGACGCACAACCGGGGAAGAACGCGACTGCAGCAAAGGCGGCGCCGGCGAAGAGTAATGCGGAAATTGCCGCGGAGATGGAGGAACTGCGCCAGGCTCTGCAAGCGCAACAGGAACAGTTGCAGATGCTGAAGGAAGAACTGGCCAAGCGCGACCGCCAGATCGAGGAAGCGCGCGAGGCTGCGGCGGCAGCGAACTCGCGAGCCACTGAAGCGAACGTCAAGGCCAGCGAGGCGGCCGCGACATCGGCGGAGGTAAAGACCACTACCTCGGAGTTGAACTCGTCGGTGGCCAGCCTTGCGGCGAGCAGTGCAGCGGCCAGTGGCGCGGCGTCGAGCGCCAACCCCAGCGCAGCCAGCAATAATCCGTCTGCGAATCCGATGACGACGAGCGGCGCGCAGGGTGATGAAGAGAAAGGCCCGCTGACGATCCGGTTCAAAGGAATAAACATCACTCCTGGTGGATTCCTGGCGGCCGAAACCGTGAACCGTACAAGGGCGATGAGCGACGACATCAACACGCAGTTCAACGCGATTCCGTTCGGAGGGAACTCGGTCGGCAAACTGCCGGAAATGAGCTTAACTGCTCGCCAATCGCGACTGTCGCTGTTGGCCGAGAGCAAGGTCGGCGAGACCAAATTGACCGGTTACTATGAGGCTGATTTCCTAGGCACAGGCGTGACTTCGAATAACCGGCAAAGCAATTCCTACGTGTTTCGGCAACGGCAAGTGTTCGGGCGGGCGGACTTTGCCAGCGGCTGGGCGATTACCGGCGGGCAGATGTGGAGCTTAGCCACGGAGAACCGCACGGGAACGGTGAACCGGACGGAATGGATACCGCAGACCATCGACCCACAATACGTGGTTGGGTTCACTTGGCTGCGGGACTACGGCCTGCGCGTTTCCAAGACTTGGGAAAACAAAGTTACCTTCGCCACTGAGGTGGGAGCGCCTCAAGCCACGGTGGGAGGACGCGGGTTCAGCACGTACACCAACACGTCAGCGACCGGCACGGTGACCACCTACCAGAACTCGTTCGTGTTCGCGCCCGGCGCAGGTGGTGGATTGGAGAACTTCTCCGACACGACCGGCTACGCGATCAATAAGACGCCCGATTTCATCCTGAAGATGGCGTTGGACCCAGGCTTTGGGCACTACGAGTTGTTCGGGATCGCCAGCACCTTCCAGGATCGCGTATATCCTTGCGCGGTGGTGGGAACGACCGCGAAGAACTTCCCCACACCGACGACCCCGACGACACTTGCTTGCGCGGCGAGCACCTCGTTGTCGCCCGGCGTGGCTGGCGCGTATAACGACTCGCGAACAGGCGGCGGAGTTGGCGGCAGCGCGGCCCTGCCGTTGGCTAACAAGAAGTTCAACGTGGGTTTGAAAGTGTTCTATGGCGATGGAACGGGACGGTACGGTTCCGCGCAGCTTGCGGATGCGACGCTTCGGCCGGACGGCACGATGGCGCTGGTGCATGGCGCCCACTGGCTGGGCCGGGTTGAATGGGCCGTCACGCCGAAACTCGACCTGTACGGGTATGTCGGCGGTGAATACGCGGCACGTACAGCGTACAAGGGATACGACAGCGTTAAGGTCGTCAATACGCCGGCGATTCCCGGTTGCGGTGCAGCCGGTCAGCAGCCGTGCGCGGGCGGCGGAGTCCAGCCCGCTTATCCGGCGCTAACCACTACAACCATCACCCTGAACGGGATTGGCGGGTACGGATCACCGTTCTCCAACAATACGGGATGCTCCACAGAGACTCTTCCCTCGGCGACTGGTACGCCGGGTACAGGAGGAACCTGCGCAGGCGACACCCGCTACATTATGGAAGGCACCCTGGGGTTCTGGCGCAAGGTGTATCAGGGTGAGAAAGGGCGAATGCAGTGGGGTATCCAGTATTCGTACATTTACAGGAACACCTGGTCGGGCAGCGGCGGTACGCTACCCACTGGCGTGACCAGTATTTCGCCCCATGCGGTAAACAACATGGTGTTTACATCCTTCCGCTACTACCTGCCGTAGACCGCAGTAATTCCGGAGAGAAGAGACAGAGAGGGCGGCTCGAGGGAGCCGCCCTTTTTGTTGTGGGAGAGGGTGTAAGTTTTGGCCTGGTAGGGAGTTAGGAGGCGGGGTCGAAACGCCTTTCCTGATTTTTAACAGAGTCGCTACCAGATGTAACAATTCTGTAACGTGGGCTAATCAGACTAACTTGCTATCTAGGCTTCTACGATTGGTCGAGGAGAAACTCCATGAGACGCGGCTTTTTGCTGTCTGTCGTTGCGCTGGTGCTTGGAGTAGTTGTTTGGGCTCAGGGTAATCTACTAATTAATGGGGCCGGGGCCACATTTCCGAATCCCATTTATTCGAAGTGGTTTGCTGTGTATCATCAGAAACATTCCAACATTGAGTTTAACTATGGCTCGGTGGGTTCCGGCGCCGGTATCCGACAGGTAACCGACGGGACCGTGGACTTTGGCGCGAGTGATGGGCCGATGACCGACGAGCAGTTGAAAGCGTATCAAGATAAGCATGCATTTCCGCTCTTGCACTTTCCTACGGTGCTGGGAGCGGTGGTGCCGACGTACAATGTGCCGGGCGTAACCGCCTCGTTGAATTTTACTCCCGAAGCTCTGGCGGGTATCTACCTGGGCAAAATTACCAAGTGGAACGATCCGTCTATTGCGGGAGCCAATAAGGGTGTGAACTTGCCGGCCGAAGACATCGTAGTGATTCACCGCTCCGATGGCAGCGGCACCACCTATATCTGGACCGACTATCTTTCCAAGGTAAGCGATGAATGGAAAAGCAAGGTTAACAAGAACACTTCGGTGAACTGGCCGGTGGGGCTGGGCGGAAAAGGCAACGAGGGAGTAACCGGACTGGTGAAACAGACGCCGGACGCGATTGGGTACGTGGAGCTGATCTACGCGGTGCAAAACAATATTCCGTATGGCACGGTGAAAAATTCCGCGGGCAGCTTCATCAAAGCGGATCTGGCCAGCGTGACCGCGGCCGCGGCCGGCGCCGCGAAAGAGATGCCCGAGGACTTTCGAGTCAGCATAACCAATGCCGCGGGGAAGACGGCGTATCCTATTTCGAGCTTCACGTGGTTGCTGATTCCTTCAAAAATTTCGGACACGGCGAAGCGCGATGCAATCAAAGGCTTCCTGAAGTGGATGCTGACGGATGGACAGACCTATTGCGAGCAGCTCTCTTACGCGAAATTACCGAAGGAAGTAGTGCAGAAGGAAACGCAAGCGCTCAACAAAATACAGTAGTCTAAGAACCAACGTGGCAACTGCAAATCCAACGATACAGAGCGCGGGCCCGGTGACGAGTTCGCGCTCGTTTTTGTCGAGGCTGAAGGATGGCGACGAGATCGCGCGCGTGATCACGATGATTTTCGCGGCGACCGTTGTGTTGATCACGCTACTGTTAGTGTACGAGTTGTGGGTGCATTCGGCGCTGGCCCGCCAGAAGTTCGGGTTTGAATTTTTCATCACCCGGGTGTGGGACCCGGTCACCGACCAGTACGGAGCGCTGCCGTTTGTTTACGGAACATTGGTGACCTCGGCGGTGGCGCTGCTCATCGCCATACCCCTGGGAATCGGCGCGTCGATTTTTCTGGCGGAGTTGGCGCCGCCACGCATTTCCGACGGGCTGCAATTTTTCATCGATCTGCTGGCGGCGGTGCCGAGCGTGATTTACGGGCTATTGGGAATTTTCATCGTGGTGCCGCTGATGCGCACCGTGATTTATCCGGCGTTGAATAAGCCCTTGGGTTTCCTGCCGATGTTCAAGGGACCTTCATATGGAGTGGGATTCCTGACGGCGGGGATCGTGCTGGCCATTATGGTGATCCCGTACATCATTTCGGTATCGCGGGAAGTGCTGCTGTCGGTGCCCCGGGATCAGCGGGAAGCGGCGCTGGCACTGGGAGCAACGCGCTGGGAAGCGACCTGGAAGGTGGTCGTGCCCTTCGCGCGCACGGGCATTATGGGCTCAATCTTTCTGGCCCTGGCGCGGGCGCTGGGAGAGACCATGGCGGTCACCATGGTAATCGGGAATACGCCGACGATTAGCGCGTCATTGTTTTCGCCCGGGGACTCGATCGCTTCGGTGATCGCCAACCAGTTCACGGAAGCGACCGGCGATTTGTACTTGCAGTCATTAATCGGTTTAGGACTGGTGCTGTTTCTGCTTACGTTTATACTAAACGGCTTGGCGCGGCTGCTGATTATCGTGACCACGCAAAAAGGCGGCAAGGTGACCAACGGATGAACGCGCGCCTGCGTTGGCGGAAGTTCGTCAGCGGCTTCATGTTGACCATGACCGGAGTCTGCGCAGTCGTGTGCGTGAGCGTGCTCTTTCTTATCCTGGGATATTTGCTGTTTAATGGCGGGACTTCGATCAATTGGGCGTTCTTTACAAGGCTGCCGGCGCCGGTGGGCGAGATTGGCGGGGGGATGGCCAATGCCATCGTGGGAAGCGCGAAATTATTGTTGGCGGCGTCCCTGGTTGGAGTGCCGGTTGGATTCTTGGGCGGGATTTACCTGGCGGAGTTCAGCGGGGCCGGAGTGGCCTCGGTGGTGCGGTACTCGGCGGACTTGTTGAATGGCGTGCCGTCGATCGTGATCGGAATTTTCGCCTACAGCCTGGCGGTTCTGCCGTTTAAGCATTTCTCGACGCTGGCCGGATCGTTTGCGCTGGGGCTGATGATGATTCCCATCACGCTGCGAAGCACGGAAGAGTTCCTGGGCGCGGTGCCACGGATGTTGCGCGAAGGCGCGATGGCGTTGGGAGCAAGCAAATGGAAAACCATATCGACAGTGATCGTGCCGGCCGCCTATCGCGGAATTCTTACCGCGATACTGCTGGCGCTAGCGCGGGTGGCGGGGGAAACGGCGCCGCTGCTGTTCACCGCGTTCGGGAACCAGTTCTGGAGCCGGGGATGGGGCCAACCGACGGCATCGTTGCCAGTGGTGATCTTCACGTACGCGGTGTCCCCGTACGAGGATTGGCATCGCCAGGCGTGGGCGGCGGGGCTGGTGCTGCTCGGGCTCATTCTGATCGTGAACATATTGGCGCGAACGATTCTGTCGCGGGGCATCGCGGTACCGAGGTCGTAGGAATGCCAGCGTCGCCGAATCCACGACTTTCTGTGAACATAACGCCGACATCGGGGACACCGGGCGCGAAGGAGCATGCCGCGCCGGTACCGATGCGCATGACCATTTCCAAGGTCAATTTCTATTACGGCGCCAAACAGATCCTGTTCGACATCAGCATGGGGATCGCGGACAAACGAGTGACCGCGTTGATTGGCCCTTCGGGTTGCGGAAAATCGACGCTGCTGCGCACCTTGAACCGGATGCACGAGACGGTGACCACGTCGCGGCTGCAAGGCGAGATTTTGCTGGATCAACAGAATATCCTGGCGCAAGACGTGACCGCATTGCGGCGGCGCGTAGGCATGGTGTTCCAGCGGCCGAATCCCTTTCCTAAGTCGATCTTCGAAAATGTGGCGTACGGACCGCGCATCAACGGCTTCAACGGAGCGATTGCCGACGTTGTGGAGAAGAGCCTGCGGAACGCGGCGTTGTGGGACGAAGTGAAGGACCACCTGCACAAGTCGGCGTACGAGCTGTCGGGTGGGCAGCAACAGCGGCTGTGCATTGCCAGAGCATTGGCAGTAGAGCCGGAAGTGTTGCTGCTGGACGAACCGTGCTCGGCTCTGGATCCGATCAGCACGGCGAAGATCGAAGAGCTGCTGGTGGATTTGAAGAACATCACCACGATCACCATCGTGACCCACAACATGCAGCAGGCGGCGCGGGTTAGCGATTTCACGGCGTTTTTGCTCACCGGGCAGATGATTGAGTTCAACGCGACGCCGCATTTGTTCACCACACCGGGAGACCCGCGAACAGAAGCGTACATCACCGGACGGTTTGGCTGAGGGAAGCGCGAATTTGCTTTGCGGGCGGTAAGGCCTTGGTTAAGATGCGCATGGGAAGGCTTTCATGGAACGGCATTTTGAAAAAGACCTGAACGAGCTAAAAGAACGGCTGCTGTGGATGGGCAGCCTGGCGGAGCGAGCCGTGCACCAGGCGGTGCACGCGGTGCTGGATTCGGACGAGCAATTGGCCAAGCGTGTCCTGGATGAAGAAGACGCGATCAATGAATTGCAACTGGAAATCGACGATCGCGTGGTGCAATTGCTGGCACTGCATCAGTTGATGGCCGCGGACCTGCGGTTCGTGCTGGCGGTTTCGCGGATCAACAACGATTTGGAGCGCATCGGCGACCAGGCGGTGAACGTGGCGCAGGGGGCGTTGCGGATTCTGCGGCACCCACGAGTGAAGCCTTACGTGGACCTTCCGCGCATGACCGAGCTGGTGGAAGAGCAGGTGCGAAACGCGTTGAATGCGGTGGTTCGCCGCGACGTCGAACTGGCGCAGAAAGTCATGGCCACCGACGATCAGGTGGATCATTACCGCGACCAGATTTTTCGCGAACTGCTCACCTACATGATGGGCGACTCGAGCCTGGTATTTCCGGCATTCGAATTGATTCTGGTGGCAAAGAATCTGGAGCGCATCGGCGACCACGCGACCAACATTGCCGAGGATGTGATCTACATCGTGCAGGGATTGGACATTCGGCACCCGTCGATCGACCGGCGGTAAACGCCTCGAGCGCGCCGGTTTGCTCCGTTGACGCACTACGGCTAAGCTTCGATGACACCACGTTTTCGACTGACCCACAGTAAAGCTGCCCCGATCAGAACGGCGAGCGTGGAAACGGCATCGCCCAGAGTGCGGTCGAAAGTACGAGCAAACGTCACGGCGATCTCCGAGCGGCCGGTCTGAACCGGCACGACCATCTGATTAAAATCATCCATGCGCTGTGGGGAAATCAGCTGGCCGTTCACCCGAACGCGCCACGCGGGATAGTTCAATGTGCGCAGAGCAACGCGGGCCTCTGAGGGACTGTCGACACGAATCTCTTTTTGAGTGCTGGTCCAACGCTGAACTTCGAAATGGGCTGTGGGGCTGGAGGAATCGTCGGGATCGGCCGGCAGAATTTTGACGAGCGGGGCGCCAGTCGGCAGGTCGAGATGGTCATCACCCGCCGGGTCATATTCATCGGTTCCGTCGAAGCCTTGGCCCGTGGAAAGAGCGTCGCGCAGAGTAGGCATTTCGTCGTCATCCCACCACGTGTTGTTCACCAGGAAGTAAGCGAGAGGCACGGAGAGCACCAGAATGACCGCGAACCATAACCCGGCGCGGCGCCTTTGCATGGCGAACGCCAGGAAGCACGCGGCGATCAGAGCAATGATGGACATCCAGCGCCAGGGGAATTGCACGAAACGCAATTTGGGAAGGTAAACCCATAGCGGCTGGGTGAAACGCAAGGTGAGTAGCGTTGCCAAAGCGCCCAAAAGCAGAAGAGCAAGCGAATCTTTGCGCTGGCGGGCAGGAGAACCGGTCGTGGCGAAGTGCCGCGAAGCCAGGGCTGCGATGGCGAGCAGCAGGATCAGTGACAGCGCGCAAATGGAGGCGATCCAATTGAACCAGGTGTGCTCCGGGTCGTTAATTTGCGTGAAGAGAAAATTTTGCGACGGCAGCAGGCCACTGGAAAGCGCCTGGCCAATGTTGACCCAACGCTGTTCGTATGCGGCGGGCAGCAGATAGAAAGCGGCGAGGCCTAGACCGAGAGCGACGGCCGCTGCTCCTCGAAGAAGTGGCAGCCAAGAGCGCTGCGATAGAGCGGCCCAAACAAACAGCAGCGCCATCGAATAACTGGCAATGACCGCCGCTGGAGCGTTCGAGAGCCAAACTGCCGCGAACGCCATGGCAAAGAGCGCGATGACACGATTCCGCTGGGAATCGCCCAGAAAGCCGGCCAAACGAAGCGCGGCGAGCAGCAGCAGAGGGAAAATAGCGCACGCCAACTGCTCCGCAAAATCGCTGCGAATGTAAGTCATCAGGAGAGCATTGGGGTTGACCGCATAGCACGCGGCGGCGAGGATGGCGGCGCGGCGGATGGCCAAACGGCGCAGAAGAAGGTAGGCCGAGAGTCCCGCGAAGGTTTGAACCAGCACGATGAAAACGATGGGAACGGCGGGATCGGGAAGCAAGAGAATCAGCGCCGCTCCCATCAGCCAGGAGAGTGGCGGATAGAAAATGTAGCGAGGTTCGCCGAAACCGTGATTGGTCCAGGCGGTCCAGCGAGGGAATAAAACGCCTTGCTTCCACTGCGAAGCCACATCGAGCCAGGAGGCGGCATGGAACTCGAAATCGTGGCCGGAAGCGGTACCCAGCCAAAAAAATGGCAGAACGACGCAAATCGAGAGCAGCAGAAATAACCCCAGCGGCAGCAGCCAGTCGGGGACTTGGCGCGGCGCGGCAGAGGCGGGGAGTGTGCGGGTATCTGTCATCAACTGTTCATAAAATTGTAACCGGACAGAGCGACCCAGTACGAATTCCGTCGGAATCGACTCTGCCCAGCTCAAAACTGAGCGATAATACTGACGCTCATGAGCACTATAACCACATTGACGGCGGTTGAACCGATCATTGAGGCGCGCAAGCTGGAGAAATTCTATCCTCAGCCGGACGGCAATCGAATCCAGGTGATTGCCCCGACGGACATAGCCGTTTATCCCGGGCAGATTATGGCGTTGCTGGGACCATCGGGCTGCGGAAAATCCACGATGTTGCGGATGCTGACGGGGCTGTCGCCGGCGTCGGGTGGCGGCGTGTACTGGCATGGCCAACCGGTGAAAGAAGAAACACCCAACGTGTCGATTGTGTTCCAGAGCTTTGCGCTGTTCCCGTGGCTGACGGTAATCGAAAACGTGGAAGCGCCTTTGGAGGCGCGCGGCTTGCCGGAGTTCGAACGGCACAAACGAGCGCTGCGGATTATCGATGCGGTGGGCTTGGATGGATTTGAGTCGGCCTACCCGAAGGAACTGTCGGGGGGCATGAAACAGCGTGTGGGCGTGGCGCGCGCGCTGGTGGTGGAACCGGAAGTTCTGTTCATGGACGAGCCCTTCTCCGCGCTGGACGTCCTGACGGCCGAAACGCTGCGCGGAGAGTTGCTGGAGCTTTGGCTGGGGAAGAAAATCCCGACGCGGGCGATTTTCATCGTGACGCACAACATTGAAGAAGCGGTGATTTTGGCCGACCGGATCATCGTGCTGGGACGCAATCCGGCGCACATCCACGCGGAATTCACCGTAGAACTGCCGCACCCCAGGGATCACAAAGACCCGCGATTTGTGGAGTTGGTCGACGCCATTTATCGCGCACTGACGCGGCAAGACCACGCCGGCCATGCCACCCCGGAATTGCTGGCCACGGAAGCCAGCACGCGGAAAGCACCTGTGATGTTGCCGCATACGCGGCCGGGCGGGCTGGCGGGACTGCTGGAGATTCTGGTGGACCAGGGTGGGCGGGCCGATCTGCACGTGTTGGCTGACGAACTCAGTTTGGAAGTGGACGCGCTGCTCCCGAGTGTGGATACGGCGGTGCTGCTGGGCATGTTGAAGCTGGAAGAAGGCGACGCGATTATCACTCCGGACGGGCAGGCGTTTGCGCACGGCGACATTCAGGAACGCAAAGCGATTTTCCGGAGGGCTGCTCTGGCGAACATTCCACTGTTCCGGCAGATGGAACAATCCCTGAAGGCCAAAGCCGATCGCACACTGCCGGCGGAGTTTTTCGAGGATTTACTCGACGAGCATTTCAGCCAGGACGAAGCGCGACGGCAACTGGAAACGGCCATCCAGTGGGGCCGGTACGCCGAGATTTTTGATTATGACGCGGCCAGCGGGAAACTAACGTTAACGGAAACCTGACCCGCCCGTGCCCTCCCCAGCGCCGTTGTCTCAAAAGCAAATGGTGATCCCGCCGGCGGCCAAAAGGCCGATAGGGGCACGCTGGGCATATGCGTTCCTGATCGACATTGCGGTGTTTATTGCTGTCTTTGGCGTCATCGTGGGGGTGTACTCGATCGGGCGGTCATGGCTGGGTCCGGTAAAGGTCGAATCCGAAATTTCCCAGGACCCGCGAAGCTTATGGGCGTATGCGGCCTACTCGCTGGTGCGCATCCTGATCGCCTATGGCATCAGCTTGGTATTCGCGCTGATCTATGGGTACGCGGCCGCGAAATCGAAGCGCGCGGAAATGGTGTTGATTCCGCTGCTGGACATTCTGCAATCCATACCGGTGCTGAGTTTTCTGCCCGGAGTGATGCTGGCGATGGTCGCACTGTTCCCGAACAGGCAACTGGGCGTGGAGTTGGGGTCGGTCATACTGATCTTTACGGGGCAGGTGTGGAACATCGCGTTCAGTTTTTATTCCTCGCTGAAGACCATTCCCAGGGATTTGCGAGAGGCCGCGATTATTTACCGCTTCAGCCGCTGGCAAAGGTTCACGGAACTGGATCTGCCGTTCAGCACCATCGGTTTGGTGTGGAATTCGATGATGTCGGTGGCCGGGGGCTGGTTCTTCCTGATGGCCTGCGAGATGTTCGTGTTGGGCGACAAGGATTTTCGCTTGCCCGGGCTGGGTTCCTTTCTGCAGACCGCGGCCAGTAGCGGAAACACCCGGGCGATGCTTTGGGGTTTGGCGATGATGATTGCCGTCATCGTGCTGATGGACCAACTGGTGTGGCGCCCCGTGATCGCCTGGGCGGACAAATTCAAATTCGAGCAAGTAGAGAGTGGCGCCACGGGGCAGAATGCGCTTCTCAACTTTATTCGCAGAGAATCGATCATTATTCGAACTTACCGGCGATTGTTGCACCCGATTGTGAACTGGCTGACGGTCCAGTTTGCCAGTGGGGCCAAGCGAGCCGCGGCGACGTTTTCTTCCGCGCAATCGAGGCAGCCAACCCGGTGGATCGGATGGTTTTTCGCCGTGGCTGGGGTGGTCTCGCTGGTATACGCGGTGTACCGAAGCGTAGAAGAACTGGCCTCACTCAACCGGCACGAATATGTGATGTTGCTGGGCAGCGCAGCGTTGACGTTCCTGCGAGTGAATTTGGCATTGATCATCGGGGCGGCTTGGGCCATTCCCGTGGGCGTGGCCATCGGATTCAGTCCGCGGCTGGCGCGGTTGATGCAACCGTTGGTGCAGCTGGCAGCGTCGATTCCGGCGACGGCGCTGTTCCCGATTTTGCTGCTGGTGCTGATCCGCTTGCGGGGAGGCGTGGAAATCGCGGCCATGGCGCTGATGCTGCTGGGAACCCAATGGTACATCCTCTTT
>Ga0187782_10000825_pt1 | contig 21734 bp, 19 predicted proteins | sample 0715_SJ02_MP15_2_FD_132454 | JGI IMG/M metagenome (GOLD analysis project Ga0187782, IMG submission 132454) | Tropical peat soil microbial communities from peatlands in Department of Meta, Colombia - 0715_SJ02_MP15_20_MG | ecosystem: Environmental > Terrestrial > Soil > Wetlands > Peat | place... | reverse complement strand
GCCGATCTCGGCATCGCGAGCCAGGAGTTCTCGGGACGTCTTTTCCGCGCGGGCGTCAACATTTTCATGCCCTCGGACTTCTATCCGGCGGACTATGCGCGCGCGACGCTTCGCCTCGCCGGCGGCTATGCGGCGGGGCTGGCGCCGGGCGCGCAGCTCGTCGTCAACGTCGACGGTCGCGCGGCGGTCTCGTTGCTTCTGCCGAAAGCGTCCGGCGACGTTTTCAAGGACAATCCGCTGCCCTTGCCGCTCGGTTCGTTCAAGCCTGGCCTCAACCGCATCGAGATTGAGGCGCAGACGCAGACGCCCGACGACGCGGCCTGCGATCCGCTCGCCGCGATCGGCGCTCCCAGCCGCTTCCTCATGCTTGGCGACAGCGAGCTCGAGTTGCCGGCGATGGCGCGGATTGGGCGCGCGCCGGACCTCGCAGTGACGGCGACGGGCGGATTCCCTTACGCAGACGCTGCGGTCCATCCGAAGCTCTATCTGCCGAGCCGGGATGATAAATCGATCGGCGCGGGCATGACGATCGCGGCGCATCTCGCGCTCGCCGCAGGGCGACCGATCGATTTTTCGTTCACGTCGACGCCGCCTTTGAAGGGGGAAGGCCCGACGCTCGCCGTGGCGCCGTTTAGCGCGCTTAAACCCGAGCTCCTCGCGTCGCTCGACATTCCCGCGGCGCAAATGCGCGAGGCCTGGAACGCGCAAATTGATCGGCCGCACCAGCCGCAGGGCAGCGAGACGCTGCCGGATTTCACGCGCGAAACGCGAAATCGACTCGTGCTGCAGAAGAACTTCCCCATCGCTTGCCAGGAGGCGTTGCCGCCAAAACGGCGACGCACCCCGTTGAGCTGGCTCGATCCCTCCAATGTCGACTATTCGGCGGTCGGCGCCCTGACGCGCGAGCTTCCAAACGTCGGCGCGGCGACGGCGCGCGGCGAGCGAGACCTTTTTGGCGAATGGAGCGCAAGGCTCCATGGAGACGACGACTGGCTTCGGCGCGCGAGCGAGCAAATCTTGCGTTCGATGGATTGGGCCAAAGACAAATTCGGCGGCGCCCGCGTTTGGGCGTCGCGACGCTTGGGAAAGCTCGCCGCAAGCGATCCAATGCTGACGGAGGACGAGCTGCTGCTCGTTGGTCAGGGCGTGATCGGCGAGAGCGCGAGGGATGTTTGGACGGTCGTCACGGCGCCCAACGCCGAAGAGCTTGCGGAAAATGTGCGCTGCCTCGTCGATCCCCGTATTGCGCGGCAAATTTCCGGGCGCCTGTCGTTTTTAGACGCAGGTGAAGCGCGCATCGACGCCACGCCGGCCGAGAATTCGAGGTTCATCCCGACGCAGCCGTTCTCGCTCGGCAACATTCGTCTCATCGCCGCGGGGTGGCTGTCGTTGCATCCGCCAGTCTTCGTGCTGGCGGCATTGACGCTGGCGTCGCTGCTCGCCTTCGCCACCCGGCTCTTCGTGCGCAAGGTCGGAAGGAGGACGCAGTGAAAGCGCGTCTGCTTCTTCTCGCATTCGGCGCCTGGTGCGCCATGGCCGCTTCGGCTGCCGGCGCGGACGCGTCCGTTGAGCCGCGGACCGCCCAGGAAGCGCCGCACGTCGAAAAAGCGCCGCCGCGCCTTCTGCTTGACGCCACGCCGCGGCCGCTCGGCGGCGTTCTGGCGGCGCCAGAGCTCTGGCAGGCCTATAAGACGCGCTTCGTCACGGATCAAGGACGCGTCGTCGACACCGGGAATGGACAGATCAGCCACAGCGAAGGCCAGGGCTACGCCATGCTGCTCGCCGTCGCCGCCAACGATCGCGAGACCTTCGACCGCCTTTGGGGCTGGACCCGAGCCAATCTGATGGTGCGCGACGACGAGCTCGTCGCCTGGCGGTGGGAGCCTCAGAAGCGGCCCGCGGTCGCCGACGTGAACAACGCCAGCGACGGCGACATTCTGATCGCCTGGGCGCTCGCCGAGGCGGCGGATTGCTGGCGCGAGCCGGCTTATGCCATCGCAGGAAGGCGCATCGCCGTCGAAGCGGCGCGCAAGGTCGTGCTCTTCAAGACCAAGCTCGGTGCGATCTTGCTGCCGGGAGTTTCGGGATTCCACGCCGACGACCGATCCGACGGTCCAGTCATCAATTTGAGCTATTATGTTTTTCCCGCCTTCGCGCGCCTCGCGCTCGTCGCGCCGGAATTTGATTGGGCCGGGCTAAGCGAGACAGGTCTGTCGCTGCTTGACCAAACGCGCCGCCTCTCCGGCCCCTTGCCGGCGGATTGGATGTCGCTCAAAGACGACAAGGTGGCGCCGGCGGCGGGCTTCGCCCCCGCTTTCTCTTACAATGCGGTGCGCGTGCCGCTGTACATGGCCTGGGCTGGGCTCGGCGAGCGCGAGCAATATGCGCCGTTCATGGCGCTCGTGAAGCGCACGCACGGCGCCTTGGCGATGATCGATGTAACGACCGGGAAGGATCTGGGCCCATTCGGCGGAGACGCCATAGGGGCGATCGGCGCCCTTGTCGCCTGCGTCTATGAGGGCGCGAAGGCGCCTCGCATGATGCTCGCGAGCCACGCGCATGAGAATTACTACCCGGCCACGCTGCACATGCTGACGCTGGTCGCGATGCGTATGAGGTATGCGTCATGCCTCCCCAGCTGATGGCGTTTGACAAGCTCGACCGGCGGGCGTGGCGTTACGCCGCCGTCGCCTTTGCGGCCTTTGCCGCCGTCCACCTGCTTCGCTCAGGAAAAGCCCCGACGCCTGTCGCCGTCGTGGAAAAGCCGGTCGCGATCGATACGCGCCCGGGCCCCGACGCATACGCCTTGCGCTATTACGCTTCGCTCAATCAGACCGCGCGCGTCGACGCCGAGCTTGCGCGGCTGAAGCGGCTTTACCCCGATTTCGAGCCGCCGACGGATCTTTACGCGCAAGCCGCAAGCGCCGAGGACGAAGGGCCGCTCTGGGCGCTCTACAGCGCGGACCGGCTGGAAGAGCTGCGCGCGGCCATCGAGGCCCACGCCGCCGAGACCCCGGGCTGGAAGCCTTCGGCGGATCTGATGTTGAAGCTGCGGCGCAAGGAATTGCGCTTCCGCCTTTCCCCCCTTGCGGCCGAAGGGCGCTGGCGGGAGATCGCCGCGCTGCTCGACACGCTGGACGCCGATCCCGCCGAAAACGACGTCGACATCCGCTGGATCATCGCGGAGGCCTATGCGCGCACGCGCCGCGAGGCCTTGGCCGCCGCGCAATTCAAGCAGATTCTCTCAGACTATGGCGACAGAAAGATACAGATCGCCACCGTGCAGAAGGCGATCGGCCTGTTGCGCATGTCCGACGTCGAGAAGCTGCTTTTGGCGATGCGGCCAGACGCCGACGGCGCGCCGGCCTATCGCTCGATCATGCTCGACATCACGCGCCAGCGGATGGCCGCCTTTCTGCATGACGAGCGCGCCGAAGAAGTTCCTGCGGCCGACGTCGCCGCCTTCGAGGCGCAGGCGCGAGACGGCGGCAAGGCGGATCAGCTCGGGCTGGTCGCCTGGTACGATTACAAGCGCCGTGACTTTCAGGACGCGCTGGAGTGGTTCAAAGCGGCCATCGCCAATGGCGGCGACGCGATGATCGCGCACGGCCTCGCTCATACGCTGCGCGCGCGCGGCCAGCTGCGGGAGGCCGAGGAGGTCGCCTACGCCTGGCGCGAGCCGCTCGTCAACAACAGCATCTTGTTCGTCGATCTCTTGGAGCGCGACCTGACGCGCGCCGCGCCGCCCTATATCGAGCCGGCGCGCCTCGCGCGCTACGCGCGCGTCGCAATGGAGACGGCTTCCGGCGAAGGCGCCCAGGCGCTGGCCTGGTATGCCTACAACAGCTGCCAGCTCGACGTCGCGCTGTTCTGGTTTGAACGGGCCGTCGCCTGGCTGCCGAAGGACGCGAGCGTGTTCGGCTATGCGCTGACCTTGCAGCGGCTGCGGCGCGGCAAGGAGTTCTATGAGCTCGCCAATCGTTATGACGGCCTCGACTCGAAGCTCATCGAGCTGCTTTTCCCAGACGGCTACTACCATCCGCCAACGCCCTGCAGCGGCAAGGACGCAGGCAAGATGCACGGGGCGAGCCTGCGCACGACGCAGTATCCGGTTCCGGGTCCGGCGCTGATCCCCGGCGCCGCGCCGAACTACGATCAAACCGCCTGGTCTTCGCCGATCACGGATCAGAAAAACGCCTCGCGGCCCGGAGACGACGCTGCGCCCGACGAGACGCGGCTCGCGGGCGCGCTGCGCAATCTCAAGGGCAAGTTCCCATCGGCGGTCATGCCCGAGAACCCGTTGCGCTTCCCGCCTCTCGCGGCGACGGGACGCAGCGCGCCGGCGCAGCGGCCGGATCCGGCGCTTCGCCCCGATCCAACGCGTGGTCTTGCGCCGCTCGTTGCGCGTCGCGTTCCGGGAATCGGCGCCATGCCCTATGAGCGCTACGGCTTCGGCCTGCTGCCGGGCTGGAACGGAATTGACGTCGCCACCTGGCCGCCCGCCTCGGAGCAGCGGGCGCCGGCCGGCTCGCAATGGTCGGAGCAGGCGGCGGATCCGGCTCAAAGAGCCGCCGCCCCGCCCGCCCCGTTCGCAGGACCCGCCGCCGGCATGACTCTCGCCCCCGTCTACGGACAATTTCCTTCGCCGAGTCGCTGAGATGAGACGCCGTTCCCCCCTTCTCCTCCTCCTCCTGCTTTCTCTCGCCGCCTGCTCCCGCAACGAGAGCGATCGAAACTATCTGGCCTCGGCCGCGCCGCTCGGCGAGTCGATCGGCGGCAAGGCGCGCCGTGGCGACGAGCCGGTCATCAAGACGGTCTTGGCGCCGCCGCCGTCCACAGGCCCGCTCGGTCCCGTGGCCGAGAAAATCTATGCCGACGGCTGGCGGCAAAGTCAGTCGCTCGATCGGCGCCAACACGCCGGAGGATGGAACGATCTCGCGATCGACATCCGCTTCGAAGGGGCGAGGCGGCGAGGCGCGAAAATCCCGATGGGCCCGCCGACGAAGGAGGGCATAGCCAAAGAAATCGCCGCGCGGTTCAAAGGCCTCGAGATGCGCGTCGTGAAGCGTCAGCTCGCCAATGCGCTCGGACCCTATGGCCTCGCCATTGGCGCCTCGGGCGATCTGCGTTGCGTTTTCGCCTGGCAGTGGCTCGACGATCTGCCCGGCGGCGACTGGGCGGGCAAAAAGTCGGCTTCGATTCGCCTGCGGCTGTGCCGGCCGAAAGTCACTGCCGACGAGCTTGCGGCGATATTCGAAGGCCTGCAGCTCGGCGATCCGAGCGCCCTCGAAACGATCGCCGCGACCTGGAAGGACGCGCCCGACAGCGCCTTCGTGGACGCGGCGCCGCAAGCCCAAGCAATCGTCGACACGTCGCTCGAAGCTGCGCTGGCGGCGACCAAGACGGCCGCCTCCCGCGACGCCGGAAACGGTCGTCCCCCTCATCGCCTGCGTCCAAGAACGCACGCCGGCAGGGCGATCGTCGTTCCGCCTCAGGCCGCCCCGACGGAGCGGCGGTTCCTGGCGCCGAGCGAAGCGTCGCGATCGCCGTCCGAGCAAAAAGACGCGTCGGTCTCTCCCGTTCCTGCGCAATCGCGTCTCGACGCCAGCTTGCCGCCTCAAGCCTACCGCGGACCCGCGCCGGCGCAATCGGCAAAACCGAGCTACTAGAGCAAATTCCGATCAAATTGGGAGCCGTCATTGCGAGCGAAGCGAAGCAATCCAGGGCTACACGAGAAGTATTTGGAATTTTCGCCGCCGAGATCAACGTCGGAAGTTTCATCCGCGACCCTGGATTGCTTCGCTTCGCTCGCAATGACGCCTGGTTTAGCCGACGCGGTGTGATCGGAATGCGCTTAAGGGCGATCCCAACGCCCTTTTACGACGCCTTTCAACACAACCTGGAACTGAGCTTGGCCTCATTATGTTGGCAAGTGTTGCCGTTGGGACACAGACCTTGGCCCGCAATGGGGGTATGATGGTTTGTCGACTGGATGAGTCGACTCCTCCCTGACTTGGGCCGCTATCGACAGCGGCCCCTTTTTTGTGGGCTTGCCAAGCTGACATGAGCGTTGCTTTAGGTCGGCGAACCAAAACCTCTCGGGCTGGCGCGTCTTCGCGGCTCGCCCGGACGCAAAAATGAACTGAAACACTCATTTGCGATGGCTTTGGGCGCCGCGAGTACAGTCGCCGGCGACAGGGGCCGCCAATCACAGCCAAGCTTAGTGTGATAAATTTGTCACAAGGTTAAAGTTTTTAGCGAGCCCATGACCTTAAGCAATGTTTAACGCTTGTCTCATACCGAGACATCCTATACGGTCCAAGCCGTCCCCTGCTTGGGTGATTACACGGGTAAGATACCGCGGTTTTGCGCGCCATCATCGTTGCCGGCGTTCAAGATCGTCTGTCGGCGTCTAAGGTATGATGAAAATGCCCGCAGGTGATGAGCAAAATACCAAAGTTGATGACGCTTTAGAGCGTCATTGGGAATCTATTCGCGATAGATTAAGAGTTCAATTGGGAGACGCGCTCTATCAATCTTGGTTCAGCAGGCTTGATCTTGTGTCCGTGGATGGCGGAGACGTGACGCTGATGGCGCCGACCCATTTCATCAAAACATGGATTGAGCTGCACCATTTGCAGCGGCTCGAGGTTGAGTTCCGCGCTGAATTTGGCGGACTCCGTCGAGTTTCGATTCTGCACCGAACGCTAGCGCCTTGAGCGTGTAGACATTCGATGTCCCATGAGCCCTGACGGAGGCGTCTTCTGTCGCGCTCCCGCTTGTTAGCCTTTCTTTGAGGTCCATATGGCGTTACTTTGTGGCGACGCAATTGCCGGGGCGGCGTCGCGACATCGCGGCCAACGGAAATACGCTTTTCGCGGAAGGCGGGGGGCGGGTTTCGGCGCCAAATCCCGTATTGGACCGGCATAGCGCCCGTTCCGCTGTGGCCTCTTTCTTCGGCGTTGCGGCCCCTTGCGGAAGGCGCGGGGCAGGGGATGACTTGAGGGCGAAAGTGCCGCCTCTCGGCGAGGACGAGGTTTTTGAGGCTTGTCGCGCCTTATACGAGGCGGCGGCAGAGGATTTTATTTTGCCCCCGCTTCTTCGCGACGTCGAAAAGCTCTCGACGAGCTCGGGACGGACATATCTTGTCCAGACAAAAGCGAAACGAATACGTTTTTGCATCGAGTTCGACCGAGCCTTCGCTGAGACAAGCAGATTTCCTTTGACAAGGCTGCCGCTGCTATTTTCTGGCAGGGTCATTGGCCTAAATGCCGGAGATTCTGACAGTGATCTTTGTGATAATGAGCTTTATGCTCTGATTTCAGCATTTTTCCTTGGAGTCAAGGCGCCAATAATCACAGAAAAGGACAGCGTTTTTCCGTATTACAAAATATTGCTTCAGCTGTCCTCGACGTTTTTTGTCGAGTGCGGAGAATTCCTTGACCAGGGCGCCGATCTCACGGCCGACATGATTTGTCACCGCGTCAGCATGAGTCTTTACAACAAGTCGAAAGACTTCTTCCGGAACTCGCGGGAGGGATTAGCGGTTTGGAACATGCGCGCGACCCAGGAGCTTTTCGGCTCTCCGCGCCCCTTGCCCGAGGTCCTGTGGCCGATCGATAATCGACAGCCCGACGCGGGCGGAGACAAGTGACCGAAGCCGCCTTCCCTCAGCTTTGAATGTTTTTGGTCCGCGTCCGTTCACCGCTCATTCATTCGGCCTATGTCTCAACTGTCTCGAGCTTGGGACCTGACAGCGGAGCCGCTCATGTCGCGAATCTTTCTTTCCTATTCGAGCGCTGGGGTCTTTGAGGCCCGCGCGCTTCGTGACTGGCTGAACGCCAACGGCTGGGACGAGGTCGCGCTTGGGCCTGAGCGGGCTGAAGGCGCTCAAGAAGACGATAGCAGACGCCGGGCGCGGCGCGAGTATGCGAGCCGCTGCAACGCCGTCGTAATTCTCGTTTCTCGCGAGTGGCTGGCGTCGCGGGATCGCCGCGACGAATATGACGTCGCGCGCGAGCTCAACAAGGCCGTCGTCGTCGCGCTGATCGAAGATCTCCCCCTGGACGAGCCGGGCCTCGTTCTTGCGCGATCCGATCGCGTCGTGCCGCTGCACGGCGGCGAGAACCAGCAAACGTTTCCTGTCGCCGCCGACGGGGGCGGGGAAGCGAAGCAGATCTCGTTTTCCGTCGAAGGGCTCGAAAAGCTCAAGGCGGCGCTTGCGCAGATCGCGGTCGATGCGCGCTTTTTCGACTGGCCGCCGAAAGAGGATTCAGGGAGAGCTCCTTATCGCGGATTTGACGCCTTGGAGGCCGCTGACGCCGGCGTGTTCTTTGGACGCGAGGAGCCGTTGATCGAAGCGCTCGATGCGCATCGCGGGCTGGTCGAGGCGCCAGGCCCGCGCCTTTTCCTCGTTCTCGGCGTTCCGGGAATGGGAAAATCCTCCTTCCTGCGGGCGGGGTTGTGGCCAAGGCTCGAGCGCGACAGGCGTAATTTTTTTCCTTTGCCGGTCATCCGACCCGGATCGGCGGCGATCAACGGCGCCGACGGGCTCGCGGCGGCGCTCGTGCGCGCGACCGAGAAGGCCGGCGGAGAGTCGAGCGTCGCGAAAATCCGCGAGGCGCTCGCCGGCGGCTCGGATGCGCTGCGCGCCTTGCTGAGAGACGTCGCCGGGCGCGCCGCGGTCGGTCCGAAGCCGCCGACGCTGGTCGTCGGCGTAGATCGGGCGGAGGAGCTGTTTCGCGCGGAGGGCGCCGGCGAATCCGACAGTTTGCTGAGAGCGCTGCGGAATCTCGCCGCGAGCGACGATCCTGCGGTCCTTCTCGTTCTTGCGATGCGTTCGGATTCCTACGGCGATCTTGCGCGCGCGAGCGCTCTTGGCGGCGTGAAGGAACATGTCTTTCCGCTCGCCTCCTTGCCGCCGGAGGGGCTTCGCGCCGCCATCGAAGGCCCGGCGAAGCGCGTCGCGCAGGCGGGCGGGACATTGGAGATCGACCCCGACCTGACGCAAGCGCTGCTCGAGGACGTCAAGGAATGCGGCGGCGACTCCTTGCCCTTGCTCGCTTTCGCGTTGGAGAAGCTCTATCGCGCGTCGGGCGCGGCCAAGCGCCTCACGCGCGCGGATTATGAAAGCTTCGGAGGACTAGCCGGCGCGATCGACGCCACGTTCGAGCGCGTCCTCCGGACGGCCGACGCCGATCCGCGCATTCCCAAGGAAAAGGAAGCGCGACTGGCGCTCTTGCGCGGGGCGCTCGTTCCTGGTCTGGCTGGAGTCGATCTCGCGACGAGAACCGCGCGCCGGCGCATCGCAGGCGCCGAGCAAATTCCACAAGACGCCGGCCCGCTGATCGAGCATCTCGTCGCCGAGCGCTTGCTGACCCAAAAGGTCAATGCCGTCTCCGGGGAAACGACCTTTGAGCTCGCGCATGAGGCCTTGCTGCGCCGCTGGGGAGCGCTTGCGAATTGGCTCGAGGAGGAATTTGAGAGCTTCGCTCTGCTTGACGGGGTCAAGCGCGCGTCGCGCAGATGGGAGAAGCGTTCGCGCCTTCCCGCTTTTGCGGCGCATAGCGGCGTGCTGCTGGAGCAGGCGCAGCGCCTTTATGGACGTTCGGATTTGACCGCGCTGCTTGACGTGACGGACCGCGCCTATCTCGTGGCCTGCTTCGACCAGACGAAGCAGGTCCGCGGCGAGGAGGAGCAGCGCGCGCGCTCGGAAGTGGAGCGACTGCAAAAAGAGAGCGAGAGGCAGAGAAGGCGCGCGCAGAACGCGCGGTGGGGGGCCCTGGCCTCCTCGCTTGGTCTCGCCGGCGCCCTCTTTCTCGCCGCCTTTGCGGGATGGCAATGGATGGGGGCGGCTTCGGCGAGGAGAGAAGCGCTGACGCAGCGCGAGCACGTGCAGAAAGCTGCGTCGCAGCTCACCGACGCGGCTGATCGTCTGGCGCTCGATCTTGCAGAACGGCTCAAGGAATTGTCCTTCGCGCCGCCAGCCGTGAAACTGGATATTTTGAGCAATGCCCACAGGCTGCAAGAGAAAGTGATCGAGAGCAGCGGGGCGAGCGACAATCTGAAACGCAGCGAATCCGTGGTCCTCAACGAGATCGCGCAAGCTCGGCTCGCCACGGGCGATTTTTCGGGGGCGCTCGAAGCCGCGCGAGAGTCGACGAAGCTGATGGCGGCTCTCTCCGCCGCCAAGCCCGACAATGCGAGCTTTAGACGGGACTTGTCCGTGAGCTACGAAAGGCTCGGCGACGCGCAGCAGGCTTTAGGCGATTCATCCGGAGCGCTGAAGAGCTACCTCGAGGATCTCGCCATCGCCCAGGCTCTTTCCTCTTCCGACGCCGAAAACCCGCAATGGCGCTGGGATCTGTCGATAAGCAACGAAAAAATCGGCGACGTGCAGCAGGCGCAGAACGACCTCAAGGGAGCGCTGAACTCTTATCGCGAAGCGCTGACGAACAGAGGAAAGGCTTTGGCCTCCAATCCCCAGAACGCGAGCTGGCGCCGCGATCTCGCCGTCAGTCACGAGCGGGTCGGATCGATCCTCGCCAAGCAGGGGGACCTGGAAGGCGCCATCGCCGCTTTCGAGCAAGCCCTGTCGATCTATCAGGCGCTCGTCGGCGCCGATCCAAACGACGCGCAGTCGCTTGCGTATTCCATCGTGCCGCATTGGCGGCTCGCGGAGCTGGACAAGGGCAGGCAACGGGAACATCTCGAAGCCGCTTTGGGGAATCTGCATGCGCTGGCGGCGAAGGATCGCCTGGATGCGAAACGCCAGTCATGGCTTGCGCAGGTAGAAGCTCAGCTGAAGGCGCTGGACCAGGCTTCTCCCGCGATTCAGCCGAACACGAAGCCAGGCGATGGCGGAGCAGACCGCGGTCGCTGAGCAACGAAGGGCGGGCGTGGAGGCTCGAGACGTGAAAATTATGCGGTTTCGCCCAAGGCGCGCCGCATTCATCCCTGAAACTCCCAGCGATAGGGGCTGGGCAAGGAGCGGGTTCAAAATGAAAGGCCTGTTGGAACAGACGAGAGCCCTCGTCCTCGACGCGCGTCTCGCGCCGGTCGTCCTATTGGCGGCGCTCCTTGCGTCGGAGCCCGTGTGGGGCCAAGGCGTTCGCTCGCCTTACGGCTACGATCCTTATGACGACACTCCGCCTCGATCGGCCATCGGATCGGAGCCCTATTACCATCCGCCGGCTTGGCGAGGACTCGTCGCCAAGGTGCTGGCGCGGCGCGGCTACCGTCTTGTCGGCGCGCTGCGCGAGGCGGGAGACGAGATCATCGCTTCCGGCGTCGACGCCGGCGGACGAAGGATGAGGTTCCTCATCGACGCTTACGAAGGAGAGGTGCTGAGATCCTGGCCCATTGACCCCCCGGATGCTTACGGCGAGCCGGGCCCGGGCCGCGCCTACGCGCCGCGTGATTTCACCGAGGGCGAGTATATCCGGCCTCCTGTTCCACGCCCGCATGAGCCGCCCGGAGCTTACGAGAGCCGCAAGGAGGCGACGCCGCGCCAGCGGTCCGCTCGGCCTGCGGAAAAGGCCTCGCCGGAGCAAAAGCGCGCCGAGGCGGCCCGCGTCGAGGCGCCGCATTCGCCGCCGCATAAGACGCAAGTCCCAAGTCAGGGCCCCGGCGCTCCGGCTCTCGCCGCCGCTCCGCCGCCAAATAATCCGACCAATGTCCCGGCGGCGCCGGCCTTGAACAAGCCGCAGCCTGTCAACGGGCCGCCGGCGTCGACGCAAACGCCCTCGGCGCCGAGCCAACCGAAGGCGGCGTCCACGCCCGCCAAGGGCTCCGACGGACTGGGAGACATGAATCTCGCCAGGTCGCAGCCCAAGCAGCCGCCGCTTCCGGGGATAGAAAATCAGGCTGCGCCCAAGGCGAACGCCGCTCAGTGAACGTCGAGCGCCTCCTTCAGCGAGATTTTCGCGGCTGCGGGGCGCCGGGCGATAAAAGCGGGCTCAAGGGATCACCCGCGTCGCGCGCCCGGCGCCGCGCAGCGTCGCCGTGATCGCGCCTTCCGGCTCTATCGAGAACACGACGATCGGAATCTTGTTCTCGCGCGCGAGCGCGAAGGCCGCCGTGTCCATGACCGCGAGGTTCTTCGCGATGGCTTCATCATGGGTCACCACGTCGTAGCGGCGGGCGGCGGGGTCGCGCTTGGGATCGGCGGTGTAGACGCCGTCGACCTGCGTCGCTTTCAGCACGGCGTCCGCGGACAGCTCCGCCGCGCGTAGCGCCGCGCCAGTGTCGGTCGTGAAGAACGGATTGCCGGTGCCGCCGGCCAGGATCGCGATGCGCCCTTTGGCGAGATGATGCAGCGCCGCCCGGCGCGAATAGGACTCGCACAGCGACGGCATGGGTACCGAGGAGAGGGCGCGGGCAGGGCGGCCTTGCATCTCGATCGCCTGCTCCAGCGCGAGCCCGTTCATGACGGTGGCGAGCATGCCGATCGAGTCGGCGCGGGCGCGCTCGATGCCCTTGTCCGCGCCCTCTATGCCGCGAAAGAAGTTGCCGCCGCCGACGACGACCGCGATCTCGACCCCGAGCCCTGCGGCGGCGGCGAGGTCGCGGGCGATGCGCTCCAGCGTCGGCGCGTCGAGGCCGTGCTGGCCTGAGCCGATGAGCGCTTCGCCCGAAAGCTTGACGACGACGCGTTTCCATTCGCTCTTGCCGCCGCCGTCCGTCATCGCGTTTCGCTCCCGAAAGATTGCGGAGTCTTCATACGAAGCGCGCGGCGCCTAGGCAAGCCGCCTTCGCACCGCATAGGCACGCCTATGGCCGGCCGACCAAACCGCAATGGCGCGAAGCGCCGAGGCGGGTCGCTGGTTTTATGTCGACAACAAAAAACGCTGCGGCCTTGGATGCAAGGGCGCAGCGCGCTTAACTCCAGACAGCCTATTTCGTGGCGGCTTCCAAATGCGTCAACGCCTCTTCGGCGTGCTTCGTCGCGGCGGCGGCGTCTTTCTTCTTGCCCTCGGCGATGGCCGCCTTCAGATGGACAATGCCTTCCTGCGTGTGCGGATTGGCTTTCGCCTTCTCCGCCGCCTCAGCGTGCGTGAGCGCGGCTTCGGCATGGGTGACGAGAACGTCCGGGTGTCCCATCTTGCCGTGATCGATCGCTTCCTTCGTGTGGCTGATGGATTCCGCCAAGTGATCTTCCGCCAACGCAAGGCCCGGCGTCAGGAACGCAGCGACGCCCAGGCCAAGAGAGAACAAGAAAATTCTCCGGTCCATTTGGATTCCTCCCCTTTGCCATTCCCTATTTGCAGGGGATGGTCGGCGTATAATTACTTCTGGCCTGTCGAGAGTCGAATCCCGCGTCAAAGCATCTCTTTCTCGGCGCGCTTCTCAAGCTCGGCAATTGTTATCTCGGCGCCGCTGCGATCATAGATTTTGATATTCAAAGCCTGCTTGGCCTTGAGCGCTTTGACGCGCTCCAGACAAGCCGTTGCGGTCTCCGGCCGATCCGCGAGGGCCTTTTGCTCGGGGCCGTGCTTGATCTCATACGCCATCGTCTGTCCCCCTCCTTCACGCATTGGATGAGGGGGAAGTCGGGCGGCGAGGGACGGCGTCAAGGCCGCCGTCGGCGCGTCGTCGAAAAGGCCGCTGCGAGCCAAGGATCGCGGCGGCGTTTATAATTCACCCCTTCGCCGCCGCCGCAACCTCCGCGGCGAAGTCGCCAGTCGCCTTCTCGATGCCTTCGCCCAGCGCATAGCGCCTGAAGCCGAGAATAGCTATCGGCGCGCCGGCCTTGCCCTCGGTTTCTTTCACCGCCTGCGCCACGGTCTTGCCGCCGTGGTCGGGGTGGTTTGAGACCTGCTCGGGCAGCAGCACTTCCTTGTAGTAGGTCTTAAGCCCCGACTCGATGATCTTTTCGAGCACATGCGGCGGCTTGCCGGCGTTCTTCTCGGCCAAGAGGTTCTTCTCGCGCTCGACGACCGCAGGGTCGAGCTCCTCGGGCTTCATCGCCAGCGGATTGGCCGAGGCGACATGCATGGCGAGCTGGCGCGCGAGGGTCGAAAGCACCTCCTTGTCGCCCTTCGACTCGAGCGCGACGATGACCGCGATCTTGCCAAGGCCTTCGGAAACCTGCGTGTGCACATAGCGGCCGACGACGCCGTCCGAGACCTTCAGCTCCGCCGCGCGGCGCAGCGTCAGGTTCTCGCCGATGCTGGCGATCGCCGTGGTGACCGCCTCCGCGACCGTGCCGCCCGTGGGATAGGCCTGGAGCCCAAGTTCCTCGACCTCGGTCTTGCCGGTCTTGAGCGCGACCTCGGCGACGTTGCGCGTGAGCGTCTGGAAGTCTGCGTTGCGGGCGACGAAATCGGTCTCGGAATTCACCTCGACGACCACGCCCGACGCGCCGTCGATGAGCGCGGCGACGAGGCCTTCCGCGGCGACGCGCCCGGCCTTCTTGGCGGCCTTCGAGAGCCCCTTCTTGCGCAGCCAGTCGACGGCGGCTTCGAACTCGCCGTCGTTTTCGGTCAGGGCGGTCTTGCAATCCATCATGCCGGCGCCGGTGGCCTCGCGCAGTTCTTTGACGAGCGCGGCGGTGATCGTGGCCATGGGGTCAACCTTTCAAGGTTTCGGAAGTCGGAACTCAGAAATCGGAAGACGGAAAGTGGAAGGCGGGAGCTCCCGCTTTCCGATCTTCGTCTTCAGTCTTCTGCCTGTGGGCCTCAGCCCACCGAGAGCGCGCGCGCCTGCTCGATCCAGTTGTCGCGGGCGATACGGCCGCCGAGCTTGAGGTCGCCGTCGAGCTTGGTGGCTTCGTCCGCGGTCAAAGCGGCGATCTGCCAATAGTGAAAAACACCGCCGTCATTCAGTTTTTTGACAATCTGCGGTCCAACGCCCGGAAGCCTCGCGAGATCGTCCGGCGCGCCCCGCGGAGTGGCCAGCAGCTCGAAGGTTTCCGCCGGACCTTCCGCCGCCGCGGGGACTTCCGCGGCGGCCAGCGCCGGCTCGACCGCGGGCGTCTCGGCCTCGCCGAGATCGAGGCCCGCCGCGCCCTGGCTGCGCGAGATGCCGTCGATCGCCGCGCGCGCAATGAGGTCGCAATAGAGCGCGATGGCGCGTCCGGCGTCGTCATTGCCGGGAACCGGATAGCTCACGCCGTCGGGATCGCAGTTGGTGTCGAGGATGGCGACGACCGGTATCTTGAGCCGGTTGGCCTCCTTGATCGCCAGCGCCTCCTTGTTGGTGTCGATGATGAAGATGAGGTCGGGCGTGCCGCCCATCTCCTTGATGCCGCCGAGCGCCTTATCGAGCTTGTCGCGCTCGCGCGTGAGCAGCAGGCGCTCCTTCTTGGTGACGCCCCCAGAGCCGGCAGAGAGCTGCTCGTCGAGCTTGCGCAGGCGCTGGATCGAGCCGGAGATGGTCTTCCAGTTGGTCAGCGTGCCGCCCAGCCAGCGGGAGTTGATGTAATATTGCGCGCTGCGCTTGGCGGCGTCGGCGATCTGGTCCTGCGCCTGGCGCTTGGTGCCGACGAACAGCACGCGTCCGCCCTTGGCCACGGTGTCGGAGACGACCTTCAGCGCCTGATGCAGCAGCGGCACGGTCTGCGCGAGGTCGATGATGTGGATGTTGTTGCGGGCGCCGAAGATGAAGGGCGCCATCTTCGGGTTCCAGCGGTGGGACTGATGGCCGAAGTGGGCGCCGGCCTCCAGGAGGCCGCGCATGGTGAAATCGGGCAGAGCCATTTTGAGTCTTCTCCGGTTTTGGCCTCGGCGAAGGTTTGGGTTGCTTCACGAAACAACCACCGGAGCGCCGCCTTGAATCAGGAGGCGCGAGGACTTTCGCCTGTGGGATGGAGGGGGTGTATAGGGGAGAGCGAGCCGGCGCGCAAGGGGCGGTTTGGGCGCGAAGCGGAGAGAAAGCTTGGCGGCCCGCTCACTTCGCTCCTTTAATCGATGGGCCGCCGGTTCGAATCCCGCGGCCGGCGCCATCTCCGCTCGCTAAAGCACGCCATGACGCGTCGCCGGAGCCGGTCACGCCATTCGGCGCGATGGGGCGCCATTTCCAATTTTTGGACACCAGTGCTATCCTTGATCGATGATAGTCATTGGCGCGGATTTGGTCGAGCGCTATTTGGCGGATCGCTCCGGCCATAAGGGGATTAAAGTTGCGCGGTCGCAATACCAAGCCTGGCTCGATATTGTGACCCGCGCCAACTGGCGCAATCCAGAGGATGTTAAGGCGTCATACCCAAAAGCGAGCATTCTCAAGGCCAGCCGGGTTGTTTTCAACATCAAGGGCAACGACTACCGACTGGTGGCGGCCGTCCAGTATCGGGCGGGGGCTTTGGCGATCCGGTTCTTTGGAAGCCACGCCGAATATGACAGGATTGATGCGGAGACCGTGTGATGGATGCGACCCTGATCCTAATCGACAGCGACGCCGAGCTTGCTCGCGCACGGGCCCTCGTTGATCGGCTTTGGAGTTCCGAGGATCCGGCCGATGTCGCACGGCTCCAAGCGCAGGCCCGTCTGATCGCCGCCTATGAGGAGAGCAAATGGCCCCGCCGACCGCCGAGCACTGCGGAACTGATCCGGCACATCATGGACCAGCACGGGCTTACGCGAGCGGACATGGCGCCTATCCTCGGGACGCCGAGCCGTGTGAGCGAGGTGCTTCAGGGCAAGAAGGAACTGAGCATGGCGATGGTGCAGCGGTTGCGGGCCCGCTTTCAGGTGCCGGCGGACCTCCTCATTCCGCAGCCCAAGCCGGCGCGACGCGCGACGAAGCGAGCCGCGGCCTGAAAAGGCCTTCAATCGCAAAATTTCCCGCGAGCCGCGCCTGCGCCAGCGCAGCTCAGCGCGAGAACGGATAGCGCATCATAGCGGCACGGCGAAGCAATGTTGCCCATCTTTATCGACCCTGGCGCGCCACTCCACGATTTTGCACGCTTTGGTGGTCGGGTATCGCAAAATGCCACATCAGGCCGCTACCAGCCGCAGGCGAGTCTTCCTGTTTATCGACAGGACCCGACGCGTCGCTAGTCCGCGAGCCCCAACACAAACGCCAACGCCATTCCCAGCCGAGCCATGTCCCGGTCGCCGAGACGCCCGATCTTCTGCCCGATCCGTTCCCGCCTCACGGTAACCGGCTTGTCGGCCATCACCTGCGATTTGAGCCGCAATCCATTTTCCGGCTTTGGCTCGATGGTGATGCGAAACTCCGGAGCGTCCACGAGCTCGGAAGTCAACTGGCAGACCACAACAGAAGCATGTTTTTGCGGAAAGGCATCAGTTCTGCACGATGACGGCCGGGCGGGGTTTGCCGTAGTCGCCCGCCGCTGCAACTGTCACCACGTCACCCCGTTGCATCGGCGTCAAACTCGGAGACCGACTCGATCCATTGCAGGGCTTCGCGCTCGCGATCAGGATCGAGGCCCGAAACCTGCTTTGCCACTCGACGCCGTACCGCCCGCGAACGGGCGTCGGCAACGACGAGACGCAGCTCGCGGAGACCTCGTGCGCGCCGCCGCTGCCGCATCATCCTCATCCTTTCGGCTGGCTCCGGCATGAAACCTTCCTTTGTAACGTGTTGCAAAGTAACGCGTTACAAACCGGAAGGCAAGCGTCGGGAGCTGGTTCCCAGGTCTGCAGGGAGTCTCGCAAAGCTGGGGTAATTGAGGCTATTGCGTCCGAAAGCGGGTTAAGTTCTCGTGTTCCTTCGCACTTGCTCATAGCGCGACGGCGAAGCAATGTTGCCCGTCTTTATCGACCGTGGCGCGGCAAGGCAGTGGAACAGCTGACGCTTCGTTTTGGATCGTTCGCAAGCGGGGAAGACCACGTGGCGGCCGCTTCACCTGCGCGGAGCCGTCGCCGATCTCCGGGGGATCGAAGGCAGCCGCGCATTGCGCTTGGCGAGCTTGCGGACGTAAATCTCCAGCTCGAATGCGTCGCAAAAGAAGCGTGAGAAGGAAGGGACGACAATGGCGCGTGATCGAGCGCTCGTCGTCGGAGGCGCTCGATCACGCGCCGGAGCTCCGGCCGATTCTCCTCCATGGCCGACCTTTGGGCTCGACATGTCCGACGACGACGCGCCTGTCGCTCGGCGGCCTCGGGCGCTGGTTGCGCCCGCCTTGCAGCGGCCCATGCCCGTCAGCCTAATCTTCGTCCCCTCTTGCCGAGGGGACGAAGCGGCGGCTTCTCCGGCTCGACTGTTTTCGACCGGCGCAGGGCTATCTGATCATTCTTGAGGTAGTACCCGTGCTGCCCATGTTTTCCGTGCCGGAGATCAGCTCCGGAATCCAGGTGAGACCGATAATGACGAAGATGACGAGCGCGATGGCCGCCAGGGCGACCCTGAAGCCCTCGGAGCCACGATGGACGTCAAGCGACATAGGAGCCTCCTTCACATCATGCGCGCATGGTCGCGCGGCAAGCCCAAAGCTAGCGGCGCGGCTTCGGGCGGCAAGCGGCGTCTTTCGGAAACGCTTTGAAAATTAATATGGTTTCGGCGCAGCTCGCGGGCGCGACCGTCGCGCGGCGGTCGATCCGCGCCTCCGGCTTCCGAGCGCCCATCGCCGACTGCCGACCTGCACAAATGACGCCGTTCATTCGCTCCGCCGGCTTAAGGATTGCCCGCCGCTCCTCGGCGCATTGCATTTTCCTTCGCGGCGCCGCATTTTCCGCAGGCTGGGCGCGGAATCGGGAATGAACGGGAAGGGGAGCCGTGTCGGATAAATTCAGAAGCTTTTTCGCGGCGCTCGTTGCGCTTGCGGCCATCGTTTTGCTTCGTGGAACGGCCTTCGCCGAGCCCCAGGCGTTTCAAACCTCCTTCCCAAACGTCTTCATGATCGACGCGGGCTCCGGCGCCGTGCTCTTCGAGAAGGCGGCGGACGACTATGTGACGCCGGCCTCGACGGTCAAGATCATGACCGCGGAGCTTGTCTTTCGCGAGCTTGCCGAAGGCCGGCTGAAGCTCGACGACGAGTTCGTGGTCTCAGAGCACGCCTGGCGCGACGGCGGGGCGCGGGCCGGCGGCTCGGCGATGTTCCTCAACGTCAATTCCCATGTGAAGGTCGACGACCTGCTGCGCGGCCTGCTGATCGAATCGGGCAATGACGCGGCGATCACGCTGGCTGAAGGCGTGGCGGGCGCGGAGGAAGCGTTCGTCATGCGCATGAACAAGCGCGGCGCGGAGCTGGGCTTGACGAAATCCACCTTCGGCAATCCCTGGGGCCAGGCGAGCCCCGACCAGAAGGTCACGGCGCGCGAGATGGTGAAGCTCTCCCAGCACCTGATCGCGACCTATCCGGACTACTATCATTACTTCGGCGAGAAGGAGTTCACCTGGAACAAGATCCGCCAGCTGAACCGCAACCCGCTGCTCACGATGAGCATCGGCGTCGACGGGCTGAAGACGGGCAGCATCGACGAGAAGAGCGGCTTCGGCATCGTCGCCTCGGCGGTCGAGGAGGGGCGAAGGCTCATCCTCGCGGCCTACGGCGCGCGCTCCGCCAAGGACCGCGCGGAAGAGGCGCGCAAGCTCCTGCAATGGGGCTTCCGCAATTTCGAGGAGAAGCATCTGTTCAACGCCGGCGAGGTGGTGGGCTCGGCGCAGGTCTATGGCGGCAACAAGGGCTCGGTGGAGCTCGCGGCGACGAGCGACGTGCGCGTGCTGCTGCCGCGCGGGATGGGGTCGGAGCGGCTGACTGGGCGCATCGTCTACGAAGGCCCGGTGCAGGCGCCGATCGAGGCGGGCGCGAAGATTGGCCACATCGAGATCAAGCGCGGGGGGGCCGTCGTGCTGGAGCAGCCGCTCGTCGCCGCCGAGAGCGTCGGCGAAGGCTCGCTCTATCGGCGCGCTTATGACGCCGCCTTCGAATACGTCGCCAGCGCCCTGCACGAACGCTTCGCCGCCAAGAAGCCATGAAGGCAGCCATGACCGGCGCCGCGTCAACGTTTAAAGGCCGCCTCATCACCTTCGAGGGAGGCGAGGGCGCTGGCAAGAGCACGCAGCTCAAGCGCCTGGCCGAGCGGCTGAGGCAGGCGGGCGTTGACGTCGTCGAGACGCGCGAGCCCGGCGGCACGCCGCTCGCCGAAAAGCTGCGCGAGATGCTGCTTTCCGGCCGCATCGCGCCGCTGGGCGCCTTCGCCGAGGCGGTGGTGTTCGCCGCCGCCCGCATCGATCACGTTGACAGCCGCGTCGCGCCGGCGCTCGATCGCGGCGCCTTCGTGCTCTGCGACCGCTTCATCGACTCGACGAGGGCCTATCAGGGGGCGCTCGGCGGGGTGGAGCCGGGCAGAATAGCGTTGCTCGAAAAAATAGCGCTCGGCGACCTGCGTCCGGATCTGACGATCATCCTCGACCTGCCGGCGGAGGAGGGGCTCGCGCGCGCCGCTCGCCGGCGCGCTCATGGCGCAGCCGCGGACCGCTTCGAGCGCGAGGAGCTTTCGCGTCACGAGGAGCTGCGGGACGCTTTTTTAGAGATCGCCGCGGCGGAGCCCGACCGCTGCTGCGTGCTCGACACGACGAGGCCAGTCGAAGAGGCGTCGCTCGCGATCTGGCGCCTCGTCGAGGCGCGCTTTCTCGGGAAAGCCGCGTGAGCCGGGCGCTCGCCAAGGAGATCGCGACCGGGCCCGAGAGCGATCGGCTGGAGGACGCCCCGCATCCGCGCGAGACCTTGACGTTCTTCGGCAACGCCGCGGCGGAGCGGGCGCTGCTCGAGGCCTATCAGCAGAACCGGCTGGCGCACGCCTGGATCCTCGGCGGGCCGGAGGGCCTCGGCAAGGCGACGCTCGCCTGGCGATTCGCGCGGTTCCTGCTGGCGCACCCCGACCCCAAGGCGGCTGAGGTCCAGGAGGCGGCGTCGCTGCTTGTGCCTGGCGACACGCACGCCGCGCGGCAAATCGCGGGGCTCGCGACGGCGGATATCCACCTGCTGCGGCGGAGCTTCAACGATAAGACCAAGAAATTCTTCACCGAGATCAAGATCGACGAGGTGCGCGAGGTCATCGACAAGATGCATCGCGCCTCGGGCACGGGCGGCTGGCGCATCGTCATCGTCGACAGCGCCGACGATCTGAACCGGTCGAGCGCCAACGCCCTGTTGAAGCTCATCGAGGAGCCGCCGGAGCGCGCCTTGTTTCTGCTCGTGGCGCATCAGCCAGGCCGGATTCTGCCGACGATCCGCTCGCGCTGCCGAAGGCTCCAGCTCGAGCCGATGCAGCCCGACGAGATCGAAGCCGCCGTGCGGGCGCTGGGACCCTCTTTCGCAAGCGCGCCCGAGGCGACGCTCCGCGCCGCGGCGGAAGCAGCCGAGGGCGGCGTGCGCGAGGCGCTGCGCCTTCTGGACGAGGAGAGCCTCGCCTTCGACCGGTCGCTCGGGGCCATGCTTCGGCGCCTACCGCAGGTGGAGTGGGGCGCGGTTCACGCGCTCGCCGATCGTTTGGCCGGCCATGAGAACGAACAGGCTTTCGAGACATTTTTGAGCATGCTGTATCGTTTTCTCGACGCGCGCGTTAAAGCGGAAGCGGGCGAAGGCGCGGGGGCGGGGCGGCTCATCGGCTACGCCGGCGCCTGGGAGGAGATCGTCGAGGCCGTGCGCGAGACGCTTGTGTTCAATTTCGATCGCCGCGCGCTGGTGCTGGGGATTTTCCTGCGGCTGGAAAAGGCGGGGCGGGGGTAGCCGCGCCGCGCGCGTACGCGGAGGGCTTGATGCGCATCCTGGTCTTGGGCGCCGGCGCCGTCGGCGGCTACTTTGGCGGGCGGCTCGCCGGCGCAGG
>Ga0187782_10000824_pt1 | contig 21742 bp, 20 predicted proteins | sample 0715_SJ02_MP15_2_FD_132454 | JGI IMG/M metagenome (GOLD analysis project Ga0187782, IMG submission 132454) | Tropical peat soil microbial communities from peatlands in Department of Meta, Colombia - 0715_SJ02_MP15_20_MG | ecosystem: Environmental > Terrestrial > Soil > Wetlands > Peat | place... | reverse complement strand
GCCGCCCGCCACGGCATGAAGGCGCTTCTCCGTCCCGGCCTTTCTCTTTATGGCCTCGTTCCGCGCTTCAATCCCGATTTCACGCCGGAACAGGAACCTCCCGCTCTCGCCTCTGCTCGCCAAGGCGGCCTTCAGCCCGTACTCACTTGGAAAGCCTCCGTGGTCGGTGTACGCTCGGTCCTGGCTGGCGCGTCCGTCGGTTACAACGCAACCTTTGTGGCTGTCCAGCCCATGCAACTGGCGCTCGCTTCGGTGGGCTATGCCGACGGCCTCGATCGCACGCTCGGCAACCGCTTCAGTCTCCTGGTGCGTGGACAACGCGCGCCCATCGTCGGCCGCATCAGCATGGATCAGACAGTATTGGATGTGACGCACATTCCGGGAGTCCAAGCCGGCGACGAGGTCGTTCTTCTCGGCCCGCAAGGCAACGAATCTATCAGCGCCTTCGATCACGCCGCCGCCGTCGGAACCATTCCCTGGGAAATCTTCACTCGCATCGCGGCGCGCGTTCCGCGCATCGCCGTCTAGAAGCCGGTTGCGGCGCAGGACTCGAGCAGACCTCAACAAGCGGGAAGAGGCCAAATGAACAACGATTCGCTGGACCCAGGCTTGGCCGTCAACCTGCAGCGTCTGCATGGTTCCGCGTCTTTCTCAACCCGCCACTGGCTCCGGCGCCGTTGCGCAGATTCCCGCCGCGCATTGCACGGCGGCGATCATCGCCCGTGTGCCAATACACGAGTTGAGCAGCAAGTGGTAAAGCCCGCGCGAGCACCACTCTTGCTGGTAGAACTTGCGAATCGCCGCCGCGCGCCGCCGGTCGAACGCAGCCAGGTGCTGCTCGGCATGTTGCGCCTGTTGCGGAAATGCGCGGGCAAACCATTCCTTCTTTGCGCTCGCCGTAGCATACACAAAGATGTGAAAGCATCGCGGCCTTCCGGCGAGTGCGCAGGCCGACCCGCGGCCGACAATCACGCAGCCGCCCAGATTGGCAGCTTCGATAATCTCTTGCCGCATCAGCGCCAACATGCGCTCCGAGTCCAGGATATGTTCCTCGCCGGTCGGCGCGGGCGCGTACACCGGGTCCTGCCAAAAGATCTTGCCGTATCGGTAGTACCAAGGGTCGAGCCTTTCGTCGAACCGCGCCGCCAGCTCCAGATCCACTCCGGCCATTCGAGCCGCTCCAGCCACCAGCTCCGAATCCAGCAGCTTCCAGCCCAGGTGTGCGGCCAAATCGTGGGCAAACTCTCCTCCGTGCGACCCATACTCTCGCTCCACCGTGATCACGTTGACAGGTGTGTGCATCGTATTCGCCCTCCCCGGTCAGGAGCATACAACGGAATGCATCGAAAATGAAACCGGCTGGGGGTGATTAAGCATAGTGAATAGGACCGCAAGCGGGGCCGGCCATGAAGCCCCCGAAGAGAGTCCTGTTGCGTGAGGAGAAAATCTCCGCAATTTGGTTTAGAGATTCGATTTCTTCATGATAATGTCTCATGTCATGGGGAAATTTGCGGGCCGGGATGAGGAAGGTCCTTGGCGAAGTCTACGAGGATTTCGCAGAGGACCCGACATAAATTTACCTGTGAAGCGTTTTTTACCGGATGAGAATCCGCCGGAGGAAAATCCCGGGGGCGAGAATCCTCCTGTTCCCCCACCGTCATTTGATCAATGATGCTTTGAAGGTGAGGTAAAGAAGGCCGCCTATTTCTCCGATTGTCGCAGCTCCCAGCCACTTCAAAAGCTCTGCGTCGAGATAGAAGCCCCATGCGTGAAAGCCTTGCAGAAAAAAGATGGAGACTGTCGTGGCAAGCAGAAATCCATAAGCGATGAAGAGAAATACGAGAATACTTCGATGAAAGCCTACTCGAGGCTCCTCCACCCAGGTCTTCGGCGTAAGATTTGCCTTGGTCGTTGTCCTTGGCGTCATCTAAGCGCGGGCTCTTTCCTCCGCGCGGTCTTCGCTACGTGCTGTAATGACGGAGTTGCCAAAACACGGTAAATCTCCTCGTCGTTATTCACCGAAGCGATCTCATTGCCGTCCTCAACTTCCTCAACGGCCCACTCGAATACGGTCAGCGCGTTGTTGATGAGATCTTTCATCGTCGATAACCCTGTCTTTTTCTGAAGTAGTCTCAAAGATTCGTTCTGTTCATCTGAGACATCGAAGTTCAAACGCGGCATTAGAAGTTCTCCTGGCTATTGGATGTGCGTAAACTACGCAGAATAAACTCACTTGGTACTCAAACAAGTCAGAATCATATCACACGCAAATGCGAAAAGCCCGCCGGGTAGGCGAGCTTTTCGTTTGAGAGCTTAATTGGGGGACGGGCAGCCACAGCCACAACGCGCCTCTCCACTCCACCGTCCGGCGCATGGGAGTTGCTGCTGGGTCGATTGGCATTGGTTGGTCTGGCATCGAATTGTGGATGAGCAGTTCATGTGTCGCCTCCTTGGTTTCACATATACTCACAATATACTTAAATTTTACTTATGTCAAGAGCAAAGCATGAAGTTTTTGCGGAGACCATCCGATCTTTTGCCTATCGGAGCTTTGCGGATGCCTTTCGCGGCACACTACAACACCAAATTTGAGGAACAGAACCATGAAAATCGAGCTTGAGATATCGAAAGACACCGAACGGGCGCTCGAATCTTTGCGGCGAGCTACCGGTCTTACCACTGATAAAGACTTATTTAACAATGCGTTAACCATTTTGGATTGGGCGATCGAAGAGGTGCGGAAAGGCCATAGCATCGCGGCTGTCGATAAAACCAGGAAGCAATATAGAGAGCTCCGCATGTCGGTTTTAGAGCACGCCGCCAGTGCAGAATCACTTAGCCGGTCGTAAGCCTGTTCCGAGCCTTCGCTGTGGCCCGCTCTGATGACTCGCAATTTACGAGAAACGAACCAGTTGGCGCCAGTGACTTGGGTCTTCTCCGATAATTTCTATTGCGTCACCGGCGGCTGCGGCGGAGACTTCGGGCTCTTCAGATGGGGAACTTTGGCAGCGTTTGGCGCGCTCGGCGCTTCGGGCGCAGCATGGATCGTCTGCCCCTTCTTGATGTGCAGGTCGCCGTTGTCGGCATTCAGCAAAATACGCGCAGCCCCCGCTCCGATTCGCCCTGTCACCGTCTTATCCTCTTCGCCGCTCACATCCAGCGCATAATCCGTCACGATGTCGCCATTGTGCGTGCGGCCATTCACCGTGGCCGAGGCATCGGGCGGCAGCGTCAGTTCCACGTCGCCTTTGCCGTTCTTGGCTTCAACACTGTAGGACCCCGCCGGCGTTACGTTGATCGTTCCGTCTCGATCTTCCACGTAGCTGTCGCCTGCGATCTCGCTCAGATCGACGTCTCTCGAATGGGTCACCACGTGCACCGGGCCTTTGGCCTCCGAAACATCGAGCGCGTCGTCGCTCAAAGTCAAATCGCCCGTAAGCTCCGCCAGTTGCACGTCGGTCTTCGAAGTGCGGAAATGAACCTGTCCCGCGATGTGCTCCAGGTGCATCTGGTCGAAGTAGTCGCAGTTCAGTATCACGCCGCCCTTGATGTCGGAAAGCGTAACGTCGGTGCACGGGCCGTCGCTGCTCACGTCGCCCTCGACGTCGTGGGCAGAGAATTCGCCCTTGGCCAGGTGCCCGAGCACCGGCCCGGCGATGGAGTTCAGATGCACGTCTCCGTGCGGCGCGGTCACAATAATCCCCGCGCCCAACCCCGACGCCGTCACGTCGCCTTTGCCGGCATTCACGGTCACTTTGGCATTTCGCGGCACGCTGATGTTCAGGTTCAGCCGCCCTCGCGAATTGCCCTCCGACTTGACCAGCACGGCGCTGCCGCTCACCGTCACGTGCGCGGCTTCGGAGTCGAATATCTTCTTCGCTTCCGAATCCGAGTTGCTGTACGCGATCTCGTGCCCCTGCACCTCAACATTGGGTTGATCGCCGGCGGTTATGCTCACATCGCCCAGCGGATCCAGAATCTCGATCGAGGCATTGGCTGGGATCTGCGCATTCAGCACTTGTTGATCGCTGTCGTGTTCCGGCATCCCGAAGGTGCCGAAGAAGTCGTTGTCGTCATTCCAGTTGTGGACCCACGGCCGCATGTGATTCCATCCCGACGCGCAAAGGCCGAAGAGCGCAACCAGAATAAGGATGCCGACGAAGCTGCTGCTGCGCCGCACGGGAGTGGCGCGCCGCATATCGAGCGCCCATTCACCCAACAATGCCAGTCCGGCAGCGATCAAAATCAGCGGCCACCACCGCCCTAGCCAAATGGAGAATGAATCCCACGCAATATGGCCTGTCGCCACCAGCAGCCCAATCACGCCGATGCAGATTAAGACTGCGGGGCCCACGACCGACGGCACGCGCGGTCCATACGCGCCGGTGTAGCTCGCCTTCCATGCATGCCGCTGCGCCCGCCACGCATCGCGTTGCGCACGCCAAGCCGCCCGCTGTTGTTCGCGATAGACACGCCACTGCATCTTCGGATCGTACGGGGGCGGCGGTCCGCCTCCCGGAGGCACATTCGGAGGCACGCTGCTCATGATTGCCCTCCATTCCACTCGCTCCCGGTTTCAGGCGGGCGCGAGGCAGAGCTCGCTGTATCGGCCGATGCTCCAGACTGCGGCGCACCTTGTCCGGCGGAGGGATTTCCCCCTCCCCAATGCGGCTGCCCCGCTTGCGCACCTTGCCGCGGCGCACCCGGAAACAGCGGATATCCGCCTTCGGCGGCCAGGACCGCACGTTCGGCAAGCAATAACAAGCCCACCACTATCAGTAGCAGCGGCCAGAACAATCGCCAGAAGTACGGTATCGCTCCTGCCTGGTAGAGCAACGCAAGGACGCCGATCAAGAGCAGGATGAGGGGACCGCGCAACCTTCGAACGAGAATGTAGCGGCTCATTTTGGCCCCCCTTGCGAATCCCCGTGAGACTCCAAAAGGCGGCGCACCATCAGCCAGGCGCCCAACCCGATCAAGATGACCGGCAAACCAAACGCAAATACCCTCCCCGAGAACCAGTCGAACTGACCCAGCAGGAACAACACGCCCAAGGAGATCAGAATCACGGCCCCGATGGGCTCGCGCCGCCGCCAATGCATGGGTGGAACGGGCGGCAGGGGCGGAACCGGCGGAACACCGGGACCCGCCGGCGGGATTGCCCAGGCCGTGCCCGGTCCCTGATAGGGTGTCTGCCACTCTGCCTGTTGGCTCGCACCCTGCTTATTCGCATCTTGGTCATGCGGGTTCCCATACGGGGCTTGCCCCGCACTTGCCGGGCCGGGCCCATACTGTCCGGCGGCGCTCGGCCCAACTCCGGCGCTTGGATGCGGCGCGGGATGCGTCCGTATGTTCGACACGAACCAGTTGCCAATCTCATTCAGTCCCAGCGGATCGGGCAATGGGTCGCCATCCCGCCGCGCCTTCGCCGTGTAGTAGGCTTCGAAGACCTGGTAGAAAATCCACCCGGTGATGAAGAGCCCGAATATGCCGTAGACATGGGCCGCGCTCACCAAGACGGCAAAAATGAAAACGTGTACCAGTCCCTTGACGAATTGCCCGTTGTACATCGCGCCCACGCCGGGGATCAGTCCCAGGAACGCCGCCAGCACCGGGCTGGGTGCTCCTGTGGGCGGCGGCACAAATGGCCGCTGCACGCTCTGCCACGCTATCCAGCATGGTTCGCAAAACACCTGTCCGGCGGGCCCATTGCGCACGCAGTGCGAGCATAACGCCTTCCCGCAGTTCTGGCAGTACGCGGCCGAACTTACACCGCTATGGTTTACGCAATCCATCTCCCGCTCCTTTTCCACCCTCGCATGGTGGAGCCGCCGGACTGCACGGTTTCATTTTGAAGCGTCAGCGAAACCTCCAAAATGTCATTGCTTGGGCCCACTCCCGGTTCCAGCGCCGGCGCCAATGCCGGCGCCAACGCCGGCCCCAACGCTGGGTTGTCCGGCTGCTGTTGAGGGTCCGCCCGCGATCCTCCATCGTTGCGGCCGGGAGTTTGTCCCGGATTCCGTTTGGTCTCGCCCGGTGTGGGCGGCTGATTTTGGCGTGGATTCCGATCCTCCGGCTGCTCGCCCTTGCCCTCGCCCTCGCTCTGGTTGCGCAACTCCCGCACTCGCGATTCCACTTCGTACACAAACCGCAAATGGTCGTAGTAGCGCACAATCGGTACCGATGCTTCCGCCAGTTGCCTCTCCATGTACGAGCGCAGCACGCTCGGCCGCAGGTCGGCCCACCGCAGGCTCGTCAACCGCACGCCGGTCATACTCAACGTCAGTGCAATCGAGAAGAAAGCCATGGCCGCCGTCATCAGCAACCGCGGCTGTGCGCTCGCTCGCATCCGCGCAAGAAACCCGGCCTGCTGCCATACCGGAGGCATAAAGTCCGGGACCGCTGTACCGGCCGCCGCCGGCAATGGCCCGCCCACTCCCCACCCAGTGCCTTTTGTGTGCCCCGGCCCCGTCTGCGCAAGGATCCTCTCCAGCAGACCTTCCGGCGCCTCAGGTTCCGGGGAAAGAAACTCCAGCCACTCGCGCCCTTTCCGTGCCTCTTCGTACAGCGCCGTGCAGGCCGGGCAGGCGGCTTTGTGCGCCGTAAACTTCTCCTCGTCCTCGGGCTTCAACAGACCGTCCAGCGCATCCGCCAACAGCGTCTCCCATTCGCCACAGGCCGGAGAACTCGGAATATGCATGCGCTCTGCCATGGCTACATCACCTCCCGTTGATTACGCTCGAGCAGCCGCGCCAGTTCCGCTCGACCCCGGCTAATGCGAGACTTTACCGTCCCCTCGGGGATCGCGAGAACCTGCGCGATCTCCTTGTAATCGAGGTCTTGCAAATCTCTCAAAATCACTGCCTCGCGCAGCTCCACTGAAACCCGCGCCAAGGCCCCTTGCACCATCTTCGCCAGCTCGTTGCGCGCCGCCGATTCGTGCGGTGAGGGGCCTCCGGAAACCAGCCGGTCCGCCGGCCTCAACTCCTCCGCCTGGTCCCATCCGTCGTCGAGCGAGCTCGTCGCCCGCTGGTTCCGCGTGCGCCTGAAGTTGTCCACCAGAAGATTGCGCGTCATCGTCGCAATCCACACCGGCAAGCTGCCGCGCGCAGCGTCGAAACTGCCCAAGTTCGAGTAGATTTTCAGGAAAACGTCCTGGGTCAGGTCCTCGGCGTCCGCGGCATTGCCCGTAAACCGGTAACAAAGACCATACACCCGCTTGTGATGGGTGCGGACCATCTCGGACCATGCGCCCGAGTCCCCGGCCATGCAGCGGCGGACGATTTCGGACCAGTCTTGCTCCAGCGGTCTCACCTCCACGTGGGCCGCACGGGCCCTTGGCGCCGCTGCCGGCGTCCCATCCGGGTATTCGCGGGCCTGCACTTGAGCTTGTCCCCGATCGTCTCGATCGACGGGCCGACGGGTTGCGTTCGCTGCTGTCCCGGTATCTCCAATGGCAGCTGGCTCGGAGAGCCGGTCTCGCCGGGCCGATTGTCCGGCGCGCCCAGCGATCGGCTTCTCTCGCTGGGGTAAAAACCCTGCCACGCTCCAGCTTAATGTACCCACGCAACCCATGTTGCTTAGGTACGAAAAACCTGTTCTACCGGTTCCCTTCGAATCCAGCCTGACATTTCCTTGCCAGCCGCGAAAAAACCATCGCCTTCCTGAAAAGCACGCCCGACTTGCATGCACACGTCGCCGACAGCCCACTGGGCCAACCGATCGACGCGTACGAATGGCTGCTCCTCATCGGCGCCCACTCCAAACGCCACACCGAGCAAATCGAAGAAGTCTAAGCCGACGTCAGCTTCCCCAAGTCGCAGCCGGCCGCCACCGGGAACTGACTCGACTGGTGTTGATACAAGAAAATTGGTGTAGAGTGTCGAGCATGACTCGAATCATCATAGTCATCTCGATCCTGGCTGCGTCTCGATCGCTGGCCGGCAAGGACTACCGGCAAGGACCCTGCAAGACGCCTGAGATCGCTCAAAGCTGCATGCATGTTCATGGCAGGCTTGCCGCTGGCAATGGTACGCCGTCAACTAGGCTCTGGCGGATTGGGACCCATCATGTCTATGGCATCTACAGCAACCAATATGGCTTCGCACACGACACCCAGACACTCGACAACGAGGCACCTGAATTGCATTTCAAGTTGCCCAAACATACGGCCAACGTTGGCGGATGGACCGTATATGGAGATTTCGAGGTCTGCCCTTTGGAAACCCCAGTTGAAGGACACATGCAAGCCGCATGCATCGTTAGCGCCACTCATATCGTTGCGCCAAAGCAGTGATGCGTGGCGCCGTTTTCTATTCCCTAATCCCTATTGCCTATTGCCTGCCTTTCAGTACTGCTGCCCAAACTCCGGATCCACCGGGTTCTCAAACAGCGATGCATCGCGCGTCACAATCGTCAGTCCCGACGGAGTTACAAAATAGCGCCGCTTGTCCTCCGCCGGGTCGTAGCCGATCACCGTCCCTTCGGGTATGTGTACGTCACGGTCGATGATCGACCGCCGGATGCGGCAATGCCGCCCGATGTTCACGTGCGAAAACACGATGCTCGCATCCAAATCCGAATACGAATTCACGCGCACATCCTGCGACAGCACCGAGTTGTATACCGACGCGCCCGAAATAATCACGCCCGCCGTGATGATCGAATTCACCGCCATCCCCGACCGGCCCGGCTCGCCGAACACAAACTTTGCCGGCGGATACTGCCGCACCCGCGTGCGAATTGGCCAGCTCTTGTCGTACAGGTTAAACACCGGCGAAACCGAGCACAGATCCATATTCGCTTCGTAGTACGCATCCAGCGTCCCCACATCGCGCCAATAGAGGGCCTCCTTCTTGTTCTCGTCCACAAAGCTATACGCCATCATCTTTTTCTTGCCCAGCAGATTGGGCAATATGTTGTGCCCAAAATCGTGTTTCGACTCCGTTTCGTCCGCGTCCGCGATCAGCGCCTTCAATAGCGTCTCGGTGTTAAAGATGTAAACCCCCATCGACGCATCGACTGTATTCGGATTGAATGGCGAGCGAATGGCGGTCGACGATGGCTTCTCTTGAAAGCCCTGAATCTCGCCCGTCTGTCCGACCTCTACAACGCCGTAGCGTGCAACGTCCCCGGGAGAAATTGGCAGCGTCGCCAGCGTCACATCGGCATTGGTCTCTTCGTGATACGCCATCATACGGCTATAGTCCATCTTGTAGATGTGGTCCGCCGAGAGAATGATTACGTGCTTGGGCTGCTCGCTCCCGATTGAATAAATGTTCTGATACACTGCGTCCGCCGTCCCCATGTACCAGTTCGCCCCGGTCCGCTGCATAGGCGGCATCAGCTCGAAGAACTCACCCAGCTCCTGCGCCACCAAGCCCGACCACCCCTCGCGGATATGACGGTTCAGGCTCAGCGCCTTGTACTGCGTCAGGATGTAAACCCGCCGCAGCCCGGAATTGATGCAGTTCGAAAGCGTGATGTCTATAAGGCGGTAATGCCCGCCAAACGGCACGGCTGGCTTGGCCCGATCCCTAGTCAAAGGAAACAGCCGCTCTCCTGCTCCGCCCGCAAGCAAAACACCCAGTGTGTCCCTCATATCCATTCGGTGCCCGGCCTTGGTTGAGTTCTCGATTGCATTACTCAGGGAGTGTCGCCATCGGAAATTGCAAGAAGTTTGCGCAGTGCCGGCCTACCGCTGCCGCCGAACGCAGGAGAATACCACAAGCATCATGCGGCTGGCAGCTTGCTTGTCCATTGCGAACCTGTTCGAAGAAAGCCGCCTGGGGACAAACCGGTTTCATGGTGGACCGGCCGTGTCCCATTCAATCGTAATTCCATGACCCAAGGCGCCCCAAAACCACGCCTGCACCGCTTCTTTCCTTCCGTCCGAGCTACAACCCGCCTCACCAGCCCGAAACCCAATTCGCCTTCTTCGTCGACCGCTTGATCGAAGTGAACTTGTATTCCAGGCCCACTGAAATCGCAAAATTCACGTCGTACTGCGAAGACGGCGGCGGGGGACGGAACTGGTAATGCGTCATCACCGCGTCGGGAGTAATCCGAAACACCCAATGATCCGACCGGTTCAGGTCCATGTGCCCGCCGATAATCGCCGCCGGTGCAATCTGGTTATAGTAAAAATCGAAGTTCCCGGCCGGCAGCCCCAGCAGATCCTTCTCGAAATTCCCGTATACCCCGCCGAACATGGCGTGCGCAATCAGCGCTCCATGCTTGTTGTGTGGCCCCAGCCACTCCGCCCCGCCCACAAAAAAGTACTGCTTCACCATCGCGCCCTTCAAAAACGGCGCGATCTGTTCCGGCAGAGCCGTTCCCACATATCCCCGCCCCGATCCCTCAATCCCCCACGTCCGCGTCAGCCAATACGATCCGTTCGTCTCCAGCCCGCCCAGGTTCGACCCCTGGAGCAGCGTCGGCCCCGCCTTCATATGGTCGTACGCCGTCCCCAAAGACATGTCGTAGCGATTGTCGTAGCGCACCTTCTCCAGCGGATCGATCGAAACGTACACCCCGTACTGCGGCGTCTCTCCCACCTGGCCCTGCACGGAAGATGACGATTGCGGCTGGGAGCTTTGCGAGCTCGAATCCTGCGCCGCCAAGCGCGCGTCAACGCACACGCCGAGAGCAATTACTACTGCAATAAGTGCTGATAACTTGACTGGGAGGTACATCAACAACCAGCTTACAGGACGCCCCCGACGACGGACAACGCGAGCTGTCATTGCCAGTTAGACTCGGCTTTGTCTCATTCCGTCTTGCTATGCTCGGGCAAGTGCAACCCCAATCGAGGTGAAGTACGGCCTTCTGGATCCGAGTACCAAATTCCGATCGTCGTCGGCCGCAAGTCACAGCCTGCACGGTTCCGTTTGCCGCGACCATACCAGGTAGCGCACGGTCTTGAGAATCTCCAGCGTCTCGGCCGTCGCAGATGTCCAGCCGCTAGCGGGCTCCAACGCCGGAGCCGCATGCACACGCCATTTCAGCGGCAGCCGGCTCAGGATCATTGCCGCCCTCGGCAAATGGCTTGCACTCGAGATCACCTCTGCCGATTGCCACCCATGACTCCGCATGATCCGCATCGAGTCGCACGCATTCTCGATCGTGTTTCGCGCCTCAGGCTCTATCAGGATCACGGAGGCCGGAATTCCTTGCGCCTCCGCGGTTCGAGCCATTACCTGCGCCTCCACAAATTGGTTGTGCGCAGCCCCTCCGGAAAAGATGATCCTCGGCGCCAGGCCCCGCTCGTACTCGCGCACTCCCTCCGTCACGCGCGCCAACTGTGCCGCAGTCGGATTTCCATCCGCGTCCGCAGCAGTGCCCAGCACGATCAGCACGTCGAAGCGGCGTTCCGAGGTATTGCTCCTGGGCGCCAGCGCGCGCTCCAGCGCCGCCCACGCAACAACCGACAGCCCAACCAACACGCAGGCCGCTGCGCCGCGCGCCGTCCAGCTCATTCCCCTTCGCCGTCGCGCCGCAACCTGCCCGCCAACTCGCCGCGCGGTCGCCGATGTGCGTGCGCTCGTGGAGCTCAATGAGGCCTTCCCCCAGTCTCCACTTTATCGCGCCATCCGCCGGCAACCCAGCGTCCAAGACTGATTTGTCGATTCCAGGGCGCCTGATGGCTGACCCGCTAACCGGCTAACCCGCTGATCCGCTAACCTGCCGGCTTTCTGCTCTTACAACTTTGCCCCCTCGCCCCACGCTGACAAGGCGAACTCGCTCAGCGGCTTCCGCGTCCGCGGCGATGTCTCCTGCTTGATCAGTCCCTCGTCTTTCAGCGCCTCAGGCTCGCCCCGGTACCCCAGCGCGATCACCGACCCAAAGATATATTCGGCTGGTATCCCGAATAACGTGCGCGCCTTCTCGGTGTCGAATCCCGCCATCTGGTGCGTCGACAACCCCAGCGCCGCCGCCTCGAGCGTCAGGTAAGAGCTGGCCGCTCCCAAGTCGAAAAGCGCTACCCGGTTTTCTGTCCCGTTGTGGCTGAATTGGGTGTTCGCCACACCCAAAATCAGCACCGGCGCCGTCCTCGCCCAGTTCTGGTTGAACTCCACCAGCGACTCGAAAATCTTCGTGTACGCGCTTGATCCCCGCGCGCCCACCAAAAACCGCCATGGCTGTTCGTTACGCGACGAAGCCGCCCACCGCGCCGCCTCAAACACTTTGGCCAGCAAATCCGGGCTTACCTCACGGTCCGCATACGACCGCGGACTCCACCGCTCATGAAACACCGGCAACACTCCCTCCACTGCCGGCGCTCTTTTCACCGCATTCAAATCGACTGCGCTCGTTGTCATCCGCTTGCACTCCTCCGAGTATCGAATCGAAATCGAACTACCGTTCCCCTTTGATTCTCCTGCCTCCTCCTAAGATTCTCAACACTAACGCCTAATGCCTAATGCCTATTCCCTATTGCCTGCTTTTTTCACGGATACATCCTGTTCAGCGTCCGCGCAAAGGGAATCGTCTCCCGCACGTGGTCCAGGCTGCACACCCATGCCACTACCCGTTCAATTCCCATGCCGAACCCGGCGTGGGGCACGCTGCCGTACCGCCGCAAATCGAGATACCACTCGAACGCCTCGCGCGGCAGCTTGTGCTTCTCGATTCGCGAGCTCAACAGCTCGTAGCTCGACACGCGTTGCGACCCTCCGACGATTTCGCCGTATCCTTCCGGCGCCAGCACGTCCACGCAAAGCGCATATCTGGCATCCTTCGGGTCCGGCTCCATATAAAACGCCTTCACCTCCGCGGGATACCGGTGCACCATCACCGGCCGGTCGTACTGCGAGCTAAGCCATGTTTCGTCTGGAGAGCCGAAGTCGTTCCCGTACTCGAATGGCGCCTCCAGCTTGCCATCCCTGTACGCCTGGTTCAGCATCTCCACCGCCGCGTCGTAGCGTAGCCGCGGAAACGGCGGGTTCACCGTCTCCAGCTTCGTCACATCGCGTCCAATTACCTCGAGTTCCGGTGCGCGATTCTTCACCACGCTCTGCACGATGTGCGAAATGTAGTTCTCGGCCAGGTCCATCAAGCCCTCGAGATCCATGAACGCCACCTCGGGCTCGACCATCCAGAACTCCGTCAGATGCCGTCGCGTCTTCGATTTTTCCGCGCGAAACGTCGGCCCGAAGCTGTATACCTTACCCAAGGCCAGCGCCGTCGATTCAATATAGAGTTGCCCGCTCTGCGTCAGGTATGCCGGATCTCCGAAATAATCCACCGGAAACAGCGTCGATGTTCCTTCGCACGCGGCCGGCGTTAGAATCGGCGGATCGGTCCTTACAAACCCGTTCACATCGAAATACTCCGCCGCCGCGCGCATGATCTCCGCACGAATCCTCAATATCGCCGATTGCCGCGGGCTGCGTACCCACAGGTGCCGCTTCTCCTGCAGAAAATCCACCCCATGCTCTTTCAGCGTAATGGGGTACGGATCCGATTCCGGCACGCGCTGCACCACCTCGACGCTCTCCACGTCCAGTTCGTAGCCGCCGGGCGCGCGTTTGTCCGCTCTCACCTTTCCCGTCACAATCACCGACGATTCCTGCGTCAGGTTCTTCAGCGTCTCGAATACCTCCGGCTTGACGCTTTTCACATGCGCCACTCCCTGGATCGACCCCGTGCCGTCGCGAAAGATCGGGAACAATAACTTCCCGCTCTCACGCGAGTTGTAGAGCCATCCCTGGAGCGTCACAAACTGCCCCTCATGCCGCCCAATTTCGGCGATCGTCGCAACGGGACGGAGGGGCTTCCCATTTTCACCCGCCGCAGGAGCATTATCTTCGGTCATCTTCCCAGGCTTTCCGCACGGCGGCTCGTTTCATCGCGCCGGACTTTTCAGAATAACGCGCATCGCACCGGCCGACATGCACAGCCGCCGGCCCCGCTCCACCTGCCATGCTCATCATGTCTTCCGGCGGGAAATGATTTCCATCTGGACGGCATGCGCCCGGAAAGCGCATCCTATGCTAAAGGAGCAGTAAGGAGCAATGATGGCCGAACGGCCCCTGGCGAGCGGCGAACAGATGCACAATACGTTGGCGGACGCCGACACCGCCGAGCGATTCATCGTCGAGAAGCGCTTGGGCGACCGCATCCGCCGTCTCCGCCTCAAAAAATCGATGGGCCTGGTCGAGCTGGGAAGGCACACCGGCCTTTCGGCCAGCTTCCTGTCACAGCTCGAAACCGGCCGCGTCGTTCCCACCCTCCGCAACCTGGCTCGCATTGCGATGGTCTTCTCCAAGGACCTTTCCTATTTCTTTGAAAACGAGCCCTCGCCGATTTTTCGAGTCCATCGCAAAAAAGACCGCGTCCGCATGCCGCAAACCGGAGTGGAGCCGCCGGCCTATACATTCGAGAGCCTTGGCTACATGGTGCCTGACCGCCTTATGGACCCCTACTTTGCTGAGTTTGTCCCGTTGCCGGAACAGGTCGAACCCAAAGCGCACGTGCACGCGGGATTCGAATTCCTTTATGTACTCGCCGGCGAGCTGGTTATCCGCCACGAAGAACAGGTTGCCATGCTATGTCCCGGCGATGCCGTCTACTTCGATGCAGGTACGCCCCACTCCTATCGTTGCGTCGGCAACCGTGCGGCTGAAGCCATCATTGTCACCATCCATCAGGCTTCCGCAGGCCAATTTCAGCCGCTTCGCGCACAAGCAGCAACCAACCCCCGCACGGCGTCAGCTCCACCGGCTTCTGCTTCTTCGGCAGCACCGGACGAGACAGACGCCAAGCACATCATTCCCTCCTAATCCGGCCTGCTTCCTCGCTGTCAACCCGTGCGCTGCCTGGCCTCGCCCCATCGGCTCGCCTAACCGTCGACTTGTTAGCGCCTTGCACCCTCTCCGCTTTGTTGTCTGGCGTTGCATACAATTTCGCTGTTTTGGCGCAAAATCGATCTTTAGACAGTCATCAGTCTCGGCGCCGGTAGATTTCTCGATGGAATGGATGGCTCGCTCGGAATGCCCGGACAGGCGAGAAACTGGAAGCATGTGCTCAGCCCAATGGGTTTATGTCGATAGTTGTCCCATTTATGCAGTTATCGTAATGGGAATCGTAATGGCGAATTCGTGTCATCGAGTGCGGTTTGATCTTGACACGATGAAGCCGCTTTGCGTAAGCTGACGATTCGAAGTTCGAATCATTTTTCGGTGCATTCATTGAATCGAAACGAGATGCTTATCGCGAGGCATCCCCTGGTGTCAATTTGTGTCTAAACTATTGATAGATTTGGCCGATTAAGGCCTTTTGCTCTCAAAAGGAGGACCGCTATGGCCCCCATTGCAGCAACACGTGAAATGCGCGCCACCACCGTGCGCTTGCCGCGTCGCGTTTATGACCAAGCCAAGTGTTTGGTTGAACGTGAAGGAAAGCACAATACAACGTTTTTGAGTTTGAACGATTTTTTCGTGACCGCAATCCAGGCTTATGTCAAGCTGTACAAACGCCGCCAAATCGACGCCGCCTTTGCGGGAATGGCTGAAGATGCGGATTACCAAAAAGAAGCGCGCCTTCTCGTTGAAGAGTTCGAGCCAAGCGATTGGGAGGCTCTGAGACTCGGCGAGCGCGAAACCATCGATCGGGAGCCCGAGTTTGCAACTGCCGGTTCAGCGCGGTGACGTTTATCTTGCGAATCTGAGCCCCACGCAAGGATCGGAACAGGACGGGCAACGACCCGTCATCGTAGTCAGCCGCGATGCCATCAATGAAAATAGTACTGTCGTCATCGTTGTTCCCTGCACCGATGCCGCTAACAAGAAGAAAATCTATCCGAGTCATGTTCGCATGAAGGCTGGAACCGGCGGGCTCACCATCGAATCCGTAGCCTTATGCGAACAGGTTCGGGCAATCAGCAAGGATCGGCTCAAGAAGCTGCTTGGTACTCTTCCCCGCCCCGACATTGCCAGCTTAGAGGCTTCCCTAAAGATCGCGCTAGATCTTCCATAGCGCGCTTGGAGGACCCGGGGGTTCGGGATTATCGTGAAGCAAAACTAGGCCTGCCAAACTCTGCACGAAAGTCGGGGCGCCGCAATTGCTATCACTGTCCCTGTTCCAGCTTGCCGTCGATGTCCCGCACCTCCACAGGCCCAAGACCAGCGTCCTTCAACGCCGGTTCTATCTTCGAACGGTCTCCCGCGGTCAGGATGACGAACCGATCGGGATGCAAATATGCTTTCGCCACTCGCGCAATGTCTTCCTCGGTCACAGAGTCGTACTTCGCAGGCAATTTGGCGTAGTAGTCCAGCGGCCGGTCGTAAACGAAGATGTTGTCAATCGCTCTTACCACCGCCGACGTTGTTTCAAACCGCCCCGGCAGCGACCGCACCGAGGCCTCCTTCGCCGCAGCCAATTCCTCCGCGCTTGAAGGTTTCGCGATGAATTTATCGATCTCCCCCATGAGCTCCTTGGCCGCCGGCGCCGTCACGTCCGTGCGCACCAGCCCTCCGGCGGAAAACAATCCGCCATCGCGATATTGCGCGGACGTCGACCGCGCGCCGTAAGTGTACCCATGTACCTCGCGCAGGTTCATGTTGATCCGGCTGCCAAAGCTCCCGCCGAGTGTGTAATTCATCACCGTCAGAGCCTCCTCGTCGGGCGAGTTCGCCGGAACTCCGATGGCGAAAGCCTGCAGCGCGGTCTGTGGCGCACCGGGTTTATCCACAATCACCACGTGCGTTGGCTGCGGCGCAGGCGCATCCGGAACCGGCTTCACGCCTTCAGTCTCCCCCTTCCAATTGCCGAAGTATTGCCGCGCCAGGCTCTCGGCTTCCGCGCGCGTCACATCGCCGGCCAGAATCAGCGCCGAATCCTTGGGTCCGTAGCGCGCGGCATAAAATGCGGAAATGTCGGCCTGCGTCACCGCTCCCACGCTCTCCGTCGTGCCCGATCCGGTCCTGCCGTAAGGCTCGTCGCCAAATACCTGCTTCGGCCCCACGCGCATCGCCATGCTTTGTACGTTGTCGGTCTCTTGCGCAATGCGCACCAACCGCTGTTTGCGCCTGCGGTCCACATCCTCCGCCCGAAACCCCGGATGCGCCACCACATCCGCCAGCAGCTCCATGCCCTCCGCCGTGTGGCTCGTCAGCACATTGATCGCAACCGACCCCGAGTCCATCCCCGCGCCCGTCTCCACGTGCGTGCCGATCTTCTCCGCATCCCGCGCCAGTTGCGTCAGGTCTCGTGAAACCGTGCCGTCGCTCATCACCTCTGCGGTCAGCGTTGCCAGCCCGCTCTTCGCTCCAGGGTCGTTCACGCTTCCTGCGCGAGACACAATCTCAGCGCTCAAAGCCGGCAACGCGTGGTTTTCCACCAGCAGCACCTTCAGCCCGTTATCCAAGCTGAATTCCTGCGGAACCGGCAGGTGGAACGCCGGTGCGGGCCCTGGCTCGGGCTTCGTCTTCCGCCACTCCTGCGAGGCCTCAAACTCTGGCGGGTACGGATTCACCAATTTCACGTCCGCATCGGTATCCGCGGGGCTGCGCGGCACGTCGTCCAGCAACTTCTTTCCCGGCAAGCAGTACACCACCACCGCCGCATCCTTGCTTAAAAACTTCACTGCGGCCGCCTTGGTTTGGGCTTTGGTCACTGCCTCGGTCATCGCCACATCTTGCGGCAGAAATCCCGGGTCGCCCGTGTATTGGTTGTACATGTCCAGCGTATCCGCGACTCCGCCAAATCCACCCAGCCGCTCCAGGCCCGTGATCTTATCGGTCAGGCTCAGCGCCTTCGACGACGCCACTTCGTCCTCCGTCGGCCCATCCTTTTGCAACTTGGCCAACTCGCTCCAGAACGTCGCTTCCAGCTCTTCCAGCTTCACCCCTGGCTTGGCCGTGATGGTGCATGAAGCGATGCCGGTCAACTTCAATTGTCGCGATACACACTCCACGCTTTGCGCCGTCTGCGCTTTATACACCAAAGCCTGTTGCAGCCGGCCTGCCTTTCCCCCGCCCAGCGCATAGATCGCCGTGTCCACGCTGTAGGCCTCGGGCGTGAAGGCCGCCGGCGTCAACCACGCAATACTCAACTGCGGCAATTGCACTGTATCCGTTACCGTCGCTCTGCGCTGCGACGCGATCGACGGCGTCACCGCGGTCACCGGCTCCACCGGCGGCCCTCCCGGGATCGGCCCGAAGTACTTCGTCAGCAGGTCCTTCAGTCTTCCCGGATCGAAGTCCCCGGCAATCGCTATCGATGCATTATTCGGCGTGTAATACATCTGGTGAAAATCGCGCACATCGGCAATCCGCGCCGACTCGATGTCCGCGTGGCTCCCCATCACCACGCCGTAATACGGATGGTCCTTCGCAAACAGCAGATGAAACATCTGTTCTCGCGCCACGTAGTATGGCTGCCCCTCGCCCTGCCGCCGCTCGTTTCGCACCACGTCCTTCTGATTGATCAGCAGCTCCCGGTTCAGTCCCTCCATCAGAAAGCCCATCCGGTCGCTTTCCAGCCACAGCGCCAGCTCAAGCTGGTTCGAGGGCATGGTCTCAAAGTAATTGGTGCGGTCGAAGCTCGTCGTCCCGTTCACGTCCGTCGCCCCGGCCGATTGCACGATCTTAATGTGCGCCTTCTCGCCCACGTGCGCCGAGCCTTCGAACATCATGTGCTCGAAAAGATGGGCGAACCCCGTGCGCCCCGGCCGCTCGTTCAGCGGTCCAACGTGATACCACAAGTCCACCGCCACCAGCGGCAACCGGTGATCCTCATGCGTAATCACGGTCAGCCCGTTGGGCAGCGTGTATTTCGCATACGCGATCTCCGGCAGCTTGTGCCTCGCCGCGCCGGCGGCTACCTGTGCGTCCCTTTTCGGCGCGCCTTGTCCCGCCGCATTCAAGCTGCTCATCATCGCCATTACCATCGCGCCCAGACCAAATGAATAAGCTGCCTTCACCGCGTGCCTCCACATTCCTGCTTGCATCCCAAGCCGGGCGGCCATCGCGCTGCGGCTAGCCGGCAAAAGCTGCTTGGCTTTTTCCTGCCTCCAACATCCTGTCCAGCGCCACTCTCGCCCAATGCTTCACCTCAGCCTTCACCTCCACGCGATTCACTACGCGTCCCTCCGCCAAATTCTCCAGCGCCCACGCCAGGTGCTGCGGGCTAATGCGAAACATCGTCGTGCACAGGCAGCCTGTGTCATCGAGCGTAATAATCTTCTTTTCTTCCTTCGCAAATCGGCGCGCCAGCCGGTTCACCAAATGAATCTCCGTCCCAATCGCAAACATCGATCCCGCCGGCGCCTCTTCGACCATCGCAATCAACTGCTCCGTCGATCCCATCGCGTCCGCCTTTTGGCAAACCTCGAAGCGGCACTCCGGGTGCACAATCACCCGAATCCCCGGATACTTCGCGCGCACCTGGTCCACATGGCTGGGCAAAAATCTCTGATGCACCGCACAGTGTCCCTTCCACAACAGTATTCGGCTTCCTGCGAGCCGCTCCTTCGTCTGCCCACCGCGCATCGATCCCAGTTGCACCGCCCACGGGTCCCACACCGCCATCGCTTCGAGCCCAATCCCCATCGCATGCGCCGTATTCCGCCCTAAATGCTGGTCCGGCAAAAACAGAATCCGCTTCGCCCGCTTGAACCCCCATTCCAGCGCCTCCCGCGCGCTCGACGACGTACACACCAAGCCGCCTCGCTCCCCGCAAAACGCCTTGATCGCCGCCGTCGAATTGATATACGTCACCGGAACCGTCTCATCGGCTAGCCCTGCCCGCTCCAGCGCCTCCCAGCAATCCTCCACCTGCGAAATCTCCGCCATGTCCGCCATCGAGCAGCCGGCATTCATGTCCGGCAAAATCACCTTCTGCCCGTCGCGCTTCAGCACGTCCGCGCTCTCCGCCATAAAGTGTACGCCGCAGAACACGACGTACTTCGCATCGCTCGCCGCCGCAATTTTCGAGAGTTTCAGGCTGTCGCCGGTAAAGTCCGCAAAGCGCACCACCTCGTCGCGCTGGTAGTGGTGGCCCAGAATCACCGTCGTCGCGCCCAGCCGCCGGCGCGCCTCCGCAATCCGCCCATCCATCGAGTGGTCGGGCATCGCCAGATAATTTTCAAGAGAACAACTTTCTAAAGCCTCCGCAGAGGCTGCGGCTACTTCGTCGATAACCAGGGTCACGATATTCCGCCTTCAGTCCGCCCAAATACGGGATTCGGCGAACGGGGATGTTGAAAGCACTCAATCCGGCTGCAGTGAATGCGCCTTCTCCACTCAAGGAAAATCCACTCACGGGGTTGTTGCAGCCCACTACATGTTAGACGCGCAACCAAGCCGGCAGACTCTTCGTTTCTTCCGGCCCGCGTCAATCCATCCGCCTTCCATTGTAACGTTCGCCGCTTCGCTCCGCACGATTCCTAGAACTGCCGGCACGCTTCCACTGGCCAAATCGGAGGGAGCAGCAGCCTTCAGGCTGCTGAATCCAGCGATGCATGGCGAATCGGCTTTACAGGATGCGAAAAACTCGAGGCTTTGAAAGGGCACGACTTTAGTCGTGCCGGAATCGTCGCAAAATCAACGCGGCCTTTAGGCCCTGAGGGATGCTCTTCGCGATCTTCGCTTGACTTTCGGAGTTTTTCCGCAGCCTGTTTTAGCCGCGGGCGTTTTGGGCATCCTCGGCCCCAGCTCTCACGCAGACGCTTTAATTCCTGAGGGGCCATTTTTTCAAACTGACCCACTGCCGATTCGGCATCCCGAGGGTTCAAATCGACCAAAGGCGCCCGCGCCAAGCCAGCCGCCTTTTCTCAAAGCTACGCCCCGGCGCAATCCATCGACTGCACCGGAGCCGGCCTCGTCCATCCTCGTCGAAAAATCTCACTCGACGGTCAGAGCAATCGTTCCCACGGTCGCCGTGATCGATCCCGACGTTCCCGTCACAATCACCGTGTAGCTTCCGGCCGTGGTGCCGGAGGAGCTCCCTCCGCCTCCTCCACCTCCGCCCCCCCCACCGCCTCCGCCGCCCCCGCCCTTACCGCCGCCGCAGCTCATTGTGCTCGACAATCCGATGGCCAGAATCGCCATCGCCAGCCAGCTCATTCCTCTCCGGGGCGCCAGGAAGAACAGCAGCAACGCCAGCGCCGTTCCGCCTGCCGACGGCCAGAAGAGACGCTGCATCTGGTTTTGGGAGCTCGACGGCGCGGTCGTGTTAATGGTCAACGTTGCTGTCTGTGCGGTCGTTCCGCTAATGGTCACCGAAGTCGGGCTCAGGCTGCAGGTCGGCGCGTCGGTCACCTTCGTCAACTGAGTAGTGCCGCCGCAAGTCAAATTCACCGTCCCGCTAAAGCCGAAGGTCCCTATTACGCTCACCGTCGCGGTGTTCCCCGTCGTCGCCCCCGGGGAAACGCTCAATGTAGTCGTCCCGCCAGGGCCGGCCGTAAAGCCCGCTGTGAAAGTGTAAGTTGCCGAGGCCATGGCGCTGTTTGCGTATCCGTCGGCCACGGCAATGGCGTTGATGGTCTGGTTGCTATTCACCGTTATCGCCGCTGAGTATTGCGTCGACGCAGTGGTCGGCGTCGAACCGTCGGTCGTGTAGTAGATAACCGCGCCGGGCGTGGTATCGCTGATGCTTACCGACTGGGGCGAGGTATATCCGCCGGCCGCGGGAGAGAAAACCGGCGTAGCCGTCGCCACAAGATTCATCGTATAAGTCGCGCTGCCAACCGCGCTCGTTCCGTAACCGCTCGCCACGGCGATCGCGTTGATCGTCTCCG
>Ga0187782_10000823_pt1 | contig 21750 bp, 22 predicted proteins | sample 0715_SJ02_MP15_2_FD_132454 | JGI IMG/M metagenome (GOLD analysis project Ga0187782, IMG submission 132454) | Tropical peat soil microbial communities from peatlands in Department of Meta, Colombia - 0715_SJ02_MP15_20_MG | ecosystem: Environmental > Terrestrial > Soil > Wetlands > Peat | place... | reverse complement strand
CGCATCAGGTGGACCGGAGGGCGTCGGGGTCGCAACGGGCAATGCGGTCCGCACCTCGCTCATCGTCGTGGTATCGGTAACGCTGCTGGTTTCACTTTCGATCTACGGCTCGAACGGAAACTTCAACCTCTCGGGATAGGGAAAGGACTCGATGCAACACACTGGGACACGCGCACTGATGGGTCTGGCGACCGTGGCTGTTATCGCCGCGATCGTCGCCGTCGCGGTGGGCTTGTTCCAGGGCAGCTTCACCGAAAGCGTGCCGGTTACTGTGCTTTCGCCGCGGGCCGGCCTGGTGATGAACAAGGACGCAAAGGTGAAGATGCGCGGCGTGCAAGTGGGCAAGGTCGATTCGATCGAGTCACGCTCGAACGGTCAAGCCGTCCTGCACTTAGCGATGTACCCCGCCGACATGCACCTGATTCCGGCCAATGTGCTCGTCGACCTCACAGCGCCAACGGTTTTCGGCGCCAAGTTCGTCGACCTGGTGCCGCCGGCGGAACCGTCGGCGCAGTCCCTGCGCGCCGGCCAGGTGCTCGAAAGCGAACATGTCACGGTCGAGATCAACACGGTGTTCCAGCACCTGACAGCGGTCCTGGGCACGCTCGACCCAGCGAAGCTCAACGAGACCCTTGGGGCTATCGGGCAGGCGCTCAGCGGCCGGGGAGAAAAGATCGGTCAGGCCTTCAGCGATCTGGATTCGTTTCTGGCCAAGTATGATCCGAGCCTTCCCGCGCTGAGCCACGACATCGCGGTCTTACCGGCGGTGGCCAACGCCTACGCCGACGCGTCGCCAGCCCTGGTGAAAACCGTTGCTAACTCGGCAAGGATCAGCCAGACGTTCGTCGACGAGCAACACAACCTGGACGCGCTGCTGGTCAGCGCGATCGGTCTGGCCGACGTCGGCAATGACCTGCTATCCGCCAACCGGAAGCCGTTGACGGATGTGCTACATCTACTGGTGCCAACCACTGATCTGACCAACGAGTACAACAAAGCGCTGTGGTGCGGTTTCGCGGGTTTGGCAGAGAGTAGGAAGTTTCCGCCGTTGTCGGACCCGAGCATCAATATCATCTCGAGTCTCACGTTCGGGGCCGAACGTTATCGGTATCCGACTAACCTGCCCAAGGTCGCGGCGACGGGCGGCCCGCAGTGCCTGGGCCTTCCGAAGCTCCCGTTCGACACCAATGCGAAGCTTCTCGTCGCAGATACTGGTGCCAACCCGGTGGTGTACGGGAACCCGCAGTTGCTGATCAACTCCGATCTGCTCAAACAGTTGTTGTATGGGCCCATCGTCGGCCCGCCACGCAACTCCGCTCAGATCGGACACCCCGGATGAGGGGCTCACTGCGCGCGACCCTCATAAAGTTCGGTGTCTTCGCCGTCGTGATGGCGATGCTGACCGCGTTTCTGTTCTTCATTTTCGGCCAGTACCGCACGGGTGCGGTAACCGGGTATTCGGCGGTCTTCAACGATGCGTCACGACTGAAGACCGGAGATTCGGTGCGGGTCGCTGGCATCCGGGTGGGCACCGTCAACGGCATCTCGCTGCAGCCGGACAAGAAGGTCGTGGTCAAATTCGACGCCGACCGTAGCGTCGTGCTCACCGACGGCACCAAGGCGGCAGTTCGCTATCTCAACCTGGTCGGTGACCGTTATCTCGACCTCGTCGACGGGCCGGGCTCGACCAGGCGGCTGCCGGCCGGGGGTCAGATTCCGGTGGGCCGCACCGCGCCGGCGCTTGACCTAGACCTGCTGCTCGGCGGACTGAAACCCGTTATTCAGGGCTTGAATGCGCGAGATGTCAATGCGCTCTCGTCAGCGCTGTTGCAGGTATTCCAGGGCGAGGGCGGCACCTTGCAGTCGCTATTCGCCAAGACGACGTCGTTCTCGAATACTTTGGCCGACAACGACCAAACGATCCAGCAGCTGATCGAAAACCTGAACACCGTGGTGGCCACCCTCGACAAGGACGGCGGCAAGTTCTCCGGCGCCATCGATCGCCTTCAGCGGCTGGTCACGGGTCTGTCTGACGACCGTGACACCATCGCCCCCGCGATCGACGCGTTGAGCAACGGAACCGCCTCGTTGGCAGATCTGCTGACCAACGCCAGGCCACCGCTGTCCGGCACCATCGAGCAGCTCGGTCGGCTGGCCCCGATACTCGATCAAGACAAAGACCGCCTCGACGCCGCGCTGCAGAAGGCGCCAAGCAACTACCGCAAGCTGGTCCGACTCGGCGTATTCGGTGCCACCATCCCGTACTTCATCTGCGAGTTCACCATTCGTGGCACCGATCTGCAAGGCAAGACGGTGGTGGCCCCCTGGTTCAGGTCCGAAGCAAAGAGGTGTCAGGAACCCTGATGTTGAAATATCGCGGAACTGGGCTGATTAAGGCGGGCTTCATCGGCGCCGTCTTGATCGTGCTGCTGATCCTGGTGGGTCTGTCGCCCGATCGGATTGTGTCGTTGGGGACCAACGTCCGATACCAGGCGTTGTTTTCCGAAGCCGGCGGCCTTGCCCCGGGCAATGCGGTGACGGTGTCGGGAATCAAAGTCGGCACGGTGTCGAATGTGTCGTTGCGCAACGGCGATGCGCTGGTCACGTTCACGATGAAAGGCAATGTTCCGCTCGGAACGGACACCAGCGCGCACATCCGCACCGGCACACTGCTGGGCGAACGGGTGCTGACCCTGGAGTCGGCCGGTAGCGGAATGATGCATCCGCTGGATGTCATCCCGATATCCCGTACCTCCTCGCCGTACTCGCTGACCGATGCGGTCAGCGACTTCACGTCGTACGCCGGCGATACGAACACCGCGACCTTGAACCAGTCACTCGACACGCTGTCAGCAACGCTCAACCAGATCGCCCCACAGTTGGGGCCCACCTTCGACGCGGTCACCCGGTTATCGCGAAGCCTGAACAGCCGCAACCAATCCCTGGGCGAGCTATTCAAGAGCGCTAGCGATGTCACCGGAATCCTGTCCGAACGCAGCCAACAGGTCAACAAGCTGATCCTGAACTCCGACGATCTGCTTCAGGTGTTGGTGACGCGCCGACAAGAGATCGTCTCGCTTCTGGCCAACACCTCGACGGTGGCCAAGCAGCTGTCCGGATTGGTGCACGACAACGAAAGCAAGTTGGCGCCGGCGCTGGAGAAGCTGAATTCGGTGACCGCGATGCTGGAAAAGAACCGCGACAACATCAACAAGGCACTGCCGGGTCTCAAAAAATTTGAGATCACGGTGGGTGAGGCTATCTCCAACATGTACGCCTACTCAGCGTTCGTCCCGAACTTCCTTGTCCCGCAACTCTTCCAACCGTTCCTCGATTACCTCTGGGGATTCCGCACCTTCGACACCGCACGCGGTCCGGGCTTCCCGTCACCGGTACCGCGGGCTTTGGTGCCCTTCCCGTACAACGGCATGCCACCGTGCCCTGGCTGTACGTTGGGCGGACGGATCGGAGGGGGGCAATGATCTCCCGGATGCCGCGGGTCCCGCGTAACAGGCTCACGGCCGTAGGAGCGTTGATCCTGGCAGCGCTTCTCATTGCCGGCGCGGTCGCGCTCGTCCGGGGAATCTTCTTTGGCCCGAAAACCATCACCGCCTACTTCACCACCGCCACCGCGATTTACCCGGGCGATCAGGTGCGGGTCTCTGGTGTCAAGGTCGGCACGATCAAGTCCATCCAGCCCGCGGGCACGCAGGCAAAGATGACCCTCAAGGTCGACCACGATGTGCCGATTCCGGCGGACGCGAAAGCCGTCATCGTCACCCAGAATTTGGTGGCTGCCCGCTACGTCCAACTCACTCCCGCCTACCGGACTAGCGGCCCGGTCATGGCGGACGGGGCGGTGATACCGGTGCAACGTACGGCCGTGCCCATCGAGTGGGACGAGGTCAAAACCCAATTGATGCGGCTGGCAACGGATTTGGGTCCCAACAGCAAGGTGTCGACGCCGTCGATCGCGCGGTTCGTCGACAGCGCCGCCAATGCGCTAGATGGCAATGGCGACAAGCTGCGGCAAACGCTCGCTCAACTGTCCGGGGTGGGGCGCATCCTCGCCAACGGCAGCGGCAACATCGTCGACATCATCAAGAATCTGCAGACCTTCGTCACCGCACTGCGCGACAGCAACGTCCAGATCGTGCAGTTCAACGACCGGCTGGCCACACTCACCAGCGTGGTCAACGACAGCAGATCCGACCTGGACGCGGCGTTAACCGATCTGTCGACGGCAGTGGGTGAGGTGCAGCGATTCATCGCCGAAACCCGCGACCAAACCAGTGAACAGATTGCCCGATTGGGCGATGCCATCCAGCCTCTCGTCGACCAGCACATGGCGCTGGAGAACATCTTGCACGGCGCTCCGAACGCGCTCAGCAACTTCTTCAACGACTACAACGCCGACACCGGAACCATCGTGGGCGGGTTCGGGATCGTGGACTTCGCCAATCCCGTGCAGTCCGGTCTGGTTCTTTCCCCCGCGGGGCTACCGGTGCCCGGCTGCGGGGTAACCGAAACCGTCGAGAACGTCACCGCGACCGAATCGGGCAAGTTGTGCGCGCTGTTCATCGGACCCGGGTTGCGGCTGCTCAACTTCAACGAGTCGCCGATCCCCATCAACCCGTTCCTCCAGAAGTCGGTAGACCCGGCCAACGTGGTCTACAGCGAACCGCGCCTGGCACCTGGCGGCGAGGGTCCGAAGCCCGGACCGCCCGAGATCCCGCCCGCGGTGTCGGCGTACACGGGGCTGCAGGGTGATCCCGTTCCGAACGGCCCGGCACCGTCGGTACCCTTCGGGCGGATACCGGGCGCGGCGATGCCACTGCCGCCGCCGCCGTCGACGCCAGCGCCCCCGCCACCCCTGCTGCCAGCGGAAGGGGCACACCCATGATGGGCCGACTGCCGGTCCGCCGGGTACTTGCCATCGGCTCCTGCGTGGCGCTGACCGCCACCGGGTGCGCCTTCCACGGCCTCAACTCGCTTCCGTTGCCCGGCGCGGTGGGGCGCGGAGCGGGCGCCGACATCTATCACGTCGAGCTTGCGAACGTCCTGACGATGGAGTCGAATTCGCCGGTGATGATGGACGACGTCGTGGTTGGCAGCGTGGGCCCGATGACGGTGAAAGACTGGCACGCCGACGTCGAGATCTCGGTGAAGCGCGGTGTCGTCATCCCGGCCAACGTGGTGGCCAGCGTCGGCCAGACCAGCCTGCTGGGATCCATGCATGTGGAGCTCAACCCGCCGCTTGGCCAACCCGGTACCGGACGGCTGCGCCCGGGCGCCACCATCCCGCTGAATCGGTCGTCGACCTATCCCTCGACGGAGCAAACCCTGTCGTCGCTGGCGCTCGTCGTCAACGGTGGGGGGCTGGGGCAGATCGGAGAGATCATCCACAATTTCAGCGCCGCGCTGTCCGGGCGTGAGGGCGCTGTTCGCGATTTGATCAACCGTTTCGACACTTTCGTGGGGACACTGGACCAGCAGCGGGACAACATCGTTACGTCGATCCAGGCGTTGAACCGGCTTGCCGAGACATTCGCAGGACAGCGCGACGTTCTCACCGAGGCGCTGCGCAAGGTACCGCCCGCGCTCGAGGTATTTATCAAGGAGCGGCCCCGCTTGACGGCCGCTTTGGATCACCTGCGGGTGTTCAGCAACACCGCCACCGGGCTGATCAACGACACTCAGGCCGACTTGGTCAAGAATCTGAAAAACCTGGAGCCGACAGTCCGCGCGCTCGCCGACGTCGGACCGGGGCTTGACTCGGCGATCGCGTACTCGACGGTTTTCCCGTTCACCCAGAACTTCGTCGACCGAGCCGTTCGAGGCGACTACTTCAACCTGCATTTCCAGTTCGACATCACGATTCCCAAGCTCAAGAGTGCACTGTTCCTTGGGACCCACTGGGGACAACTGGGGGACGGGCAGGTACCGGCGCCTGGGGAACCCTATTACCTGAATTACACATATGATCCGTTGCGCGCCGGCGCCGCACAGCCGCCCGGTCCCGTGGCACCGCCGCTACCCGGCCCGCCGCAGCCGCCTGGCGTTCCGCCGGCTGGCCCCCAAGCTCCGCCGCCGGCGCCTCAGCAGTCTCTCCAATTCAGCGCTCCGCTACCGGGACCCGCGGCTCCACCGCCGGGGTTTGGTCCCTTACCGGGGCCGGCCGCCGCGCCGCCAGCCCCACTGCCGGCTGGGCCGAATCCTGGCCCGCCGCCGGGGTTCCCGACGGCAGGAGGGGGCGGATAGATGCTGACGCGTTTCGTCCGGATTCAGCTGGCGATTTTCGCGATCGTCGGGATCATCGGGATCATCGCGATGGTCCTCTTCTACATCCAGCTGCCGACCCTGCTCGGCATAGGCCGGATGACTGTCACTCTCGAGCTGCCGGCCACCGGTGGCCTGTACCGGTTCTCCAACGTGACCTACCGCGGAGTGCAGGTCGGCAAGGTCACCGCGGTGGCGCTCACCGCGAACGGCGCCAAAGCAACGCTGTCGCTCGGCACCTCGCCCAAGATCCCGGCGAACCTGCACGCCGATGTGCTGAGCGTATCCGCGGTGGGCGAGCAGTATGTGGACTTGCGGCCACGAACCGATTCGGCGCCGTATCTGCGCAACGGGTCGGTTATTGCCATGCGTGACACCACGATTCCGCAAGCGGTCGGACCGCTGCTCGATCAGGTGAACGCGTTGATCCAAAGCCTTCCCAAAGACAAGATTGGCCAATTGCTCGACGAGTCGTTCCAAGCCTTCAACGGGGCCGGATACGATCTGGGATCGTTGTCCGACTCGACCTCGCGAATCTCCGCCGACGCGAACAGCGTCGTCGACCGCACGCGAACCCTCACCGAAGACACTGGGCCGCTGCTGGACTCGCAGGCGAAGACCGCCGACTCCGTTCGCACCTGGGCGCGTAGCCTAGCCGGGATTTCCGACGTGGTGGCGACCGACGATTCCCGGGTTCGCACAGTGCTGCAAAACGGTCCCGGCGCCGCGGACGAGGCATCGCGGCTCTTCGAGCAAATCAAACCGACGCTGCCGGTGCTGCTTGCCAACCTCACCACCATCGGGCAGATCGGCGTCACCTACCACGCCTCGCTGGAGCAGCTGCTGGTGCTGCTGCCGCCGTCCGATGCCTACATACAAACGGCCGCCTCGTTCAACCATCCCGACGGTTGGTCCAGGGGCGACTTCGCACTCACGATCGACGATCCGCCCATTTGCACGGTCGGCTTCTTGCCGCAAAGCCAATGGCGATCCCCGTCCGACCTCACCGACATCGACACGCCGGACGGGTTGTACTGCAAACTGCCGCAGGATTCACCGCTTGCGGTTCGCGGTGCCCGCAACTATCCCTGCATGGGGCACCCCGGAAAGCGCGCGCCCACCGTCGAAATCTGCAACAGCGACAAGCCATACATGCCGCTGGCAATGCGCCAGCATGTCCTGGGCCCTTCCCCCATTGATCCCAACCTGCTGTCCCAGGGCATACCGCCGGACGACCGGGTCACCGCCGACCGAAGAATCTTCGGCCCGATCGAAGGAACACCTTTGCCACCGGGAGCCGTCCCGCGGGGAACACCCGCCGGGCCGCGAGGAGCGAATCCACCACCGGGCACGCTGGGCGCAGCTGCACCGCCGGCGCCGTCGTCGCTCTCGGCCAACATGTCGACGCAGGCCGCGGACTTTCCGCCGATAGCGCCACTCGACGTCCCCGCGCAGGGCGCGCCCGCCCCGCCGCCGGCCGCGGCGCCCTCACCGCCGGTGGGTCCGCCACCACCCGACCGGGTCAATGGTACACAGCCGCAGGCGCATCCAAGCTCGTTCGGGGCCAAGGCATCTCGACCCGCGCCGTCGGTCGCGGTCGCCCCGTACGATCCGCGCACCGGTCGTTATGTCGCTCCGGACGGGAAGTTGTACCAGCAGTCGGATCTGGCAACCTCGACCGCGCCCAAGAAGTGGCAGGACCTATTTCCGACTTAAAGGTGCTACAGGCTGGCTAGTTAGCCAATTAGCCAATCTTGTCCAGCCGCAGCGGCAGTTCGATACCAAGCCACTGGTTTTGCCCACAGGCGCCACTCGGGCCGATCGTCTTGTCCTTCCCGGTCAGTACCGGCGATCCGATTTTGAATTCACCACTACCCTCGGGATCAACTGGATAGAAATAGTAGGTCTGCTTCCCTGTGAACGCGGTGCCGTCTTGGCACCGCTCCCAATTCGGCACGTCGTGTTTGACGTACCACATTAGCCCGTCAACCATGTAAACAGGCGCCGTCCAGCCCTGGTCGCTGGTCAGCGTGCCGTTGCATTCCTGAAAATTGGTGCAAGAGGAGCTGATTTTCCATGTGGCGACGACTGTCGGCTCGTAGTTGTACTGGTCATTGATCTTGGCCCAATTGCCGTTTGACGTCGCGCGGTAGGTGCCGTTGATCGCGACGTCTTCCTTCGTGGTTGCTCGGGCCGTGGATGCCGGACCCAAAATGCTGAATACGTTGGCAGCCAACAGTATCGCGGTAGTAATCGTTCCAGCTGAACGCATCGTGTGCTCCTCGACGGGCATTAACCGACAATGCCCATGCGACTTTGACGACACCGGTAGCGGCGTTCTCGTGCGATGAGAATAGCACCGGCACTACCGGCCGGGTAAGGGTTCGAACGAATGCCAGATACGGTCATCCGAATGGATCCAACTTCGAGATCAGCCAGGAACCGTTGACCTTCGTGAGCGTTATTCGCACGCTGCTCGGAGTTGTCAGCGGTTGTGGCTTGTCCTTGCTCGTGGTGGTCTCGTTGAGGAACACCAGCACGACGGCTGAGTCCGGGTGCAGTTCGGATACGGCCGCCCGAACCACCGTGACCGTCTGCGCGATGTGCTTCCCTCGCACCGCCGGCGTGACGATCTGTTTGGTGAATTTGTCGTAGTAGGCAAGAAACTCCCCGGTCAGATGCGACTTCGCGTTAGCGAAGTCACGATCCATACTGTCGGTCGAGTACGAGAGCGACGCGACGGCACCGTCTGAAGCTGCCTGGATAGCCCGGTGGGCTGCGGCGTTGTCGATCTGTCGGTCCGGACGGTACTGGAAAAAGAACAAGCCGACAGCCAGCCCCATCGCAGCAACTACCAACGCCGCGAAGAGAATTGAACGCCACTGCTCGAGACACCGGGCGGTCACCCGGCTGATCGCGGCCATTCTGCTGGGACGCGCGTCGCCGGGGGAAGGAGCCTCCGTGCTATCAGTCGGCGATTCCGGGTCCTCAAGTGCGGTCTCGGCATCGTCGCGTGGCGACTTTTGCTCGGAAGTCATTGGACGAAATCGAGTTTCGACGTCTTGAGCTGACCGCCGTCCCGATCGATATTGACACTGAGCCGCCAGAAGACCGGCGGCCGTTTCGACTTATCGGGATTGGCGGTGTCGGATTTCGCGACTACCAAGACGACTGCCGAATTGTCCGTCATCGACTCCACTGCGGCGTCTTCCACGGTGGCCTTGGTGGTGACCTTCGCATCCTGTGCACTTTTAATCATGTAGGTTGCCGTCGCTTCCAGCTGGCTCTTAAGCGGGCCCGTCGTCTCATCGATGGTGCGCTGCACGTTCTCCTTGGCGTGGTCGGGGTCAATCGACATCATCATCTCGACCCCGCGCCGCGCAGCCGCGGCGAACTCCGCGGCGTGCCTGTGCTCACGCACGAGTGAGAGGTGTTGCCAGACCATGTAACCGCTCACCGCAAGTGATGCGGCGATGAGGATCGCGGCACAGATGCCCGCCGCTTTCTTACCGGGGCGACGGACCCGCCGTTGCCGCCATCGCCTTGACCGTGCGGGAGCCGGCTCGGTTTCGTCGGCGTCGCCTTCGGCCTGCCGGCGTAATTCCGCCGCGCGGGCACGGGCCGCCTCGGCGCGCGCCTCCGCGCGGGAGACCTCTTCTTCTGCTTCCGCTAGCCAGGCTGGAGCTTCGGTGGTCGCTGGGTCGGCGTCGGAATCGGTCACTGGCCCCGGGCTGTAGCTGGCACGGAGAATCACATTATCACTTCAAAATCGCTGGCCGGACGGCCATGGGGGTGCGCAACAAGCAGTCCGCCACGTGGCGGGCGCGACCTTCTCCGAACAGGAGAATTTTCTTATCGCCTGTGCAAAACTGGGTCGGTGCGTCTCATCGTGGCAGTGGTTGCTGCGCTGATCGGAGTCGGCGCGTTGATGCCGCCGACTGCTGCCGCCGGTCCGACTGTTTGCGACTATCCGGACTGCACCCCAGGCGTCGCCCCGCACATGGTCCTCGGCGCACCGTGTGACAACACCACTTATTACGTGTTTGGGGTCACAGACTATTACACTTCTTTTTCCTCGCAGCCCGGACGGCTGATGTTCTGCGGCTCACCCCGCAGATATCAGCCACGGTGGTTCCGTTCGCCTCCGATGGCGGGAATCAAGGAAGAAAATGCTGACTGCAAGCAGTGGCTGAACTACGTTGCGCAGTCGCCCGACGGGCTATTCCTGGTCTGCATAGCGCAGGCGGGCCAGACCTTCTGGACGCGGGGCGACACGTAAAAGTTATTGCCTGACAAACGCATTGCGCGGAATTGTTAACGGTAGGTCGACCGAACTCAGCAGTCCAGGTTCTGCGGCAACGACATAGGGCACCGCGTTGAGAACTCGCATCGCGGTGGCGACCATCGCGCCCGCGCCTGACGTCATTCCCGCCACTCCGGCCCGTTGCGGATCCTTGAGCGTCGCCGCCAGCGTGCATTCGATGTCGGGATCACCGCTGATGACGATGCGGTAGCTCAAATCGCCGATGCCGGTGGGCCAATCCGGCGCGACATCGTGTGCCAGTCGGGTGATGTGTTCGATGACGATGGCCTCGCGACCGTCCACCACACCGATCGCCCGCATTCGCAGTGCGCCGCAGGTCCCAGCCTCGACGGTGCCCATCGCGACGTCCAGGGTCCGATTCGTCACCGCGCGATCGAAGTTCTCGCGCACCTCTTGGACCTCGACCCCGAGTGCATCGGCGATTAATCGGATCTGCCCCTGCCATTCGCCGGCAATCGCGCCGGGAAAGCTGATCCATGGCTGATAGTCAAGGGGCTGACCAAAACCCAACCCGTTGATCATGATGTCGGGAACTCCGTAGTCGTCGTACAACCCGATCTCGAACGCGTGAATCTTCTCGATCGACGACGACTGGGTCGACAGCACCAGAGGTAAGTAGTCGGCGGCGAAGCCCGGCTCAATTCCCGACGCGTACAGCGAGACCTGGCCCTGTTTGGCTGCGGCGGCGAGTTGGTCGCGCCACTCCGCGGGTTCGTAGGCGCGCGGATTGACCAGCCGCGTGGTGCTTGTCGTGACGACATTGACACCGGCCTCGAGAAACCTGACGTAGTCAGGGATGGCCAGCGAGTCGCGTTCGGGACCGCTGGCCGCGTAGATGACGCAGTCGGGTTTCAGGCCGATCAGCGCATCCGCGTCGTTGGTGGCGGCAAGTCCGATCGGCTCACCGTTGGCCAGCTCGCCGGCGTCCTTTCCGACCTTCTCATCCGAGTGCACCCACACGCCCACGAGCTCGATGTCGGGTCGACGTTGGATGGCGTGGATGGCGATCGATCCGATGCCGCCCGTCGCCCAGACCACCACACGTAAAGGGCTGTTCGTCATTTCGATCCTCTCTTACTAAGTGTTGAGGCTACCTAATTTTTGGTCCGTGATCGGGGTGGGTGGGGCAGACGCCTTCTTACCGAAAGCATTGATATGTAGTATCGCGAACCTGGACAAAAGATCCAAAGAACAAATATTAGGTTGATAAGGTGCCCACACGCGGCGGTCCTCATACCGCCGGCCGGCACGAGAACAATGCGGGAGACGTGACCGATGTTCACGCTGAGGTTCGACATGCGAGCGCCCGATTGGGCCGCGCCCGCCACCGACCTGTATGCCGCGGCCATCGACATGTGCGCCTGGGCGGACACCCGTGGTGCGATCCTCACCGTCCTGTCCGAGCACCACGGCGCCGACGACGGCCATCTGCCGACCCCGCTGATCTTGGCCTCGGCGATCGCCGCCAGAACCAAGCAGATGGCGATTCTGCTTGCCGCGGTGCCGATTCCACTCTGGGATCCGATACGGCTGGCCGAGGAGATGACGGTCTTGGATCTCATCAGCAGAGGCCGCGTGTCGTATGTCTTTGGTGTCGGTCATCGCAGCGAGGAGTACGACCATTTCGGCTTGGACATCACCACGCGTGGCCGGGTCGCCGACGAGATGCTGGCCGTGCTCGGCCGTCTGGTGCGAGGCGAACCTGTCGAGTATCACGGCCGCCGGGTTCGCGTCACCCCGTCGTGCGGGTCGGCGACGGGACCGCTGATGATGATCGCCGGCGGCAGCAAGGCGGCCGCTCGGCGCGCCGCCACGCACGGCCTCGGGTTCATCTCGCAGACCGATTCCCCGGATCTGCGGGAGTACTACGAATCGCAATGCCGGGCCGCCGGGCACGAGCCCGGCATCGTTCAGTCTCCGGTGCCAGGCACTCCCACAACGGTTTTCGTCGCCGACGATGTCGATCAGGCGTGGGAGGTGCTGGGACCGCACCTGGTGCACGACGCCGTGACCGCCGCGTCGTACCGCCCGCACGACGACTCGGTGGGCAGCATCACTCGTGCCGACAACGTGACGGCCCTGCGGGAAGAGGAAGGTCCCTACCGGATATTCACCCCAGATGAGGCAACCGACTACATCCGCAGCGGGCGACCGCTGCCGCTGCACCCGCTGTGCGGCGGCATTCCGCCCGCTGCGGCGTGGCACCATCTGGAGTATGCGGCCGCGGCGACCGCGCGGGCGCGGTCCGAGTAGAGGAGAACGTCTGTGCCGTCTTCGGTGTCTGAACCCGCTCGTACCGTCGTATGGTCCACCGGGGGAGTCGGCGCGCACGCAATTGATGCGATCAGACGCCGCCCCGATATGAAACTGGTTGGCGTATGGGTGTATTCGCCTGGCAAAGTTGGTAAGGACGCCGGCGAGTTGGCCGGTGGCGAACCGATCGGTGTGACCGCAACCAACGACGCCGATGCGCTGATCGGGCTTGCGCCCGACTGCGTGGTGTATGCCGCGAGCGGACCCGAACGGGACGCGGCCGCGGTGCGCGACTACCTGCGGTTGCTGGAGGCCGGCATCAACGTCGTGTCGACGTCGTCGACCAGCCTGGTCCACCCGCCGTCGTACTTCGCCCCGGATTGGCGAAAGCAACTCGAGGCGGCCGCCGCCGCCGGCCACGCGTCGTTGTATGTATCGGGCATCTTCCCCGGCTTCGCATCCGACCAGCTTGCGCTGCTGATGAGCACCCAGTCGAAGAACATTCGCAGCATCACGGCCAGCGAGGTCGCGCTGAATGACCACTACCCGGTCGCGGACGTGATGATGGACGGACTGGGCTTCGGTCGGCCGCTGGACTTCGAACCGATGATGAAGACACCGGGTTTCATCGAGATGGCTTGGAAAGCACCGATATACCTGATGGCACAAGGCCTCGGCGTCGAGGTGGAGGAGATGCGGAGTTCCTTCGATCGGCAACCGACCGGTCGCGAGATCGAGGTGGCATTCGGCACCATCCCGGCAGGCACCTGCGGCGCCGTCCGCACCCGCGCCGCAGGCGTGGTCAACGGCCGGGAAGCGATCGTGATCGAACACGTCATCCGGATGGCGCGCGACGTCGCACCCGACTGGCCGCAGTCGGAGTTCGACGCGACCTACCGGGTCGACATCGTCGGCGATCCTGACATCCACTGCGAGATGGCGCTCGGCGAGGCCGAAGGCCACGGCGCGGGCCGGGCCGCCATGGCGTCCACGGCCATGCGCGTCGTCAACGCGATCCCGTATGTCATCGACGCGGCGCCTGGGCTGCTGAGCTCGTTGGACATCCCAATGACCCTGCCGCGGCACGCTTTTGACTGAGCAGTTCACCGAAGTGCCTACTTGGGCTGGTTCGGCACGCCTGGGAACAACTGGCCCGGCGGCGCGGCGGTCACCCAACCGCCCAACTTCGTAACCAGATGGGGCGCAAAGACGGCACCGTAGAGAACGTTTCCGATGACGACGACGGCAACGATGGACAGAATCGACGATCCAAGTCGACTCTTCGACCGCTTATCGGCCCACATCTCGATGACATTTCGTCCTTGCGCGTCGGTGCGACCGAGGAGATAGGTGAAGACCATCATCTGAATACCCATCGCCAGCGAGTCGTAAAGCGGGTACTGGTGAGTCGTTCCCTCACGTATCGCCAGGCCGGGAATCACCCGGCCGTAATAGAAAACGCCGAGCTTGGCTCCGAGAAACCCATTGAAGAGAAGCGCCCAGCAGAAGCCCACAATCAGGCCGACCGTCAATAGTGTTGTGGGCCTGCGCCAACCGAACTTTGCGCTCAACCATTGCCCCAGCCCGGCGCCTGTCACGGCCGGCAGCACGAAGTAGGAGATGTAGCCGATGGGAACGAACAAGGGCAATCCACCCCACGTCATGTTCAGCGGCCACCACGACGGCATGCGGGGAATCGCGGGCGGAAACTGCGCGTACATCGCCCAGTCGTAGGGCGCCTCAATCCACGAGAAAGAGATCGCTGAGATGCACAGCAGCAGGAGGGGGTGCACACGGCGCTGGCGAACGCTGAGGTACACACCGCTGGCGGTAAATGCGATGCCCCCGACGAGCGCGAAGTCGCTGGCCGCCTGCATCACGGGTGTCATCTGGGCACTCATTGGTCGCGCCCTTGACGTGCCTCCGGGTCGAAACGCAGCACCAGCCCGAAGATCAACACGATCAGTCCGAACAGCGTGCCGAGCATGATCACCGCGCCCATGTCCGCACCCCTTTCGATACGCACTCGACGTTTAGGATAGTGCATACTATCCTAAACGTCGTGTCCCAGCGATCTGCCGCCGCGACGATGCGCCGGCCCCGTGGCGAACCGCGCAGACTGCTGCTCGACGCCGCCCGAACGCTGTTCGCCCGTCAGGACTACAGAAGCACCACGACCCGTGAAATCGCAGCGGCCGCCGGTGTCACCGAGCATCTGCTGTTCCGCCACTTCGGTTCGAAGGCAGCGCTGTTCCGCGAGGCCCTTGTCCTACCGTTCACCAGCTTCGTCGACGAATTCGGCCAGACGTGGCAGTCGGTGGTCCCCGAGGAGACCGACGAGCAGGAGCTGACCCGGCTATTCGTCGGACAGCTCTACGACGTGTTCGTGAAACACCAAGGTCTGCTGTTGACGCTGATGGCATCGGAGGCTCTGAGCGAGGATGAACTGGCCGACACCGGGATTGCCGACGTCAGGCGGGCACTGCGGGTCCTCGGTCGAATCAGTGCCGAGGGCATGAACTTACGCGGGCTGCGCTCCGACCATCCCGACCTGCCGGCGCACTCAACGGTAGCCATGATCGCCGGCATGGCTGCGCTGCGGTCAACCTACTTCGGCACCAAGCCGCCGTCGAGGGAGGTGATCGTTGACGAACTCATCCAGGCAATCCTGCACGGCTTCCTGCACCGCAACGACTGAACAGCCAACGCTGCACTGGAAGGGACTCGAAAGAAGATGACAGGCGCCAAGGCGGTCGAGTTGTATTACGACCCATACGATCCCGACATCGACGACAACCCATACCCGGTATGGAAGCGGATGCGCGAAGAAGCGCCGCTGTACTACAACGAAAAGTACAACTTCTATGCGCTGAGTCGGTACGAGGACGTCGCGCGCGAGCTGCCGAACTGGCAGACCTATCGATCGGGACGCGGCACCACCGCCGATATCTTGTTCAACAACATCGAGGTGCCGCCCGGCATTTTGCTTTTCGAGGATCCCCCGCTGCACGATCTGCACCGTCGCCTGCTGTCCCGGGTCTTCACTCCCCGGCGCATGCTTGCGGTGGAGTCGCTGGTTCGCGATTTCTGCGTCAAAGAGTTGGACCCGCTAATTGGTTCTGGGGGTTTCGATTTCATCGCGGATCTCGGGGCGATGATGCCGATGCGGACAATCGGCTACCTCCTTGGCATACCCGAAGAGCATCAAGAAAGCATCCGAGATCGCAACGCCGCCTATATCGACGTCGCCAAGGGCCGCGAGCCCGGCGAGGTCAGTCAGAAGATATTTGAAGGAACCATCGTGATGTTCGGCGAGTTCATCGAATGGCGGGCCGAGCATCCCTCCGATGACCTGATGAGCGAGCTGCTAGCCGCCGAGATCGACGAACCCGACGGGACGCGACGGCCGCTGTCACGCACTGAGGTGCTGTCCTATACCGCGATGATCGCCGGTGCGGGCAACGAGACCACCGCCCGGCTCATAGGTTTCATGGGACAGCTGCTCTCGGATCACCCGGATCAACGGCGCGAGCTCGTCGTCGACCCGTCGTTGATCCCCGGCGCGGTCGAGGAGTCACTGCGCTTCGAGCCGCCGTCGCCGGTGCAGGCCCGCTACGTCGCTCAGGATGCCGAGCACTACGGCCGCGTCGTACCGGAAGGGTCGTTCATGTTGCTACTCAACGCTTCTGCCAACCGAGACGGACATCAGTTCCCCGATCCGGACCGCTTCGACATCCACCGTCGTGGCAGCCACCTTAGCTTCGGGCAAGGACTGCACTTCTGCCTCGGCTCGGCGCTGGCCCGTTTGGAAGCTCGGGTGGCCTTCGAAGAGGTCCTCAAACGCTGGCCTGACTGGGAAGTCGACTACGCCAACGCGGAACGGGCGCACACCGCAAGCGTGCGCGGGTGGGCACGCCTACCTGTCATCGTCGGATGAGTAGCGGTCGGCCGGCCGGCGCCAGCGCCGATCGGGGCGTGAAGGTCAGGTGCAATTCGGATAGGCCGCGCAAGATATACGTCGGCTCGTAGGAGTAACGGCGTTCGCCAACCGGTCCGTGTTTGGTTTCGCTGATGCCGATTTCGGACATCCGGTCCAGAATGCGCTCGACCGAGACCCGACCCTCGACGCGGGCCAGCGGTGCACCGGGACAGGAATGCACGCCGCGGGCAAACGCCATATGTTCGCGGACGTTCTTGCGGTCGAGCTGGAACTCATGTGGATTGTCGAATCGGCGCGGATCACGGTTGGCGGCGCCGGGCAACACCATCACGATGGTGCCGACGGGAATGTCTACCCCGCCGATGGTGGCCGGCCTGCGGGCCAGCCGGGAGTCACTTTTGACCGGACTCTCCATGCGCAGCGATTCTTCAATGAAGTTGGGAATCAGGCTGCGGTCATTGCGCAGCTTCTGCTGGATATCGCGTCGATCGCCGAGTGCCTGCAGCGCCGCAGACAGCAGCTTGGCGGTGGTCTCCTGCCCGGCGGCGAAAAGGAAGGTCGCCGAACGGCTCACCTCGATGACTTCGGGCGTGGATCCGTCCGGGTACTTCGCCGTCGCCAACGAGGTCAGCACGTCGTCGCGGGGACTGCTGCGCCGGTCTTCGATGTAGGAGCAGAACTTCTCGTCGAGCCACTCCAGCGGATTGACGCCGACCGACTCATGATCCAGCGCCCCGACCCGCGCTCCGGGACGGTCGGCGCCCAGCACCGTGCGGAACTGCTTGTGGTCTTCTTCGGGGACACCGAGCAGGTCAGCGATCACCAACGTTGCGAAGGGCTTTGAATATTCGGCGATGAATTCGCACTCGCCGGTGTCGAGGAACTCCTCGAGCTGGCGGTCGGCCAGCTGCCACATGAATTCCTCGTTTTCCTTCAGCCGGCTCGGTGTCAGCAACCGGCTCAGTATCGAGCGTGCGCGAGTGTGGTCGGGCGGATCCATGGTGACCATGTGCTCGAACATCGGAAACTGACTGCGGTGCTCCTCGATCTGAGCGCTGAGATCGTCGCCCTCGGGTTCGAACGGCAGCGGCGGGAACGGGCCGCCGAGCGCGACGCAGTTGGAAAACGTGTCGGGGTCCTTATAGACCGCGTTGGCCTCTTCCCAGCCGGTGATCGCGACGACGTTGTGGTGGGGCAGCCGCATCACCGGGTTTTGGCTGCGCAGGTAGTCGAAGTAGGGGTGCGGATCGGGAACCAGGGACGGGTCGGTGAAAAAGTCGATGGAACCGAACGTTGAGTCAAGGCTTGCCATGTCGTTACGGGCCTCCCGAGGCTGATGTACCCGTGGTTTCAGGGCGAGACGTAGCGCCGTCCTGATACAAGATCGAGAAAAGTGCTGAGCACCTGCTTAGCATGGCGCTAATGTCGTGGTCAAGGTCACGGCGTTGCGCAACGCTACGATCACCCATGTTGAGCAGGCGATCGGCAGGAGTTTGGAGCTAAGGCATGACTTCGGCACGCAGGATCGGGGCGCCCGATGCCAAGAACCGGGGCGTGCTGCTCGACGCCGCCGAGCAGTTGATGCTCGAAGAGGGTTATGCCGCAGTCACTTCCCGCCGTGTCGCCGAGAAGGCCGCGCTGAAGCCTCAGCTTGTTCACTACTACTTCCGCACCATGGACGATCTTTTCTTGGCCGCGTTCCGCCGTCGCGCGGAAGAAGGACTTGAGGTACAGGCGCAGGCACTGCAATCGCCGCAACCACTGTGGGCGCTGTGGCGGTTCAGCACCGATCCGGCGGCCACCGCGATAACGATGGAATTCGTCGCGTTGGCCAATCACCGCAAAGCGCTCAAAACCGAAATTGCCTACTACGCGGAGCGTTTTCGCGAAGAGCAACAAAAGGCGCTGTCGACGGTTCTGCAGCGCTACGGTGTCGACCCCGCCCAGGTGCCGCCGCTGGTGTGGTCGGTGCTGATAACCAGTGTCTCCCGGGTGCTGGTGATGGAGCAGGCGCTCGGCATGTCCGCCGGGCATGCCGAGACCGTCGAGTTCGTCGAGCGCTACCTCCACCGACTGGAGGGCGACCCTGAGGGTCTGCCGGCTCACCAGCTACGCAGCGAACAGATCACGCCCTTGGCGCCGTCGTTCGAGACGACCACCGCCCCGTCGACGACGAGAGCACAGTGAAACATCGGCGTGCCCGGTTCGGTACCGGTGCTAACTGTGACCATGGCGTAGTCGTTGGGATCTGACAGCATCACTGTCGGCGAGACCCATGGGTGGCCCGGCGCGATGTCGGCTCGGACATTGGGCGTGTACTGGTAGGTGTTGTGGCTGTAGTCGGAGAATTTCGGCGGCTGCTGGTCCAGGTAATAGATGTCGGCATAGATCGGACTGGCCGACGTGATCACGTAGGTGACTGGATGCATTACCGGGTCATCAGCCCGCGACGGCACCGCGAAGCCGACGGCGGCCAGCGCGATCGCCAACGTGCCCAGCAGAGACCTACCGACTGTATTCACATCGCACCTCCTACTTTGGCGCTCCGGTTCATCACCCGATCGGCGGCTTGCCAGTGGCCGTCGCGAACCCATAGCCGCGCAAACGCATTCACGGCTTCGTCGGGGGAGACCCCGTCGATGACCCGTTTGATCTCGCCTGCGGGACGCGCCGACAGTGCCCGGGCCACTCGTCGCCAGTCCTCGTCGAAGGTCGACCGCGGCAACACCTGGTCGATCAGTCCGATCCGCTCGGCGTATGCGGCATCGAGCACCATGCCGGTTCCGGCTAGCAGCAATGCCCTGCTCTTGCCGACCAATTCGGCCAGCCGCTCGGCGCCGCCCCAGGCCGGCATGATCTCCAGGGCCACCTGGTTGAACCCGATCTTGACGTCGTCGGCGGCCAATCGGATGTCGGCGGCCACTGCGACCTCGGCGCCGCCGCCGAGAGCGTGACCGTTCAATGCGGCGATCACCGGCGCGGGAAAGTTGGCCAGCCGGTCGCAGAGCGATCGCATCCGCCAGGCCATCGCCGCCGCGTCTTCCTCGGTCCGGATTTTGCTGAGCTCTTTAAGGTCCCCGCCGGATACGAAGGCCCGGTCGCCGGCGCCGGTGATGGCAAGAGCGCTGGCCCCCTCGGCCGCGTCGAGCGCCTTCTCCAACTGGTCCATGGTGTCCAGCGAGATCGCGTTGCGCGCGTGCGGACGGTCGATGGTCAGCACGGCAAGCCCTTGGTCGAACTCCAGGTCCACCATGTGCCGCTTCCCATCGCGCGATATTGGCATTCTCCTCAGCGGAGAATAGCATCGGCCCGTCAAGTCGATAGCCCTTCGAAGGACCCTAACGTTTGCCGGTCGGAGGCTTGAGCCAATGCGCAATATTCCCGTCGAACTGGTCACGCAATACGAGGACGCGGGCTGGTGGACCCGCGAGACCCTGGGACAGGTGCTGGCCGGCGGGCTGAACGCCGCTCCGGACGCGCAGTTTCGGGCGTATTCGGCGGTACGACCATGGTCGGGAACGTTCCGCGAGGTCGAGCAGGTGGCCCGTCGGCTTGCGGCCGGGTTGCGTGCCCGCGGCGTCGGCGCCGGCGACGTCGTCGCGTTTCAGCTGCCGAATTGGATGGAGGCCGCCGCGACGTTCTGGGCGTCGGCGTTCCTGGGCGCGGCGCTGGTGCCGATCGTGCACTTCTACGGCCGCAAGGAGCTGGCGCACATCCTGGCCGCCGCCAAACCGCGAGTGTTCATCAGCGCCGAGGAATTCGGCCGGATGACCTATCAGCCTGATCTGTGCTCCGACATTCCAATCGTCGGCTTGGTCGGGCGGGACTTCGACGATCTGCTGGCCGACGAACCGATGGCCGGCACGGTTGCCGCCGACCCGGCGGGACCTGCTTTGATCGCCTTCACCTCCGGCACCACCAGCGCGCCCAAGGGCGTCATCCACAGCCATCGCAGCCTGGTCTGCGAAGCGCGCCAACTCTCCGGCCAGATCCGGTCAATCGGCGACAACCAGCTGACCGCGACACCGGTCGGGCACTTCATCGGCATGCTTGCCGCTTTGCTGATCCCGGTCCTCAATGGTGGGTCGGTCCATCTGATCGACAACTGGGACCCGGGCGAAGTGCTGGCGTTGATGGACCGCGACGGTCTCACGCTGGGCGGCGGCCCGCCCTACTTCGTCACCAGTCTGCTCGATCACCCCGATTGCACGCCCGCGCATCGGGCCCGGATCAGGACCCTCGGGCTGGGCGGGTCGACGGTGCCGGCGGCGGTGACGCGACGGCTCTCGGATATGGGCATCATCGTCTTCCGGTCCTACGGCAGCAGCGAGCATCCCTCGATCACCGGGTCAACCCTGGACGCGCCGGAAGACAAACGCCTGCTCACCGACGGTTGTCCGATGCCCGGCGTGGAGATCCGGTTGGCCGCCGACGGCGAGATTTTCAGCCGCGGGCCTGACCTGTTTCTCGGCTATACCGACGATGTGCTGACCGCGGCCGCCTTCGACGACGACGGCTGGTATCGCACCGGTGACGTCGGCGTGCTGGATGCCGACGGTTACCTCACCATCACCGACCGCAAAGCCGACGTCATCATCCGCGGCGGGGAGAACATCAGCGCCGTGGAAGTGGAAGAGGTGCTGCTCGGGATGCCCGGGATCGCGGAGGCGGTGGTGGTCGCCGCCCCCGACGCCGGTCTTGGTGAGCGGGTCGCCGCCGTCCTGCGGCTCAAACCGGGCCACGCATTGCCCACCGAAGACCAGGTTCGGGTGCATTTCTCCGGCCAGGGGGTGGCTCGTCAGAAATGGCCGGAGATTTTGCTCGAAGTCAGCGACTATCCGCGCACGGCAAGCGGCAAGGTGCAGAAACGTCTGGTGCGGGAGGGCATTGCGGTAGCCTCGGGGTGAGAATAGTATTCTCACAAATTGCGAAGGAGGATTCCATGGGCCAGTTG
>Ga0187782_10000822_pt1 | contig 21755 bp, 15 predicted proteins | sample 0715_SJ02_MP15_2_FD_132454 | JGI IMG/M metagenome (GOLD analysis project Ga0187782, IMG submission 132454) | Tropical peat soil microbial communities from peatlands in Department of Meta, Colombia - 0715_SJ02_MP15_20_MG | ecosystem: Environmental > Terrestrial > Soil > Wetlands > Peat | place... | reverse complement strand
AGGCGTTCAAGGAGCAAGTGGTTGCCTTGGCAGAGGGCGGCGCAGACGCCCTGTGCATCGAGACCATGGGATCCCTCTTGGAAGCCGTCCAGGCGATTAAGGCGGGCAAGGAATGCACCATCCTGCCAGTTATCTGCACCTTCACATTTCAAGCAAGCACGCGGGGTTTTCGCACTATGATGGGTGTGACGCCGGAACGCGCAGCGCGCGAGGCGGTGGCGGCTGGCGCAGATATCGTAGGCGCCAATTGCGGAAGCGGCATCGCGCACATGATTGAAATTACACGCCAAATGCGAGCTGCGCAGCCCCATACGCCTATCCTTATTAACGCCAACGCAGGTATGCCGGTCCTGGAAGGGGAAAAGACGGTCTTCAAAGACACGCCGGAATTCATGGCCTCCCAAGTCGAGGCTCTCATCAAAGCCGGAGCACAAATCATCGGAGGCTGCTGCGGCACCACTCCTGAGCACATTGCCGCCATGGCGAGAGCCGCCCACGGAATTGTTGATTGACGATTGAGGGGATTGACGATTGTCGATAGCCGATTGGAGAAGCCGAAACTCGAAATTCGGGAATCAAAAACCGAAATTCGAAAACCAAAGAACCTCATTGAGGGGCGGGGATGCATCGCGATGCCGTTCCATCGGATTGTACCCCTCGCCCCCTTGGGTGAGATGGTGGACCGCGACGGCGCTCTCACCAGCCGTCGCGGGCCGGGTGAGGGGGTCTGACGCGTGCGGCGCACCGATCAAACTGCGGGGATGGCGCATCTATAAAGGACGATGTAGGTGCCGTCCGTGAAAGCGTACCAATCATGAACCATCGCCTTAGTCGTCAATTGGCATTCGAGAATCGGCAAATCCGATCGTCGATCGACAATTCGGAGGTTATTTCCATGTTCAAGTCCGTCGCCCGTACGTTCTTCCTAGTTGCTGTAGCAGCGGCAGTTGGGGCGCAACCCGCGGCCACGCTGGCCGACCAGCGAGACGTGGCAGCGCCGCGCACGGTTCAGGACATACCCGCAAATGACGAGGCCGGGGACGCAGATTCTAAGGATGCGAATGCTTTCCGCACCAACGTCGCCAATTTGTTCAATCAGGAAAAGTTCGATCAACTGGACGAAATTGCCAATGAGGTCCGCTCGCAAAAATCCCGTTTTCCCGGCGGAGCCTGGAAGTCGCACGTGTTCTATTCCGTTCTTCGCGAGCCGGGATCGTTGACGGCGACCGACCAAACCTGGAACGTGCATTTCGAGCGTCTACAGCGCTGGATCGAACGCAACCCGGACTCCATCACTCCCGACGTGGCGCTGGCCGCTTCCTACCTCCGTTTTGCATGGAAAGCCCGCGGTAAGGGCTATGCCAACACGGTGACTGCGGACGGCTGGAGGCTCTTTGCCGAGAGAGTCCAGAAGGCGCGGGATGTATTGGAGCAGGCTCAATCACTTGCTACACGCGATCCTGAGTGGTATCGGACAATGCAGACCGTTTCCCTTGCCCAGGGATGGCACCAGAAACAGGCCGAGGAGCTGTTTGCGGAAGCCAATAGCGTCGAACCCGGCTACTACTATTTTGACGAGGCTTTTGCCAATTATCTGCTGCCCAAATGGTATGGCAAGCCGGGAGATTCCGAGGAGTTTGCGCAGTCGATCGCGGAACGTATTGGCGGGGCAGAGGGAGACTCTGTTTACTTCCGCATCGCGTTGAGCTTGAACTGCTGCAAAGCCCAGCCGCAGGTGCCGAGTATCTCCTGGGAGCGCGTGAAACAAGGCTTCGCGTCGTCGAAACAGCTCTACGGCAGCACAAACTACCAACGAAACGCTGTGGCCTTTATGGCCCTCCGCCAGGGGGACCGGGAATACGCCCAGCAGCTTTTTGCGCGCATCGGCGATAATTGGAATGAGAGAGTGTGGCGCAGCAAAGACAACTTTGACCGTAGCAAATCTTCCTTAACCTTGAAGCTAAAGGGCCAAGACTAAAACGTAAAGTCTAAAAGGATGAGGCTGCGGTCCCATAGACAATAAACGGCGGCTACAAAATGACGGAATCACGCCCCCCAGCCGTCAATCAGCAATCGTTCCTCGAAGATGGGCAAAGGCTTCAATCGACCATCGACAATCATCAGTCGTCAATCATCAAGCGAACCTCGGGGATTCTTGCGGGTTCACGGCAGGAGGCGGTGGGGAGAATCAAGCGGACGGCGCGCTCATAAAGGAAATAATCCCAGGCCCAATTCGTCAGGACCATGATCCGGTTGCGGAATCCGATGATCTTAACGATGTGCACTCCCAGCCAGGCGACCCAGGCGGGAAAGCCGGTAATATTGAGGCCGTAAAAGTGCGCGACCGCAGCGTTGCGGCCGATGGTTGCCATCATTCCCGGATCGTGGAAACGGAATGGCTTGAGTGCCTGACCTGAAGACTGTCGGAGGATGTTCCGCGCAGCGGTTGTGGCCTGCTGCATCGCCACGGGAGCAACCATAGGCAGCGTTTGGCCATCTTGCTCGAAACGGGCAAGGTCGCCCACGATATACACCTCCGAATGGCCGGAGAGTTGGAGCGTGGGTTCGATCGGCACCCGTCCGCTCCCGTTTACAGGCAATCCCCATGCTTCTGCGGAAGGCTCGCCGCGCACGCCCGCGGTCCATACGACCGTTTCCGCAGGGATCAGCGTGTCGTCCATTAGGTTGACGGCATCAGATTCGATCCTGCGCACGGCGGCGTTCAAGCGCACCTCCACGCCCATGCGGCGGAGCCGTTTGAGAGCGTAATCTCCCAACGACTTCGGCAGTCCACGCAGCAGGCCTGACGCGGCTTCGAGGAGGACTACCTTGGAATCTTCGAGACCCAGCTTGGAATAGTCCTTCCGCAGCGGACCGCGAAGTAATTCCGCGAGAGCTCCGGCAAACTCCACGCCCGTAGCTCCTCCGCCCACAATCGCGAAGGACAGCGCTTTCCTCCGGTCCTCCGGGTCAGACAGCAGAGCCGCCCGCTCAAAACAGCAGAGGATGTGGTTTCGCAGTCTGACGGCTTCATCAAGACTCTTCAACGGAAAAGCTCGCTCGACTCCTTGCACGCCAAAGAAGTTGGTATTACTCCCCGCCGCCACAATCAGGAAATCGTAAGGGACGGTCGTCGCATTGGTTTCCACCACGTGCCTCTCGAAATCGATGTCGTGGACTTCCGCCATCAGAAAGCCCACGTTGGGGAAGCCACGCAGGATGCTGCGCACGGGATAGACGATCTCCTCGGGCTCCACCTCCGCCGCGGCTACCTGATACAGCAAGGGGAGGAAGGTGTGATAGTTGTTGCGATCGATCAGGGTCACATGGAGAGACGAATGGGTGAGCGCGCGGGCCGCCCACAGCCCGCCAAAGCCGGCGCCGATAATCACTACGCGATGGGTGTGCTCCATCTTGGACTGTGTCAGCGAAGCCTGAAGAACTACTGTCGCTCGCTCAATTATTAGATGCTTTTAAGTCCATTTGGATTGCTGCCCACCACGGCGGAGGCCGCCAATCGTAAATCGGCAATCGAGAATCGGCAATCGGGAATCAGTGGGTGACTCGGCTGAGGGGGATCTCGGCTCCCGCCTCCGCTTTGCTGATCTCCGCAGCTTGCATGAAGGCGAATATCTCCAGCGTCTCGTCGGCGCGGACGGGGGGAACGTGCGTGCGCATGAATTTGGCAATCTCAACCAGCAACGGCCGGTAGCTGAATGGCCGGGGCTCAGAGTTGAGAACTGCCTTATCGGTAAATACGGTGATGCCGTAAGCATAGAGTCCGCTCCGAAACCCTCGTAACACTCCCAAACGTCCACCTTTCCATCTTCCTACCACCACGTCCTCGCTTTCTGTGTTCATATGGCTTACTGATTCACACCCCGTGCCCATGAGGGTAAAGAGCATTTCCACGCCATGAATTCCATACCACATCAAGTCAGGGTGATGAGGTTCCGTGGGCGAAGGACTGTAAACACTGTAGGTCAGGAGACGACCCGAACCCTGCGGGTTTCTCAGACGCGCAGTCTCCTCCCAGTACCTTAACGAGGAAGAGCTGAACCACGGCACCGCCGCTTGGCTCGCCAGTCGTGCGATCTCCTTCGCATCCTGGTAGCTGGCAGCGAGGGGCTTGTCAATGAAGACCGGCTTTCCGGCTGCGAAAACGAGCTTGGCCTGGTTCAAATGCGCTCGGCCATCTACACTTTCGAGCAGAACTCCATCCACCATAGTGCAGAGTTTCGGAATGTCATCCACAATCTCGATCTTCCACTTGTCGCGCAACTCCGCCGCGTACTTGTCAACGCGATTCCGGCTCTCCTCGACGTCAGGACTGCCTCCCTTGTAAGCAGCCACCACTCGCACCCCGGGGACATGCTCGGGGTCAGAGGGATCATTGAAGATTCGCGTGAACTCGATAACGTGGGAGGTATCTGTGCCGATGATCCCAACGCGAGTAGCCTGGCTTGAATCCCTCTGCGCAATGGCCATCGAATGCGCAAGCAACAGAATGGGAACCAAGCATAGGGCTTTCCCGCAGACACAATTTAATAGAAACCTCATAATCTCCTCCCACAGTTCAGTTTTGAAGTTTGTAGTGCGGGCGTTTCACCCGCTGGAGCACGGGCATCCTGCCCGCCCTAGCGCGGATAGCCTGCCCCGACCTGACAGGTTCTCGCGCGCTGGGGCGAGGGCCTCCCGCTAGCGCACAGAGGAAACTTTACCAACCTTTGTCAGGGAGGTCCATGATGAACGAGCAAGGCGGGAGTTTATCTGAAAACACAGGAGTGATTATGGAGCGCGGGCGTCTCGCCCGTTGGAGCGCGGGCATCCTGCCCCCAACTTGCTGCGAAAGTGAGACGCTCCAGCCACAGCGGGCAGGATGCCCGCGCTCCTTCCTCGGCCTCCTGCATTGCGGTGGCGTTCTGGAGTATGATGGTATTAGGCAGAATCCACTGATGGAGTGGGCGGGAGATTGCTATCATGGCGACTCTACAGGAAGTCTTACAGCAAACCGTCCGAGAGGGCGAGCTTTATGACAAGCTCGAGCGCGGCTTCGTGCGCTGTTACGCCTGCGGACATTGCTGCCGCATACCGGATGGCCAACTGGGCGTCTGCAAAGTCCGATACAACGAGGGTGGCAAACTGCTGGTGCCCTGGGGCTATGTGGCAAGCGCGCAGTGCGACCCCATCGAGAAGAAGCCTTTCTATCATGCCTACCCCGGCGCCTTGGCCTATAGCTTTGGGATGCTGGGCTGCGACTTGCACTGCGGCTATTGCCAGAACTGGGTTACCTCGCAGGCCTTGCGCGACCCGAGCGCGGTTTCCCCGCCAGTGCGTGTGACACCTGAGGAACTGGTCCGGGAGGCAGTGCAACAGGGGGCGAAAGTCGTTGTGAGCACCTACAATGAGCCACTCATCACCAGCGAGTGGGCGGTGGCGGTTTTCAAGGAAGCCCGCAAGGCAGGCCTGGCCACGGGATATGTCTCGAATGGCAACGGTACACCGCAGGTGCTCGAGTACCTGCGCCCCTGGGTAGACCTTTATAAAGTGGACCTGAAGACTTTTGAGGACAGGCATTATCGCCAGCTCGGGGGACGAATGCAGCCCATTCTGGAAACCATCCGCAGGCTGCATGAAATGGAATACTGGGTGGAAATCGTCACCTTGATCGTTCCGGGATTCAACGACTCGGACGACGAACTAAAAAGATTGGCGGAATTCCTTGCCAGCGTTTCGCCCGATATCCCCTGGCACGTCACTGCCTTTCACAAGAACTACAAGATGACAGAGCCGGAAAACACCAGCTCGCAAACGCTGGTGCGGGCTGCCAGTATCGGCAAGGCGGCAGGTCTGCGCTTCGTCTATGCTGGAAACATGCCCGGTCGGACGGGCGAACTCGAGAACACCTATTGTCCTGAGTGCCACGAACTCCTCGTCGAACGCGTTGGCTTCCACGTTGTCGAATACCGGCTCACGTCAAGGGGCTCCTGCCCCGGCTGCGGCGCTGCCATCCCGGGGCGCTGGGCGGCGGATTTTCAAGGGCAGATTGCCGACTTCCCCTATTTGCCGGGATTCCGGAGATTCGATCGCCTGCGCCTATCTCGCCGATGAGTAGCACAGGCACTCCTGCCTGTGTTTATGGCGCAACGAGTTACCCATCGACACAGGCAAGAGCGCTTGTTCTACGCTCGGACACAGGCAAGAGTGCCTGTGCTAGCCCAAAATTGCGACGCATCCCTCAGCGCAGCCCGTAGAACAAGTATCCCGGCCCCACTCGCATGTTATGCATGAGCGAGGCGGGCGAGACGGCGGCGAGGAGTAATCCCCCTACCGCCTGGGCCAACGCTATTGGCCAGATGTTTCGATGCCGCGCGAAGATCTCGGCAAAAACAAACCCGGCCACGGTGGTGGCAACCATGAGGATGGGATTGGGGATGTGAGCCGAGCCGAAGATAATTCCCACCAGGAGAGAGCGCAGGTGGCGGCTGCGCACGGCCTCCGTAAGGCGGTTATGAAAATAGGATTGCGCTAGATACTGCTGAAAGGCACACCACGCCCCGTAGCCCAGCAAGGATTCGACGGCGTGCCGGTTCACCGGCACAAGCGTCAGGGTGTGCCGCGCAAAACCGTAGGCGAGAAGAGGAATGTAGAAGGCCAAGGCAATGGGCAAGACCAGTTGCGCGTTCGCCCGCATTCCGGCCAGGGAAAGGCCGAGGCTTCGGAAAGTATCGCGGTGCAGAAAATGGCTGACAAGGATGATGCCCCAGAGCGCCATCCAAATGTGGGGAAGCGTGTGCTGCCAGCGCCAAATGTACGTGAGGATCCCGGCATAAACCAGCAGTGCTTCCAGGGCCGAATAGATCGGCGGCCAGGAATGGGAGAGGTTCGTGGATTCAAATCCGCCCACTGAGGTTATTGTGCTCACAAAAGGACCCACAATTATTCTACCTCAAACCGGTCGAAGAGGCAAAAACCGCCGCCCCGCGCTCCTTCCGGCGGGCGCACTGGCTGGGTTGATCCTGATTCTTTCGATCTTCGCATCTGCTCAAGAGTTTCCCAGCGGCATCCCCCCGCACGAGCGCCATACGATGGTCATTTCGGTGGATGGGCTGGGAGCCAGCCTCTATCTCCGTCTCGCCGCCAAGATTCACATTTCCAATCTGCCGAAGTTGCGGAGCGAAGGGAGCTACGCAGAGGGTGTGCTGGGAGTTTACCCTACGGTGACCTACCCCTCGCACACGACTATCGTTACAGGACGAATGCCCGCTGAGCACGGCATTTATTCCAACTTGTCATCGCGCGAGGCGGGCAAAAACTCCCAGGACTGGTTCTGGTTCGCCAAGGCCATCAAGGTGCCGACACTCTGGGATGAGGCGGAGGCGCACCATTTGACGACCGGGGCGACCTTCTGGCCGGTGACGGCCGGCGCTCGGATTTATTGGATCGCTCCGGAGATTTGGGATCCCCAGAAGCCTCTTCAGGTAGATCCCTCTTACGTCGCCAAATACGCGACGCCTGGACTTCTATTTGAAGCCCTTTTGGAAATCGGGCCGCCGCAACCAGGGCAGGAACTTGATGTGATGCGGAGCCGCTTGGCGGCTTTCATCCTGAAAAAATATAAGCCCAACCTCCTTCTGGTTCACTTGTGCGATCTAGATGAGGATGAGCACCGGTTCGGGCCGGACAGCCCTCAGGTTGCAGCCACGCTGAAAAAGATTGATGGTCACATCGGTGAATTGCTGGCCGCCGACCAGGCCGCCGGGCTGGCTGATTCCACTGACGTGTTCATCGTTTCCGACCATGGTTTTCTGCCCGTTGGATCGGAGATCAAGCCTAACGTGCTGCTCGTGAAGGCGGGCCTGCTGACTGCCGATGAGAAGGGAAATGTCACCGGAGGGAGAATTGCCACCGTCGTCGACGGAGGGTCGTTCTTCATATATTGGCCGCCCTCGCAGGACCTTCACTCCGAGGTGAACGAAGCGTTGAAACCATTGCGCGATGCAGGTGCGCTGTGGGCCGTCCTCGACCGCGGGGCGCTGAGCGATTTGGGTTCAGAGCCCGCGGCACAGATGGCGCTGGAAGCTGCTACAGGCTACGCTTTCGGCAGCGGGGCGGCCGGCGACTTGATATCGAGGGGGAAGAGCATCACTGGAACGCATGGATACTTGCCCTTTCGCCGTGAGCTTGAAGCATCGTTCATCGCGTGGGGACCCAACATCAGGGCCGGAGTAGACCTGCACACGATTCGGATGACGGAAATCGCGCCCACCATCCTGAAAGCGATGGGTATCGACGACCCCAAATTCGGCGATGAACCACCACTTACCGATATTTTCAAATAAAGGAGTCGGGAGTCAGAAGTAAATTATGAATCATAAATAGTAAAATGATGAATATTTAAAATAGTAATGACCAGCCTTGGGACAAGCTAAAATTTAGAATTTACAATTTATAATTTATCATTCGCAATCCACCATCCACTATTTACCATTCGAAATTACCGCCCCTGCCTTGCGCTGGCGTATAAGGCCCACTCGCTGGCCCAGGTGGCCACGCGGAACCAATAGCGGGCGAACATGACGAGCTGTTGAACAACCAGAAGGCCGGTCAGCGCCAGGAGTTCACGAGCCTGCGATGCGCCGGCAATGCTGGCATTGACGAATCCCCAAGGGAGCAGCAGCCGGTAAACACCCAGGAGCGCTAACCCGCACAGTGAAGGAATGACATAGACTCCGATGGCCCTCCTGAATCGCCCGAGAGAAAAACCCAGCGAAGCGAGGAAGGCCTGGATCGCGCCCGTACCTTCTTCCAGCACCAGCCGCACCCGCGCGTAGTCCATCACTAGGTTGACAAACCCCAGCCCCACCAGCAACAGCAATAACACCGCGAGGCGAACATAGAAAACTGACCGATCGTCCGCCCAGTTGCCCGTCCGGCCGTCTACCCAATGGCCCAACTTTTCATTCAGGAAGTAGAAGACGTTCCAGTAGCAAATGAGGCCGATCACCAGAAGGCGCAGCAAACGCCAAGCGTAGCGTCCAGTGTTGCGGAAGAAATCTCCCAGCGAATATTTCACGCCGGGCGCATTGAAGTGAGCCAGCACACCGCCGGCCAGGATGGAATTCAGCGCCAGAGAGACTAGGCCCATCCAAACTATCACCATCGCATAACGATCGAAGCCATGAGGATTGTTGAAAGTGAAGTCCGTTAACCAATCAACGGAGAAGCCTCGGGCTAATTCCCGGCTCATAAGGCTGTGCCCAGTGAAATCGCGAATACCACGGTAGATGGGAAATCCGGCCAACGTAGCAGCAACGAGATTTACAAGAAACAGAATCGCGACTGCCGACCCACTGCGGCGCGTGATCGAGAGTCCCTGACGAACGGCTGACCCGATGCTCATGCTGAACCTCCCCGACCGACCTTAAGAAGGATGGAAAACGGGCCTTTGCCCTCTCGCCAAGGCAGAGGGCTGTTGACCTTCGCTTTCCGCTTCGGACCGAAGGCTGGCGCGACGCTAACTAAAGAACCCCGCGGCGAAGAACAGGTTTTCCAGCCAGAAAATCCAACGGATGTACCACTTAGCCGCGGCGCGGTTGTCCGGCGCGGCCAGCCGGCTATTATTGGTGAAGTTGGCCTCCAGCGCCAGCTTCCGCTGTGGGTCAACTTCGGCCGAAATCACTTTCGAGGGTTTCTCGAAAACGAACTTCACCCAGCGATACTTTCCGTCCCAGGTTCGCTCGATGGTCTCGCCATTATCAAAGCGAATCACCACATCCACGGGCGCCAGGGCTTCACCCAGGCGGCGCACGACGACCGTCGAGCGGTAGAGCTTGTTCGTCGTTTTCTCCATGAGCTTGACCGCGTCCGCTTCAAGGTAAGTGGTCCTCTTTCCATTTTCGTCGTAAACACCAATTTTGCCTTCGATGGGATCGCTCCGGATCTCGCCGACCTCGTAGTCGGCCAGATTCGAACTGTAAAAGAATTGGTCGAAAAACCAGTTCATATCCTTGCCGGAGACCTGGTTCACAACGTCTATAAAGTCCCGAGTGCAGGGGTGGCGATAGCGCCAGCGTTGCTGATAAGTGCGCATGACGCGCGCCATGGTTTCTTGTCCCAAATAGCTCTCCAGGGTTCGCAGCGTGAGCCCCGTCCGCGTATATGAATTGACCCCATAACTTGATGCGTTCAGGTATTGCCACCCGTAGCGAACCAAGTCATCGACCTTGGCATTTTGGAGGTAGTAGAGGCGGCCGGCGGTGCGTTGCGGAGATCCCACGCACCCAAAGTAAGTCCCCATCGGGATACTGCCCACACCCTCAAAGGGCCACTGCGGCACCTCGACGTCGAACCAGGAGTGAAGGGGGATGGGAATTCCGAAGAAATATTGATAGCTGCATCCGTCGCCGTAAGCGGTCTCCAGGACTTTGCCCGTCGAATAAGTGTTGAACCCTTCATCGAGCAAGGCCTCTTCGAATTCATTGTTCCCCACCAGGCCATACCAGAACTGGTGTCCGAACTCATGCACGGTAACACCCTCGGGGCTAAAGGAATGCTCGCCCGGCCAGAAGTAGGCGCCGCATGTGATGAAGGTGGGATACTCCATGCCGCCGGTGTTCGAGCCGCGCGCGGGATCGACCAGCGTCAGCGTGTCGTAAGGATACTGGCCGTACCACAGGCCGAAGTATTTAAGCCCGTTGAAGGCAGCGCGGAAGTAGCGCTCTGCGACGCTTTGGTGATCGGGCTGGAGCAAGAGTGTAACCGATACGTCGCGGAGGGCAATCTGGTCCGCGGGCAGGTTAAGGATTCGTGCCCAATTCACGACTTCGTCACCGCGGACTTCCTGGCCCCAGTTGAAGGTGCGGACGAGCTTGATGAAATGCGGGCTGGCAGTCCAGGCGAAATCGTGAACGTCCTCCTGATGGAAGGAGTAGGTGGTCGTGCGATCAGGATTGTCTTGGGAGCGGCGCAAGAAGCCGGTGGCGCCCACGATGTAATTCGAGGGAACCGTCAGGTCAACGTCCCAGGCTCCGTAATCCGCGTAGAACTCGGTATTGGCGTGGAATTGGTGGCAATTCCAGCCGCCTTCCTTGCGCCCTCGCTCCCCCGTGCCTTCGTAAACGCCGATCTTGGGGAACCACTGCGCAACCAGGATGTAATCACCGTCATAGCCGGTGCGCTCCAAGGCACGCGGGAGCTTGGAGGTAAAATCCACCGAGAGCTCAAGGCTGCCGCGCGGTGGGATGGGTTGCGGCAAGGGCACACGGATTACGGTCTGGTCGGAGGCATTATCGTCGTCGGGGTGCACGAAGATTATCGCCTGCGTCAGGTCGGCCCCGCCTACGATTTGGAGTTTGTTGACGTCCACCCAACCCCACTTCTGTCCTTCCGGCTCGGCTTTCCAATCTTTCAACAATTCGCTTCGTCGGCTGATCGTGGCTTCGCGCATGAACGTGCTGTCCATGTTTTTGAAGGCATTGAGATACAGATGGAAATAGAGGTCAGGAATCGAATCCTTAGTGTGGTTCCACCAAGTAAGGTGGTAGTGGCCAGCGATCTTTTTCGTGGCCGGATCGTATCTGGCTGACATCTGGTAGTGGACGATGGGACGTTCGATGTGGGATTGGTAGGTCTGAGCACCGACGTTGATGCCGAAGGACACCAGAACCGCCAGCACTCCGAGCAAGATTCGTCTGTTCATCTTGCCTCCAGGATTGGTCCGGACCGGTTGGCTTGCTGTTTTCCGCAGTTCTACCTCACGCCCCTGAACCGGGCGTGGCCTATTCTATCACTTCGATTGCTTGCCGGTGCCCCAAAACGGCAGCACGAAGCGAATGGTCAAGAAAATACCTGCGGTCAGCGTCAGCCCAACGAGTTCAAGAAACACCGCGCGGAGGAATTTGCTGGCGGGAAGCCCCAATTGTTCGCGCACCCAAACCCAGGCACAGATGTCGTAAATATAAACGCCAACTGTGCAGTCGCGCGTGGTGCGCCTTGCCGCAAAAAGGAACAAGGCAACAATTAAGATGCCCACGACGATCCTCAGCGCGTAGACGAGATTTCGGACGTAGGGCGGGTTATCCGGCACTCGCAATGGTCCTCCACTTCATTCACTGCGGCGGCATTGTACTTGCCAGGCGCAGAGGATTCAAGCTCTCCCACGGCGGCCACCCCCAGTCCCCAGCCCCTAACCACCGCCCTTCTTCCTTCTGCGCCTCCTTACCGGCGGGGCAGGATCCGCTGGTGGAGTTGTGCTCGCTGACATTCCCGCCAACGACTGCAAGATCGCGGCTCCGTTAGGGCTGCCCCAACCGCTACAGGCATCCCATCCCGGGCCCGCCTGATATCCGTCGTTATTGCCGGAGGTGATGTCATGGAACGTCCCGGCCGCCCCGGCGACGGTTTGGTAGAGGGTAGGATTCAGGTACCCCGCAGGAGCTTCCAAACTGGAATTGAAGCAGGCGATCAAGCCCGCCCAAAGTGGGGCGACGGCGCTGGTTCCTCCCACCACGACATCGCTGCCGTCCACGTCAATCTGATAGCCGGTGAAGGGATCAGCGTCGCCGGCCACATCCGGCACGCCTCTTCCCACGAAGTTTCCCGGGTTGACGGAGGGCGGCACGTTCGCGTTGGCTTGCCAAGTGGGAAGCGGGAAGGTCTCGCTCACGCCTCCTCCAGTGGCGCCGTTATCAGGAAGGTCGTTCCACACCACCTCGCTGGTAATAATTGTTCCGCTGCCCACCAGGTGCGTCCCGCCACAGGCCAAGGCGTAGGGGCTGGAGGCGGGAAAGTCCACATGGTCCAGGCCGTCGTCGACCCCGTCGGTGGCGCCGTTGTCACCGGCCGCGACGCAGACCGAGACGCCGACCGCCGACGCAGCTTCGAGCGCGCTGTTGTAAGACTGTAACGATTGTGAGGTCCAGGTGGGTTCCGGTCCCCCCCAACTGATGGAGATTACCGAAGGGTTGTTCGTCTTATCGTTCACTGCTTGGTTAATTGCATCCAGAAACCCGGAGTCGGTGTTGGGTGCGAAATAGACCGCGATCATCGCTCCCGGCGCCACCGCCCCCGCGACTTCGATATCCAGCATGACTTCAGCGTCGGGGCCACCGCTGTCGCCTGTGGGTTGATTCTGGGCTCCGTCAACGGACACCGCCGTGACCGTGGGAGCTGGGGAAATCCCCAGCGCGCTGAAGTAGGTATTCAGGTCGGATTGCGTGTATCCGCCGCCCAACTCGATGATGCCGATGGTCTGGCCCTGGCCGGTCGCGCTGGAAGGAAAATCGTAAAGCTCGCCCACTTGGGGCGCCGTGTAGGAAACAGAAGAAGAATCATCGGGGTCCGCCTGGGCGGAGTACGGCTGGTTGGGCGCGATGCGGAAGTGCGCCTGCGCTTGAGGCCGGTTGTCGTGGCCGTGGACGCTGACGATAATGCTCTTCAAGGACTCCGGAATGTACACGGGCCCAATTCGTCCTCGATAGGTAGCTCTGGGACACTGATACATACTCAAATCAACCTGAAAGGCTTTCGAACAAGCGGCGGCGGTCCCTGTGAGCTTCACGGCCCTCGCGCCCCGGTCCACGCCGGAAACCTTAAGGCCGTGCGCACGCGCAAACGCCCGCACTCGCTGCACGTCCTTGGGGTCAGCCCCATAACGCGCTGCGTACTGGGTGCGACTTAGGTGCTCCCCACTGGCGATCAACTCATTTAATGGTTTCACCTTTTTGCCTAACGGCCGCGGGCGCAGGACCACCGTGACCTGCACGGTTTCGTTCAGATCGCACGGACCTGATTTGGTCGCGCCCGGCATCGGCTCACGCTCACTGCCCGGTACTGCTACATATTGGTTAGGTGGCATACTTCCTCCTTTACATATGCGCGAAGCGCTTTGGAGTGCGGCAGCTTGCTGCCGCTTTTGTCCAGGCCAGCTTGCTGGCCGTCAAGCCTCAACGATTTTGCCCAACCTGCCGCGAGGTTTTTCCTTCTCCGTGTTCTCTGTGGCCAAAAAAACTCACCACAGAGATCACTGAGACCCTCTGTGCCCTCTGTGTTGAGACTTTAAGCCCACAGAGAGCACGGAGACGTTCGTTATGGTTGCGGCAAAAAAAACTCACCTCCGAGATCACTATGCGCGAAGCGCTTTGGAGTGCGGCAGCTTGCTGCCGCTTTCGTCCAGGCCAGCTTGCTGGCCGTCAAGCCTTGACGATTCTGCCTTCTACGCCGCCCCTGACAGAGCTTCCAAAAACGGGCCCGCATGAGAAAGGCTTTCTTAACGAACTTCTGCCTCAGGACGCCACATGACTTATCCGTGCGGCAACCCCAGCTTAAACCGGAGCAAGTCGTACTCCCGCATCGGCTTGAAGATCTCAGGTTCCTGAAATGGCCAGATCTGAGCCTTGCTGGCGCTAGACCCCGAAGCGTCGATTATGGCGTTCACGGAGCGGCGGGCGGCCTCGTTGGCTCCTTCCATAGTGGCGAGGTCCGTATAGGTGCGCACGTAATCCGAGGCCAGGAAAAGGTTGGGTATTTCCGTCGAAGCTTCAGGGCGGTATTGGAGTGAACCCGCAGGGTTGATCAGGAGCGGCTCCGCGTTGGTTACGGCGCTGGGATTCGGGAATTGGATATCTGGGTCGAGAAACCACGATAACAGGTTGCTGTCGCTGAGCGTTTCAACCGTGCCGGTATTCAAGTGGGCCTTGAGTTGGGCCCACGCCTCGGTCTTGATTTCGTCGGCGGTGCAGTTGGTGGCGGGTTTGCCGTAAACGATACCCGGCGTGTCCCAATCCGAAATGTCGACTGAGAGGATGCCTCCCACATTTCCGTCACCGAGGCTGGCGAAATCAACTTCCGGCCAGAACTGCCTTTGCGAAACCGAGGTAAGCGCCCAAGGTGAGTCAAGGTAGTTCGAGTGACCACGCACGAGAGGAACGTCGTTCTTCAAGTAGAATTGAATTCCATTCATCCAGCGCGTCTGAAGCTTGTTGAGATGGGCGAGAGAGGGCGCCGCGCTCTTGATGTCGTCGGTTGCCAATCCCGTCATGATTTCGACGGGCAGCGCGCTGACATAGAAGTCAGCAGTGATCGCGGAAGGTGTTCCGCTTTGATCGACGATTACCTTGCCGATGCGGCGGCCCTCAAGCTCCAGCGAGCGCACCACAGAATTTCCCTGCAAACTGACTCCCAGGGTCTTGAGGTAACTGATCCAGGGATCGATCCAGGCTTGATTGGTAGGCCCATTCAGCACCCGGTCGAATCCCTCCGGGCTGCACATCAAGCCCAGCATCAATTGCAGATCGATGTAACCCACGGTCCGGGTGCTGCTGACTTCCGCCTTCATCGCTACGAGCGACCGAGTCGTGCCCTCGCCCAGGTACTTTTGATAACTCAGGGATTTGTCCTTCGCGGCGATGAAATCCCACCAGGCGATGTTTTCGTACTCGGCCAACCGCCGCTCTTGACAACTCGTCAGCAGTACCAGCAAACGGTCGATAAAGAAGAGGAGTTCGTCATCCGGTATGCCCAGGTTGGCGAAGAGCGACTTGAAAACAGTCGTCCAGTCATCGAGAGTTTGGGGGAAGCGTGTGGGCTCTAAGAAGGCAAGTTTCCCCGTGCGGGCGATCTGTACGCGGGTGGAAAAAACAAGGTTGTCAAAAACCGATTTGCCCGCACAAGGAATGCGCTTCATGGAATCCGGTAGATGCTTGTAGAAACTCGGGAAGAAGCGGAAACCGTGTTCACCGGGTAAGGGCTTTCGGTCGGGCGTGGCGGAATTCGGGACCGGAATGCTGCGCGCCTTGCCGCCGAAATCCGCTCTGCGCTCATAGACCACAACTTCGAAGCCTCGCTCGGCAAGCTCCTGCGCCGCGCTTAGGCCTCCAACGCCACCACCTAGAACCGCGACTCGAAAGCCCATAACCATCCTTTGCAAACGCGCGAAGCGCTTTGGAGTGCGGCAGCTTGCTGCCGCTTTTGCCCAGGCCAGCTTGCTGGCCGTCAAGCCTCAACGATTTTGCCCAACCTGCCGCGAGGTTTTTCCTTCTCCGTGTTCTCTGTGGCCAAAAAAACTCGCCACAGAGATCACTGAGACCCTCTGTGCCCTCTGTGTTGAGACTTTAAGCCCACAGAGAGCACGGAGACGTTCGTTATGGTTGCGGCCAAAAAAACACTTACCACGGAGACGTTCGTTTAGGCGGCACCCACGAATCCGCGTTGTCCGCTACTGTGTTGCTTCCAGATGTTCGAGGATAAATGGGTAAACATCTTTCACCGCGTCCTTGCCGAAAATGCAGTCGATGTGCCCATAGCCCGGGATCACCTGCCGCTTGTAGAGGCTGCTTCCATTCGCCTTGGAGAGGTCGTTCAGTGTCATTTCGGTGCTTTCCGGCAGGAAGCACTCCTTCTGCGCCCCATGAATGAATGTGATGGGGATGGCCAGGCGGTCAAGGTGGGGCAGGTAAACGTTGTTGCCTTCAGAGTCCACCAGGTGGCCGGTATTGGCAAGGCGCGCGAGGTGCATGAAAGCTTTCATGTTGGCCACGCCGAACATTTCGTGCAGGGCATCGTGCGTTGGCTCGTCGAGGTTGGCATGTTCGTAGAGCGGGGCATACATGAAGGTAATGCGATGGCACGTGGCGCTGGTGCAGCGATTCTTGAGCTCCAGGGGATAGAGCTTCAGGCCGGCGTCGTAGATCTTGGTCAGCAAACCCTCGTGGTCGTCCACATAGGCCGTTAGGGTTTCAATACCCACGTCTTTGAGGAAGGAGGGCAGGTGCAGGCCGGTCTTAATGCGGGTGGCAAGTGGAGCGCGGATCTCGGTGGCGATCTGTGACGCCACGGCGGAGCGCACGCCTTTGAGCCCCGCCAGCATGGCCATGAAGAACGTGCTCGAGCCCCAACAATGGACGACCATCTGCACACTCTTTGCGCCGGTGAGTTCCAGGACTTTGCTGACTGCGGCGGGGTAGTCCTTCGTTGCCACGTCGTCACCGCTAGCCTGAAGGGTGGCGACGGGCAGTTCGATGCTGGAGCGATAATCGAGCAGCCACACGTCGTAGCCGTGTGCGAACAGGTACTCGAGCAGATTGGTCTCAATGGTGTCTATGGAGAAAATCAGGCTCGAGACGCCCAGCCCATGCGAGAGGATCACCGGGCCCTTGGCACCTCCCCGGTAGCGCGTAAGGCGAAGTCCCACACCATCCGCAGTCTTGAAGAACGCAACTTGCGGCGCGCCTACCCGCAACGGACGCTTCTGGCGGGGCGGAGCGTCAGCATTGAACACGCTGGGACGGACGAACACATCCGCATAGGTATCGAACAACGGACCAAGAAAGAAACGCGCAAAGCGGGCCCCGGCAGTTAGGCGCTCGGCGAGGCTGCCCGCGTTGATCACCTTCATGGTGGTCAGTTGGCGCGCGAAATCCTCAGGAGCGATGTGGAGAATTCCCTTGCCCAAAATCGGGCTGGCCGCGCTCTCACCGTCGTAAATCGTAATATAGAGGGTCGAGGTCGCAGGCCAAACCTGGAAGACGGAGTCGGGGTGCGTCACTTTGAAGCCTTCGAAATAATAGCTGCGGCCATCCTCGGTCGCCATCTTCATCCGATAGCGCATGTTGTGGGTGTCGACGTTATTCGAGTCCACGGTGAAGAGGTTGAAGCGCCCGTCCGCAATGGTGAGGGGATTGATGGAAATTGCCGGCGCCAGGACTGTCCCCACCATGAGAGCCTCGTGCGAGGGATTGGAGAGCATGTCGTCCAGATCTTTACTTGCAATGGTGAGCGTGAACTGGAAGGGCGAGTTGTCGGTTTGGCCCTGATCATAGCCGCGCTGATAAACGGGGTCGAGCGTGAGCGGCGGCGTGCGCGTCTTTGCCTGGGTGGAGAAATAGCCCTTCATCGTCTCCGTGAACTCGATGCCGGGCTTTGTGGGCGCGGCCGCCTTGGGTGCGGAAGGCAGCCGGTAGTCGATCTGCCAGCCGCGGTCCTGCGCCAGCAGGGCCATGGAGCGCTCTGCGACTGCTGAAATGGTGAGCAGGGGGTTGACGCCCAGCGGGGTGGGGATCACAGAACCGTCTGCCACATAAAGGCTGTCATAGACGCCCGTACCTGTGGTCCCTGAAAACACCTGCCCTTTATGATTCACCACGCCGCCCGCGGCATCGTCCGCCATCACGCATCCCCCCAACGGATGCACGGTGGTCAGATTGCGGTGGAGCAGCTTGCTCCATAACGGATTGTGGATGAAGACGCCGCCCAGGGCCTCCGTGGCTTCCTTAAGGCGCGCATTCACTTGCACGAAGATGGGCTGGTCACCTACGCCGGGCCAGGTCAGCTCGAGGTTGTCTTTGGCGTCGAGGGTCATGCGGCCGCGCGCGTTGTCGTGAGTCATCCCAAGGTAAGTCTGCGAGCGATTCACGGCCCCGCGATAAGGTCCCTCGAAGCCACTCAGAAGCTCCCGCCCCTTTTCCTCAATGAGCTGCGCGCCGGCGACTGGCTCGGCGGTGCCGGCCACCGCCGCGGCGGCCTCGAATGCGGCGGGTAGGAACGCCCCGAGCGCTCCGGGCGGCGATCCTTCTTCCGCGACCATACCATCAGTGAGGGCCGGCTGGTGGCGCATATCGATGATCCCTGAAATGCAGGGTCCCACGGGAGGAATCTGCCCCGCTGTGCGATGCCCCCAGCCGACGCCGTTGATCACTTGGCCGGTGTTGTAACCGAAGGCCAGCACGTCTCCGTTGCCGGTAAAGCGCTCCCCGAGCTGATTGGAGGGCGCCAGGCCGTGTTGGGCGGAGCGGAGCAAAATCTCGGTGGAGCCGAGCGCCCCCGCGCCCAAAACTACAATGTCGGCAGTGACGGCAACAGTCGGGGCCTTGAACTTCTTGCGACCCACTCCCAACAGTTCGCATTGCACCACCCACTGGTTGTTCTTGCGCTCGATCCACCGGACGGAAACCTCCGTAAAGATTTCAGCGCCATGATTTGCGGCGTCGGGCAGGTAGTTCATGATGAGGGTGTTCTTGGCCGCATAGTTGCACCCCGTAACGCAATCTCCGCAGTTCGCGCATTTGTGCTGCTCCACGCCTACGTGGTTTGCGCCTTCGAGCGTGAAATTGACGTTAAGCGGCACGCGGTAAAACTTCTGGCCCAAATGCTGCGCCGACTCCTCGAGCGCGCGCAGCTTGGGAAGCTCCAGTCCGCTTTGAGGGTAGGGATTGGGTTTGAGCATTTCCTCGGCGCGCGTGTAGCCTTCTTCGAGCGGCGTGGTGTGATCCATTTCGAGCGTGCGATCCACAGGCTTCGGGTTGCGAAGCTCGCGTGGCCAGCGCGGATCGTCAAAGACGCGGGGCTCCGCGCGCAGCGCCACGTTGGCGTTGACCAGTGAAGTGCCGCCCAGCCCACAGCCCACAAACACGTTGATGTCCGGATGGACGTGAAAATCGTAAAGCCCCGTTCGCGATCCGACTTGCGGAACCTCCGGCGAGTGAACTTGCATTTCGGCCACCGCTTCGGTGGAGCGATTTGGATATTCGCCAGGCTGGAACTCTCGCCCCCGCTCGAGCACGCAGACCTGTTTGCCTGCACGCGCCAGCCGCGAGGCGGCAATCGCAGCGCCGTAACCGGAACCAATTACCACGACCGCGTAGTGTTCTTTGAGAGTTTCAATAGGCGATGCCAGTCGAGCCATGCAGCCCTCCGATGAGTCGAGAGTCAAGAGTCGAAGTCAAAAACACACCCCTCTCCGTTTTGGAATGCCCGCCCTCTCCCTTGGGGAGAGGGTGTCGCGCGACGGCGCCTTCACCAGCCGTCGTGCGACGGGTGAGGGGTCACTTCCTGACTTCGACACCATGTCAGTGATCCCACATCGATGCCTCGCCGCCAAAAGAGCGGTTGTGCCGAAGGCACCTTGGAGTGCGGCAGCGAAGCTGCCGCCTTTTCACTTGGGATTCAAGGCGGCAGCTTCGCTGCCGCACTCCAAGGCGCTTCGCGCATGATTAACACCCATCCCGGAGCCCGGCAACGATGTGCGGTACAACCGTAACCTATTCCCCCGAACCAGCGCTTAGTCTGCTCCTCAGCAAGGAGGGGAGCACGGCCCCCTCAATTCAACGTTTGCTGGAACATCGGCGTGTCTTCGTCGCTGTCCTGGAAGTACGAAACCGTGCCTGACGCGCCGTCGAGATCAATGATGGCGTAGCCATGGTTGTAAAGTCCGCCAGTGGTATCCAGGCGGATGGGATTGCCGTCGTCACCCTTGATCAACGGAACGTCAGGGTGCTTCGGAACCTTGGGCGTCTCGTCGATGCCCACCGGAAAGGCCCCATGGCCCAAACAGCAACTGCGGGCCAAGTTCATGTAAGAGTCGTAAAGCACGAAATCGTGTTCATGCCCCCAAATCCACAGCGGCACCTTCGGCAACAAGGGGCCAACTTGCGACGCGAGGCGCATATTAACCTCCTGCCCATCGATGGTGTCGTAAGCGGTAAAAAGCTGGTGATGGGAGAGCAGTACCGTGCGGCGGCCTCCGGCGTTATTCACCTTATCGGCGAGCCACGTGACTTCGGTATCCTGCAAATAGGTTGCGCCGGCTCCCCCGCCTGCCGGGTTGTGGTCGTGATAGCCGGTGTCCATGGCCACGAACTGCCAATTGGCGTTTCGCAGGCAAAAGTAGCTGGCGGGCTGGCCGAGTTGCTGAATCAGTTGGTAATAGGGGCCGCCGCCGGAGTACATATCGTGGTTGCCGGCGAGGGTGAAGGTGGGAATTCGATTCAGCTTATCGCCAAGATTCAGCGTTGCTTGCCATATCTTCAAAAAATAATTGCTCATCTCGAACTGAGTGCCGGCGTAGTAGATGTCGCCGAGGTGGATGACTACGTCGGGCTTTTTGTTGGCGATCTGGCGCAGCACCAGCTTGGCGGCATCTTGACCCGTCCCCCAGTCGCCGACAATCGCCACCTTGGCTTTGGCCGGGAGCTTGCCGTCGATGACAAAGTCGCTCAGATTTTTATAAACAATGTAAGGAATCTGTTTTTGTTGCGCGACGAAATATTCGGCGTACTTGGCGGCTGCTTCCGAATATCCGGGATCGCAGTCGCCGAACTTGGCAAGCTCGTCCTTGTACCGTTGCTCGTCGGCTTGGTTCCCCGTGATCTTCGCCTTGGCCAGCTTCAGCGCCGTGAGTGAACAGAAGCCCGCAGTTTGCGCCAGTCCCTCGGTGGCGGGGTGAACGGCCGTCGCAGCCGAAACGGGCGTGCCCGTGTCAACTTGCGTGCAGTAGGATATGGCCTCGGAGGACATGGAGGCGAGATCGTCAGGCCGGCCCGAGATGACCTGTGGAGCGCCCACGTCCTGGACTTGCGTGCCGGCGGCAGCCTTGGCTTCTACCTCGTCTACTGCGGACTGCCAAATCGAAAGTTCGGGATCGTGGAACTGCTTGAAACGCGCCATAAACAAGTTCCTTTCTGACGGAGCGCGGGCATCCTGCCCGCGCTTTGGAGTGCGGCGGCTTGCCGCCGCTTTTTCGGGTGCGAGCTTGCTAGCGCCCTCTGACAGCGGGCAGCAGCGGCCAGTACCGCGCGGCCAGCAAGCTGGCCGGGACGAAAGCGGCAGCAAGCTGCCGCAGTCCAAAGCGGGCCCGACGCCCGCACTCCAGACTCAAACCGACATCATTGCCCGTAACAAATCCACCATGCCAGCGCCTTGGTAGGCGCGGTCGCGCCCCAGGTCCGTGGCCGTCTTGACAAAGATTCGTTTCACACTCT
>Ga0187782_10000820_pt1 | contig 21773 bp, 21 predicted proteins | sample 0715_SJ02_MP15_2_FD_132454 | JGI IMG/M metagenome (GOLD analysis project Ga0187782, IMG submission 132454) | Tropical peat soil microbial communities from peatlands in Department of Meta, Colombia - 0715_SJ02_MP15_20_MG | ecosystem: Environmental > Terrestrial > Soil > Wetlands > Peat | place... | reverse complement strand
TACGTGGTGACCGAATATGGGGTGGCGTATCTGCACGGCAAGACCATCCGCGAACGGGCACAGGCGCTGATTAACATCGCCCATCCCAAGTTCCGGGAAGAGCTTTACGAGTATTGCGAGAAAACCAAATGGCTGCAGCGGCCACAGGCCGCCGAGGCGGTGGTTCCGGACACGGAACCAGCATTGACGAGGTGAAAAACATGGCAGGGCCAGCGCGCGGTAAGGTGGTTGTGGATGCGGAAGAATGCAAAGGATGCGGGTTGTGTGTGGAATCCTGCCCACCTCATTGCCTGGAACTGGGGGAGGAATTGAATACTTACGGCGCGCATCCTGCGCATTATACGGGACACGATTGCACCGGATGCGGAATCTGCTTCTATTGCTGTCCGGAACCGGGGGCGATCACGGTGTACCGCATCAAGGCGAAAGGGAAGGCCGTGGCGGCGATGCAAGGAGGCGAACATGCGGCAGCTCTGTAAGGGAAATGTCGCCGTGGTCAAGGGTGCGATTCTGGCGGGATGCCGCGCCTACTATGGATATCCCATCACCCCGGCCAGTGAAATCGCCGAGGCGGCGGCGCTTTACTTTCCGCAGGTTGGCGGAACGTTTATCCAGGCCGAGAGCGAAGTGGCCGCGATCAACATGGTGTATGGAGCGGCAGCAGCGGGGACACGCGCGATGAGCGGATCCTCCGGCCCCGGCCTCAGCCTGATGCAGGAAGGCATGTCGTATCTGGCGGGCGCCGAACTGCCCTGCGTGATTGTCGACATCATGCGCGCCGGGCCAGGACTGGGCAACATCGCCCCCGAACAAAGCGACTATTTCGCCATGGTGAAAGGCGGAGGGCATGGCAACTATCGCAACCTGGTGGTGGCGCCGGCGTCGGTGCAGGAAATGGCGGAACTCACCATGCTGGCCTTCGATCTCGCAGACAAATACCGCAATCCGGCAGTGGTGCTGGCCGATGGTTTCGTCGGCCAGATGATGGAACCCCTCGACCTGGAGGACCGCGAGATTCCCCCGCCAGAAAAGCCCTGGGCGGTAAAGGGAACGGCGGAGACGCGCAAGAACCTGGTGACCTCGATTTATCTCGAGCCCGATGAACTGGAAGAGCACCAGCGGCGCATGGAGGCCAAGTACCTGCGCGCGCAAGAGGCCGAACCGCGCTGCGAGCTGTTTCGCACGGATGATGCCGAAGTGCTGCTCGTGGGGTATGGAATCATCTCCCGCGTGCTGTTCTCGACCGTGGAGGCCCTGCGGAAACAGGGCGTGAAGGCCGGGTTGTTCCGGCCGATTACGCTGTGGCCTTATCCGTCGAAGAGCCTGGTGGAAGCGGCACGAAAAGTGGAGAAAGTCATTGTCGTGGAATTGAGCAACGGACAAATGGTGCAAGACGTGCGCCTGGCGCTCGATGGCAAAGTGCCGGTGGAGTTTTATGGCCGGGTCGGGGGCAACGTGCCCTCAGTGGCCGAAATTCAGTCGCAGGTTTTGGCCCGGATTGGTGCGGCGGTGTGAGGTTGGGAGTTTGGGTGAGGGTCAGTTTGATACGGGCATAAGCCCCTGAGGGGTGGAACGAACATGGAAACCGAGAGCGTGATTAACACGGACGCTTCGAAAGCTGAAAGTGAAGTTGAACGCAACAACGAAGCCTACGATGTCATACACTCGAAATCGCATGTCTTCTACGACTTGTTCGAGCGCAAGACCGACCTGAAGCACCAGACGCACTACTGTCCCGGCTGTGGGCACGGGGTGGCTCACAAATTGATTGCCGAAGCCCTGGAGGAACTGGGGCTTCAGGACAAAACCATCTTCGTCAGCCCGGTGGGATGCTCGGTCTTCGCCTACTACTACTTCGACGTGGGCAACGTGCAGGTGCCGCATGGGCGCGCCCCGGCGGCGGCCACAGCCATCAAGAGGTCATGCCCAGACAAGATCGTGATTTCCTATCAGGGAGATGGCGATCTGGCCGCGATCGGCACGGCGGAGATCGTGCACGCCGCCAATCGCGGAGAAAAAATCACGGTCTTTTTCGTCAACAACGCCATCTATGGCATGACCGGTGGGCAGATGGCGCCTACAACCCTGGTTGGCCAGAAGAGCACCACTTCTCCATTCGGCCGGCGGCCTGTGAATGAAGGTTTTCCCATGCACATGGCCGAGCTTCTGGCCACATTGCAAGCTCCGGCTTACGTCGAACGCGTGGCGCTTTCCGACAACAAGAACATCATGAAGGCGCGGCGGGCGATTCGCAAAGCGCTGGAGATCCAGAAGAACGGCCTGGGTTTTACGTTCGTAGAAATCCTGTCGCCGTGTCCCACGATCTGGGGCAAAGACCCCGTGGAAGCGCGGCGCTGGGTACTGGACAAGATGACGCCGACGTTCCCGCTGAATGTTTTCTGCGACCGCATTCCGGATATTCCGGCGGATCAAGTGCCGCAGCGCAGCGTAGGCGACGTGCTCGAGCTCAGGTCGGGGGCGGGAAGCAAAGCTCCCGCGCCCAAACATGCGCATCATTTCAAAGACGTCAAAATCAAGATCGCCGGTTTTGGCGGACAGGGAGTGCTGCTGCTGGGACAGCTGCTCGTCGAAATGGGTATGCGCGAGGCTCTGGAAGTGAGCTGGCTGCCCTCGTATGGTCCGGAGATGCGCTCGGGCAGCGCGCACTGCCACGTGTGCCTCTCGAAGGAAAGAATTGGTTCGCCGCTTGTGTCGCGCCCGGATGTGCTCGTGGCCATGAATGAGTTCTCGCTGCGCAAGTTTGCCCCCGAAGTGGTGAACGGCGGACTGATTCTTTACAACGCCGCCAGCGTTCCGGAAGATTTCGCCGCGCCCGGCGTGCGGGTAGTTGCCATTCCGGCGGCGGAGATAGCCGACAAACTGGGCACGACCAAGGCGGCCAACGTCGTCATGATGGGCGCGCTGCTGGAAGAAACCGAATGCCTCGCGCCAGGGACGGCTTTAGGCGTCCTTGAGGAGAAGGTGAAAAAGGTCGACTTGCTGGAGATCGACCGCAATGCCCTCGCCGCCGGCCGCCTGTTCATCGACAGCAATGCGCACATCGGCGCGGTGAGCCAACCGGATGGGTTCGCCTAGGGCGGTGGTGGTTGGATGGCGGCACGCTTTAAGCCGTAACCCGACAGGAATGATTCTCTGTAGTTTCTCTTTCGCCCCCTTCAGGGCTGGGTTGTTTCCCAACGCTTTCCCACGCCTTGCGCCATGGGCTGCATTATGCCGCCGCTTCGCGGCTAAGAGACTGCCAAGAGCCGACATTTTCCCCATAAGGCGCCTACTTTAGCGCACAAACCCCCCATTCGCCGGTCACCCTAAATGGTGATAGAAGTCACTGCGCCCTTTCCCTCCGGCGTAGAGAATTTCAACCAGGCAACGAGGAGTTGCTGAGTTCTCTTACATACGGGTTCTTGCAAGCAGCTTTGCAGTGTTCACTTTTGCAGCGAACGCAATGCATGCGGGAGGAATGCTGGTTTCATTGGACTAAAACACGACGAGAGGAAAAGAGAAATCATGAAGATGACGAAGCTGATAGCGCTGGTAGTGACGATCGCGGTAGCCCTGTTCATCCTGATTCCTAGTCTGTCCTGGGCGGCCGACGAGGGAGCCGCGATCTACAAGGCGAAGTGCGCCATGTGCCATGGAGCCGATGCCGCGGGCAAGCCCGCCGCCAAGATTCCGAGCCTGATTTCCGATGAGCAAAAGAAGGCATCGGATGCCGACATCGCCAAGGCGGTCACGGAAAAAGCAAAGCATCCCGCCAACGTCAAAGGCCTTTCGGCAGACGACGTGAAGGCAGTTGTGGCATATATCCGCACTTTGCAGAAGTAGAGGTTTCACAAGCAGTCCGGCAATCGGTTTTCGGGAGAGAACGGCTTCCAGCCGGTTTCCCCAAAACTGAGGCAGACAGTGCTCTTTGACCTCTGGAGAACCACCCGAGGGAAGCAGCTTCTGTCGTCAACGAACGTCGTAGCCATTGTCTGTTCCTCTTTGCGCGATGGCCGCCTGTGAACCAGCAGCGGCGGATGAAGCGGGAGAGTGAGCTTGAAGATGTCCGGTTCAATTCGGCGGATGGGGATCAAACCCTGCCGATTCGTTGTCCCGCGGGCATCGCATCCTCTCGCCGCTCCGGCGATAGGAGCAGACCACCGGGGCCCGGATGCTCACCACTCCGGCCCCGGTCAACTTTTTCGCGGCAGCCTGCCGAATCCGATTCATACCGTTCGTACAAGTTCTTTCCCTGAGAGCGCCCACGCGCTTCGGAACTCATTCCCCGGAATCGGCATCGGGCCTGCCAGTGAGGAGCAATCATGAGCAAAGCCCTGCTGTATGACGCCACCATGTGCATCGGGTGCAAGCAGTGCGAAAGCGCCTGTGCGCAACAGAACAAGCTTCCTTATAACGACAGCATAGCGGCGGAGCCCGTGCAGTCGGCGCATAAGTACACCGTCGTCTTGACCGAAGACGCCAAGTTCATGCGCCGGTTGTGCATGAACTGCGATAAACCCGCCTGTGCATCCGCCTGCCCCGTGGGAGCGCTGCATAAAACCAAAGAAGGTCCTGTCGTCTATGACGTCTGGAAATGTATCGGCTGCCGCTACTGTATGGTGGCCTGCCCTTTCAACCAGCCCAAATACGAATGGGGCTCGCTGAATCCGCGGGTGCGCAAGTGCATCCTGTGTCCCGACCGCATGGTCGCCGGCAAGCAGACGGCATGCGCCGAGATTTGCCCCACCGGCGCCACCAAGTTCGGCGATCGCGACGACCTGATTCGCGAGGCGCAGGACCGCATCCGGCAGAACCCGGGCAACTATCTCAATCGCATTTACGGTTTGCACGAAGTCGGCGGAACCTGCGTCCTGATTCTCTCCAGCCAGTACGTCGAGGAATATGGCTATCCCGCCTCCGCGAAGATCGGCGACACGCCGATGCCGGAATATACCGGACGCGTGATGGAGAAAATTCCAGACTTCATCCCGATATGGTCGCTGGTGTTAGGCGGCATTTACTGGATTTCGCACCGCCGCGACGAAGTTGCCGCCGCGGAAGCAGAAGAAAAAAAGAACGGGAGGGCGCGATGAAGATCAAGCTGACCTTCTGGAAGATGGTATTCATCCTGATCATGGCGCTGGGCCTGTACTCGACGTACGTGCGCTACCTGCGTGGTTTGGGCGCAGCCACCAACATGTCCGACCAGTTCCCCTGGGGATTCTGGATCGGCTTCGACTTGCTGTGCGGGGTCATGCTGGCGGCAGGCGGCTTCTGCATGGTGGGCGCGGTCTATCTGTTTAATGTCGAGCGCCTGCACAGCGTGGTGCGGCCGGCGGTGTTGACCGCTTTTCTCGGCTATCTGCTTTTCATCGTCGGATTATTGTTCGACCTGGGCCGCCCCTGGTTCATCTGGCACCAGCTCATTTATATGAACTTTCATTCCGTGATGTTCGAGGTGGGCGCGTGCGTGATGACGTACACGACCGTGCTCTTTTTCGAATTCCTGCCGAACGTCTTCGAGCGTTTCAACCTCCAAAGGCCCATCAAGTGGATCAAGAGGATCTATCCGGTATTGATTGTGGCGGGAATTCTGCTTTCCACTTTGCACCAGAGTTCGCTGGGCTCGCTCTACCTCATGATGCCGAGCAAGCTGCATCCTTTCTGGTACACGCCGGCCCTGCCGTTCTTCTTCTTCGGCTCGTCGGTTGCAGTGGGCCTGGCCATGACCATCTTCGAATCCACGCAGAGCGCAAAAGCCATGGGACGCCACCTGGAGCTTCCGGTGCTGATCCAGTTGGGCGGAGCCTTGCTGGTCGCCCTGTGGGTGAATGCGCTGCTGCGCTTTGAAGATTACTTTCGCCGCGGCATCTTGAAGGACATCGTCAAACCCAGTTACGAAGCCTATTTCCTCTGGCTGGAGCTGGCGCTGGCGTTCGTGATTCCCATTGCCATGCTCAGCTTCAAAAAAGTCAGACTCTCTCCCCAGGGCCTGTATCTGGCCTCGGTCATCAGCCTGCTCGGGTTCATCACCAATCGTCTCAACGTCTGCCTGATCGGTTTTGAGACCTATGTGGGGCATCACTACATGCCCAAGTGGACCGAGTTCTCCGTGACGCTGATGATTATCGCTATGGGCTTTGCCCTGTTTGGGGTCGCCGTGAAGTATCTGCCGATCTTTCCGGCAGAAAAAGTCCCGTTGACGGCGCAGTCATTCGAAGCTGTGCCTGCCGTGGGCGAGGCGGTGTTAACTCATGCGGGAGACTGAACCAACTCGCGGCGTTCTGCGCTGGCGGCGACTAACCGGCAGCATCGGCGCCAAGCTGATCGGATCGCTGCTGGCGGTGATGCTGGTGATCTTCGCTCTTCTCGGATACCTGAATGTCCGGTTGCACCGCCAGCATCTGGAAGCGGCGACGCTGCTCAGCGCGGAGCGGGTGAGCGACATTATCAAGCGCAGCGCAACCTATTACATGCTGCGCAACGATCGCGAAGGCCTCTACCACACGATCCAAACCGTCGCCAACGAACCGGGCGTGCTTAAGGTGCGCATTCTCGACAAGGAGGGCAGGGTCAGCTATTCGACCGATGCTGCCGAGGTAAGCCACGTTCTCGACAAATCGCACGAAGCCTGCTATGGCTGCCATAATCAGTCGCAACCCCTGGCCCGCCTGAACCGTCCCGATCGTTTTCGCATTTACCACGACGCCCGCGGCGGCCGCGTGCTGGGAGTTATCACTCCCATCGAGAATCAACCCAGTTGCTCGAACGCCGAATGCCATGCCCATCCTGCCAGCCAGCAGGTTCTGGGCGTGCTCGACACGACCCTTTCGCTGGCGCAGGCCGACGCGCAACTGGCGAGCAGCAGCCGGCGCATGATGCTTTATGCCGCCGGTGCGCTGCTGCTGGTCGGGATCCTGAGCTGGCTGTTTGTGTGGCGCATAGTAAACAAACCGCTCCAGGCCTTGAAACGGGGCACGGAACATCTTTCCCGCGGCGAGCTGGGCTACCAGATCGATGTGCAGTCGCAGGACGAAGTGGGCGACCTGGCCGGCTCATTCAACGGAATGAGCACGCAGTTGCGCGCCGCCAACGAGCAACTGGTGACCTGGGCCAGGACGCTGGAGGACCGGGTTGAGCAGAAGACCAGGGAACTGAGAAGCGCTCACGATCACGTTCTGCACGTGGAGAAAATGGCTTCCCTGGGAAAGATGGCGGCGGTGGTGGCGCATGAGGTGAATAATCCGCTCTCGGGCATTCTCACCTACGCCAAGCTGCTGCGAAAGTGGGTGGCGACGGGACAGGTTACGCAGGAAAAGCAACACGAAGCGGTGGAATGCCTGGACCTGATAGCGGCCGAAAGCCGGCGCTGCGGCGAACTCATCGGCAATCTGCTGAGCCTTTCCCGCAGCGCCCCCATGAACGTGCAACCAACCGACCTGCGCCAGGTGATCGACCGCTGCCTGCTGCTGGTGCGCCACCAACTGGAACTGGGCGGGATCGAACTGCAACTCAATGTGCCGGAGGATGTGCCTCTGGCGCCCTGCGATCCGGCGCAGATCGAGCAGGTGTTGATTGCGCTGATCATGAATGCCATCGACGCCATGCCCCGAGGCGGCAATCTCTGGATTTCAACCCGGCAGAATCGTGAGCGGGCGGGAATCGAAATCGAAGTGCGCGACGATGGGTCCGGCATTCCGCCGGATGTTCTGCCGCACATCTTCGAGCCATTCGTTACCACCAAGGAGAAGGGCCACGGAGTGGGGCTGGGTTTAGCCATCAGCCGCGGCATCGTGGAACGGCATCGCGGGCATATTGCAGTCGAATCGAAACTGGGCCGCGGCACCACCTTCACGGTGACTTTGCCAGCGAGCGCAGAGGACACGCCGCTCGTCCAGCCGACCGACAAGCTGGCGGCCGCCGGCGCCCGCGATGCCGCGATGAAGGTGAGGTGAGGCAAGTGAGCACACAAGGCAAACTGCTGATCGTCGACGATGAATTGAGCGTGCGCGACTCGCTGAGCAAATGGTTCCGTGAAGAAGGTTACGAAGTTGACACCACGGAAAATGCCAGCGAAGCGCTCACCCGCCTGGCGCAGCAACGCTGGGACGCGGCTCTGGTGGATATCAAGATGCACGGCACCGACGGCATCGAACTGCAAAAGCGCATGCACGAAGTCGATCCGGAACTGGTGGTGATCATCATGACCGGCTATGCGTCGGTGGAGACGGCAGTGGCCGCGCTGAAGAACGGCGCTTACGACTACGTGACCAAGCCGCTGGATCCGGACGACATTGCGCACCTGGTGAAGAACGCTCTGGCGCACAAACGCGCCGCGCAGGAAAACGCGATGTTGCGCGAGACGGTTGCGGAAGCGACGCATCCGGGGGACCTGATCGGACAGAGCGCGGCCATGCGCAAGATTTTTGACGCGGTTGAGACGGTGGGTCCCACCGACGCCACGGTGCTGATCACCGGGGAAAGCGGAACCGGAAAGGAACTGGTGGCGCGCGCGATTCACCAGGCCAGCCCGCGAAAGTTCCATCCGCTGGTGGTGATTCACTGCGGGGCGTTGACAGAGACGCTGCTGGAAAGCGAACTATTCGGCCATGAAAAGGGCGCGTTCACCGGAGCGCAGTACCGCAAGAAAGGCAAATTCGAGGTCGCCGAAGGGGGAACGGTTTTTCTGGATGAGATCGGCGACATCACGCTGAAAACCCAGACCGATCTGCTGCGCGTGCTGCAAGAGCGGGAGATCACGCGGGTGGGCGGCAACCAGATCATCAAGGTCGATTTCCGCTGCATCGCGGCTACCAATAAGGACCTGGAGAAACTGATCGAAGAGGGCAAGTTCCGCCCCGATCTGTATTACCGGCTGAACGTGTTCCGCATCGAGTTGCCGCCGCTATCGGCGCGGCCCGACGATATTCCGCTGCTGGTGGATCACTTCGTCCACAAATTCGCGCTGGCCATGAACAAGCGCATCACGCGGGTTTCACCCGCGGCCATGATGCAATTGCAGCGCCAGCCCTGGGTGGGCAACGTGCGCGAACTGGAGAACGCGGTCGAGCGCGCCATGGTGGTGGGACAGGAGCCGGAACTGCGCGAAAGCGATTTCATCTTTAAGCTGCCGGGTGTCTCCATGGTCTCGGGCAAGAAACTGGAGGAGATGGAGCGTGCCCACATCCTGCGCGTGCTGGAGGAGTGCGGGGGCAACCAGAGCCATGCTGCCGAAATCCTCGATATCGACCGGGTCACGTTGTATCACAAGCTGAAGAAATACGGCTGGTCGCGTTCCGCCATGAAGGCCGACGAAGTGGCGCGATGAAGGCACGCGATGAAGCTGCTGCAACTGCTGCCGATCGGGGACGTGGATGACGCGCTGCTGAGCAACCTCTGTCCGGCGATGGAAGAGATTCTGGGCGCTGCCTGCACCGCGCTTCCGGCGCGGCTTGATCCCGAGTTCGCCTTTCATGGGGAGCGGCAGCAGTATCACTCGTCGGAAATTCTGCGCCGCATGCAGAATTTCGTCCGCGAGGATTCCTGGCGGCTGCTGGGGGTGACCGCGGTCGATCTGTACATTCCCATTCTTACATTCGTTTTTGGCGAGGCGCAGATAGGCGGACCCTGCGCGGTGCTTTCCACCCACCGCCTGCGCCAGGAGTTCTACGGACTGCCTGCCGACGACGAGTTGTTTCGCCGGCGTGTGCTCAAAGAAGCCATCCACGAAGTGGGCCACACTCTGAACCTGACGCACTGCGACGACTACCGCTGCGTGATGGCGTCGTCCCATGCGGTGGAGTGGATCGATCTGAAAGACAGTGCACTGTGTGGCAGGTGCGGAGAAGTGGCGAAGACCCGGGCTGTGGAGTTCTCGCGCAAATAGCATTTTTCAGCAGCGAAAAGGCAGGTTCCTCACCGCGCCATGGGCGCGGTTCGGAATGACATCGTTACTGTCGGCATCACACACATTGGCTCTGGTGAGCATCACAGAGCACCGGCCGCCCGGTGTCTTGGCTGGTAGACCCTGGATCCGGGCAGCCGGTGCATTGCGGCGCGTGGCGGAGGTGGTCGCCCACGGCCGCGATTCGGTGCAGCCCACTTCTCGCGCAGAGAGCGCGAGAAATGGGGCACCCACGTTGACCTATGACAGGAAGAATTCCTTCGCCAGCGGCAGCCACTCCGCATCGGGGATGTGGGCCGAGATGTCATCCACGGCGACTCCGCCATCCTGGGCATAAGCCCCGGCGACGGCCATGGGCATGAGGCGTTGCAGGCGGCTGGCGGATTCTTCGGTCCACCAGCGGGCGAGCGCGCCGCCCAGCAGGTTGCGGAAGCTGGTCTTCACGTCAGGCGCCTGCACCGCAAGCAGCCAGCCTTCACCGTAAGGATCGCTCAATGCCAGCTTGGGGTTCTGCGTGATGGCTTCGTTGATGTCCGCAACCGTACCTTCGATCGGCGAGACCATGTCAACCGTGGCGCCGTCGCGATGAATCGTGCACAGCTTCTGCCCCTGTCGAATCCACGCGCCCCGCGCCGGCAGCGTGATGCTCTGCACCGTGCCCGTCAGCTTGGAAGCGAAATCGTCCATTCCGACGCGCACGAGGCAGTGACCCTCGCGCAACGCCCAGGTATGGCCGGGATGGTAGCGGAGATTCTCCGGAACCTCGAAGCCGCCGACCAGAGCGGGCTGAAGGCGGGGAACCGCGTCAGACTTGGTGGGAGAAACCTGCAGTGCCGGTTTCACCAGCGCGTTTCGGGAGCGGAAATAATCGATTGCCAGGAATGCCGAGAATGTGATGAGGACCAGTAGGACTGTCATAAGTCACCTCGCCGGAGGGCCATCTTGCCAGCCACTCACACTTTTCTAAGGGCAATCCCTGTGCCAAGGCGAAGGGAAGACGCACACCAGCCTTATGGGTGCAGGATCTTATTGCGAATCAGGCGCTTAGGCGGTGAAGCCGTTGCTCGGTCCGGAGAATACGCGCTGCGGTTGTCAACAGCATCTGCTGAAGCCTGCAACAGGGATTATTGAAGTTGCGGTGCTTGAAAGTGAAATGATGAAGATATCAACCTGAAATCAAGCAGTTACGGTTTCAAGACGCCGCGATGAACTTCGCAACAGGGCTCCTGAAAAATGCAATAGTTTCCTGCATGCCCGAACCCCAGATTCCGGAGGACACGGACAAAACATAAAGGCAGCACGGGGCTGCGCGCGCGAGCAGCAAATTTTGTTGATAGCTTCGTTTATTCGGGATAACGGCAGAAATGTGAGGTCGTGCCTCTCGGCGCGAGGAGGCCCGACTGAGCGAGGTCCCCAGGCGGCACCATGCGGTGGTGGCGAGGAAACCAGAGTCAGTTAGAAGCTGATAATTCGCGCATTTACTTTGACATTTTGCAGCAAGTGGACTAACGTGTTTGCGCTACGGCTGCTGCGGAAGGTTCTACACCTGTCTGGCGGTGAGCGTTGAAGTTGGCGTCAGGGGGGAGAATTACTCCCTGTCTTTGTCCGGCGGGGAAGCCCCGCTAGCAGTATGACGGCACTTCAACCTTCTCAAAAAACAGAGGCGAAGCGGAATTTGGGACTTGATTCCACTGGCGGCACTCTTTATCCGGAGGCATATAAACAAATGTTGAAAAAGATAGTGGGTATTGTCGCAGTAGTGCTGGCATCCAGCCTGTTCAGTACCGTACGGGGGGCGGAGCCGCTGTTGAAACCAAGAGAGAAGCGGACGCTGCAAGTGAAGCCCGCTGTGGTGCTGGTGAGTACGGAGATGAACGTCAAATGGTTCCCCGGGACACCTTTGGAGTTCGGGTACTCAACGTGGGAGAGGGGTAGCGGATTCCTGTTCCGGCCGGACGGTTATCTTCTAACCAACGGGCACGTAGTGGCGGACGCCGCCGTGAACAACCTCCAGGCGCAGCAGGAGCTGCAGAAGGAACTACTGTTGAAGTTCGTCCAAGCGTGGCAACAGGGGCAAGTCCGCGCGATTATTGAGCAGAAAATTGGACGAAAACTGACGGAAGCAGAATACGCCCAGCTTGCCCGCATTGCCGAACAGCACCTGCCCAAGCTCGACGGACAGCCGGTCGTTAAGGTGTACCTGCAAAATGGCAAGATGTACACGGCGGATATTCTGCAATACAGCGCACCCACCCAGTTCGGCGGCAAGGACGTGGCAGTGCTCAAGATTCCGGCCGACAACCTGCCCACGGTTCCGCTGGGAAAGTCGAACAACGTGCGGATTCAGGATTCCATCATGGTGGTGGGCTATCCAGGTACAGCTGCGGCGTGGGGCACAGAATCCGGGGCCGCGATATTGAGCATGGAATCGGCGCTGGAGCCTTCGGCGAATGACGGCCACATTTCCGCCCTGAAGGTGGGCAACGTCGGCACGCCGCTGCTTCAGTCGGATGTGAACATCTTTCATGGCAACAGCGGCGGTCCGGCGTTTAACGATCAGGGGGAGGCGATCGGTTTGGCCACCATGAACGCGGTGGAAGCGCAGGGATTTGCTTTCATCGTGCCGATCGACACGGCGATGGAGTTTGTACGGCAGGCCGGGGTTGCGCCGGAGTCTGGCCCCTTTAACCGCCATTGGAGCGAAGCGCTGAATATGTATGACGCGGGGCTGTGCAAGCACGCGATTGGCGAGTTCGACAATGTCGAGCAATACATGCCCGGCCTGAAGGATGTGCAACGGCTCCGTTCGCTTGCCGTTGGCTGCGTGGACAGCAGGGGCAAGCTCGAAAATCTCGAAGAAACGCTGGGCACGGGCGGAATGATCGGGCTGGTAGTGGTGATCATCGCGGCCATAGGCGTGGTGATATGGCTGGCGATGGGCCGCGGAGCAGCCAAGAGCCAACCCACGGTGCAGGTGGCCGCCCAGGGCAGCTTCGGGCGCATCCAGTTCACTTCGGGGTCGCTCTCGGGCCGCACCTTCCCCATAGGCAAAGATGGGCTGTGGATCGGGCGCGACGCCTCCAAATGCGGGGTGGTGCTACAGGACGATTCCATTTCCAGTCAACATGCCTGGATTGTGCCGGCGGATGGGAACATCGTGGTGATCGATAAAGGATCGACCAACGGCACCTACGTGAATTCAGTGGATTCGCCGAGGATCAGCAAAGTGGGGCTGCGCAACGGCGACCGGGTGTATCTGGGTCACAAAGGCTCGACGTTTACCTATTTTGCAGCGTGATTGGGAGCGCCGAGGCCGGCGCGGGAAGCCGGTCCCGGCGCTGTTCATAAGATCGATCAGGAGGAATTCTTCAGATGGCAAAGTTTTGTTCCAAGGGACACCAGATGGAAGATTCATGGGAGATTTGTCCGATTTGCCAACCGACGGGCTATGGTTTTGCCGCCTCTCCCATTCCGAAAACGCGAGTAGACACGGTGGCGCCACCGCTGGCGCCACCGATGGCGGCAGCGGCGCCGATCACAGCTCCGGCGCCGCCGCCGGCGAGAAAGACGGTGCTGATCTCGGATCGCAACCGGGCTCCGGTCGTGGGCTGGCTGGTGGCCATGAGCGGCGAGCAAAAAGGGCAAGACTTCCGCATCCACGACGGGCAGAATATTCTGGGTTCGGAGGCGGGCGCCGACGTGCACCTGAATGATCCGACGGTTTCGGGCAAGCACGCCAGCCTGCGCCACAAGGACGGCAAATTCTTTCTCACCGACCTGGATTCGAGCAACGGGACCTTTTTGAACGACAAAGAGGCGGCGAAAGAGGAATTGCACGACAACGACGTGATTCGCGCCGGTGAGATGGTTCTGAAATTCAAATGCCTGTGAGGCGGCGTTCTCACAGTTCTGAGGATGCTGTTCGGGGGCCGCACGGGGAATGAAAATCAGGCCAGGGATAGAACTGGGAAGCATCAGCGATGTCGGTTGCGTGCGCCAGAACAATGAGGATTCCTATTGCTACGCCGAGCCGGAGAGCGAGGAGGAATTCCAAAAAAAGGGCCGGCTGGCGATGGTCGCCGACGGCATGGGCGGGCACGAAGGTGGGCAGTTCGCCAGCAAAATTGCGGTGGACACGCTGCGCGACACCTATTTGAGCTCGGGGATCGAAGACACCGAACAGGCGCTGGCCGACGCTATAACGGCGGCTCACCAGGCCATTCGCAGCTATGCCCGCGAGCATCCCGAACTTGCCGGCATGGGAACCACCTGCACGGCAGCAGTGCTGCGAGGTGGGCTTCTGTATTATGGACATGTCGGGGACTCGCGCCTGTATCTTCTGCGCGATGCGCAGATCAATCGCGTCACACGAGATCAGACGGTAACCGAGCGTTTGGTGGAAATGGGACTGTTAAAACCCGAGGACGCCAAAACGCACCCGGATTATCACGTTTTAACCACGGCCATGGGTGTGAACGAATCCATGGAAGCCGAGTTTCCCTACGCTCCGATTCCGTTGCTGGCGGGCGATGTGCTCTTGTTATGCACGGATGGATTGCATGACTTGTTGAGCGATGAAGAGATAGGCGCGATGGCGCGGCAGGGCAGCGCGGAAGCGGCTTGCCGGCAACTGGTGGAAACCGCCAAGGCGCGCGGCGGGCACGACAATATTACGATTGAGATCGTAAAGATTCAGGCGCACTGAAAAGACGCAGAGCGAGGCAGCCGTCGTGGTCGGTTCACAGATTGGCGATTACCGGATCGTCGACAAACTCGGCGAGGGCGGCATGGGCGTGGTGTTCAAGGCGGTGGATGTGCGCCTGGACCGGCCGGTGGCCATCAAAATGCTGCCCGCGGAGCTGGCCAGCAATCCCGAACTGGTACAGCGCTTTCAGGCCGAGGCGAGAGCACAAGCCAATCTGAGCCATACCAATCTCGCCACTTTGTACGCGTTCATCGTGGACCAGGGGAACGCGTACATGGTGATGGAATATGTCGAGGGTGAAAACTTCGACCAGATCATCAAGCGCAACGGCCCGATCAATCCCGCCTATGCCGTTCCCTGGTTCAAACAGGCTTTGATGGGAGTTGGGGCGGCGCATCGGGTGGGCATTATTCATCGCGACATCAAGCCCAGCAACCTGATGCTGAACCGCCAAGGAATCGTGAAAGTCATGGACTTCGGCATCGCCAAGGCATTGGGGACGCGAGGCATGACGCGCACCGGCACGCAACTGGGAACGCTTCCCTACATGTCGCCGGAGCAGATTCAAAACCGCCCGGTGGACGTTCGCTCCGACATCTACTCGCTGGGAATCACGCTCTACGAAATGCTGAGCGGCCACACTCCGTTTGAAGGCGACAACGACTTTCAGATGATGCAGGACCACGTGAACACACCGCCGCCGCCGCTCACGCGCTATTTTCCGTATGCGCCACGGGAACTGGAAAACGTGGTGGCCAAGGCGCTGGCCAAGAATCCGGACGAGCGCTACCAGACGGTGGAGGAATTTGGGGTGGCCTTGGAGCATCCCGAGAGCATACCGGCTCCGGGATCTCCGGGCTATGCACAGCCACCAGCCGGCGCGGGGCTCACCCGGTTAGAGACGGGCGTGGGAACGTGGAGAGGGCCTGCCGGCGGGGCGGTAGTACCGCCGACGGCGCAGGGTGGAATGGCGGGGTATCCTCCACCAAATCCGTCTGCGATGGTGCAGCCGACTCCAACGGTATTGGGCCCGCCAAATCCGGCGGTGTTTGCTCCACCGAACGCGGGCACGGTGCAGGACGGGATTCCTGGCACAGTGGTGGAAACAGCGAATGCCCAGCCGATGCGAACGGTGAAGGGAACGGTGATCGGGCCTGCGGGTGGTTTTGCCGCGCCCGGCGGGGTGGCAGCCGGTGGGGTGGTGACGCAGCCTGGGGCGCCGAAGAAACTGCCCCCTCGCACTTTGGCGATGATCGCCACGGGAGCGGCCGCCGTTATCATTATTGTTTTGGTGGTGGTTTTGTGGCCGTCACCGCCATCGAGCCGCGGGGTGAGCTCGACTTCTTTTACCAGCAGCGGGGGCGGAGGCGGGGGTGGCGGTGGGACCACTGCGCCCACATTTACCCCGCCCGAAACTGTCCCCAGTAATCCGACTACCCTTCCCCCCGGCACACTCGGTCCGATTGCTCCGCCTCCGAGCAAACCTGTGCAGCCGGGCCCGACGAAACCTCAGGGAGAGACCAACCCACCGCACCAGACCCCTGGCCAGCCCCAGCAGACCCCCGCCGTGCCTGCACAGCCACAGCAACAGCCTGTACAACCGACGCGTCCGGCCGGACCCCAGAGTTTCCTGGTGAGGCACCGTCACTTCTACAAGGAAAGAATGCAGGTAACCTATTGCGGGGGGCCTCTTCTGGTGTATCCCGATGGGACGGTCACCTATCATTGTGCCGCTGCTGATCCCATGGGGCGCTGCGACAATGTGAATTTTTCGCGGGGCGATATCAGGGAATTGGAAATCAAGTCACACGGGGGGGAGTTGCACATCGGTACCACCGACGGGCAGAATTGGGACTTCTTCGACATGAATGTGGCCGGCACTGTCCAGCATGCCTACCACGCGATCAAGCCTTTTGTGCCATGATGTAGGCATCCCGAAATACTCTTGGAAGGCAACATGAAAATTGCAATGGCAATGGCTCTGTTGTGTGTCGCAGCGGCGTTTGCTCAGACACGCGCCAGCGCGAAGCAGGCGCGGGCGGCATGCGGGCCGGAGAATGTTCAATTCTCGGCGAAGGTGGGAAAGGGCGAGAACTTGAAAGCCGGCAAACCAGCCAAGCCCCCGCATTCCGAGGACTCCGACAAGAGCGCGACGAACGAAAAAACTGACAACCCCGCCGAGGGCGGCGAGGCGGCTCCGGCTGACGATGCCGATGTCAACTCTGCCGGCGGTGCAAACCCTGCTGATAGCGGGGGAGCACCGGAGAAGAAGCCGGTAATTTTTGTGGTAGAGAATATGCGAGCCGTGTGCCTGCTGTGCGATACCACCACCAGAATTGGGATGGATGGAGCATGGATGGGAGCGACCAGCGGCAACTCCTACTTTTCGTTTCAGGCCGATCCCGGCGAGCACCATTTGTGCGCCAACTTGCAATCGGCGGCCGCAACTACGGCAACCACCAGCCTGGCCAGCTTTACCGCCGAAGCGGGCAAGGTTTACTACTTCCGCGTGCGTCTGACGGATCAGAATACCTCCGGCCGGGGCGGAGTGGAGTGGGCCCTCGATCTGGAGCCGATCGACAACGATGAAGGGCAGTTTTTGGTAGCCTCCTTTGAGTTAAGCACGTTTCGTCGGAAGAAATGACGGCGTGTTCATCGGAGGGATCGCGAAAAGCACACCTCAAACACGGGGGACACAGCGTCTCTCGCGCACACCTCCGGATCCTTCGCGGCTCTGCGGGACGATGACCCAACCCTGAAGTTCCCGGACTGCCTGCCGATATACACCAGAGAAGGCCAAGCGGCGTGCCTGACTCTGCTCTCAAAAGCAGCGAAGGGGAAGCTTTGCTTTTGAACTGGAACAATGAGTAGCGCTTCATGAGTAGCTTACGTGCTCTAATCGTCGACGATTCTTCGGTGATGCGAAAGATCGTGGAGCGATCGCTGCGCCAGGCAGGCCTCGACCTCAGTCAAGTGCTGGAGGCCGGGAATGGAGCCGAAGCGCTGGCGGTGCTCCAGACCAACGCGGTCGATCTCATCCTCTGCGACATTAATATGCCGGTGATGGACGGTCTGGAATTTGTTAAGCAGCTTCCCGGTGTGGAGAACGCGAAGGGCGTGCCCGTGATTATGATCACCACCGAAGGCAGCGAGGCCCACGTGGTGCAGGCCCTCTCCAGCGGAGCGCGAGGTTACATCCGCAAGCCCTTCACGCCGGATCAGGTAAAGACGCAAGTCATCCCAGCCCTGGCAGGAAAAGCATGAACACCAGGAGCGAATTGTTGGCCAGCAACAGCCGGGAAAGATGGGTGACGCTGCTGGAACTGGCGACGCGTGAAGTTTTCCAACTCATGCTGGGAAGCGATTTGGCGTCGCCCGAAACGGAAGCGGGCCGGCCGCAGGGAGTGACGTCCATGGTGGGGCTGGCAGGACAACTGTGCGGCGTGCTGAGCATCCGCTGCGACTTGAAAGCGGCGAGGCTCATGACTTCCAAGATGCTGGGTGTGGAGGTGGACAAGGTGGGCGCGGAGATGTCGGACGCGCTGGGAGAAATCTGCAACATGGTGGCCGGCAACTTCAAGAACAAGATTTCCGGTCTGGGGGATGGTTGCATGCTCTCGCCGCCCACGGTGATTACCGGTAGCGACTACACTACCTATTCCATCGCCGACAAGCCGGCTCTGGAGACCATGCTGATGTTCGAAGCCATGCCAGTGGTGATCTCGCTGGAGTTCAACGCGTAAGAAAATCCTGTCGCGCTCGTTGGGCGCGGCGTTCAGGGGTACGTGGAAGGCTGGTCTTCGCCCAGAATCTGGGTGGCCGGGTGTTTCACGGTTGCATTTGCAATCAGGCGGCGGCACAGACTCCCGCGAGACGCACGTATCCGTCCTCAGATTTTTCCGCTTGCGTTGCCAAAGATGGTTGAGACCAGGGTAGAGATCTCGTCCATCGCCTCGTCGAGTTCGAAGGTGAAGCGCACGAGGTCGACTTGTTCGAGGGCGCGGTATTCGCGGGCAAGCACCGCCCATGCGGGATCGTGTGCCATATCCACTTTCTGGCACTCGTAGTAGCCGTAACCCAGGTTGCGCATGCGGCAGAGAAGGTCGCTCAGGTGGACGAGCGCGACCAGTGGTTGAGCCGCGTCGCTTTGCCCGGGATCGTGATGGTGGGCGATCACCTGGCTCATATCGTCGGCGAGGCGCCAGTTCTGCGCCAGCACCAACCCGGTGTCACAGTGCGTGAATCCCATGGTTGTTTGCTCCGCCTCGTGCAAGGGAATCTGCCGCTGGGCGGCGTAAGTCATCGCTGCGGAAAACTCTTTGGGAAAGACCATGCAGTTTACGGGAAAACCGATATCGTGCAGCAGTCCGGCCATGTAGGCTTTTTCGCTGTCGGTGGCGCGAAGCTTTTCGCTGAACTTGCGGCAGACCAGGGCGCAGCCCAGCGAATGCTTCCAAAATACCGTCGGATCAAGCGTCCAATCCTTCATCGCGAAGGCGTTCCCCATGCAGCAGGTGAGGAGAATGGTTTGCACCCGCCGCAGGCCGAGGGCGATCACGGCGGTCTTGATGGAATCCGGCGTCTTGGCCAGGCCGAACAGCGGCGAACTGGCGACGCGCAGGCATTGCGCAGCGATGGTGTTGTCATAAGAAACGAGTTTCGCGACCTCGTCCAACTTCACCTGGTCGAGCGGCAGGTTGAGGAGGTTCAGCAACGGCAGAAAAACCGTGGGGATGGTGGGCAGGGTCTCGATGTGGCTGACCCGATCACGAATCTGGGCGGCAACGGGTGCGGCGACGGGTGTACTCATGGTGTGCCAATCTTGGGCGAGGGCTTCCAATACGCGATCGCCCCGGGGAAATGCACGAGATGAAATTTGTCATTCAGATTCAACAGAGACTCGGATGTGCCGAGAAAGAAGTAACCGCCGGCATTCAAGTTGGAAAAAAAATGGTCGATGACTTTGGATTTCGACGGTCCATCGAAATAGATCAGGACGTTGCAGCAGAAAATCAGGTCCATACCCTTCATGAACAACATGCGGGAGTCATCCTGAAGGTTGAGGCGGCTGATGCTGACCAGCCTTTTTACCTCCGGCCGCACCTGCCATCTCTTTTCATCGACCGGAGAAAAGTACTTGCGCTTGAAATGCTCGGGAGTGCAGCGCAGGGCATATTCGCCATAGATGCCGGCGAAGGCGGCTTCGATGGAGCGGTCGTTGAGGTCGGTGGCAAGAATTTCGACGGTCCAGCCCTTCAGCAAGTCGGCGCTTTCCTCGAGCATGGTCATCGCGAGAGTAAAGGGCTCTTCGCCGGTGGAGCATCCCGCGCTCCAGATGCGCAGCCGTTTGGTGAACTGGCGGGTCTTTTCCGCCACCATTTCGGGCAGGATCACTTTGCGCAGGGCATCGAGTTGGGGCGGGCTGCGGAACAGGCAGGTTTCGCCGATGGTGATTTCGTTCAACAGTTGGCGCATTTCGCCATCGCGGCTGGGATGGGCGGTGAGAAGTTCCCAATACTCACGCGGAGTCTTGGTAGCAAGATGCTTCATGCGCCGTTCGCAACCGGCAGCCAGGAGATAAAGTTTTTCCTCCGCGGTGTAGATGCCCGAGACTTTGTACGTGAGGTCACGGATTTGGCGGTAAGCAGGGTCCAGGGGTTCGATGCTTTTGGCAGGGAAGGGAACTGCGCGCGCGACTTGTGTTCCGGCCATCATCTCGGCTGCGACTCCAGCGCGAAGGGATCGACGGATGAGGAAGATGCGTGAGCTGAACGGCTTTGCAGCACGCGCCGGGTAATTTCGTGGCCCAACTGGCTTAAGGGATAAACGGCGTCGGCCTGGCCGGAAGCACAGACCAGTCCGGGCATTCCCCATACCACCGAGGAAGCCTCGTCCTGAATAATGACTTCTCCGCCGCGCTCGCGAAGGCAGCGCGCCCCGATTACGCCGTCCGATCCCATGCCGGTCATGACGACGCCGAGAGATTCTGCGCCATAGACTTCAGCCACGGAACGAAAGAGCACGTCAACGGCGGGACGGCAGGAATTCTCCGGCGGATTCTGATTGAGATCGAGACGCCAGCTTACGCCGCAGCGCTCCACGGTCATGTGAAAGTTGCCGGGGGCGATCCAGGCCTGGCCGGGAGCGAGGACCGTGCCCGCGCTGCCCTCGTGAACGGGAATCGCCGAGCGGGCGGCCAGGCGATCGGCCAGCAAGCGAGTGAAGATGGGCGGCATGTGTTGCACGAGGACGATGGGCACGGGAAAATTTTTTGGGATGCGCGGCAGCACTTCGGCCAGCGCGTTGGGGCCGCCGGTAGAGGAGCCGATGGTGACAATTTCAATGCGCCGGCGCGGGCCGCGAGGCCGCGCGGGCATGGAAGGACGAAGCGGAGGTGAGGGAGCGAGCGTCGGGGCGCGGCCGCCGCAAAGGGCTTTAATCTTGGGAACCAGCTCGGCGCGGATAGCAGCCAGCGCCTTCTCGGGACTGCCGGTGTTGCTGGGCTTGGTGGCATAGTCGGACGCGCCCAGCGCGAGAGCATCAAGGGTTGCAGCCGCGCCGCGCTCGGTCAGTGTGCTGAACATGACGACCGGCAGCCTGGGGTGGCGCTTACGGATTTCGGCAAGGGCCTCCAGGCCATTCATCACCGGCATTTCGACGTCAAGCGTGACCAGATCGGGGCGGAGTTGCTCGATTTTGGCCAAAGCGATTCGGCCATCGGTTGCCGTGCCCACCACGTGCAGTGAACTGTCTCCCGCCAAAGTCTCGGAGAGCAGCTTGCGGCACACCACCGAATCGTCCACGATCAAGATGCGGATTGGGGTCATGGATGTTCCTGTACGGTGTGTCGAAGTTCGTCTTTCGCCCCTGCGCGGGGCTGGTTGATTTCCCGCTGTTTTCCCCCGGCTCACGCCCCTGCGACAAGCTCAGGGCAGGCCGTAAGCTGCATTCTTTCGCCGCGCCTCGCCTGCTCCGGGCAGCCTTTGGCAGTTGAAAACAGGCTGCATTCCACTTTTGTTCTCTGATCAAGCCACAACACAGACTCCTGTCGGCTGCGCGGTTATGTGCCCGCGTATGCCGCCATGCCGCGCGCACGTTGGGCCTCCATCGCGGGTGGGCGGCTGGCGGCGTCGATCTTGAATTGTTCGACCAGGCGGCGGAGCT
>Ga0187782_10000819_pt1 | contig 21779 bp, 17 predicted proteins | sample 0715_SJ02_MP15_2_FD_132454 | JGI IMG/M metagenome (GOLD analysis project Ga0187782, IMG submission 132454) | Tropical peat soil microbial communities from peatlands in Department of Meta, Colombia - 0715_SJ02_MP15_20_MG | ecosystem: Environmental > Terrestrial > Soil > Wetlands > Peat | place... | reverse complement strand
GGGAGCGGCTCGCGCGCTTCGCCTTCACGACGTGATCCGCCTGGACGACCGCCTGGCCCTCGGTGAGCGCGATATCGCCCGCGACGCGGACGAGCCCGCCGAGCTCGCGCAGGCGTAAGGTCAACTGCCCCGAGCGCCCGGAGCGGCGCTGGGCCTCGCGGATGACCTCGACGATCGCGCTGGTGTCGAAGTGGGGGATCTTCTTGTCCTTCGCCACCTCCTGCGCGACGAACCGGACGATCTTCATCCGGTTCTCGGGCGTGTCGGGCATCGTCGTCTTGACGAACAGCTCGTAGCCGTAGCCCCGGATGCGCGAGCGCAGCGCCGGGTGCATGTTCTGGACGCTGTCGATGTTCCCCGCGGCGACGAGCACGAAGTCGGCCGGGACCGGCTCGGTCTTCACCATCGCGCCGGCCGAGCGCTCGGACTGGCCGACGATCGGGAACTTCCGCTCCTGGAGCGCGGTGAGCAGCGAGTGCTGGCTCTCGATCTTGAGCAGGTTGATCTCGTCGATGAACAGCACGCCGCCGTTCGCCTTGTGGATCGCCCCGACCTCGACGCGCTCGTGCGGGGGCGTCTCGAGCCCACCCGACTGGAACGGGTCGTGCTTCACGTCGCCGAGCAGCGCGCCAGCGTGCGCGCCGGTCGCGTCGATGAACGGCGGCTTCTCGTCGGGGGTATGCGCGACGAGCAGTTTCGCGACCCCGACACCGGAATCGCTCCGACCGCCCGAGAACCGAAGGATCGCGTAGACGATGAACACGATCAGGAGGCCCACGAGGAGCGCGGTCAGGTCCTTGTCGACGATGACGATGTAGAGCGTGAACGCGAAGATCGCGACGGCCAGGACGACGAAGAGGATCGTGCGCTGCTCCTTCTTCTGGGCCGCCTCGAGCTTCTGGGCGGCCACGATCTCCTTGCCCTTCCCTGCGGGGACGACCCGGATCTTCGGTTCGTTGGCGTCCTCGCTGTTGGAGTAAGCCAGGATGTCCTGGAGCTGCTCCTTGGGCAGGAAGTCGACCATCGCCCGGGCGAGCATGCTCTTCCCTGTGCCGGGCTCGCCGATCAGGATCATGTGGCGCTTCTGAGTCGCCGCCTTCCGGGCGACCTCGACCGCCTCGTCCTGACCGATCACCTGGTCGAGGAGCCGGGCCGGCACCTCCACCTGGGCCGAGGAGGTGTAGGGGAGGCTCCTTCCCCAAGAATCGAGATCGCTAGGGGTCGAGTGATCGTCGACCCCTGTGGACGGTTTTTCCGCTTCCTGTGCCATAGCGGCGACTCGACCCCCTGCCCCCAGGGAAGGTCACGCCAGCTAAACCAAGTCGGGCTCGGTATAAATCCCTTCGGCCGTAGTCTTCGTTCTCGACGCGCCGGAACGGTCGTACTACGTAACCCGGTTGCATCGGCAGCCCGAGTTTATCTATCGTTCCGGGCTCGCCCGAGCGAGGGACGAGTCGTGACCCTGCGCCTCGAAGGCAAGGCGGTCGCCGAGGAGCTCGACGAGCGGAGCCGCGCCGCGATCCGAGCCGCACCCCCCACCAGTGGAGCCCCCTCCCTGGTGAGCGTGCACCGGGGGGTCGACAGCCCCTTCCGTTTCTACCTCAAGCGCCAGGCCAAGGCCGCCGGCGCCGTGGGCATCCGGTTCCAGGACGAGGCGCTCGGACCGGCCGCCGGTCCCCGCGAGCTCGTCGACCGGATGGGAACGCTCGACCGAGACCCACAAGTGCACGCGGTCCTCCTCGAGCACCCCCTGCCTTCCCCGTTCGACTTCTACGCGGCGGTCGGAGCGCTCCGGCCCGAGAAGGACGTCGACGGGGTCGGACCGCAGAATCTCGGACGGCTCGTCGCCCAGCGGCCGGCGCACGTGCCGGCGGTCGCCTTGGGCGCGCTCGCGATCGCCCAGCACTATCGGGTCCCGCTCGAGGGGGAACGGGTCGCGGTGCTCGGACGATCGGAAACCGTCGGGCTTCCCCTCGCCCTGCTCCTCGCGGGCAAGGCGAGCGGGGTGAATGCCACCGTGACCGTGCTCCACTCCCGAACCCGCGACCTCCGGGCGGCGCTCGCGGACTGCCGAACGATCTTTTCGTGCGTCGGTCAGCCCCACCTGTTGAACCGGACCAACGTACCCCAGGGGGCCCACGTGATCGATGTGGGACTGTCGAGCGTGCCGGACCCGTCCCGACCGGGGGTCTCGGTCTCCGCGGGAGACGCGGACCAGGAGGCGCTGGAGGGCTGGGCGGGCGCGCTTACCCCGGTGCCGGGCGGCGTAGGTCCCGTCACGGTCGCGCAGCTGATGCTCAGCACGGTCCGCGCGTGGCAATCGCTCACCTCGCCGGGGGCCGCCGCATGACGCCCCCCCGGGCCGGCCGGATCACGCTCCACTGCCAGGACTGCCCGATGTGGTACGGCGCGGAGAACGAGGGGTGGGGCCCGTGCTCGATCAAGAACCGCCGGGGCGACCAGCGGTACCTGACCTACGGCGGCCACCTCTGCGACGAGGGCTACGTGCCACCGCCCAACGCGGCGCTCGCCTTCGACCGTCCGGCCGAATTGAGCGGGGCGCGCTCCACCTCGAGCGCGTCGGCCGTGGGGTACACCTCGACCTCGAACGCGGGGGCGGAGAGGCGACGCGCCGCCCGGCGCAGTCGCTCCGGTGCAAGCTCCAGCCGCCGCCGCGCGACGTCGAGCCGGTAGTCGTCCGGTCCCGCGCGGACCGTCCGGGCCACCCGCGCGGCCCAGCGCGGCAGGTCCATCACATGGTCCGCTTCGACAACCCCGAGCCGGATCGTACCCTCCCCGGTGTGCTCCGCGAAGCCGGGGGCGGTCCGCTCCGCCCGGCGCACGAGGCGTTGCCGCAGCTGGACGCCGTCCTTGAACCGGGACGAGCAATAGTGGACCGGGACCGAGAGCCGTAATTCGCGGACGACCCGTTCCGCGACCGCGCGGCTGCCTCGAACTCCCCAACCGTTGCGGGGATCGGTCCGGTATCCGCGCTCGAGCAAGCTCGCTTCGTTCGTTTCCGAGAACTCGAGCTCGTTCAGGTTGACGAAATCCACGCCGATCTCCTCCAGCGCCCGGAGGAGGCGGCGCAGCTCGGCCTCCTTCTCGGGCAGGACGGGGATCTCGACCCCGCGCCGGATCCCCCAGGCGGGCGCCGCTTCGAGCACCGAGCGGTAGGCGCCCCCGCCGCTCGCGAGCGGACCCCACAGGTAGTGGGGGATGTGCAGCCGGAATTCATCGAGCCCGCTCGCGGCGAGCCGGGCGAGCTTCGCCGGGTTCGGCTCGTGCGTGTACAGGTGGATGTTGTGGGAGGACCCGAACTCCGTCTTCAGCAGTCGAACGTAGTGCTCGACCCGGTCGATCACGCCGAGCGGGTCGCCGCCCGTGATCCCCGTGCCGCCAGCGCCGATCGATCGGGCCTCGTCGAGGACGTCCTGGTCGCTCGTGACCCGCCGTTCGTTCGCGTAGACGACGTCGATCTGGTTGCGGGTCGGGGAGACGGGGCAGTAGAAGCAGCGGAACCGGCAGAGACCCGTGACGAAGAGGACCATCTTGCGGCCCTCGAGGCACTGCGTGCACGCGGGGGAGAGATCTCCGCGGTGGCTCGAGGCCATCGGCAGGTGGTGGAGGCGGGCGGTGTCCATGGGAACGACGCGAGCCCCCTCTCGCAGTAAAAGAGTTTCGAGCTCGGGCCGGTGGGCCGTTCCCCTGCCCTCCATTCACGTCGTCGCGCGGGCGCCGTGTGGTGGTCCCGCGCAACCAAGTGAGGTGCGGGAACGGTCGGGGGCTTAGGCTCAAATGCCCCACCCGGTTTGGCCGCGACACTCTCGGGGGACGGACGAAGATGGAGATGCAACCCGGTCAGATGGCGTACGACCGCGCGAGCACGGTCTTCTCCCCGGACGGTCGGCTCTTCCAGGTCGAATACGCCCTCCAGGCGATCCAGATGGGCGGCACCGCGGTCGCGGTGACGTTCGACGAGGGGATCGTCTTCGTGGCGTTCCGCAACCTTCCCGTCAGCGCCCTCGCCGAGGCCGGCTCGATCGAGAAGAGCTTCGCGATCGACTCGGGCCTTGGATGCGTGACCGCCGGTCTCATCGCGGATTCGCGCGTGCTGGTCGAATTCCTGCGGGTCGAGGCGCAGCGCCACCGCCTCACCTACGGGGAGTCGGCCCCGTTCACGCTGCTCGGCCACTCGCTCGGAACGCTGCTCCAGCAGTACACCCAATTCGGTGGCACGCGCCCGTTCGCGGTGTCGCTCCTCCTGGGCGGGTTCACCGGCCGGACCCCCGGGCTCGTCGAGCTCGACCCGAGCGGCGCGACGATCGGCTGGAAGGCGTATGCGATCGGCCGGAACCGCCGGGCCGTCGCCGACTACCTCGAGGAGAAGATGCCCGACAGTCTCGGCGAGGAGGCGGCGTTCAAGCTCGCCGTCCAGGCCGTCGCCGAGGGCTCTCCGACCCCCTTCCAGCCCGAAGCGCTGGACGTATCGTTCCTCGAGCCCGAGTCCGATCTCCGCCGGCTCCCGACGCCCGAGGTCGCGCGCCGCGTCCAGGGGTTGCCGTTCATCGGCGCTCCCGAGCGGAAGTCCTCCTCGCGCTGAACGTTCCCGTCGCGCGCGGCAGGACTAAGTGTCCTCCTCCCTTCGACGGCGCATGCCGCGCGGAACGCTGACCCGCCTCGAGGAGGCCCGGGAGCTCACCGAGTACAACCGTACCCTGTTCGAACGCTACGCGCGGCGGCTCCGGCGCCTCCCGTGGAAGGAGGCGGACGGCAACGTCGAGCTCGGTCACCTGACCCCGTTCCGCACCCTCGTCCACATCCTGAACGTCCAGGAGGTCTGGCTCGTCTACATCGTCCGGGGCCGGACGAACGAGCTCTCGGACCTGTTCGAACAGGAGAACCGTCACCCCGTCGACTGGCAGGGGTTCCGCGCCTACTCCACTCGCGTCTGGTCGGGGATCGACGAGACGCTCCGCACGCTGAAGGAGCGCGACTTCGTTCGTCGCGTGAGGGCCCCGTGGATGCCGGGCCGCTACACCGTGCGCGACGCGTTCTTCCAGGCCACGATCGAGCAGGCGCACCACATCGGGGAGATCATCGGCGCGATGTGGCAGCGCGACCGGGCGATGCCCGCGATGACGTGGATGGAGATCCTGCGGCAGGGTCCGCCACGACATCGCTCGCGCGCCGCGCGCCGCTGAACTCGTCCCGGAGCCGGATCCGACGGCGCGTGCGGTGGTACGTCACCGCGAACCGGTGCGCCTCGTCGCGCACCGCGCGCAAGAGGAGCATCGGCGCGGCGTTCGGGTTCGGGCGCAGCGGTTCGGAGCGGTCGGGCACGTAGACCTCCTCCTCGCGCTTCGCGAGCCCGATCGTCGGGATCCGGTCGGTCAGACGGAGGTCGCCGAGCGACGCGAGCGCGGCCGAGAGCTGTCCGGCGCCGCCATCGATCAGGAGGAGGTCGGGGAGTATCTCTTCCTCGGCGAGGCGTCGCAGGTAGCGGCGACGGACGACCTCGGCGACCATCGCGAAATCGTTGGTCCCCTCGACGCCGCGGATCCGGTAGCGCCGGTACTCCGACTTCTTCGGGAGCCCGCGTTCGAAGACGACGAGCGAGCCCACGGCCTCGTAGCCCTGGAAGATCGAGATGTCGATCCCCTCGATGCGGTTCGGGATCGTCGGGAGCGTGAGGAGGCTCTGCAGCGCGAGCAGGACCTCGCGCGGCGCGGGCCGGGCGACGACCTGGTCGACCGACGCGCGGGCGAGGCGCTCGGCGAGGCGCGCGAGCGAGGCGTAGCGCCCCGACGGCCGGAACTGGACGTCGATCCCGCGGGCCCCGAACAGTTCGTCGAGCGTGGTATCGATCCCCGCCGGCCGGGGGCCGGCGATGTAGATCCGCTCGGGGAGCTCGAACTGCGCGCCGTAGTACTGCGAGAGGAACTGGCGCAAGACCTCGCCGGGCTCGGGGACGTCGTCCGCGGGGATCACGACGAGGTGGGGCTCGGTCCGTCGGACCTCGCCGTCCTCGACATGCAGGACGCCGGCGGCGACCCGGAGCGTGGCGGGGTCGGACGGGTAGGCGAGCGCGATCACGTCGGCGCGGCCGGAGCCCCGGCCGACGACCGACTGCCGCTCTCGCAGGGCCGCGAGGCCGTCGAGGGCGTCCCGCAGCATCGCGGCCCGCTCGAACTCCTGGCGGCCCGCGGCCGCCCGCATCTCCCCCTCCACTTCGGAGCGGACGAGCGTGGTGCGACCCCGCAGCACGTCGACCGCGCGGTCGATCTGGTGACGATACGCCGTGCGGTCGATCGCGTCGATGCACGGCGCACTGCACAGCTTGAGATGGTAGTACAGGCACGCCTGCTTGGGGAGACGGGGGCAGCGGCGCAGTTGGAAGAGGTCGCCGAGGAGCTTTTCGACGCCCCGGGCCTCGGCCGCGCTCGTGTACGGGCCGAAGAGGAGGACGCCGGCCCGGCGGCGGGGGCGCCGGACGAAGAGGACCCGCGGGACCTCTTCGCCGATCGTGACCGCGAGGTACGGGTAGCTCTTGTCGTCCTTGAGGAGCACGTTGTACGGCGGCTGGTACTGCTTGACCAGGTTCGCCTCCAGGAGCAGGGCCTCGCGCTCGTTCGCCGTCGGGACGAACTCGACGCTCGAGCTTTCCGCGACGATCGAGCCGTCCTTCTCCATCTTGGCCCGTAGGTGGTCGAGGACCCGGCGGCGCAGGCTGCGGGCCTTGCCGACGTAGACGACCTCGCCGCGGGCGGACCGGAACAGGTAGACCCCGGGCGCGTCCGGCCCGGGCCGGAATCCCTCGCGGACGGTCTCGGCGAGCTGGCTTGCCGGGACGAACGCGGGCAGCTCCGCCCGAGGGTTCTCGCTCATGCCCGCGACCGGCGCGCGACCGGTATGGGTCGGCGCACGAGCGGGGCCAGGAACCGGCCCGTGTGCGAGCCGGCGACCCGCGCGACCTCCTCGGGGGCTCCGGCCGCGACGACGTGGCCGCCGGCGTTCCCGCCTTCGGGCCCGAGGTCGATCAGCCAGTCCGCGGACTTGAGGACGTCCAGGTTGTGCTCGATGACGACGACCGTGTTGCCGCCCGCGCGCAGCCGGAAGAGGACGGCGAGGAGCCGCTCGACGTCCGCGAAGTGGAGACCGGTGGTCGGCTCGTCGAGGAGGTAGAGGGTGCGACCCGTGGGCGGCTTCGCGAGCTCGTAGGCGATCTTGATCCGCTGCGCCTCGCCGCCCGAGAGCGTCGTCGCGCTCTGGCCGAGACGGATGTAGCCGAGGCCGACATCGGAGAGGAGCTTGAGGCGCGACTCGATCCGCCGCTGGTACTGGAAGAACGGCAGCGCCTCGTCGACCGTCATGTCGAGGACGTCGGCGATCGTCTTGCCCTTGAACTTGACCTCGAGCGTCTCGGAGTTGAACCGGCGTCCCCGGCACTCCTCGCAGACGACGTAGACGTCGGGGAGGAAGTGCATCTCGTAGCGGAGGACCCCGTCGCCCTCGCACGCCTCGCACCGTCCGCCCGCCACGTTGAAGCTGAAGCGGCCGGGCGCGAACCCCCGGGCCTTCGCCTCGGGGAGCCCGCTGAACAGCTCGCGGATCGGGGTCATGATGCCGGTGTACGTCGCGGGGTTGGAGCGCGGGGTGCGGCCGATCGGCGACTGGTCGATGAACAGCGCGCGGTCGATCTCGTCGATCCCCTCGATGTAGTCGTGCTGGCCCGGGCTCGCGCGCCCGATGCCGAGGTGGCGCTGCACCGCCTTGTACAGGATCTCCTCGAGGACCGTCGACTTGCCGCTGCCCGAGACGCCCGAGATCGCGACGAAGAGGCCGAGGGGGATCCGGATCTCGTCCCCCTTCAGGTTGCGCTCGCGCGGTCCGTGGATCGCGAGATACCGGTTGCCGGGCCGCGCGCGCTGCTCGGGCAGCGCGATCTCGCGGCGACCCGATAGGAACTCTCCGGTGAGCGAACGTCGCGCGTGGCCGATCTCCTTCGGGGGGCCCGAAAAGAGGACCTCCCCGCCGTGCACGCCGGCCGCCGGCCCGAGGTCGACGAGCCAGTCGGACTCCCGCATCGTCATCTCGTCGTGCTCGACGACGAGGAGCGTGTTGCCGAGGTCGCGGAGCGTCTTCAGCGTCGTGAGCAGCCGGGCGTGGTCCCGGGGGTGGAGGCCGATCGAGGGCTCGTCCAGGATGTACAGCACGCCGACGAGGCCGCTGCCGATCTGGGTCGCGAGCGCGATGCGCTCGGCCTCCCCGCCCGAGAGGCTCGCCGAGGCGCGGTCGAGCGTGAGGTACGTGAGCCCGACGTTCTCGAGGAATCCCAAGCGCGCGCGGATCTCCTTGACGACCTGCCCCACGATCTGCTCGTCCCGCTCGCTGAGATCGAGCGTGCGGAACAGCGCCACCGCGTCGAGGACCGTCATCGCCGCGACGTCGGCGATCGAGTGGCCCTGGACCGTGACCGCGAGGCTCGCCGGCTTGAGGCGTCGCCCCTGGCACGAGCGGCAGGGTACGAACGACATGAACCCGAGATAGTACTCCTTCGCGCCCTCGCTCTTCGTCGCCTTCCAGCGCCGCTCCACCGCGTTCACGAGCCCTTCGCGCAGCCAGCCGGATCCCATCCACCATTCGCCGGCGCCGCCCACGGTGTAGCTCGCATGGCGCGACGAGCCGAACATCAGCGCCTTCCATCCCTCGGGGGAGAGTTCGCGCACCGGTCGACGCAGGTCGTAGCCGTAGGCCCGGCCGAACCGGGCGAGCGATTCCGTCCCCGGGGTGAGACCCCAGACGTTGATCGCCCTGGGGAGCGGCTTGTCCTTGTCCGGGATGATGCGGTCCGGCTCGGCGTGGAGCGTGGCCCCGATGCCGAGGCACTCGGGACAGGCACCCATTGGGTTGTTGAACGAGAACATCCGGGGGGCGAGCTCCTCGATCGAGAAGCCGCACTTCGGGCACGCCCGGCGGCTCGAGAACGTCTCGCGCTGGCCGCCGGATCGCCGCAGCACGACCAGGCCCTCGCCGAGCTCGCGCGCGAGCGCGACGGCTTCGGCGAGACGCGCGGCTTCCGCGTCGGTCACCTCGAACGTGTCGACGATCACCTCGATGGTGTGCTTCTTGTTCTTCTCGAGCCGGATCTCGGTGCCGGGCGTTCGGACCTCGACCCCGTCGATCACGAACCGCCGGTAGCCGGACTTGCGGAGCTTGTCCAGCACGTCGCGATGCTCGCCCTTCTTGGCACGGATGACGGGGGCGAGGAGATCGATGCGCTCGCCCCGGGCGCGCTGCGTGACCGCCTCGACGATCCGGTCGACCGATTGCGGGGCGATCTCCTCGCCGTCGTTCGGGCAGTGCGGGATCCCGAGCCGGGCGAACAGGAGGCGCAGGTAGTCGTAGATCTCGGTCACCGTCCCGACCGTCGAGCGCGGATTGCGGCTCCCCGCCCGCTGCTCGATCGCGATCGCGGGGGAGAGACCGTCGATCGAGTCGACGTCGGGCTTGTCCATCTGACCCAGGAACTGGCGGGCGTACGACGAGAGGCTCTCGATGTACCGTCGCTGGCCCTCGGCGTACAGCGTGTCGAAGGCGAGCGAGGACTTGCCGGACCCGCTCACCCCCGTGATGACGATGAACTTCCCCCGCGGGAGGTCGAGCGAGACGTTCTTCAGGTTGTGCTGGCGCGCGCCGCGGATCCGGATCGAGTCGGCGGAATCGGACATCGCTCGGACCTACGCCGGCAGGAGCCGTTCGACCGTCTCGGTCAATCGGTCGAGCACGTACGCCTGCACCCGCTCGCCGAGCTCGCGGCTCGCCGGGCGGGTGTCACCGATGACGCTCTCGGGCCAGTCGGACTCCGTCGGAGAGCCCGGGACGAACGGGCTGTGCCGGTACTCGACGACGGGCCGTGCCTCGCCGACCGTGTCGGGAGCGAGGGCCATCACCCGGGACGTCTCGAGCAGTCCCGCGTGCCCGTCGCTCGCCGGAGATTCCTTGCCCCGCAATTCGTAGACGAAGTCGTAGTCGCAGAGTACGACGATCCGCACGCTCGGGTGGTCGCGCATGACCGCGTCCGCCGCCTCGCGCAGCGCGGCCATGTGCCCCCGTTCTCCGTGGCCGGACAGCACCAAGAACCGCCGGGCGCCGCCCCGGGCCAGCTCGCGGAGCACCCCGGCGGCATGCGTGCCCAGTTCCGACATCGAAAGCGACACCGTCCCGGGGAAGCGGCGGGCCCCGGGCGCCGAACCGTACGGCAGCGTCGGGGCCACGAGCCCGTCGACGCGCTCGGCGAGTGCGAGGGCCGTGCGCTCGGCCTGGATCTGGTCCGCGGCGAGCGGGAGGTGGGGGCCGTGAGCCTCGAGCGCGCCGACCGGCAGGATCACGACGGGGTTCGAACGGAGCAGCCGCTCGTACGAGCGCGAGTCGAGCTCGCCGAGGCGACGGGACGAGGGCGGCATCACGCGTACGACCGAGGCAGCGTATATAACCCGGGACGAGAGGACACGAAACGGCGCGGAACGCCGCCGCCGGGCGAGAGCGTCTTAGCTTCGCGACGTCTAGTTTTCGGTTTTTGGAAGGGAACCGTTCAGGGCGCCTCCTGGGAGACGCCGTTCGCGGGAGTACTCCGGGAGGCCCCGGCGGCTCGCGATTTGCGCGGAGCCTTCGGTCGCGCGGACGGCTTCGAAGGCTTTCGCGGGGAAGGCCGGTCGGAGGTCGCCGCCGGGGTTTGCGCCTTGGTCTTCGCGCCCGCCTTGGTCCCCCGCGCCTTCTTCGTCGCGGCGCCCTTCGGCTTCTTCTCCTTCGACGCGGCTTTGACGCGCGTCGGACACTCCGGATTGATGCAGAGGGTCCACGGGGGACGTCCGGCCTCAATCGCGGTGACGACCGGTGCCCGGCAGACGGGGCACGGCGGCTGATCCTTCTCGAGCTTGCCGCGCTGAGGCAGGGGGTACGTGACGCGGCAGTTCGGGTAGCCAGAGCACCCGACGAACCGCTTGCCCGCGAACGAGTAACGGATGTGCAGCGGGCTGCCGCAGTTCGGGCAGACCCCGATCCGGAACGCCTTGTGATGCTCGGGACACTCCGGATTGATGCAGTAGAGCTCGGGCCGCTGGCCGCGGAAGATGATCTTCACGCGCGGGACCCGGCAGGTGGCGCAGAGGAACTCGGGTGCCGGTTCGATGAACCCCGACGACGGAAGCGCGTACGTCGCGGTGCACGACGCCGGATTGTTGACGCACTGGACCCAGCGGGCTCCGCGGGGGCTACGTGCGAGCCGGAGCGCGCCGCCGCACTTCACGCACGGGCCCACGAAGTGTTGGCGGTCGAGCGCGCCGGTCAGGGTCTCCTTGACACCCGTCTCGTTCGCGGCGAGGAGCGAGTAGGCCTCGCGCAACATCTCGCGGGACTCCTCGAGGACCTCGGACTTCGGCTTCTTCGACTCCGCGACGAGCTCCATGTCCTCCTCGAGGCGGTGGGTCATCTCGGGCCGGGTGATCACCGGCGCGTGGGCCTTGAGGGCCTCCGTGACCGCGATCCCCGTGCTCGTCGGCTCGAGCTGCCGCTGGGTCACGTAGTGGCGGTCGAACAGCTTCTGGAGCACGTCGTGGCGCGTGCTCTTCGTCCCCAGCCCGAGCCGCTCCATCTCCTGGATCAGCGAGCCCTGCGTGTACCGCCGGGGAGGCTTCGTCTTGTCCTCGGCCAGCGCGATCGAGGTGATCGGGACCGTCTCTCCGATCGTCAGCACCGGGAGGCGCGTGGGATCGGGTTCGGAGTACGGGTAGACGCTGTACCAGCCCGGGTCGACGAGCTGCTGGCCCTTCCCCTCGAACCGTTCGCCCCGGATCTCGACGGCCGCGGTCCGGCTGCGCGAGATGGAGTCCGGGGCGAGGGTCGCGAGGAACCGGCGGACGACGAGCTCGTAGATCTTCGCGTGGTCCGGCCGCAGCTTCTTCGGGTCCGTGACGCCGGTGGGATAGATCGGCGGATGATCGGTCGTTTCGGTGCGGCCGCGCATCGCACGGAACGTCGGCTGCCCGAGGATGAACTCGGCCGCCGCCTTGAAGGGGCTCTCGCGGAAGCGCTCGAGGAGGTTCTTCAACCCGAGCCCTCGGGGATAGACGGTGTTGTCCGTCCGCGGGTAGCTGATGAGCCCCTGCGTGTAGAGGTCCTCGGCGACCCGCATCACGGTCGCCGCGCTCATGCCGAGGCGGGTCGCCTCGGCAACGAAGAGCGTGGTCGAGAAAGGGACCGGGGGCTTCCTCCGCGATTCCTCGTCCGCGAACTCCCGGACGACCCCCTCCTTCGCGCCCTCGACGCGCCGGAAGACCCGCTCGGCCTCCTCCCTCTTCTCCCAAATGCCGTGGGAGTGATGGAGCCGGAATTCGATCCCGTCCTTCGCGGAGGTCGCGACGATCTCCCAGAACGGCGTCGGGGTGAACTCCTTGATCGCCTGGTCGCGCTCGACGAGGAGCGCGAGCGTCGGCGTTTGCACCCGACCCACGGAAAGGAAGCCACGGCCGCGCTGGCCGGCGGTCAGCGACATGTACCGCGTGAGGAGGGCGCCCCAGACGAGGTCGATCTCCTGGCGCGCCTCGGCGGCCTCGGCGAGCGCGTGGTCGAGCGACACAAGGTTCGCGAAGCTGCTCTCGATCGCGTCGCGGGTGAGCGCGCTGTAGTGCGCGCGCTTCACCTCGATGCCGGGATGGATCTTCTGCAGGAGCTCGAGCGACTCGAGGCCGATCAGCTCGCCCTCCCGGTCGAAGTCGGTGGCGATGATGACCCGGTCGAATCGCTTGACGATCGACTGGAGCGCGGCGACGATCCCGCGCTCCGTGACGTGCTTGAGGGGCGTCGTCTCGAGGAGCTTCGGGAGCGTCAAGAGCGACCACTCGGCGAGCTCCTTCGGGTAGTCGAGCTCGACGATGTGCCCTCGCAGACCGACGACCGTGTAGGGGCCGTCGGGGCGTTCGAACTCGAAGACGTTCGTCCCTTCGATCCGCGAGCGTTTCATCCGGCCATCGGAGAGAACGATGGCGATCCGGAGCGCGGTGTTGAATTTCTCGGTGACAACGAGCGTGCGGGTCACGGCTCGCTCAAAATGCGAGGCGCGGTAGATAACGATAGGGGACGGGGGACCGAGGGAGAGTGCTGCGAACGCGCACGCACGCGTTCGGTACGGGGCCGGTCACCGTCGATCGACGTTCGAGTCAACTCGCGGCAGCGGAGCCCGGGCCGATCGAGTGGGCCGGCGGAGGCGGGCGGGGGGGGCTGGCATTCGACCGGTTCCCGTCACTCTTTATAGAGCGGCACGGGTCGGGGCTCGCGAACGCCGCGGTAACTCAGTTTGGGAGAGTGCAAGACTGAAGATCTTGAAGCCGCCGGTTCAAGCCCGGCCCGCGGCATCCCGTTCGCGCGCGAGGTCGACTGCATGACCGAGCGCCGGTTCGCTCGATTGCGCCGGAGCCCTGCGGCGCAGCACCCGGGGGCTTCGGAGGTTCCCGAGGAAGGGATGTGCCTCTCGGTATTCCTGGTCCTCGAGTCCCCGAAGCGGCCGGGAGCGGTCCTGCTCGGCAAGATCGACCCGGCCGGGCCTTGGTGGGAGATCGGTGCGCTCGATCCCGGCCGCATCCGGGGGGTCGGAGAGCGCTGGATGCTCCCGTCCCGCCAGCTGTTCTTCTTCGAGTCGCCGATCGAAGGAGCCCACCGGATCCTCCAGGAGCAACTGGAGTCCGGTCCGATCCCGCTCGATGGTCCGCAGGTTTTCTCCGATCCCTCCGCCCGACCGGACAAGCCGAACTCCGATCCGCACTGGGACTTCCACTTCGTCTTCCGGGGTCGATGGCCGACCGATACGGCCCCGAAAGCGAAGGCATGGAAGCATCTCGAGTTCGTCGAGATCGCCAAGACTCCGCGGGGAGAGATCGCGCGCAGCCAGGGCGACGTCCTGGAACTCGTCGGCGTCCCACCCCGGGATTGAGCGACCCCCGAGGCGGACGGAGTTAACTAGCGCGACCCGCTGAACGCCGGGACAGTGGCGGCCTCGGACGCGCCGGCATCATCCGCGGTCGGATCGATGGGCCACTCCGTGGATGGGCAGCTCGCGGTTCCTTCCCCGGCGATGAGCCGCGGGGTCCTCGCCCTGCTGACCGGCATCGCATTGATCGTCGCGTTCAGCGAGTCGATGCTCGTGCCGGCCTTCCCCATCATCGCCCACCAGTACGGCTCCACCCCGAACGAGGTCGCGTGGGTCTCGGCGATCTACCTGCTGATCGGCGCCGCGTCGGTCCCGCTCGTCGGCAAGCTCGCGGACATCTACGGGAGGAAGCGGCTGCTCGTCGCGGTCATGGCGATCTACTCCGCCGCGGCGCTCCTCAACGCGTTCACCTGGAATCTCGAGAGCCTGATCGTATCGCGCGCGATCCAAGGCGTGGGCCTCGCGATGTTCCCCCTCGCCTTCGCGCTGATCCACGACGAGGTGGCCCGGGACCGGGTCCCGCTCGCCACGGGGATCGTGAGCGGGATGAACAGCATCGGCTCGACGATCGGCCTCGTCGGCGGGGCATGGATCACCGAACAGTTCGGCTGGCATGCGAATTATCTCATTCTCGCCCCCGCCTCGATCGCGCTCACGGTCGCGCTCGCCGTCTTCGCCGTCGAGTCGCCCCAGCGGGAACGCAGCGGGGTGGACTACGTCGGGGCGGCGTTCTTCGCGATCGGCATCGGTCTCGTGCTCACCGGCCTGACCGAGGGGGCCGTCCTCGGATGGACGTCGATCGGGACGGTCCTCCTCTTTGGCAGCGGGGCGGCGATGATCGGGCTCTTCGTCCTTCAGGAGCGGCGCGCCTCCGCGCCGCTCATGGACTTCAAGCTCCCGGGGATCCGCAACATGCTGAAGACGGACGCGCTGATGTTCATCGCCGGCGCGGCGTTCTACCTCGGGTTCCAGCTCGTGACCTACTTCTGCCAGAACCCGGCGCCCGGCTTCGGCCTCGACGTCACCGACGCCGCCCTGGTCATGCTGCCGGGCGCGGCCCTGATGATCGTCTTCGCACTCCTCGCTGGGGTCCTGATGCGACGGGTCGGGATCCGGTTCCCCGAGTTCATCGCGCTCGTGCTCTTCGTCGTCGGGTTCCTCTCCTTCCTCTTTTTCCACGACACGGTGACCCAGATCGCCGTCGGGTTCGTCCCGATCGTCGCCGGCGTGGCGATGCTGTTCAACAGCGTCGTCAACGCGACGATGGTCCTCGCCCCGGCCGAGAAGGTGGGGACCCAGAACGGAGCGCTCACGGTCTTCCAGGAGGTCGGGCAATCGGTCGCCGCCGCCATCGTCGGGGCGACCCTCGTGTCGTTCCTGAATCCCGTGACCCTGGTTCCCACAGGTCAGGCGTACCTGGTCCTCTGCCTCATCGGCATCGGCTTCGCCGCCCTCGGATTCCTGGTGCTCGCGACCCTCCCGCGGATCACCATCCCTGGAACCCCCGCCGCCCTGCGGCCGGGTCCCCCCACGACCTGACGACGACGAGGGGCGCGCCCCGGCACGTCTTCGGAACCCTCAACTAGGGCCGGGGCCTCGTGTCGATCGGCGGCGATCCCCGCCCCCTCCGAGGTGGAATCCCGGGGGTCGGGTGGGCTCGCTCGTGGGACGTATGCGGCGCGCGCGCCCTTCGCGGGAACTCGCCCGACCCGTCGTGCTGGCCATCGTCGTCGGGGCGATCCTGATCGGGACGACGTTCGCGCCGGAAGGGCTCGCGGCGGAGTCCGGTTTCGATCAGTCGTTCGCCCAGCCCGCGGGCCATGTCGATCCGGACGTCGCGCTGATTCGGCTCGTCACGAGCTACCCGGGGGGGCCGAATCTCACGTGCAGCCTCACGGTGGCCGGCACGTTCCAGCTCGCGGACCCCGCCTACGGCTACACGGTCTTCTTCGGCGGGAACGACTCGACCAACTCGCGGGCGTTCGCGACGTTCACGAACAATGTGACGGCCGGCACGATCAGCCACCTCTACGGTTCCTCGGTGGGCTATTTCGCGACGGTCGCCCCGCTCCCCTTCGCGCTCGCGAACGCGAGCTCGACGCTGTCGTTCGGCGTGAACGCCACGCTCGTGTCGCCCGCGTTCAACTTCACGGTGAACGCCGAGGCGTTGCTCGTCAACGCCACGGTCGACCAGTCCAGCACGCTCGGCTCCGCCACCTCGTCGAGCGGACCGGCCCCCGGTGCGCTTCCCGGCACCCTGGTCCTCGCGATCGTGGTTCCGCTCGTCGCCGTCGCGGCCGTGGGGATCGCGGTGGTGCTCGTGCGGCGCCGCCGCCGGCCACCGCAGCTGGACCAGTTCGTCTGAATGACGGGGCCGCCCGATCCCGCGCGGAGCGCTCAGCGGGCGGGCACGAACCAGATGTCGGTGATCGAGTACTTCGGGTTCGGGTCGAACCGGGCCTCGACCGGCATCCCGACGTACAGATCGGACTCGACACAGTCCTTCAAGCGCGCGAGGAGCACGCTCCCGACGCCGTCGAACTCGACGAGCGCGAGATTGTACGGCGTCTCCTTGAGGAACGCCTCGCTGCCGAAGTGGCACGTCGTCCAGGAGTGGAGGCGACCCTTGAGCGGCAGGTCGATCCACTCGGTCGGGGCGCCGCAGACCATGCAGTGACTGCGCGGCGTCGCGAAGACGAACCCGCACTTCGGCTTGCGGCATTTCGAGCCGCGCAGGCGGCCCTCGGCGAGCCCGAGGAAGAACGGGGAGTCCTCGGCGTAGCTGTGGATGTAGTTGATCGAGTACGGGAACTTGATGATCAGGCTCTCGTTGCCCTCGGCGTCCCGGAACAGGACCGAGCCCGAGCGCTCGAGCTCCGCCTGGGCGTCCCGGAACTTCGAGTAGGCCGGGGGACGGGCGGTCATCGGTACCCCCGCTCGAGGATCGAGACCGTCACGGCCGACCCCGTCCCCGCGTGACTGTGGATCGCGCCGCGCACCGGCTTGTGGAGCTGGAGCGCGGGATCGCCGAAGTGCTTCGGGATCGTCCCCTGGAGCTGCCAGAAGGCGAAGACGGCCTGCATGAGGCCGGTCGCACCGACCGGGTGGCCGCACGCGATCAGTCCGCCGGACGGATTGACCGGGATCGCTCCGGCCTCGGGCACGGGGAACCCGTAGTCGATCTCCTTCAGGAACGGGTCGCCGCGCTCGACGAACGAGTAGCCCTCGCCGTACTTGCAGAGGCCCAGGTCCTCGTACGTCTGGATCTCGCTCGACGCGTAGGCGTCGTGGAGCTCGATGAAGTCGAGCTGCCGGTTCGGGTTCGTGATCCCGGCCATGCGGTACGCCTCGAGCCCCGCCGCGCGTCCGGCGCGGAAGGAGTGAACGCCGGGGTAGCGCAGGTTCTCGTAGTCCTTCGGCCGCTCGTGCGGCATCAACGGCACCTTGCCGAACGGCCGGTCGGCGAGACGCATGGTGTCGGTCCCGGTGCCGACGCCGATGACCCGGATCGGCTTGTCGGTGAACTCCTTGGCGCGCTCCTCCGAGCAGAGGACGACGACCGCCGCGCCGTCGCTCATGGTGCAGATCTGCTCGCGCGTGAGCGGGTAGCTGATCATCTCGGAGCGGAGGACGTCGTCGACGGTGAGCCGCTTCGGGTACTGGGCGTACGGGTTGTGGAGGGCGTTCAGGTGGTTCTTCACCGAGACCATGCTCATGATCCGGGAACCCTCCTCGATCGCGAGGCGCTGGGCCTCGCGCTCGTCCTTGACGTCCGCGAACTTGCCGAGCCGGAGGTACTCGTAGATGTGGCGGTTGACCATCAACGCGTAGTAGCCGGTGTAGAACCCGCCGAGCGGGAAGTCGAAGTTCGTGTCCGAGGCGAGCGCGATGAACTCGTTCCCCTTCCACGTCTGGACGCGGCTCATCGTCTCAAAGCCCGCGCCGAGGCAGACGTCCATGCGGCCGCTCGCGACCGCCTCGTACGCGGCCTGGAAGCACTCGCCGCCGGTCGCTCCGCCCCACTCGATCCGCACGGAGCCCTTCGGGTTCATCCCGAGGTAGTCCTGGACCATGCTCGCGGCCTTCAGCTGGCGGGCGAAGTGGTCGGAGAAGTAGGAGATCCGCGTCCCGTCGATCCGGTCCGCGGTGAGGTTCGGGATCCCCTTCGCGGCGTAGTCGTACGCGCGCTTCACCATCAGCCGGAAGTCCATCGACGGGTGGGCCTTCGCAAACTTCGTCACCCCGCCCGTCACCATGTAGACGCGGCGACCCTTCGACACCGGGGTCAGCGGCCGCTTCGGGGCCGACGCCCGCGGCTTCGCCTTCGCGTTGGAACGGGAGCTCGAACGAGACGGCATGAAAGAACCTCGGGGGGCCAGCGAGGTCCGGTTCTTAAGCGTCCCGCGCGCGAGGGAACCGTTTAACCCGCGCGTCGGTTCGGCCGCGCGTGCCGTCCGGTTCGAAGGTCGAGGATGTCCTGGGAGTGGGGGACATCGCCCGCGAATTGCCCCGGCTCCTGAGGAACGCCGAACGGCTCAAGGACGCCCGCGCGCGCGGGACCCTCGCACCGACGCTCTTCGGGCGGAACCTCGCGCTGGTCTTCGAGAAGGCGTCCACGCGCACGCGCTCCTCGTTCGAGGTTGCGATGAGCGATCTCGGAGGCCACGCGGTCTACCTCTCCACCCAGGACCTCCAGATGCGTCGGGGCGAAACCCTCGCCGATACCGCGCGGATCCTCTCGCGCTACTTCGACGCGGTCGCCTATCGCGCGTTCAAGCACTCGGACGTGGTCGAGCTGGCGAAATGGGCGAACGTCCCGGTGATCAACGCGCTCGACGACGTCGAGCACCCGTGCCAGACCGTCGCGGACCTGCTCACGATGTCGGAGCGCTGGCACCGGAACTTCTCGGGGCGGCGCGTGGCCTGGATCGGTGACGGGAACAACGTGCTCCACTCCCTCCTGCTCGGGGCTGCCGCCGTGGGACTGAGCGTGAGCGCCGCGACCCCGCCCCGCTACCGACCCCACCGCGACATCATCGACGCCGCCGAGGCGCTCGCCCGCGGCACGGGCGCGAAGATCGAGTTCACGGACAGCCCCCGGGCGGCCGCGCAGGGCGCGGACGCGCTCTACACGGACGTCTGGGTCTCGATGGGGAACGAAGCCGAGGAGGCCGACCGCCTGCGCGCCTTCGCGGGGTACCAGATCAACGACAAGCTCCTCGGCGAGGCGGCGAGGGACGCGTTCGTCCTCCACGACCTGCCGGCGCACCGCGGTCAGGAGATCACCGACGCGGTGCTCGACGGTCCCCGCTCGGCGGCGTGGGACCAGGCCGAGAACCGGCTGCACGGGCAGAAGGCGATCCTCGAGATGTTGCTCGGCCCGGACGCCCTGCCCCGCCGACGACCCTGAGCCCGCCCTATTCCCCGCTCCCGGCGGCCGCCGCGGCGCCGGCCTCGGCGCGCAGGCGGACGTGGAGCAGATGCTCGAGCTTCTTGACGAGCGCGTCGGGGGGATGGAAGCTTCCCGACTCAATCTTGAGGACGACCGACTTCTTCTCGTTCAGCTTCTTCCCCAGCTCCTCGGGAGTCCAGTTCCGCGCCTCGCGCGCGACGCGGACGCGGCGCGGCCAGTCCGGCGCGAGCTCCATCTCGCCGATCTCCTGGTAGAGATCCCGCTCCTCGAGCCGTCGCCGGGGCGCCGAAATGCGGGCGCCGCTCCCCGGAGCCGTCGGAGGAGCGCGAGCGAACCCCGAGGCGGGGGCGGCCATGGAGGTCGCGGGCACCGGGTCGACCGGCGTGCCGAACCGCGCGCAGTCCGGACAGAGGGCGAGGATGGTGCCCTCGATCCGCACGCGGGACGTCGCGACGACGTCCTTGCCGCACATCTCGCAGAGCACCTAGGTCCCCTCCTTGGGTCGAAGCTCGAACATGGGCGCATCTCGGAAACGGTTGCGGCGCGGACCCGCGCGCGGACTAAAGCGGTTGCGCCGGCCGATCGACCCCGGTCGTCGCCCTCACCAGGTGTCCCAGATCTCGACGGAGTCGTGCCACCGGTGATACCCGGCGAGCCCGACCCCCCACAGGACCCACATCGCGACGATGACCGTGGGAACGATGAGGATCGACGAGAGGACGACGGCGAGATTCTGGTACCAGTTGAAGTGGGTCGCCCAGAACGCGGCGTAGAGCAGGACCCAGACGATCCCACCGACCGCGAGGGCGAGCGTGGCGGCGATCCGCCGCTTGATAGCTCGCAGGAAACGGTCGCCGGGGTAGCTCTCCGTGGACGCATGCCAATTCGACATGTTCGGGTGTCTCCTCCTACTTCTTGGTCGATCCGGCCCCGGACTCAGTCAGGGTGTCGAATCGATCGATCAGTTTGCGCAGGCGCGCATCGACGGCGTGGACCCGATCCGGATCGGCCCGGGCGATGTCCTCGAGGTACGTCGCGTACGCCTCGAGCTCCCGGAGGGCATCCTCCGGATTCCTAGGGCCCGAGGCACCGGGGAATCGTCCCCGCATCCAGTCCGGTCCGTTCCGCGCCGCGTCGGTCAGTTCGTAGCGGCCGTCCGAGCGCTTGCGGACCAGCTTCTCCTGTTCGAACTCCTCGAGCAGCGGATAGATCGATCCGGGCGAGGGTCGCCACCAGCCCATCGTCATCTGGTCAATCTGCGCGATGAGCTCCGCGCCGCTCTTCGGCCCCTGCTCCAGGAGGTTGAGCACCCACACGCGGAGGCCCCGACGGTGCTTCGTTCCCCAGCCGTGCGCCCACATATCGAAAAACCGATATCGATTTTCCGATATAACCATTGCTCACGAGAGGTGACCACTGGCGGACTCCGACGCGTCGCGGCCGTGGTCCTTCGAGGGCGTTGGGGGAGGGACGGCAACGAGGGCGATCGCCGGGTTGGCCGCGGCCAGCGCCTTGGACGCGGGCAGAACGACCGACCCCGTCAGACCCTACCGGGCCCTCCCGTGGGGCACCGGGTTCTCACGCCCGACCGTGATCGGCGTGCATTCGCGGTTTCGCGCGTGCGGACGCCCCCCGGGATCCGTCCCAAGGAGGTTGACCACCTCCTCGTTGATGTACGCGGCGAAAGCCGGAGTGGCCGAATCGGAATTCCGGTCGCTCCGGCGAGATCTCTGCCCGGGAGCCCACGCCGCGTTCTCTCTCGATATTTCGCGCGACAATGCCTATATAGGGGTACCTTTTGGCCGCGCCCGGAGTCACCGCATACATGGCACAGAAGCCCCACCTGAACATCGTGTTCATCGGCCACGTCGACCACGGCAAGTCCACCACGGTCGGCCGCTTGCTCCTCGATGCCGGGGTCATCCGGCAGGAGGAGATCGACAAGTACCGGGCGGAGGCCGAGTCGAAGGGCAAGGCGACGTTCGAGTTCGCCTGGGTGATGGACGATCTCAAGGAGGAGCGCGAGCGCGGCGTCACGATCGACATCGCGCACCGCCGCTTTGACACCCAGAAGTACTACTTCACCATCATCGACGCGCCCGGCCACCGCGACTTCGTCAAGAACATGATCACGGGGACGAGCCAGGCCGACGCGGCCGTGCTCGTCTGCTCGGCGGCGGAAGGGGTCCAGGAGCAGACCCGCGAGCACATCTTCCTCGCGAGGACGCTCGGGGTGAGCCAGCTCATCTGCGCGATCAACAAGATGGACCGCCAGGAAGTCAACTACGCCGAGGCGAAGTACAACGAGGTCAAGGAAGAGCTGACGAAGCTGCTCAAGAACATCGGCTTCAAGATCCAGGAGCAGGTGACGTTCCTCCCGAT
>Ga0187782_10000818_pt1 | contig 21788 bp, 19 predicted proteins | sample 0715_SJ02_MP15_2_FD_132454 | JGI IMG/M metagenome (GOLD analysis project Ga0187782, IMG submission 132454) | Tropical peat soil microbial communities from peatlands in Department of Meta, Colombia - 0715_SJ02_MP15_20_MG | ecosystem: Environmental > Terrestrial > Soil > Wetlands > Peat | place... | reverse complement strand
GACCCGCGGAAGCAGGCCGCCAGCGATACCGCAGTCAGTGCAACGGACCCGATCAACTTTGGGGCTTGACAGCAGAGCCTTCATAGAAGGAACGGTGTTGCACTAGTGAGTTTGCTGCTGGTAGTCCCGAACGAGACGCGCGTTGGTCTCGGCGGCGGCGACGATTTGCTGCGCCTGCGGTCCAGAGGCGACGGCCTTTTGGACCGCGGACACGTAGTCGTTATGGGAGGCGAAGCCCGTGGGGGCGAGCCCGGTCGCGGCATACCCCAGGCCGCCGATCAGCATTCCCTGCGTGGTCAGGCTGAACTCGATCCGCGCGCCGAGGTACATGCCGAAGAACAGGAGGGTCGTCCGGGTGCCGTCCGTCGTCATGAGGATCTGTCCGTTGATCGTTCCGGCATCGGTCGTGAGTGAAAACGTCCCTCCGCCCGCGGACTTGCTGGCGCCCGGGCCGTAGCGGAAGTTGCCTCCCCTGACGGATACGCCGCCAAGCGTTCCACCCGTGAACGTCCCGGCGTAGAACGTCTGCACATTCTCATTGGCGGTTCCCGGTGGAGGAATGACGCCTCCGATGACCGGAGTCTGCGGCTCCGTGTCGGTGACCGAAAGCCCCGGGAGCACGAGCGGGATCCGAAGGTCGAAGTAGAGGGAGTAGGACGGTTGGGCCCCCAACTCCCCCGGCCCGGGCAACGCCAGGCCGATGACCAACACAGCAACCGCGACCGTCCCCACGCGCAGGGTCAGTCCGTTCCTCCATCCCATAGATCCGAGCCACCTCCAGCGGTGGGTTCGTCGAGTCGGATCGCCGTCCCTCCGTCCTGTTGCATGGGCAGGTATTGCGGATAATGTGAATAAACCTATGAGCTGATGGCTTAGTTGTTCGCACGGTAGTAAACTGCCGCTGAGAGCGAGAGCACCATCATGCAAGCATATGTGCGATATGGCAGACTTTGGCGCGTATGACATCACCGGGAGTGGCCCGGAGACACAGAGCGCCCGTGGCGGGCATGGAAGACCCCGTCGCGCCGGGCAGACTCCAAGGAAGCGGGAAGCCGGCCCCAGCACAACCGGGTGGCGCCTTCGCTCTGGCAGGGGCGGCTGCTTGAATGGTTGGATGCGGTTCAAGCAACGGCATTCCCGAGTCGGCTGCAAGGATTGGCGGGACCAGCGTTCCATGTCTGGATCCGGAGCGGGGTGGATTCGTGACGCACCGGTGTGCCCGGGCGGCTCGTGCCGCTAGGCGCCGATTTCGGATGTACCGTGCGGCAGTGCCCGTGCTCGCGCTCTTGCTGGTCGGTTGCGGGCCGCGGGCGGCGCAGACCCCCCCGATGCCGAACGCCCCGCGCGTGGCGGCGAGCGGACCGACGGTCGACCGGATCCGGCATGAGGGCGTGATGCGCGTGGCCGCCGATCTGTCGTATCCACCCATGGCGTATCGGCGAGACGGCACCCCGGCCGGCTTCGATGTCGACTTGGCGACACTGCTCGCCGCGTCTTTGGGGGTACGGCTCCGCGTGATCGACACGCCGCTCTCGACGATGGCGGGCGTCGGGGTGCCGGCGGGCGCCGATGCGGTGCTCGGGGGCATACCCGAGGGGGTGGTGCCCGGACTTTCGTCCGGTCCGTACTATGTCTCGCGGCAGGCGATCCTCTCGATCGCGCGCCGAGCCGTCGAATCCCCACGCGGGCTGCGCGGACTGCACGTCGCCGTGGCGGTCGGCGGTCGCGGTGCCGCGGTGGCGCGGGATGCTGGGGCCATCCTGGACGTGACTGCGCTTCCCGAGCAGGCACTTGACGAGGTCGCGCTCGGCCGGGCGCAAGCTGCCGTTGCCGATGCCCCTCTCGTGTTCAACTACGCGGCCGAGCACCCGGGGCTGCGCGCCACCGGCGGTGTCGGTGCTCCGGTCCCGTTCGTTGTCGTCGTGCCGCGAGAGGCGCACGATCTTGCCACGTTCGTCTCGGCGGCCCTCCATGACCTGGATCGCGACGGGGGGCTCGCACAGTTGCGGGCGAGGTGGCATCTGTAGCGCCGGTCGTCGGACAGGAGCGGTGACCGAGTGCGAGAAGCGGGTGGGCGACGCTGGCGGTTCGCCGGATCGTGAACGGGGGGGAGGCGGTGATGGAACAGCAGGCGCGGCGATCGTTGGCGCATGAGGCGGAGGCGGCGATACGTCGTCTCCGAGGTGTCTCGGCGGTGCGGGTGGATCTTGGGGAGGACGGTGCCGTCAGCCGGGTCCATGTGCTCGCTTCGGCCGAACGCAGTCCGAAGATGATCGTTGCTGACGTTGTGGCGACCCTGGCGGCACAGTTCGGCGCGAGCGTGGAGCCCGGGCAGGTGCGGGTGGCGGGGCTGCGGCCTGGCCAGCCGGAGTCGGCTCCATCGTCCCAGCGGTCCCGGCTCAAGTTCGTCGGGCTGACCGTGTCGCGCCTCCGATCGTCCGCGGAGGTGCGGGTGCAGCTCGAGCACGACGGGCTGGTCTACGAGGGCGCCGCGTCCGGGCCGAGCGCGGCATCGCGCCTGCTCGAGCTCGTCGGGCAAGCCACTCTACGGGCGGTGGAGATCTACCTGCGGGCCGACCAGTTGTTCCTGGTTCAGACCGCGACCATCGTGCAGGCGGCGTCGCACCAGGTCGCGCTGCTGGTGGTCTCGTGGCTCGGTCCGGAGGAAGAGACGCTCAGCGGGTCGGCCGTGGTCCGTGGCGAGCCCCGCGAGGCGATGGTCCACGCCGCCCTCGACGCCGTCAATCGCACCGTGCTCGGGCTCGGGGCCCCGTAACCCGTCCCGTAGGCGCCCGGATTGAGCACGGTCTGGAAGCGGCTCTTCCGCGCGGCCGTGGTCGTCTGTGTAGCGGCCTGCGCGGCGCCGGCCGTCTCGACGCCGGGAGCGGCCGCCTCGTCGGCGTGGGCGGTCCCGGTGCTGATGTATCATCGGGTCGACCCGGAGCTCGTCGCGCACGATCCGATCACGGTGGGTCTCACCGTCATGACGCCGGCGTTCGAGGAGCAGCTCCGGTTGCTTCGCGACCGAGGATTTCACTCGATCACGCTGGACGATCTCTGGACCGGGATCACCGAGCGCGCTCCGCAGTCGGGCCGGGAGATTGTCCTCACCTTCGACGACGGCTACGCGGACAACTACACGGTGGCGTTCCCGCTACTCCGGCGGTACGGGTTCACCGCGACGTTCTTCGTCGTGACGTCCACGGTAGGCACCCGTGATCACCTGACCGTGGCGCAGATCAAGGAGATGGCCGCGGCCGGGATGGCCTTCGGGTCCCACGGCCAGCACCACGTGGACTTTTCCACCCTGTCGCCCGGGGTCGCCCAAAGCGAGCTCGAGAACAGCAAGCGCCTTATCCGTGAGTGGTCGGGACGCCCCCTGACTTTCTTTGCGTATCCCGCCGGGCGATTTTCGTCGGGCGTCGTGAGGACGCTCGCCGGGCTCGGCTACCGCGGGGCCGTCACGGAGATCCCCGGGTTTGTCACGGCGGCAAGTCGTCCGTACACGCTCGAGCGGGTCAGGGTGGCTCACGGCGATACCCTCGTGCAATTCGCCCGCAAGCTTCGGTTGACGGCTCCCTAGCGAGTCACCGCCGGGGTCGGGCGGCATGTGGGGCACGACGGGCGGCCGGCGTGCGGGACCCGCGGCCGCGCGCCGTGGACATCGTGGACTATAATCAGTCTTGGACGATGCCGCGGATTATAATGGCCGTGGACCGCGTTTAGGCTAGGCGGTGCCGGAGAGTTCGGATCGTATCCCGTGGCGGACCGTACGTAACAGGGCGGATGACCTCGGCGGGCGAGCGCGGTGTCTCCACCGCGGATCGCGGCCGGGTCACGCCAGGAGCGACAGATGCTGAAGCTGTTCCAAAACCTGCTCGGCGACAGTAGCGAGCGCATCGTGAAGCACCTGCGCGAGACGCTCGTGCACGAGGTAAACGCGCTCGAGCCCGAAGTGGAGAGCCTCTCCACGGACGCGCTCCGGGGCAAGATGGACGAGCTGCGAGAGCGCGTTCGCGGCGGCGAAGCGCTGGACGATGTGATGCCCGAGACGTTTGCACTCGTCCGCGAGGCGTCGAAGCGGACGCTCGGGCAGCGCCACCACGACGTCCAATTGATCGGCGGGGCCGTGCTGTTGAGCGGGAAGATCGCCGAGATGAAGACCGGCGAGGGCAAGACGCTGGTTGCGACGCTGCCGCTGGCACTCAACGCGCTCGAGGGACGGGGCGGGCACCTCGTCACGCCGAACGACTATCTGTCCCGCATCGGTGCCGGCTGGATGGGCCCGGTCTATCACCTTCTCGGCGTCAGCGTGGGCGTGATCACCCACGAGTTTGCCGGGGTCTACGACCCCGCGTACCGGGATCCATCACCCCACGGTGACGAACGGCTCGTGCACTTCAGGCCGGTCCACCGTCGGGAGGCGTACCTGGCGGACGTGACGTACGGCACCAACAACGAGTTTGGGTTTGACTACCTGCGCGATAACATGGTGATCCGCCGCGAGGATCTCGTCCAGCGGGAGCTGCGGTACGCAATCGTGGACGAGGTGGACTTCATCCTCATCGACGAGGCGCGGACACCGCTCATCATCTCAGGGCAGGTGGAGCAGTCCACGGAGGCCTATTATCAGTTCGCGAAACTGATCCCTCGCCTCGCGCCGGAGCAGGACTACCACGTCGACGAGAAACTGAAGACCGCGACGCTGGCCGAGGACGGAGTCTCCAAGCTCGAGCGCTGGCTCGGGATCGACAACCTCACGGACCCGCAGCACATCGAGCTGATGCACCACGCGCAGCAGGCGCTGCGTGCCCACACGCTGTACCACCGGGACGTCGAGTACGTCGTCAAGGACGGTCAGGTGATCATCGTGGACGAGTTCACCGGCCGCCTGATGTTCGGGCGCCGGTACAGCGACGGGCTGCACCAGGCGATCGAGGCGAGGGAAGGCGTCCGAATCGAGAAAGAGACTCAGACCCTCGCGACCATCACGTTTCAGAACTACTTCCGCATGTATGACAAGCTCGCGGGGATGACCGGGACCGCGAAGACGGAGGAGGCGGAGCTCACCCAAATCTACAACCTCCCCGTGGTGACGGTCCCCACTCACCGCCCGATGATCCGCAAAGACGTCTCCGACCTCGTCTACAAGCACGAGAAGGCGAAGTTCAAGGCGGTCGCCGACGAGATCGCCGAGTGGCACCTACAGGGGCGGCCGGTGCTTGTCGGCACCCGCTCGATCGAGAAGAGCGAGGCGGTGTCGGCATTGCTCCGCCGGCGCGGCGTCCCGCACCAGGTGCTCAACGCCAAGTACCACGAGCGGGAGGCGGAGATCATCGCGCAGGCTGGCCGGTCGGGCGCGGTGACGATTGCGACGAACATGGCGGGGCGGGGCGTGGACATCCTGCTCGGGGGGAACCCGCCGGACCCCGAGGACGGCGAGAAGGTGCGTGCGCTGGGTGGGTTGCACATCATCGGGACCGAACGCCACGAAGCGCGCCGCATCGACAACCAGCTCCGCGGACGGGCGGGCCGGCAGGGTGATCGGGGCTCGTCACGATTCTACGTCGCGCTCGACGACGAGCTGATGCGCCTGTTCGCCGGCGAGCGGATCGCCGGTATTATGGAGAAGCTCGGCATCGAGGACGACGTGCCGATCGAGCACTCGCTGGTCACGCGCCAGATCGAGAACGCGCAGAAGAAAGTCGAGTCGTATCACTTCGACGTGCGCAAGCACGTCCTGGAGTACGACGACGTGATGAACGTCCAGCGGCAGGTGATCTACGGCGAGCGCCGCAAGATGTTGCTCGGGGAGAACCTGCGCGAGAACATCCTCGATTTCATCGCACAGCTCGTGGACGACACCGTGGCGAGCTTCTGCTCCACGGAGACACGGCCGGAAGAGTGGGACTTCGAGGGGTTGTTGCAGGAGATCCGGCACGTCATCCCGTCCGCCGGTCTGGTTCCGGAGCAGTTGCGCGGGCTCGACGCGGACGCGGTGCACGAGCGTGTTCTGGCGGCGGCCCTGGCCGCATACGAAGCCAAGGAGCAGGCGGTCGGGCCGGAGACCATGCGCGAGCTCGAGCGCATCATTCTGCTGCAGACGCTGGACCGCAAGTGGATCGACCACCTGTATGTCATGGACGCCCTGCGTGAGGGCATCGGTCTTCGCGCATACGGCCAGGCCAATCCTCTCATCGAGTACCAGAAGGAAGGGTACGCGCTGTTCGAACAGCTCAAGCGGGACGTGCAGGAGGAGACGGTCCGCTTCCTCTACCTCGTGCAAGTGCAGGCCGCGGTCCCGTCCCGGGAAGCCGTCCCCGCGATCCGTTCCTCGGGACGTCCCGGGTACCGCGTCACCCGGGAGGCCGGTGCCGGCGACGGAGAGCGTCCACGGCCGGCCACGGCGGCGGGAGCGGGGATGCAGGCGCGCGCGGTGAAAGTTGGCCGCAACGATCCGTGCCCGTGCGGCAGCGGAAAGAAGTACAAGAAATGCCACGGCCGGGGTGAGTGACACGGGACCGCGTTCCTGACCCTGCCGTCGCCGGGCCCGCGGTCCCCACGAGCTCGCATCGACTTAGCGGGTTCTCGGGGTGGGCGGGGGTTCCGGCCGCGCGGCTGGTCGTGGCGCTGCTTTCCGGTGCCGTCTACGCGGCGGCGTTTCCTCCGTACGACTTCGGGTGGCTCGCGTGGGTTGCGCTCGTGCCGCTGTGTGCCGCCGCGGCGGCGGACACGCCCGGCGTTGCGTTCCGCCTCGGATACGCATGGGGCCTCATGGCGTTCGGCGGCATTCTGTGGTGGCTCGTTGCGTTCGGTCCCCCGGTATGGGTGCTCGCGGTCGCGGTCCTCGCGGTCTTCCCGGGCATCGCAACCGGCCTCGCCTCGTGGGCGCGGCGCGAGCTCGGTGGCTCGCTGTTCTGGATGCCCCTCGCGTGGGTCGCCGTCGAGTTCGCGCGGAGCCAGGGATCGCTCGGCTTCCCGTGGGCGCTCGTGGGCGAGTCCCAACACCGGCTGCTCGCCGTCGCCCAGATCGCGTCTGTCGCCGGCGTGTGGGGCGCGAGCTTCATCGTGGTCCTCGGAAACGCGCTGCTCGGGGGCCTCCTCGGCCGGCGCGCCGCGGCGATCGAAGTCGCGGTGGCGGTCGCCCTGATCGTGGGGACGGTGGCGTGGGGATGGTCGTCACTCGACGCCCGGGGGAGCGCGCTCGGAGCCGGGCGCGCGGTGGTGGCCGCCGTCGTGCAGCCGAATGCGCCCATCCGGTGGCCCGGGAGTCCGAGGGATGTGCGACGTCGATTGGTCGTTCTCCGAACGCTCACCGCGGCGGCTGCGGCGCGGGGTGCGCGGCTCGTGGTGTGGCCCGAGACGGCGTCCCCGACGGATATCCGTGGCGATCCCGCCACGCTCGCGGAGATCGGCGGCTGGGCGCGGCGCAACGGCATCGCGCTGATCGCCACGAGCCTCGAGGGAGGCGTCACGGATTCGGCGTTCTCGTTCTCGCCCGCGGGGGCTCTCGTCGGACGGTACGACAAGGTGCACCTGGTGCCGTTTGCGGAGGCTGGTGAGCGTGCGGGGCACACGCCGGGTGCGCTGCCGGCGCCGAGCGGACCGGTGGGGATCGCGATCTGCTTCGAGAGCGTGTTCCCGGAGATCACCCGCCGCGCGGCCATGGACGGCGCCAGCTTGCTCGCCGTGCTCACGAACGACGCGTGGTTCTCCGGGCCGGGCGCGCCGGAGCAGCATGCGGCCGCCGCGGCGTTTCGAGCGATCGAACAGGGCCGCTACTTGCTCCGCGCGGCGAACAGCGGGATCAGCGAGATCATCGACCCCCACGGACGTGTCGTGGCGAGCCTGCCTCTTGGAACGCGCGGTATCCTCGTGTCGCGTGTTCTGGCCGGCACGGGGCTGACGCCGTACGCCCGGTACGGGGACTTCCTCCCGTGGGGGACCATGCTTGTCGGGGCGTTGCTGCTCGGATGGCGTGCGCGGGCGGGGAGGCCGTCCGTAGCGGACCCCACGTTCGTAAGGTTGCTTGCCGTGTCGCTGGCACCGCTTCTCGCTATCGACGGGGCGGTGTGGGCGCTCGACGCCGCGCGGACGACGGGAGTGCTCGTTGGCGGCGTCCCCGTTCCGGTCCTGGCAGCGCTCGGCGCGACGGTCCTGTTGAGTCGGGGACGCCCGATGCGCAGCCTGGGTCTTCAGACAGCCGGGTTCTGGCCGGCCGTTGCCGTGGGGTTGGCTGTTGTTGCGTTGCTGGTGGGTGTCGTCGTTGAGGCGTTTGCCGCGCAGCGCATCTCCGTGACGCTGGTGTCACCTCCCGGCGGTTGGTGGGTGGGAAGTGCGGTGCAGGTGTTGATCGTCGGGCTGACCCTTGAGTGGTGGCTCCGGGGACTCGTCTACGAGGCTGCCGCCGCGTGGCGGGGTTGGCGGGTCGCCATCATCTGGTCCGCGGTCCTCGGGATGCTGGCCGCGTCGTCTCGAGGTGCCGAGGCGATGGTATGGAGCGGTTGCGCCGGGCTCGCGTTCGGCGCGATCCGGACAAAGTGGTGCCAGATTCCTGCGCTCGCGGTCGCGCACGGGACGGGTGATGTCGTGCTCGGTTTCTTGCTTTCGCCGTGGTGAGTGTTATAATAGGTTGTCCAATCGCGGTGCCCAGCCGCGAGTTGGGCGACGTGAACGCGTTGGGGGTCTGGCGGTGACGGTCGAGGAGTTGAAGCGTACGCTGGAAGCGTATCAGGAGCGTCTCCACGGCATCGGGAGGCATCTTTGACCTTCCCCGCCAGCATGCCCGGCTCGCCGCCCTCGAGCGGCAGATGCAGCAGCCGGACTTTTGGGAGAACCAGGACGTCGCTCGTCGCGTTTCGCAGGACGTCGCGGCGCTTCGTTCCCGCATCGATGAGCTGAGCGGTCTCGACCGCGAGGTGCGCGACCTGCGCGAGCTCGTGGAGCTTGCCGCCGGGCAGGACGCGGCGATGCTTGCCGACGCGGAGCACGAGTTGCAAGTTACCGGCAAACGGCTCGACCGCTTCGAACTCGCCACCCTGCTCTCCGGTGAACATGACGCGAGCAATGCGATCCTATCCGTTCACGCCGGCGCCGGCGGCACGGAATCCCAGGATTGGTCGGAGATGCTGCTCCGCATGTACCTCCGCTGGGCGGAGAACCACGGCTACCGCACAGAGGTCGTGGACATGTCGCCCGGCGAAGAGGCCGGTCTCAAGAGCGCGACAGCCATCATCTCCGGTCCGAACGCCTACGGCTACCTTCGAGGGGAACGTGGGGTCCACCGGTTGGTTCGCCTGTCTCCGTTCGACGCCGCGCACAGGCGGCACACGTCATTCGCGCTCGTCGACGTGATCCCAGAGGTCGAGCCGACCGAAGTGCAGATCCGTGACGACGAACTGCGCGTGGACACGTACCGGTCGGGCGGCGCCGGCGGTCAGAACGTCAACAAGGTCGAAACCGCGGTGCGCATCACGCATCTGCCCACCGGCATCGTCGTTCAGTGCCAGAACGAGCGCTCACAGTACGCGAACAAGCTTACCGCGATGAAGCTCCTCCAAGCGCGCCTGTTCGAACGCAGCCAGGAGGAGCAGCAGCAGCGGCTGTCGGCGATCCGAGGGGAGCACCGGGACGCCGCCTGGGGGAACCAGCTCCGGTCGTACGTCTTGCATCCGTACACGCTGGTGAAAGACCACCGCACAGGTGTCGAAACGGGCAACACCCAGGCCGTGCTCGACGGGGCGCTGGACGCGTTCATCGACGCCAACTTGCGCCTCGGTCGCTCTGCCGTGCAGGTCGGTGAGGTCGAGCCCGACTCGCCGCCGCACGGCGAGGGGCGGCCGGCGTCCCGGTGATGGGCGCGATCGCGCCGTCCGGGGAGGCCGTCGGCGCCAAGGCCCGGGCCTCCCTGGGATCCAACGGGACGACGAGGGCGCGAGGGTCCGGCTGACGATGGCGACCGCCCGGAAGGCCTCCGCAGATCCGGCAGGCGCGCCGTCTCGACGGGGGAGCCCCTGGGCGGGTCGCGCGTGGCTCGCCCTGGTCCTGGCGCTCTCTCTCGCCGTGGGGGCGAGCCTGGCAGGGCCGAAGGTCGCGGCCGCGGCCCTCGACCTGGTGCTCGTTCGCACGCTGAACGCGGAGCGTGTGCGGGTGAACGTGGCGGCGTGGCCCCCCGCGTTGTGGTGGGGACGAATGGACACGTTGACGGTTGCCGCGCAGAACCTGCGGATCGGCGCGCTGCGCGTCAGCTCGCTGGACGCGACGCTGGACCACGTGCAGATCGACGCCGCCGCGCTGTACACCGGGCAGCAGGTTACGATCCGCTCGCTCGGCTCCGCCGTCGCGCGGATGACGGTGTCGCAGAGCGCGCTCCAGGAGGTGCTCGACGCCCAGCCGCAGCTTCGGGACGCCCGCGTGACCCTGCATCCCGGGCGGCTCACCGTCGCCGGCACCGTCGGTGTGCTCGGCCTGTCGCTCAGGGCGACCGGGGAAGGACGCCTCCGGCTCAGGGGACCGCAGGCGGTCGATCTCGTCCTCGATCGCGTCACCGTCGGCGGCGTGCCCGTTCCGGCACCGCTCGCGCGGGAGCTGGTGGGCGCCTTGAATCCGGTCCTCGACGTGGGGGCGCTGCCATTCGGGCTGCACCTCACGGACGTGACGGTGGTCGAGGGAGAGGTGGTCGTAAATGCAGTGGCCGGTACTCAATAGCACGCCCGCGAGCCTTCCTCCCGGCCCGGACACGCGGTGGTCTGCTGGGAAGGCCGGAAGCGGTCCGCGGTCGGCGGTGCGGCCCAGGCGGGTGGCGCCGTGACGGCGCTGATTCGGACCATGTTCCGGCGCTACGCCGTCCTGGCCACGTGCGCGGTCCTGGGCATCGGGGCATCGTTCGTGATTCTCGCGCACCGGTACGAGATCGAGCGCGCCTATCATACGGTGGAGATCACCGCGGACGGAGATGACTGGACGACGCTTGCCCGGCGCGACGGCGTGGATCTCGGCACGCTGTATGCCGCGCTGCGCGAACGCGGTGTTCGGAGCGTCACGCTGTACGCCGCATCGCTCCGCCGGCTCTCCGACCGCGGAATGATCTCGTACATGACCGGGACCGACGTGCTGAATGCGGCCCGCACGGGTGCGTTGGGAGGTCCGTTACGGGACATGGTGCGGCAGGGACGGATCCGCCCGAACAGCACGTACATCCTCGGGGATCCAGAAGTGCTGCGGTTGGTGCAACAGGGGTTCGCCGACCAGTTGGGGGCGAGCCGCTCCGTTCTGCGGGAGGGGAGCGGCCCCGTGCTCGAAATCGGGGCGCGAGGCCAAGAGGTGGAGGACTCTTCGCTCGGTGTGCCGCCAGGCGCGATCCAGGCGCTTCACGAACACGAGCTCGCCGCGGAGCTCCGCGTGCTCAACTTCCATTATGTCGCCGCGGGCGGGCTCGAGGCGTTCTTTGCAGACCTCCGGCGGGCAGGGCAGGCGTTCACGCTGATCTTCGACCGCGACCAGGTACTCGGGTACGACGCGCTCATCCCGGACGTCGCCGGACAAATGAAGGCCTCGGGGTTCGCGTTCGGTCGCATCGAGGCGTTCATGGCGAGCCGTAAGCAGAAAGGCGAGGACGGGCTGACGCAACTGGTGGCGCCCGACATGATCCGCGTGTTCAGCATGACGCCGCAGGAACTGGCCACGTCGTCGCCCGACGACGCGCGCGACAAGTTCGTGTTGGCGGCCCGAGAGCGTAACGTGCGGATCCTCTATGTGCGCCCGTTTCTCTCCACCGCGGCCGGGGTCGACGAGATGCAGACGAACTTGGACTACGTGAAGTCGATCGCGGATGAACTGACGCAAGCGGGGTTCAAGCTTGGGAAGGCCGTGCCGATGCCGGTGCTGAGCACCCCCGCACCGCTGTTCGGGCTCGCGGCGCTCGGCACGCTGTCGGTCGCGGCCATCACCACCGCCGAGGTGTGGGGTGCGCTTGCGCGCCCGGTCCCGACCGGACGTCTGCACCTGTGGGTGGGCGCCGGGGTGCTGCTGACGGTGGCGGCGCTCGCGCTCCATCACGTGACGCTGTGGCGCGAGCTGCTCGCGTTTCTGGCCGCGCTGGCGTTTCCGACGCTCGGGATGATGTGGTTGGTACCCGGCGCCCGCCGTGAGGACGAGCGGGGCCGCCGGGAAGCGCCGACCCGATCGGGATTCCGGGCGTTCGCGCGAGGGGTCGCCGGGCTGTGGACTGTGTCGGCGATGAGCGTGCTCGGCGCGTTCGTGATGGGGGCGTTGCTCAGCGAGTGGAGCTTCATGATGGAGGTGCGAGAGTTTCTCGGTGTGAAGCTGGCCCACATCGTACCCGTGGTCGTCATCGGGCTACTCGTGGCCGCCGCGGACGCGCCGCCCGGTGAGCTGTGGGGGCGGTTGCGCCGGTGGCTGCGCCAGCCGCTGCTGCTCCAGTACGGAGTCGTGCTCCTCCTCATTGGCACCGCGGCCGTGTTCGCCCTCGGCCGAACCGGCAACTCGGGACTTCCCGTGCTCGGGGCCCTCGAACTGAAGAGCCGTGTCGTCCTGGAGCGGATCCTGATCGCCAGACCGCGGACAAAAGAGTACCTTGTAGGCGATCCGTTCATGGTCCTGGCCTTTGCGCTTGCAGCCGCCGGCCTCCGTGGATGGGTGTTGCCCGCCGTCATGATCGGTGCTGTGGGGCAGGTCGGGCTGATCAACTCGTTCTCGCATATCCATACGCCGCTGTACTACGCGTTCATGCGGACGGTCTACGCTCTCGCGACCGGATCGCTGCTCGGCGGCGTGCTGGTCGCGCTGCTGTGGTGGGCGCGCCGCTGGTGGGGACCGTCGGTGGAGGCCGGGGCCTCCCGGGCATCACCCGAGACTTCGCGCATGGCATGAGCCGGGTCGTCATTTCCGGCTACTACGGATTCGACAACCTCGGCGACGAAGCGGTGCTCGCCGCGACCATTCAGGAACTGCGGCGGCGGCGGCCGGACGCCGAGATCGCTGTGCTTTCCGCGGATCCGGCCGCCACGGCCCGCACGCACGGCGTCCATGGTGTGCCTCGCACGGCGCCCGCCGCGGTCGCCGGGATTCTCCGCGGCGCCGACCTGCTGCTGTGCGGCGGCGGCAGCCTGTTTCAGGACGTGACGAGCTGGCGCAGCCCCTGGTATTATCTCGGTCTGTTGAGCCTTGGGCAGCGCCTCGCACGCCGGACCGCCGTGCACGCGCAGGGTATCGAGCCTCCAATCCGGGCGTCGGTTCGCGCGGGGATCGCCCACGTACTCGACCGCGTCGATCTCGTCACGCTTCGCGATAGCACGTCCAAGGCCGTGCTGGATTCGCTCGGCGTTCGGCGACCCAGGATCGTCGTGAGCGCAGATCCGTCGTGGCTCCTTGAGCCCGAGTGGTCCGCGGCGGCGACGGCTGAGCGTTCGCGGTGGGGCCCGGGTCCGCATTTTGGACTCGCGCTGCGCGCGTGGGGCTCCGGCACCGCGACGCGGGCCGCCGCCGCCGCCGTCGGGGTGGTGAGCGCGCGGCTCGGTGTGCGCTGGGTGCTGCTGCCGATGCACCGGCCGAGCGATCTCCGCGTCGCCGACGAGGTGGCTGCGGTGCTCGGAGGGGCCGCCACGGTCGTGCGCGCTCCTTTCGGACCGCGCGAGATCCTGGCCCTGGTTGGGGCGCTGGATCTCCTGGTCGGCATGCGCCTGCACGCGCTCTTGTTCGCCGCCGCTCAGGGAGTACCGATCGTACCGGTTGCCTACGATCCCAAGGTCGCGGCCCTGGCCCGCGACCTGGACGAGCCCGAGCCGGCCGGTGCCGAGTCCGTCTCTTCGGACGACCTGGTCACCGCGATCGAAGCCGCCTCGGCGAACCGGGCGGCGGTTCGCGCGCGCCTGCTAGCTGCAGCCGGGGTGTTGCGCGAACGTGCGGGACTCGCGCCGGCCGCCGAGGTGGCCCTGCTGCCGTGAGCCGCACCGATGTTCTCGGCGTGGGCTTCGATCCGGTGGATCTCGACGGCGCCGTCACCCGCGTCGTCAGCCTCGCCTCGCAGACGGAGCCGCACTTGATCGTCACGGCGAACGTCGAGATGGTGATGCTCGCCCGGCGGGAGGCGGACGTGCGTGAGATCCTGTGTCATGCGTCCCTGGTCGTCGCGGACGGCGTCGGGGTCGTGTGGGGATCGCGGCAGCTCGGGCGCCCGCTGCCGGCGCGCGTGCCCGGGATCGATCTCGCGGCCCGGCTCTGCGAAGAGGCGGTGCGGCGCCAGTGGCGGGTCTACCTGCTCGGGGGCCGGCCGGGTATCGCAGCCGGCGCGGCCGCGCGCCTGGGGGAGTGGTATCCGGGCGTTCAGCTGGTGGGCACCCGGGACGGGTACTTCGCCGAGGACGAGGAGCACCAGGTACTGCGTGCGATCCGCGACGCCGCGCCGACGTTGCTTCTCGCGGGCCTCGGCGCACCCCGCCAAGAGCGCTGGCTGTGGCGTTACCTCGACGAGCTTCGCGTTCCGATCGCGATGGGAATCGGCGGAGCGCTGGACGTGTGGACCGGGCGCGCCAGGCGCGCGCCTCGCGTCTGGCAGACGTTGGGGCTCGAGTGGTGCTACCGTCTCGTGCGGGACCCGCGGCGATTCGGCCGCCAGCTTGCGATCCCCCATTTCATGGCGGTCGTCTACGCGAAGCGCCTGCGGTTGCTGCTCGGCGCGGCGCTTCCGCGGTGACGTGCCTGCGCGCTGCTGGAACCACGTTCGCGTCGTCCCCCGGCGTCATCGCGTTGGGGCGTCGCAGGTCCGGTCACGGCGTGTTGGTCCATGCCGTAGGCCCGGGTCCTGGCTCACGCCGCAGGAACAGGGCCAAGAGACCGGTCTTGCGATTCAACACATCCGCTCGGGAGCGCTGTGAAGGAGTTCCCCCGCACACCATGGAATATGGCGCCGATGGTTGCTGGCGCAGGAGCTAAGGAGCCTGGCCGCATGGGGGAGGTTCTGAAGGTTTCGGCCGACTCTAAGCCCAAGGCCGTCGCAGGGGCGCTGGCCGCGGTGCTTCGAGAAAAAGGGTCGGTCGAGCTTCAGGCCGTGGGCGCAGGTGCGGTAAACCAGGCCATCAAGGCGATTGCGATTACACGCGGATTTGTCGCTCCGAACGGTATCGATCTGATTACCATTCCGGCGTTCACGAAAGTAGAGATCGAGGGTGAAGAGCGGACTGCCATTCGTTTCCTGGTCCAGCCACGCTAGGCTTGAGCGCGGCCTCGAGGACGACCGGCGGTCTGACGATCGTGTCGTGGGTGCGGAGATGAAGGTGTTCTGCGGGACCGCCCACCGCGCGCTCGGAGAAGAGGTTGCTGCCGAGCTCGGGATGCCTCTGGGCCGCGTCACGATCCGGCGGTTCGAGGACGGGGAGATCTATGCGCGGTACGAGGAGAGCGTTCGCGGCGTCGACGCGTTCGTCATCCAGCCGACGTGTCCTCCGGTCAACGAGAACCTCATGGAACTGCTCGTCATGGTGGATGCGCTCAGCCGGGCGTCCGCGGGACGGGTCACGGCGGTGGTGCCGTACTACGGGTATGCGCGGCAGGACAAGAAGAACGCGCCGCGCTCGCCGATTACCGGCCGGCTCGTCGCGGATCTTTTTCAGAGCGCAGGCGTGCAACGCGTCCTGGCGCTCGATCTCGACGCCGACCAGATCGAGGGCTTCTTCAAGATCCCGGTCGACCACTTGCGGGCTCTTCCGTTGTTCGTGGACTACCTCCGGACGCTTGATCTCTCGGACGCGGTCGTGGTTGCCCCCGACGACAGTGCCGTCAAGACCGCATACCGGGTCGCCGAGCGGCTGCACCTGCCGCTCGCGGTGGTGTTCGAGCGCGGCCAGCTGCATGGCACGGGCCTCCAGCCGCAGGTGGTGGGCGACGTAACGGGGCGGGTGCCGGTGATAGTCGACCGCATCCTGGACACCCCGGACCGGATGTGCACCGCGCTTGACGCCATCCGAGAGCAGGGCGCGCGCCCCGAAGCGTACGTGTGCGCGACGCACGGCGTGCTCGTCGAAGGAGCGATCGGCGCGGTGTGTCGCGACGACGTGCGCGAGGTCGTGCTGACCGACAGCGTTCCTATCCCTTTGGAGAAGCGGCTCGCCAAGGTGCGCGTGCTGTCCTGCGCACCGCTGCTGGCCCGCGCGATGCACAACGTGCACTTCAACGTCTCGGTCAGCACGTTGCTGAGCTGATCACCTCGGCGTCCCGCTGAGTCGTCGTGCGTGCCGTGTGTGTTTGCGCCACCGTTGGGCCATGTGCTACGCTGGCCCCATGATCGTGCGCACGCGTTACGCTCCCAGTCCGACCGGCTTTCTCCACGTTGGCGGCGCATGGATGGCGTTCTTCAACTGGCTGTTCGCGCGACACTATCGCGGCCAGTTTGCCCTGCGCATCGAGGACACGGACCGCAGCCGTTCCACTGAGGAGTACGAAGCGTCCCTCCTCCAAGATCTCCGCTGGCTCGGCCTGGATTGGGACGAGGGGCCGGACGTCGGCGGACCGTACGCGCCGTACCGGCAGACGGAGCGGATCTCGCTGTACCACGAACAGGCACAGATATTGGTCGCGCGGTCGGCTGCCTACCCGTGTTACTGCACGCAGGAGGAGTTGGAGGCCGAGCGGGCCCGCGCCGCCGCCGAGCGGCGACCGTACCGGTACTCCGGCCGCTGCCGGGACCTGTCGGTGGCAGATCGTGCCCGCCTGGAAGAGGAGGGGCGGCGGCCGACGCTCCGGTTTCGGGTGCCGGCAGCTCATCCGACAATCGTCGTCGAAGACTTGGTCCTCGGCCGCGTCGAATTCCGGCCGGGCGATCTCGACGACTTCATCGTCGTGCGGTCCAACGGCACACCACTCTACAACTTCGCGAACGTCGTGGACGATCACAGCATGCACATTACCCACATCGTCCGCGGCTCGGAGCACCTGTCCAACACACCGCGCCAGTTCCTCATGTACGAGGCGTTCGAGTGGAAACAGCCCAAGGTCGCACACCTTCCGGTGCTCCTCGGCGTAGACCGCAAGAAGCTCAGCAAGCGCCACGGTGACACGGCCGTGTGCGAGTACAAGGCGTTGGGCTATCTGCCCGAGGCGCTCGTCAACTTCTTCGCTCTGATGGGATGGTATCCGGAGGACGGCCGCGAGTTGTTCACCGTGGCCGAACTGGTGGAGCGGTTTCGGATCGAGGAGATGGGGAAGAGCGGGGCCGTCTTCGACGTCCAGAAGCTCGCATGGATGAACGGCGTCTACATGCAGGAGGCGTACCGCCGCGACCCGGACCGGGTCGTCGATCTCGTCGTCGGCTACCTGGAGCGCGAGGGCGTTCTGGACGGTGCGTCTGGAGCGGAGCAGCGTGCCTACGTGGCGCGGGTGGTCAGCATCATGGGCGACCGGCTGCGACTGCCCGAGGACGTTCGGACCTATGGTGCGTTCTTCTTCCGGGAGGAATTGGCGTACGACGAGAAGGACCTCCGAGTCCTGGCCGACGACGCGGTGGTGGGCCTCCTCGAGCGAGTCGCCGGTGCACTCGCACTGCTCCCGGAGTTCACGCGGCAGGCCATCGAGGCCGCGATCTATCGCGTGGTGCCGCCGCTCACCTTCAAAGCCGCGGCTCGTCCTCTCAGGTACGCGCTGACGGCTCAACACATCGGCCCGGGGTTGTTTGAGTTGATCGAGGTCCTCGGCCGTGAACGTGTGATTCGGCGATTGAACAGTGCGATCTCGCAGATCAAATCGTTGCAGCGGCCGGCGATTCCGCCGACCTGACGCTCGTGCAGGGTTGCGACCGAACGCTTATCGGTCCGCCTGCGGCCTTCGCGTTGACACGCTTCTTTGGCGCTCAGTATAATGAAGGCGCCGCACGAAACACCGTTGGGGGATCGTCTAGCGGTAGGACGACGGGCTCTGGACCCGTTAGCGGGGGTTCGAATCCTCCTCCCCCAGCCACGAACCGTTCTGCACCAAACTGCTAGAACGCGCATCCTGTAAGGCTTTCGGCACATTTTCTGGTAGAACGGAGCTGCACGGCTCTGCACCGCCCGGAGCCCCGGACAAGTGCAAATTCCCACCCCTCGGGGAACACGATCTCGTCGATTCACTCGACCTGATGTCTGGGTAGGTCCTCCACTAGGTGTCCGTAGACATTCAGCGCCTCTGCGAGCCGAGCAGTGAGTTGCGAGTCGCCGCGCACTGGTACGAGACGAGCGCGCTGCCGGAGTTATTGGGGGTACCGGCGGCCAAAGTCAATGATGATCGTCTCTACCGTGCGCTCGATCATCTCCTGCCTCACAAGGATGCGTTGGCGCAGCATCTCAAAGCGCGCCTGGGGCGTTTGTTTGCGGTGCAGTATGAGCTGCTGCTCTACGATGTCACGTCTACCTATTTTGAAGGCGAGGCCGGGTGCAATCCCCAGACGCACCGCGGCTATTCCCGCGATCACCGACCAGACTGCAAACAGATCAATCTCGCGCTGGTGGTCACCCGCGAAGGGCTCCCGCTCGGGTACGAAGTGTTCGCCGGCAATCGCAATGACGCGACCACGCTCGAAGAAATCGTCGAGACGATGGAGCGCCGCTATGGCGTCGCCGACCGGATCTGGGTTCTGGACCGCGGCCTGGTGAGCGATGACCATGTGAGCTGGCTCAAGGCGCACGGGCGCCGCTCCATCGTCGGCACGCCCAAGAGCTGGCTGGGCAGCCGGCCGAGCGCCGCTGCACACGCTGTATTTGGTGATCATGCCGAACGTGCTCCCGGCGCTGTTGGTCATGACGGCCATCGACGTTGGGCGAGCAATCCTGTACTTTGCCACCCTGAGCTTCCTCGGGCTGGGAGCGAAACCGTCCCAACCCGAGTGGGGCTCGATGGTGTCAAGCGGGGTCGATGTGATGGATCAGTGGTGGGTCGCGACGTTCCCTGGTCTTGCCATCCTGTCGCTTGTGTTCGCATTCAACCTCCTGGGAGACTCGATCCGTGACGCCTTGGCCCCCTGGATTGGCGGCAGGCGGTAGGCCATGGATGGTGCCGTGAGCAGCGGACGCGCAGGTCCAAGCATGGGAAATGCCTCCTCGTAAGGGCTTGCAGCCGGGTGACCGTGGACGGATGCGACGGAGTGGAGGAAAGCGTCGCCACCGAGGAACCCCGCAAGAGGGCGTGATCAGTCCGTTACTCGCCCTGCTCCACACGCGCCGGGTTCTGCTGGCGTGGCAACGATGGGAGAAACGGCTCCAGGCGTTCGTGTGCACGTACGCCGATGATCTTGTGATCTTGTGTCGTGGCGCGGCCGAGCAGGCCTTGGTCGTCACCCGCGAACTGATGCGGCGGATCAAGCTGGAGCTGAACGAGGAGAAAACCCGGACTGTCAATGCGCAGATGGAGTCTCTTGACTTCCTGGGGTACACGTTTGGCCCGATGCACAATCCCAAGAACGGGGCGCGCTATCTCGGGGCGGCACCCAGCAAGGCCCGGGTTCGACGACTGCGTCAGGTGGTGCATTGCTATGATTCAGTCGTGAAATTGGCAGCGTTGGCGAGACAAACTGGAATTCATCCCAAGACGGCCTACCGGTGGTTCGATCGCGGTGTTCTCCCGATCCCGACCCGGCGGCTGCCAACTGGAACGATTTGGGTGGATGCCCCGCAGCCCGGGCGCGATGGCAAGACCGCCTTGTACGCGCGAGTCTCGTCCCATGAGTGCTCGAGCTCTTCCCCCGTAGTAGCGATGTGTATCGCAGCCGGGAACGTGTCGTTCGAGGACTGGCTCCGGCTCACGTCGTCGTTCGGGTGGATCGGCTTCTTCGACCGACGATACCCCCGGTGAGCTGGATGGCGCGGTTGGAGGTCACCTCGTTCGCGTTCATATTCGTCCGCGTCCCGGAGCCGGTCTGGAACACGACCTGCGGGAACTCGGCGTCCCACCGTCCCTCGATCACCTCGTCAGAGGCACGGACGATGACCTCGGCCTTTTCCTGGGGCAGTTGGTTGAGCTCCAGGTTGGCCAGCGCGGCGGCTTTTTTGAGGATCCCGAACGCGCGGATCACCGGGACATCCCCAGGCGAAGCGCCGCGCGCCGATCCGAAAGTCGATCAGGGACCGCTGCGTCTGTGCGCGCCCCAGAGGCAGCTGGCCGGCACCTCGACCGGGCCGAGAGAGTCGGTCTCGGTCCGGGTCTGTCCGCCGGGACTGCTCGTGGCAGCGTGCGTGCTTATGACTGTGCCCTCCTTCGTGCTCCGCGCACCGGCGAAGCGCGCCGTCACGCGGCGGTTTTGAGCGACGCGATGTTCTCGCGAATGTGCCGGACGGCGGCGTCGAACGCCGTCCGCTCGGCGCCCTCGAGGGGGACCTCGAAGATCCGCTCGACGCCGCCGGTCCCCACCAGCGCGGGCACGCCGACGTAGAGGTCGCGGACGCCGTACTGGCCGGTGAGATAGGCCGACAGCGGGAACACCCGCTTTCGGTCATGCAGGATCGCCTCAACCATCTGCGTGATCGCCGCCCCCGGGGCGAAAAACGCACTGCCGGTCTTGAGCAGGCTGACGATCTCGGCCCCGGCCTTCCGCGTCCGCTCCACGATCGCCGCGATGCGGTCCTCGGGCAGGAGCAGCCGCAACGGGATTCCGCCCACAGTGGCCAGGCTGGCCAGCGGGACCATGTGGGTGTCGCTGTGCGCACCAATGACCGTGGCCGACACGTCCAGCACCGACACCCCGAGCTCCCGCGCGATGAACGTGCGGAATCGCGTGCTGTCGAGCGCCCCGCTCAGGCCCATTACCCGCTCCGGGGGGAACCCGCTGACCTTTTGGGCGAGGTAGACCATCACGTCCAGCGGGTTCGTCACCACGACCAGGTAGGCATGGGGAGACCGCTTCGCGACTTCCTTCGTGACTCCGGTAACGATCCCTGTATTGACCTGCAGGAGATCCTCGCGGCTCATGCCCGGCTTGCGGGCGACACCAGCGACGACGACCACGACGTCGGAGCCCTCGGTGTCGTCATATGCGTTCGTGCCGGTGATCCGGAGGTCGAAGCCCTCGATCGGCCCGGCTTGGCTGAGGTCCAGGGCCTTGCCCTGCGGCATCCCTTCGATGACATCTACCAGCACGATGTCCGCGAGCCGATGCGCAGCCATCCACTGGGCCGCCGAGTGTCCGACGTTCCCGGCTCCAACGATCGTGACCTTTGCACGTGTATTGCCCACCTGATTCCCTCCTCCCCGTGGGCGTTTCCTTCGAGGGCGACAACGGCCGCCTCACGTGCCGTGTGCGGCGAATCCGGTCACCTCGGGCAATCATTCCCCCGAAATGCGTTCCAGAACTCCTGGCGGCACGTGGTGTCACACGAGTCCGGTCGGGCCGGCAGCGGGAGAGCACCAGCACCGAGCACGGCGGGGCCGACTTCGTGCAGGGGCACGTCTGGGCCGCCGTCGGTTCCTCGTTCCCGCTTCGGCGGCCGCCCCTGTTCCGGTTCCCCGTCCAGACATTGCCCGCGCGTACGACGTACCTCCGAGCCTACGGCGTGGGCCAGAACTGGGACGCCGCAGACCGATCACGCCACCCGCACTCCGCCCCGCCGATCGAGCGGCAGGTAGTCGCGCGCCGTGGCCCCGTCGTAGAGCTGACGCGGCCGGACGATCTTCTGCTCCTTATCCTGGATCTGCTCTTCCCATTGCGCCAGCCATCCCGAGGTCCTCGGGATTGCGAACAGCACCGGGAACATGTCCACGGGGAATCCCATCGCCTGATAGATGATCCCCGAGTAGAAGTCGACGTTCGG